>OCLT01000045.1_pt1 | contig 332632 bp, 300 predicted proteins | sample 1481411 | NCBI WGS metagenome assembly OCLT01 (sample SAMN04168690, study PRJEB22393) | synthetic metagenome | isolation source: purchased from BEI Resources HM-276D
GAAGAGGCGACAGTTCTACTTTGCTTGGATGCGACAATTCTACTTTGCGCTTACACATCTTTATCTGATAAGCAAGATTATGTAATCAAAGTGCCGCCGGGAGGAGGTTCGGTTCCGTCATGCACGAAGGCTCGGGAGCCGCTTTTCTCCAGGCGGAGTTGAGCGCGAGACTTTGGCCTTCATCATCCGAGAGCCTGCCGCATCGCCTCCGCGCGCCTCGCGGCCTGCCGTTCGGATTTGCCTGACCTTCGGCGTGCTCTCCGACCGGTCGGACCGTGCCGGCAGACGATCCGGCGGCCTCGACGTCACTCTGCGTAGATCATCTTCCGCATCATGCCGCCATCCACGACGATGACCTGACCGGTCACGAAGCCCGCGTCGGTGAGCCAGAGCACCGTGTCGGCCACATCCTCCGGGCGGCCGACACGGCCCGCCGGATGCTGGGCATGGTCGATGTCCCGGAGCCCGTCGCCGTCAGAGATCCAGCCGGGCGCGATGGCATTCACCCGCAGGCGCGGCCCGAGGCTCACCGCGAGCGCCTGGGTCAGTGCGACGAGACCGCCCTTGGAGGCCGCATAGGCCTCCGTGTCGGGCTCGGACATGAAGGCGCGGGTCGAAGCCATGTTCACGATGGATCCGCCGGGCCGCAGGAGCGGCACCGCCGCCCGCACCATGAGGAAGGCTGCTGTGAGGTGACTGTCGGTCATCCGCCGCCAGTCGGCGAGCGTGAGCTCGGCGATGGGGCCCGTGACCGGATCGGCCCGTCCCGCATTGTTCACGAGGAGATCCAACTCGGACTAGCCGAGCGTGGCCATGGCGGTCGCCACCGATCCTTCGTCCGTCACGTCGCAGCGGACCGAGCGCGTGGCTTCCGGCGCCTCCTCGAGATCGAAGGAGGCCACCTTCCAGCCGTGCGCGCGCAGCGTCCGGCAGATCCCTGCGCCGATGAGGCCGGCGCCGCCTGTCACGAGGGCTTGTCTCATGTCCCGAGCTTAGGGCGCCGGCGCCGCAGGTCCAGAGACCTCATGGCGGAGATGGCACCGCGGCGGAACTTGTGGCAGGAGAAGCCGGACGATGCGCGCGACAGGATCCCGCCCATGACCCAGGCCCTGCATATCCGCAGCTATTCCGGCGCCGGAACCCTGCACGACCACGACCATGCGCAGCTCGTCCTGCAGATGGCCGGCACGCTCGAGATCGAGGTGGGCGGGCACGGCGCGCGGCTGTCGCAGGCAGTTTCGGCCGTGATCGCGCCGGGCGAGCCCCACGCGCAGCAGGGCTGCGGCCTCAATCGGTCGCTGGTGCTGGACCTGCCGGCTGCGGCCCTGCCCGAGGGCGCGCTCGACCGCCGGTTCCTGCCCGTGCCCGAGGCCGCGAGGCGGCTCGTCGAATTCGCGGATCTTTCGGCGGCCACCGGCACGCTGCCCGAGCGGGTGGGCGGCCCGCTGCTGCGGCTTCTTCTGGACAGCCTCTGGCAGAATGCCCGCCCCTGCCCCTTCGCACCGCTCGAGGCCGCCATCCGCGCCGAACCCGCGCTCGACTGGACCGTGGACCGGATGGCGCGGATCGCGGGGATGAGCCGCTCGGCGCTCTACCGGGCGCTTGCGGAGGCCCGCGGCACGACGCCCGCCCGCCTCGTCACAGCGACGCGGATCGCGCTGGCGCAGGGGGCCCTGCGCCAGCCCGGCCGCTCCCTCGCGGAGCTGGCGGCGGAGCTCGGCTTTTCGGATCAGGCCGCGCTGACGCGCGCCATGCGGCGCGAGACCGGAAGGACGCCCGGCGCATGGCGCGCGCTCTGGGGGACGCCCGGCCCATGAAGCGGGACGGGCGGACAAGACCGCTGGCACCGCCCCGTGCCAGGATCGCCCATCCTTTCCGAAAGCTCTTCCCATGCCGTCCCGCAGCCTCAGCCTCCTTTGCGTCATCCTCGCCGCCGTCCTCTGGGGCACGACGGGCACCGTCCAGAGCCTTCTTCCGCCCGAGCGCGAGCCCCTGATCGTTGCCGCCATCCGGCTCGCCGTAGGCGCCACGCTCCTCACCCTGATGGCGCTCCGCCTGCCCGAGAGCCGCCGCGCCTTCCGCCGGCTGCCCTGGCGTCCGGTGCTGGTCGCGGGCCTCGCCATCGGGCTCTACAACCTCCTCTTCTTCGTCGCCGTGACGCAGGCGGGCGTGGGCGTCGGCACCGCCATCGCCATCGGCAGCGCCCCGGTCTGGGTGACGCTCTACGAGGCTGCCGTGCTGCGTCGTCTGCCCACGGGCGTGCGGGCGGCGGGGCAGGTCCTTTCGGTGCTGGGCGCGGCGCTTCTGGTGGCCGGGGCGGGCGCGGGCAGCGCCTCGCTGACGGGCGCAGCCCTCGCGGCTGCGGCTGGCGCCGCCTATGCCACCTATTCGGTGGCGACGAGCCGGGTGGGCGCGCAGGTGCCCTCGGACACGCTGGCCGCGGCGACCTTCGGCGTAGCCATGCTGCTTGCGGCACCGGCGCTCTTCCTCCTGCCGGTGAGCTGGGTTGCGGATCTGCGCGCCTGGCCCGCGCTCCTCTTCCTCGGCGCGGTCACGACCGGGGTCGCCTATGCGCTCTTCACGCGGGGTCTCGCGGGGCTCGCCACCTCGACAGCCGTCACCCTCTCGCTCGTCGAGCCCCTCACCGCCTGGATCCTGGCCATCGTCGTTCTGGGCGAGGCGGTGACGGCGCAGCGGCTTCTGGGCGCGGCCCTTCTGTTTGCGGGGCTCGCGATCGTGACGCTTGCCCCCGCCCGGCCGGCCGTCCGCGCAACCCGAGGCGAGAATCAGCGCGCCGGCACATCCCGAGGGTGAACCGTCGCTGGCGCATCGGTCTCGGGGCGCCGCGCCGGTGCCGGCAGATTTCCTGCCCGGATCCCCGCGCGGAGGCTGGCCGGCACAGGACGGTAAAACAGCCGCTTGTTAGGAAAAAGTTTACAAGCCTGTGCGATAGCCATCCGGCCGTCACGCAGATGAAGATTGACTTCGGTCAGGTAACGGCGAGACTTCAGCCTGTCGCTCAGGCGGCAATGGTGCAGGAAGAGGAGGACTGCCCCATGATAACCGAAACGACCGAACGGCGCCGGGCCCTGTTCCGCAGCCGCAGGACCGCTCCGCCCCCATCGACCCGTGACGAGGCCGTCCGTTCGGCAGAGCCCGATGAAACGAGCTGCATCTGGAAGGCGACCGGCCTCTGCCCCGGTCAGGATGAACTGGACGCCCGCGGCCATATGGCCTGCCTCTGCGCGCAGGTGCTGATGGCGCCCTCGCCCGATCGGGTGATCGATACGCTCACCGATCTCGGCCTCACGGACGCCCAGATCGGGCGCTACTTCCACATCCCGGTCCGCTGCGTCATGGCACTGCGGCGCCCGGCATAAGCCCCGCTCCGGCGACGGCATAGCCTCGCCGGAGCTTCCTCTGCACCATCCGTTCGCAGATCTCCCGGACACGCTCGGGCGAGCCCGAGGCGCGGATGTCCGTGCGCCCTGCCCCGCCGATCCGTCCCCACTGCAGAACCAGCGCCGCGCCCCCGAACAGGTCGGGCTCGCAGCGGATAAGGTAGAACCGGAAGCAGTTGCTCTCTGGATCGATCTTCTCGAGACGGATCTCCATGGCGTCCCCCTGCCGGCCAACCCTAGGAAACCCGCCTTTCCGCGGTCTGGCAAGCCTCGCCCTGCGCAGCGGATCGTGAGGCGATGACGACACCGACAGAGGTTTGGGGACAAGTCGCACCTCTGCCGGTGCCTGACCGGACGTGCCTTCTGGCGCAGGCACCTTCGTCATCCGGGTGGCGCCAGATTATAAAGATGCACCGCGCGTACATTGATCGAGGGCAAGCTGGCGGGCGACAGGCTGACGCAGGCTCAACGCTTCCGGCCGGCAGCTTCCTCCAGAAGCAGGGCCTCTTCGGCGGTCCGGCGCATGAGGCAGTCCGAGGCCACCACCATGCGGTCGGGCTTGCCGCGCCGGCGGGCGGCCTCGAAGAAGCACCGCTTCTCGCTCCAGTCGGTCCAGGCCTGCTGCATCGCCGCCAGATCGTCGGTCATGCGGGGCGCGCCCTGCGATATCGCCTTGGCGAACTCCACATCCCGTAGCTTCGCCTCCTTCTGCGCGGCTTCATAGGCGGCCGTCATCCGGTCGCGCCACCAGTTGGCCTCGGCCGCCACACAGGCCGCTTCCTCGACCTCGGTCGCGCCCCGCGTCTCGCGGCGGCAGAGGTCGGCGGCAAGGCCGATGCAGGCCGCCCCTTCGGTGGCGGTCTTCTTGTCCGAGAGGCAGTCCAGGGTCCGGTCGGGATGGAAGGGAATCGGTTGCGCGGTGGCGGCGAGAGGGGCGCACAGCGGCAGCAGCATCAGAAGCAGGCGCAGATGGAACATGGCAGGTCACTCTTGCTGAACGGTCCGCGGCAGAGGGCCGCGGCGCGCCGACCATAGGCCCCATCGCCGCGCCCGTCGTGTGACAAGGTCACGCGGGCGCTGCTCATGACGTCACGCGCTGCCTGAAGTTACTTCGTTCAACCCATCGTTTATATGAGGATAAATCAGATCGCGGATGGCGACCCGGGCGCGAAGGCGGCTGGCCAGCAGATACATGCCGCCGAACTTGCGCTGGATATAGAAGGTCTCGACCGGCGGCAGATGATGGATCTCGCGCCGCTCTCCGATCTCCATCCCGAGGTCGCGCAACCGCAGCGCCATGTCGTTCGCGCCGAAGTCGAAGATCGGCGCCCGCAGAGGTTCCATCGAGATCTCGAACATCCGCATCATCAGGGCGCGGAGGTCCGGCGGCACCGCATCCGACAGGAAGCCGAGCGCCCGCATCTCCGCCTCCGATGCCGGCAGGTCGCCCGCGAGGCCCGCGCGCAGGAGCCGCCGGTAACCGTCTGCCATGCCGGGGTCGATATCGCGGGTGGCGCCGAAGTCGAGCAGAACCACCTGCCCGGTCGCGGCATCGTGGCGGTAGTTGGCGAAGTTCGGGTCGGTCTGCATCAGGCCGAAGTCGAACAGCTCGCGGAACATGAGGCCGATCAGAAGCGTCATCACGCGGTCGCGCAGGTCCTGCGGCGCCTCCGCCAGATCCTCGACCGGTTGCCCCGCCACATGGCTCATCGCCAGCACATCGGGCGTGGTCAGCGCCTCGTGCAGCCGGGGCACGCAGAAGTCAGGCGATTCCGCCAGCAGGGCGCCGAACCGCGCGAGACAGCGCCCCTCCCGCCCGTAATCGGCCTCCTCGTGGAGTTGCCGCTTGGCCTCGGCCAGCATCGCCGCCACGTCGAGCCCCTTCGGCACCAGACCCGACAGGCGCAGCAGGGCGGCCACATTGTCCACGTCGCTGTCGATCGAGCGCCGCACGCCGGGATATTGCACCTTGATGGCGAGGTCCTCGCCGTCCTTCGTCATCGCGCGATGGACCTGCCCGATGGAGGCGGCGGCAATCGGGCGGACGTTGAAGCTGCGGAAGCGGCGCTGCCAGTCGGGTCCCCAGGCTGCGGTCAGGACGCTGCGCAGTTGCTGGGGCGGCATGTAATGCGCATCCGCCCGGAGCCGCGCCAGAATTGCGGCAAGCTCGGGCGGCAGCATCTCGCCGGCATCCATCGACAGGAGCTGACCCATCTTCATGGCCGCGCCGCGCATCCGGGCGAGCTCTTCCGCCAGCCGCGCGACATTGGCCGGAGTCAGGATCAGCTCGCTCATCGTGGGCCGCCTGCCCTGGGCGAGCTGGCGCGCGCCCTGCAACGCCACGTTGCCGGCTACGCCCGAGGCGAGGCTGCCAAATCGCGCAAGACGGGAAATTCGGCCACTCGGGACCGGCAGGGCGCGGGGGTCGGGACGGGAGGAGGACATGATCGGAACACTCGTTTCGAAACTGGCGAAAAACTAGGCTGGGCAAGGGGCAACGCAAGCAGGGACTGTGTCAAAATGACCATATCCCACACTTTTGACGGTGTTCCAGTCTCGAAGGAACAATCCCGCTTGATTGTATCTTAATGAAACTCTATCGCTAAAGTATAGACGGGTTACAACCTTTAGTTGATACTGCCGGAAGACGAACTGGTGCTGTAGAACCCATGCGAAATGATGCAAGTGCCCCTGCCCGCGACCATGCCGATCAGGATCGGATGATGACCGGTTTTCGCAACGTCTCGAACGGATCCCGGCCGGGGGTGATGGGGAAGACCGTGGCGCAGGTTCGCCCGCTCGCAAGCTACCGGTTCGAGAACTGGCAGCCCGGTCCCTCGTTCTGGGAGCCGAAGGTCGATGTCCCCGAGGACCAGCTTACCCCGGAACGCGTGCTGCTCTCGCTCATGGGATCGGTCTTCGTCGCGGCCTCGGTGCTGATCGCGATCCTGCTGGTCTTCAGCTGACACTTCCGGCGCGGCGGAGCCGCGCCCTGATGCTCACGCGACGCGCGCTCGCGCGAAGGCCGCGTCCAGATCCTCCTCAAGCCGTGCATCGGAGTCCCTCTGCATCAGGGTCGTTCTCTCGGCCTTGAGCGGCGCCTGCACCGCGGGACCGCCGGTGCGGAAGTAGCTGACGGCCGCGCGCAGATCCTCCGACCGTTCCGACAGATCCGCGGCCCGGCCCGAAAGCTCGCTCGCCGCGGCCGTGTTCTGCTGCGTCACCGTATCGAGCTGGTGAAGGGCCTGGCTCACTTGTGAAGCACCCGCCGCAAGCTCTTGCGAAGCCGAAGAAATGTCGGAAACAAGGTCGGCCGTCCGCGCGATGTCGGGCACGAGGTTTTCGATCATCCCGCCCGCGGCCACCGCCGAGCGCGCGGTGGCGGAGGACAGATCCGAGATCTCGGCCGCGGCGGCCTGGCTCCGCTCCGCCAGCCGGCGGACCTCCGTGGCCACCACGGCAAAGCCCCGCCCGTGCTCGCCCGCCCGCGCCGCCTCGACCGCGGCATTCAGCGCCAGAAGGTCCGTCTGGCGGGCGATCTCCTGCACGACATGGATCCGCTCGGCGATGCCGCGCATCGCCGATACGGCATCCGAGACGGCCGCGCCGCTCTGCCGGGCCGCTTCGGCCGAAGACCGCGCCATCCGCTCGGTCTGGCCGGAATTTTCCGCACTCTGCCGGACAGTTGCGGCGATTTCCTCGACGGAGGCCGAGGCCTGCACGGTCGCGGCCGCCTGTTCGCTCGCGCCCTGGCTCAACTGCTCGGACGTGGCGGCGACCTCGGCACTGCCCGAGGCCACGTCGCCCACGGCGGCGGTGACGCGGCCCACCACATCGCGCAGCCGCACCACCATCGCATTGAGCGCGCGGAGAAGGTCGGTGATCTCGTCATTGCCCCGCAGCACGGCCGTCTCGGTCAGGTCCCCGTCCGCCACCCGCCGCGCCAGCGCCAGCGCCCGGCCGAGGCCGCGCCCGATCGAGAGGATCAGCCAGCCCGCCGCGAGGAAGGCGATCAGAGTTCCCGCCGCGATGGAGCTCGCCATCAGCAGCACCGTCAGGCGACGCGCCTCGGCCGCCTCGGCCTGGGTCGCCTTCAGCGCGACGAGGCTCCGGTCGCGCAGCCCCTCCATGATCTCCATCCGGCTGGCCTGCAGGCGGGTGAAATAGTCGCCCCAGAGGAGCTTGCGCGCCTCTTCGGTCCGGCCCTCCTCCGACAGGAGCAGGGCCTTGTCGTTGACGCGGATCGACTGGGTCCAGAGATCCTCGTACTCGGCCAGCGCCGCCAGGTCCGCCTCCGGCGACGTCGCCACGAGCGAATCGAAGCTTTCGCGCATATTCGCCCGCGCCGCAGCCACCTCTGCCTTCTCGGCAGCCTTGCCGGCGGGGGGCGAGAGCATGTGGTCGCGAATCGCGCTTTTCATGCGCAGCTGCTCGGCATTCAGCCGCTCGGCCAGCCGCACGCGCTCGAAATCGCGGGTGACGAGGATGGCCATGTCGTCGTTCAGCCTGTTGATCGTGTAGAGCGCATAAAGGTTGGTCGTGCCCGCCATGGCGAAGACGACGAGAAAGCTCGCCCCCAGCTTGTTGCGGATCGAGAGTCTCATGGCGGTACTTTCCTGTAGAGCCGGCGGGCCTCAGGGCCTCTGCCGGACTGGGGCGAACCGGGGCACCCACACACTCTGCCCCCACTGGTCGAAAGCCAGGTCAGCCAAGAAGCTTCTTCATCACCGCGAGAAGCTGAGCCTGCGTGAAGGGCTTGACCATCCAGCCAAGCGCCCCCGCGGCGCGCGCTTCCGCCTTCAATGTGTCGGCGGATTCGGTCGACAGGAACACGATGGGCGTGCCCTTGCCTTCCGGGCGGCTGCGGAAGGCGCGAATGAAGCCCAGCCCGTCGAGCCGCGGCATGTTCTGGTCGGTCAGGATCGCGTCGACCGGCCGCGAGAGCGCGAGGTCCAGTGCCTCCTGCCCGTCCGACGCCTCGATCACCTCGTAGCCCGCCTCACGCAGCGTCAGCGCCACCATGCAGCGGATCGAGGGCGAATCGTCCACCGCAAGGACGGTTTTCGTCATAGCCTTGCCTCCGCCCGATCGGTTCTGCCGATCCGGTATCTCCTGCTCTGCATCCGCTCATCCTGCCTCGAAGGCACGGCCGGTCCGTGCCCAGTCCGGCACTGTGAACGACCGCGCAGCGGGATATTTGAGGGGCCCGGTGAAAGATTCTGCGGGCGATCAGACGCCGTAGGCCGCGTCGAAGGCCGCGACGAGGCGGCGGGCGCGATCGGCCACGTCGGAGGCCGCCCGACCGGGCCGGTAGAGCGCCGTCCCGATGCCGAACCCGTCCGCCCCTGCCCTCTGCCAGACGGCGAGGGAGTCCGGCTCTGTGCCACCCACCGCATAGACAGGCACCGTGGACGGCAGAACCGCCCGCAGCGCCTGAAGACCAGCCGGGCCCGCGAGCGAGGCCGGGAAGAGCTTCAGCCCGTCCGCCCCGGCGCGGATTGCGCGGAAGCACTCCGTGGCCGTGAAGACGCCCGGCACCGAGATGAGGCCCTGCGCCTTGCTGGCGGCGATGACCTCCTCGTTGCAGTCGGGCGAGACCGCGAGCCGTGCGCCGAGGCCCGCCACGCGCAGCACATCCTCGGGCGACAGCACCGTCCCCGCCCCGATCAGCGCGCGCTCTCCGAAGCGGTCGACGAGACGCCTCACGCTGTCCAGAGCGTCGGGCGAGTTGAGCGGCACTTCGATCCGGTCGATGCCCGCGGCGATCAGCGAGGCGGCCACGGGTTCCACTTCGTCGGGCGTGATGCCGCGCAGGATGGCGATGATCGGTCGGGACATGGACCCCTCGGGCAAAGCGCCACCCTCGGGCAGGCCGGGCGCAAGTGCAAGCCCCGCCTCAGGAGCGCCGCGCCGGATGATCCCTCCCGCCGGGGGTCAGCCGGTGGGGCGGGAGGCCGGGCCTGCCTGCGGCCAGCGCGGGAGGCGCGATCTCGCGGACGAGCTTGCGCGCGACGGCTTCGGCGAAGCCTCGGAACTCGCGCGTTTCCATCACGAAGGCGCCGGGGCCGACGATCACATGGCTCCGGAACCAGTCCGGCAGGTCCGCCTCCTCGTCGGTCACAGCCAGCGCGTTGACGGTCGCGCCCAGAGCCTCGGCCTCGGCGCGGGCGCGCATGAGCTGCCCGCGGAGGCCCATGCGCGGCGCCAGCGTCTCGCGGCCGTCGCCCGACAGGTTCACGAGGCGACGACCGGCACAGCCGTGCCCTGCGAGCATCTCCAGCGCGGCGGCAAGCCCCCCGCCCACTCCGGTCCGGCCCGGGGCGACCCGCTCCAGCGCCGCCAGCCGCACCGCAAGGCGCCGGGCATCCTCGGGTGCGGCGATCCGCTGCCAGCCGAGGCGGGCCGGCGGGGCCGCACCGTCGGACCAGACGACGGCCGCCACATCCACGGTGCCCGCCGCGGCCAGCGCCGCCTGCACGGCCGGGCTGCGGAAGGCCTCGGCATAGCCCTCGGCCTGCAGGGCGAATTCGGCCCGGTCGATGCTCAGGGAACTGTCCAGCGCCAGCACGAGCGCCAGATCCGGGCAGTCGGAGGCCTGCGCGGCAGGTGTGGCAAGAAGGACTGACAGAAGCAGGAGAGGAAGGCGGGACATGGCAGGTCCTCGTGACGATGAGCGAGTGTGGCGCCTCCCTTGTCGCCTGCCTCCCGCAACGCCGCGTCAAGGCGCCGTGCATTCTCTGTCAAAACGGTGGCGGCGGGGGCCGGCCCGGCCGGATCCCGCCGATGGATCAGCAGCCCACCACGGCGCAGATCTGCCGCCGGTAGGCCCGGTTCGCCTCGCTCTCGGCCGAGGCGTCGGCAGGGGCGGCCACCGCGGGCTCGGGCGGATCGCAGGGAAGCCGATAGCCGGGTTCCAGACCCGCATTGACGCATTCGCCGATGTCCCAGCCCGCCGGCAGATCGGTCAGGTTCACCTGCTTCCATTTGGGATGGCCCGATTGCTGGAGCTCGGGGAAATGGGTGCTCACCACATGGGCGATGTCCGACACCGCCTTGCAGCTTTCGCGGTGATAGGCGTTGCGCTTGGGATCGTAGCCGTAGGTCATCAGCACGGCCTTGACCGCGATGGCATCGACCGGCCCTGTCTGGAACGGATAGCTGCCGGCGGGGATCTGGGTGGGCTTGTAGACCTGCCGCAGCACTTCTTCGGCCACCGGCACCAGATGGAACCGCTCGCCGTCGATCTCGGGCGAGGCGAAGATTTTTGCAGGCGCACCGGCCACATAGAAGAAGGCGTCGATGTCTCCGGCCAGCAGCGCCTTGAGCGAGTCGTCCTGGTTCATCATCCTGCGCTCGCCGGGCGCGACCTCTGCAAGGTCGAGGACGAGCGAGGCGGTGAGGAAGGTGCCGGAATTCTCCACCCCGATCGAGACGCGCTTGCCGTCGAGGTCCTTCAGGCTGCCGATCTCCCTCCGCGCCAGAAGATGCACCTCCTCGTCGTAGAGCGGAAAGGCGATGCGGACGCCGAAGATCGCGCGGCTCACCTCGGGATCGTCGGCGGCGAAGGTCTTGAGATATTCGAGCACATCCGACTGGACGATGCCGAACTGTGTGCGCGGGCGCTGACGGACGCCGAGGAAATTCTCGAGCGAGCCCGCGCTTTCATGCACGGTCATCTCGATGCCGCAGGCCGAGGCGGCCTTCGCGATGTCGCGGCCGATCTGGATGTAGGTTCCGGTCGGACCTCCCGTAAGCATGTTGACCTCCAGAGCGGGAAGCCGGGACGGAAGGCCCACGAGCAACAGGGCAATCGCGATCAGTCTGATAACGGGCAAGGGTTCCTCCTGCGCTTCGGAATCGGGAACGGCTCAGCAGCCGCCGAGGGATCGGACGAGGGCCACGAGCGACTGGCGGTTGACGGTCCCCGTCGCGGTGCGGAGGGCATCGACCGGGCAGACGCCCGCTTGAAGCAGACCCGCGAGCTTCTGGTGCGGCGCGCTGCCCGGCGCGGGCATCCCCGGAGCGCCCGCCAGCGCCGCGGCGACCACGGCCGCATCCCGCGCGGGCCTTCTGGCCGGTGCTGCCTCAGGCGGCGCCGGGGGGGCTTCGACGACAGGCGTCACGGCCGGTTGAGGGGCGGCCTCCACCTCCGCGAGTCGCGCCCGCGCCGCCTCTTCGCGCTGCGCGAGTTCGGCGAGGCGGGCCTCTGCCTCCGCCCGCGCCTTGGTCTGAGCCTCGGCCTGCGTCCGCTGGTCCGCCTCGAGTGCCGTCAGTCCCGCCTCGGCGTCGGACAGAGCCTTCGCCTTCTCCCGACGCGCCGCCTCGAGCGCGGCCAGTTGGGCGTCCGCTTCCGACAGTGCCTGCGTCTGCGCCTCGGCCCGCTTGTGGCCTTCGACCTCGAGGGCCGCGAGACGCGCTTCGGCCGCGCCGACGGCTTCGGTCAGGCGTCCGAGGGATGCCTCGCCCTCGCTCAACTCGCGCTTAAGGGCCTCGGCCCGCGACCGCGCCTCGGCCTCGGCGGTGCGCGCGGCCTCGGCTTCGCGCACCGCATCGGCCCGGGCCTGCTCGGCGGCCTTCGCCGCAGCTTCGGCCTCGGCCACCGCCTGCGCCCGCTGCCCGGTCTCGGTGTCGGCGGCCGCGCGCTGCTCCTTGAAAAGCCCCTCCTGAACCCGCAGGACCTCTGCCCGCTGCTGCGCTTCCGCTTCTGCCGCCTCCAGAGCCGCTGACCTCGCCCGCACCTCTTCCTCGGCCGCCTGCAGCGCCGCCGCGCGGCTGCGCGCCTCGCTCTCGCCCTTCTCGAGCGCCGCGGCCCGTGCCCGGATCTCCTCCTCCGCGGTCGCGAGGGCCGTGGCGCGGGCGTCCACCTCGGCCTGCGCGGCGGCAAGGCTGCGCGTCTCCCCGACTTGGGATGACGCGGTTCGGGCTTCGGCCAGAGCGCGGTCCCGCTCGGCTGAAGCGGCGGCCAGTTGCGCCTCGGAGGCCGCCAGCGCCTCCATGCGCCGCGCCTCCTCCTCCGCCAGCGCCTTGACCGCGCGCGCCAGCGCGTCGCGCTGCCCGGAAAGCGAGGCCACCTTATCCTGATGCCGCGCCACCGCTGCCGCCTGCTGCGCCGCCGTTTCGCTCTCGCGCCGCTCGATCAGGGCGGAGAGGTCGCCCCGACGACGCTCGAGCCCGGCGAGCTGCTCTTCGCGCTGTGCCACGGCCTGCAAGAGCTGCGCCTGCCGCGCCTCGAGCCCCTTTACCGCCGCCTGCCGGTCGGAGAGCCGCTTCGCTTCCTCTGCATCCCGCGCCTCAAGCGCCGCCAGATCCGCCTCCCGCTGCGCCACGGCCCGGGTCAGACCCGCGTGCCGCTCGGCAAGCCCATTCAGATCCGCCTCGCGTGCGGCGACGGTCGCGGCCATCTTGCCCAGTCGCGAGCGGGCATCCTCCGCCTGCCGGCCGAGATCCCGGACCAGTTCGGTGAGCCGCTGCCGCTCGGCCTCGAGCTGCGCACTCCCTGCATCGGGGCGCGCCTTGCCCGCCGGTGCCGCCAGCAGCCCGACCGGCTGCACCGCCGCCGCCCGCACCCCCTCCTCCAGTCGGAGCTGCTCACGGTGAAGCTGCGCCAGACGCTTCTCGGCCTGAGCGGTCTCCTCGCGTGCCTCCTGAAGGCGCGTCATCTCGCGCCGCCGCTCGGTGGTCAGCACGGTGATGCGCGCCTCGAGCCCGGCAATCTCTGCCTCGAGCAACCCCACGATCGACCGATAGGAGCTTTCCATGGCGCCGCCCGAATCCGGGCCGGCCACCGTGGTCCGAGCCGATTCGGCACCCGCCATGACCGGCAGGAGCACGAGGGCCCCCAGAATTGGAAATAGATGCTTCAAATGACTCGAGCTCATGGCCGCATCCCGGCATGGCAACAGATTTCAGATAGAATACAGCATGCTCTTGTCCCGTCGATCCACGCCAATAGGGTCGCTACTGGACGAAGGTGGTAGATCCATCGCCCTTTCGGGTCGCGCCAGAGTTGAGAATGCTGCGCCCATGGGTGCGCCCGGCCTCGAGAAGGAAGGCCATGACCGAGCGTTCGCGGGGCAGCGGCCGAACGTCGCGGTGGCAGGTCAGCCAGTAGGTTCGGCGCAGAACCACTTCCTGCGGCAGGATCATTTCCAGATCCGGAACCCTCCGGCCGATGTAGAAGGGCAGCACGCAGAGCCCGAGCCCGTTCTGCGTCGCGGCGAGCTGGTTGAAGATCGACGAGCTCTTGAAATTGGCGCGGATGCCGGGATGGACCTCGCCCAGATAATCCAGACCCGGGGCAAAGATCATCTCTTCGATGTATCCGATGAAAGGATGTTTCAGCAGATCGTCCCGGGTCTGGATCTCGGGCCGCTGCGCAAGATAGGATTTGGCGGCGTAGATATGCAGCGTGTAATCCATGATCCTCTCAGAGTGGTAAGTACTCGCCTTCGGAGGGTCGAGCGTCACCGTCAGATCCGCCTCGCGCCGCGAGAGCGACATGATCTGCGGCAGCGTGATGAGCTCGAGCGCGATGTTGGGAAACCGCTCGGTGAAGGGGCCGAGCAGCACCCGGCTGAACCAGCTGCCGAACCCCTCGGGCACGGCCATGCGCAGGACGCCGCGCTGGCCCGGCCCGTCCCCCAGCAGTTCGACCTGCATCCGCTCGGTCTCGGCCTCCATCCGCTCCGCCGTCTCGATCAGCCGCCGACCCACCGGCGTCAGCTCGTAGCCGCGCGGGTTGCGCTCGAAGAGCCGCATCCGCAGCGCGGCTTCCAGCCGGTCGATGCGGCGCGAGACGGTGACATGGCTCGTGCGGAGCTGGCGCGCCGCGCGCGACAGTTGCCCCGAGCGCGCCACCGCGAGGAAGAACTGCAGGTCGTCCCATGTGAAATTGCCCATGCGTCACCCTTTGTCTGTCCGAAAATGAACAGATCTTGTTCCGAAATAGCTGCGACAAATTGCTTGAGTCCAGCCCCGAAACGTCTGATCCTACTTCCAGTGCGCCGGAGTTTGAGGAGACCCGTGCGGCACATTCATGAACAGGACGGACCCTCCCGAACCGCGCTCGCGGTCCGGGCTGCAACCGTCCCAGGGAGGATGATGGAATGCGGAAAGCCCTTCTTTCTGCGGTGTCGCTGGCTGCCTTGGCCGCGCCTGCGGCAGCCCAGGTGTCGGATGATCTTGTGAAGATCGGCATCCTGAACGACCAGTCCGGGGTCTATGCGGACTTCGGCGGCAAATACAGCTACGAGGCCGCGCTGATGGCGGTCGAGGATTACGGCGGTTCGGTCCTCGGGAAGAAGGTCGAGGTCGTGACGGCCGACCACCAGAACAAGGCCGACATCGCCTCGAACATCGCGCGCCAGTGGTACGACACCGAGCAGGTCGACGCGATCATGGAGCTGACCACCTCGTCGGTGGCGCTCGCCGTTCAGGCGCTGTCGCAGGAGAAGAAGAAGGTCACCATCACCACCGGGGCGGCCACGACCGAGCTGACGGGCAAGCAATGCTCTCCCTACGGCTTCCACTGGGCCTATGACACGCACGCCCTGGCCATCGGCACCGGCGGCGCGCTGGTCGAACAGGGCGGCGACAGCTGGTATTTCCTCACCGCCGACTATGCCTTCGGCTATTCTCTCGAAGAGAATACCGGCGCGGTCGTGAAGGAGAAGGGCGGACAGGTTCTCGGCGCCGTGCGCCATCCGCTTTCCACCACCGACTTCTCCTCGTTCCTGCTTCAGGCACAGGCCTCCGGCGCCAAGGTCATCGGCCTCGCCAATGCGGGTCTCGATACGCAGAATGCCATCAAGCAGGCGGGCGAGTTCGGGATCGTGCAGGGCGGCCAGCGGCTTGCGGCGCTCCTCTTCACGCTGGCCGAGGTCCACGGGCTCGGCGTCGAGTCGGCGCAGGGCCTGACGCTGACCGAGAGCTTCTACTGGAACCGCAACGAGGAATCGGCCGAGTTCGGCAAGCGGTTCATGGAACGGACCGGCGCGATGCCCAACATGATCCATGCCGGCACCTACTCGGCCGTGCTCTCCTATCTCAAGGCGGTCGAGGCCGCGGGCACCGACGAGACCGAGGCCGTCTCGGCCAAGCTGCATGAGCTGCCGGTCGAGGATGTCTTCGCCAAGGGCGGCAAGGTCGCGGCCAACGGGCGCATGATCTCGGACGTCTATCTGCTCGAGGTGAAGAAGCCCGGCGAGAGCGACGTGCCGTGGGACTATTACAACGTCCTCGCCACCATCCCGGGCGATCAGGCCTATCTCGACCCGGCCCAGAGCGGCTGCCCGCTCGTCACGAATTGACGATGGCGCCGGTCACAGACCACGAGCCGCGGGTGGTGCTGTCCGCCCGCGGCCTCGGGAAGGATTTCGGCGGCTTCACGGCCGTCAACAATGTGGATCTCGATGTCCATCACGCGCGGATCCATGCGCTGATCGGACCGAACGGAGCGGGAAAGACCACCGTCTTCAACCTGTTGACGAAGTTTCTTCAACCGACCCGCGGCAAGATCACCCTGCTCGGGACGGACATCACCCGCACGCGCCCCGACAAGGTGGCGCGGATGGGAATGGTGCGCTCGTTCCAGATCTCAGCGGTCTTCCCGCATCTGACGGTGCTCGAGAATGTGCGCGTGGCGCTCCAGCGCCCGGCCGAGCTCGCGGTGCAGTTCTGGCAGCCGCTTTCGGCGCTCGACCGGCTGAACGGCCGGGCCGAGGTGCTGATCGAGGAACTGGGGCTCACGCCCTACCTCAACACGCGTGCGGCGGATCTTTCCTATGGGCGCAAGCGCGTGCTGGAGATCGCGACCACCCTCGCCCTCGATCCCGAGGTCCTGCTTCTCGACGAGCCGATGGCCGGCATGGGCCAGGAGGATGTGCAGATGGTGGCGGGCATCATCCGCGAGGTGGCCCGCCACCGGGCGGTGCTGATGGTCGAGCACAATCTGAACGTCGTCGCCGACATCTGCCATCAGGTGACGGTGCTGCAGCGGGGCGAGATCCTCGCCCACGGCGACTATGCCACCGTGAGCACCGATCCGCGCGTGCGCACGGCCTATATGGGAACGGAGGACGCATGACGCTCCTGGAGGTCAACGGCCTTCACGCCTGGTATGGCGAGAGCCACATCCTGCACGGGGTGGATCTGTTCGTCGAGGAAGGCGAGACGATCTGCATCCTCGGTCGCAACGGCATGGGCAAGACCACGACGCTGCGCACGATCATGGGGATCCTGAGGAAGCGCACCGGGGCGATCCGGTTCGCGGGCAAGGACATGATGGGCGTGCCGCTGCATCGCACCGCCCGCGAGGGTCTGGGCTTCGTGCCCGAGGAACGGGGCATCTTCGCCACGCTCTCGGTCGAGGAGAACCTGATGCTGCCCCCGGTGGTCGCCAAGGGCGGCATGTCGGTGGGCGAGATCTACGAGCTGTTTCCGAACCTGAAGGAGCGGCGCTCGAGCCCCGGCACCAAGCTGTCGGGCGGCGAGCAGCAGATGCTCGCCATGGCGCGGATCCTGCGCACCGGCGCGCGCTGCCTGTTGCTGGACGAGCCGACCGAGGGGCTCGCCCCGGTCATCATCCAGCGCATCGGCGAGGTGCTGATCGAGCTGCGCGACCGCGGGATGACCGTGGTGCTGGTCGAGCAGAATTTCCGCTTCGCCTCGAAGGTTGCGGACCGTTTCTACCTCATGGACCACGGACAGATGGTGGCGGATTTCCCGGTCGAGGAGCTGCCCGCGAACATGCCGATGCTGAATTCGGTGCTGGGGGTGTGAGATGATGACGATCTTCGGCATTCCGACGGCGGCCCTCTTCGGCCAGCTGCTGGTGGGTCTCATCAACGGCTCGTTCTATGCGCTCCTGTCGCTGGGGCTTGCGGTGATCTTCGGCCTTCTCCGGGTCATCAACTTCGCCCATGGCGCGCAATATATGGCCGGCGCCTTCGCGGCGCTCCTCCTGCTCACCCAGACCGGGATCGGCTACTGGCCCGCGCTGATCCTCGCCCCGCTCATCGTGGGTCTGGGCGGCGCGCTGATCGAGCGCACCATGCTCTCGCGGCTCTACAAGCTCGACCCGCTCTACGGGCTGCTCTTCACCTTCGGCCTTGCGCTCACGCTCGAAGGCACGTTCCGCTGGTTCTTCGGCACCTCGGGCCAGCCCTATTCGCCGCCGGCCGCACTGACCGGAGCGGTCAATCTCGGCTTCATGTTCCTGCCGATCTATCGCGGCTGGGTGGTTGTGGCCTCGCTCGCCGTCTGCCTCGGCGTCTGGCTTCTGATCGAAAAGACGAAGCTCGGCGCCTATCTGCGGGCCGCGACGGAAAATCCGGTGCTGGTCCAGAGCTTCGGGGTCAATGTGCCGCTGCTTCTGACCTTCACCTACGGGCTGGGCGCGGCGCTCGCGGGCTTTGCGGGCGTGCTGGCCGCGCCGGTCTATCAGGTCTCGCCGCTCATGGGGTCGAACCTCATCATCGTCGTCTTCGCGGTCGTCGTGGTGGGAGGCATGGGCTCGATCCTCGGCGCGATCGTGACCGGCTATCTGCTCGGCATCGCCGAGGGGCTCACCAAGGTCTTCTATCCCGAGGCCTCGAACATCGTGATCTTCGTCATCATGGCGATCGTCCTGATCCTGCGGCCTGCGGGACTCTTCGGAAAGGATGCGTGACATGGCGCGCGGTTCTGCATCTCCGGCCGCCCCTGCGGTGGCCGCCCATCCCCGGGCCGGCACGCTGAAGATCGTGCTGCTCCTGATCGCCGCCGCGGCGCTGATCGCGGCCCCCTTCTTCCTCTATCCGATCTTCCTGATGAAGCTGCTGTGCTTCGCCCTGTTCGCGGCCGCCTTCAACCTGCTTCTGGGCTACACGGGCCTTCTCTCCTTCGGCCATGCCACCTTCTTCGGCGGCTCGGCCTATTTCACCGCCCATGCGGTGAAGGTGTGGGGCTGGCCGCCCGAGTTCGGCATCCTTCTGGGCGTGGCGGGCGCGGCGGCTCTGGGGCTCCTGATGGGGGTCATCGCGATCCGGCGGCAGGGGATCTACTTCGCCATGATCACGCTCGCCCTCAGCCAGATGTTCTTCTTCTTCTGCCTGCAGGCGGCCTTCACCCATGGCGAGGACGGGATCCAGTCGGTCCCGCGCGGCCATCTCTTCGGCGTCATCGACCTCTCGAACGCGACCAACATGTATTTCTTCGTGCTGGGCACCTTCACGCTGGGCATGCTCGCGATCTGGCGCTTCGTGAATTCGCCCTTCGGCATGATCCTGAAGGCCATTCGCGAGAACGAGCCTCGGGCGATCTCGCTCGGCTATTCGGTCGCGGAATACAAGCTCGGCGCCTTCGTGATGTCTGCCGCGCTGGCGGGCCTCGCGGGCGGGGTCAAGGCGCTGGTCTTCCAGTTCGCCACCCTCACCGATGTGGGCTGGCAGATGTCGGGCGAGGTCATCCTGATGACGCTCCTCGGCGGGATCGGCACGCTCGTCGGGCCGGTCGTGGGCTCGGCACTGGTGGTGACGCTGCAGAACTACCTCGCCACCTCGCAATTCCCGGTCACGATCATCACCGGCCTCGTCTTCATGGCCTGCGTGCTGCTCTTCCGCCGCGGGATCGTGGGCGAGTTCTATGCCTCGCGCCTCGGCCGCCGGCTCGGCTTCCGGTCGGAGAGCTGAGATGGAGGCCGATTACATCATCGTGGGGGCGGGCAGCGCGGGCTGCGTACTGGCGAACCGCCTGTCCAAGGATCCCTCGAACCGCGTGCTGCTGATCGAGGCGGGCAAGCGCGACAATTACCACTGGGTGCATATCCCGGTGGGCTATCTCTACTGCATCAACAATCCCCGCACCGACTGGTGCTTCACCACCGAGCCCGAGGAAGGGCTGGAAGGTCGCAGCCTGATCTACCCCCGCGGCAAGGTGCTCGGCGGCTGTTCCTCGATCAACGGCATGATCTACATGCGCGGTCAGGCCGAGGATTACGACGGCTGGCGCCAGATGGGCTGCACCGGCTGGGGCTGGGACGATGTGCTGCCCCTCTTCCGCCGCCAGCAGGACCATCACCGCGGCGAAAGCGAACATCACGGCGCGGGCGGCGAATGGCGGGTGGAACGGGCGCGGGTCCGCTGGGCGGTACTCGATGCTTTCCTCGATGCGGCCGAGCAGGCGGGCATCCCGCGGACCGAGGATTTTAACCGCGGCTCGAACGAGGGCGGCGGCTATTTCGACGTGAACCAGAGGTCCGGCATCCGCTGGAACACGGCCAAGGCCTTCCTGAAGCCCGCCCTCTCCCGCCCGAACCTGCGCGTCGTGACCGAGGCGCAGGTTGAGCGGCTGATCGTCGAGGCGGGCGAGGTGCGGGGCGTGCTCTACCGGCAGGGCGGCACCCTGCACGAGGCCCGGGCGCGGCGCGAGACGGTGCTTGCGGCGGGTGCCATCGGCTCGCCGCACATTCTGGAGCTTTCGGGCATCGGCGATCCCGAGGTGCTGCGCGCGGCGGGCGTCGAGCCGCAGGTCGCCGTGCCGGGCGTAGGTGCGAACCTGCAGGATCACCTGCAGCTCCGCCTCGTCTTCAAGGTGCGGGGCGTGCCCACGCTGAACGAGAAGGCCACCAGCCTCTTCGGTCGCGCCGCGATCGGGGCGGAATATCTCCTGCGCCGCTCGGGGCCGATGTCGATGGCACCGAGTCAGGTCGGGATCTTCACCCGCTCCGGCTCCGAGAAGGCCACGCCCGATCTCGAGTTCCATGTCCAGCCGGTCTCGCTCGACAAGTTCGGCGACAAGGTCCACCCCTTCCCCGGCATGACGGCGAGCGTCTGCAACCTGCGCCCCGAAAGCCGCGGCAGCGTCCATCTGAAAAGCCCCGATCCCGCGCGCCAGCCCGCCATCGCGCCGCATTATCTTTCGACCGAGGGCGACCGCGAGGTGGCGGTGCGCTCGATCCAGATTGCGCGCCATATCGCCTCGCAGCCCGCCTTCGCGCGGTTTCACCCCGAGGAATACCGTCCGGGAGCCGAGCACGACACGCGCGAGGCGCTGGTCGCCGCCGCGGGCCGCATCGGCACCACGATCTTCCACCCGGTCGGCACCTGCCGCATGGGGTCGGATCCGGCGAGCGTCGTCGATCCGCGGCTGAAGTTCCGGGCGCTCGGCGGCCTCAGGATCGCGGATGCGTCGATCATGCCGGCCATCACCTCGGGAAACACCAACTCGCCCACCCTCATGATTGCCGAGAAGGCGGCCGAGATGATCCTCGAGGATGCCCGGCAGCGGGTTTGAGGATGAAAGTTTCCCGGGAACCTGTGCGGGCGCCCGCGTGTTGAGGTTGTCAGTGTCCGGGTGAGCCCATTGCCGCCGACCGTTCAGTTCATCGATCTTCTTGCCGCGGCCGCGCTGCTGCTCTGGGGCCTGCGGCTGATCCGCACCGGCGTCATGCGCGCCTTCGGGGCCACGTTGCGGCAATGGATCTCACGCGCCACCAGCAACCGGGTCGTGGCGGCGCTCTGGGGCCTGCTTGCGACGCTCGGCCTGCAGTCGAGCACGGCCACGGCGGTCATCACCGGCTCGTTCGCGGCCCGTGGCATCATGACGGCGCCGATGGCGCAGGCGGTGATGCTGGGGGCGAACCTCGGCACCGCGACGGTGGCGGCGCTCCTGTCGGTCGATGTCCATTGGGTGGCGAGCCTCTGCATCCTTGCAGGCGTCGTGGGTTTCTCGATGGCGCGTGCCACCCGCGGCCGCGGCATCGGGCGGGCGCTCCTCGGCCTCGGGCTGATGCTGCTCGCCCTGCGGCTGATGGGCGAGGTGACGGCGCCGCTCCAGCATTCCCGCACGCTCGCGCTGGTGATCGCAGGCCTCGGCGAGGCGCCGCTGGTGGCGGCTCTCCTTGCCGCGGGCCTCGCCGTCCTCAGTGCCTCCTCGCTTGCCGTCGTGCTCCTCGTCATGGTGCTGGCGGGCGGCGGTCTCATCGAGACGGTGCCGGCTCTAGCCCTCGTGGCGGGCGCGAACGTCGGCGGCGCGGTCACGCCCTGGCTCGCCGTGGCGGCCGAGGGGCCGGCGGCGCGGCGGATCACGCTCGGCAACCTCGCGGTGCGGATCGCGGGGGCAGCCCTCGTGCTGCTCTTCGCCGCGCCTCTGGCGGACCTTCTCGACGAGGCCGTCTCCGATCACGGCCAGCGGGTCATCGCGGCGCATCTGGCCTTCAGCGCGGTGCTCCTCCTCCTGTTCCTGCCCCTCGTGGGTCCGCTCTGCCGCCTCGTCGAGCGGTTCCTGCCCGATCCGCCGGAGGGCCGGCGCGGCGCGGCCTTCCTCGACGAGAGCCTGCTCGACACGCCCGCCATGGCGCTCGCCGTCGCCGCGCGCGAGACTCTGCGGGTGGGCGACCTCGTGGGCGAGATGCTCGAGCGCAGCCGGCAGGCGCTGCTGGCCAATGACGAATTCGCGGCGCAGGAGGTCTCGCGGCTCGAGCCCGACATCGACCGGCTGACCGAGGCGATCAAGCTCTATATCACCCGCCTCTCGCGCGCCGAGCTGGACGAGGACGATGTGCGGCGTGCGAACGAGATCACCTCCTTTGCCATCAATCTCGAACATATGGGCGACATCATCGAGACCGGGCTCGCCGATGCGGCGCTGAAGAAGATCCGCAAGCGCCTCGCCTTTTCGCCGGAGGGCGGCGCGGAACTGGCCGAGGTGCATGAGCGCACGGTGGCGAACCTGCGGCTGGCGCAGGCGGTGTTCCTCGGGCGGGATGCCGATCTCGCCCGGCAGCTCGTCGAGTCGAAGATCGAGATCCGGCGGCTCGAGGCGCTGTCCTCCGAACGCCACCTCGGCCGGTTGCGGGCCGGGCGGCCCGAAGCGATGGAGACGAGCACCATCCATCTCGATCTGCTGCGCGACCTCAAGCGGCTGAACGCCCATCTCACCTCGGTCGCTCACCCGATCCTGACCGAGATCGGCGTGCTCCGCGAAAGCCGGATGCGCAGCCTGAGTTCCGGCCGCAATCTGGCCGAGCCCGTCGGTCCCGAACGCTAACGCAAGGGAAAGGAGCCCAAGCGAAGGTTATCGACTTGCGAAAATAAGCGAAACGTCGGACGCTTCGCTGCATCGAGGACGGTCGCGCGGCGACCGGCGCGGGAGAGGAGGCCCGCTCCGGTCAGCAGAATGTCGCACCACCGTCATAGGGGCCCGCTATGCCGCACGGCATCCGGCCATCCAGAAGGGAGAGAAGCCCATGAAACGTCGCACATTCCTCACCGCCACGGCGCTTGCGTTGATCGTGCAGGCGGGTGCCGCCGCGGCCCAGACCGAGATCAGCTGGTGGCACGCCATGACGGGCGCCAATGCGGAAGTGGTCGAGAAGATCGCCGCGGATTTCAACGCGAGCCAGTCGGACTACAAGGTGACAGCGGTCTTCAAGGGCACCTACCCCGAGACGCTGAACGCCGGCATCGCAGCCTTCCGCGCCGGTCAGGCCCCCGACATCATCCAGGTCTTCGACGTGGGCACCGGCGTCATGATGGCGGCCGAGGGCGCGATCAAGCCGGTGGCCGAGGTGCTGGGCGACAGCTTCGACAAATCGGCCTACCTGCCGGGGATCGTGGCCTATTATTCCAAGCCCGACGGCACGATGCTGTCCTTCCCCTACAACTCGTCCTCGCCGATCCTCTATTACAACAAGGACATCTTCGAGAAGGCGGGCCTCGATGCAGACACCCCGCCCAAGACCTGGACCGAGGTCTGGGACATGGCGAAGAAGATCAAGGAGAGCGGCGCCGCCCCCTGCGGCTACACCTCGACCTGGCTCACCTGGATCCATACCGAGAATTTCGCGGCCTGGAACGACGTGCCCTTCGCCACGAACGAGAACGGGCTCGCCGATGTGAATGCCGAGCTGAAGATCAACGAGCCGATCTTCGTCAACCACTTCCAGGCGCTGGCCGATCTCGCCAAGGACGGCACGTTCAAATACGGCGGCCGCACGTCCGAGGCCAAACAGATCTTCCTTGCGGGCGAATGCGGGATCTTCACCGAAAGCTCGGGCGGGCTCGGCGACATCGTGAAATCGGGCATGAACTACGGCATCGGCCAGCTGCCCTATGACGAGGCGGGCAACGGGCCGCAGAACACGGTGCCGGGCGGCGCAAGCCTCTGGGTGATGGGCGGCAAGTCGGACGAGACCTATGAGGGCGTCGCCGCCTTCTTCACCTATCTCTCGCAGACCGACGTGCAGGAATATCTGCACCAGACGTCGGGCTATCTGCCGGTGACGATGGAGGCCTACGAGGCGACCAAGGCCTCGGGCTTCTACGAGAAGAACCCGGGCCGCGAGGTGCCGATCACCCAGATGATGGGCAAGGAGCCGACCGCCAACTCCAAGGGCGTGCGCCTCGTGAACCTGCCGCAGGTGCGCGACATCGAGAACGAGGAGTTCGAGAAGATGCTCGCCGGAGAGCAGACCGCGCAGGAGGCGCTCGACGCCGCCGTCTCGCGCGGCAACGAGGCGATCCGCCAGGCCATCGGCGGCTGACGGACATGAGGCCGCCCGGGTTTCGGCCCGGGCGGCCCCTTCGCCCATGCATCGCGCGCATTTCCCCCACCGCCTGCTTCCGTGGCTGCTGGTCGCCCCGCAGCTCCTGATTTCGGCTGTCTTCTTCTACTGGCCCGCGGGTCAGGCTCTCTGGCAGTCGACGCTGCGCGAGGATGCCTTCGGGCTGAAATCCACCTTCGTGGGTTTCGCCAATTTCCGCCGCGTCCTGTCCGATCCCGCCTGGCTCAACTCGATCCAGGTGACGGCGGTCTTCTCGCTGCTCACCGCCTTCTTCTCGATGGCGATCGCGCTCTTTCTCGCCGTGCAGGCCGAGAAGGTCGTGCGCGGCCGCGGCTTCTACCGCACGCTGATGATCTGGCCCTATGCGGTGGCCCCCGCCATCGCAGGCATGCTCTGGCTCTTCATGTTCAACCCCTCGTTCGGCACGCTCGCCTGGCCGCTCCGCCAGCTCGGCATCCGCTGGGATCCGCTGCTCGACGGCGAACAGGCCATGGCGCTGGTGGTGGCGGCTGCAAGCTGGAAGCAGATCAGCTACAATTTCCTGTTCTTTGTCGCAGGCTTGCAGGCCATTCCTCGATCACTGCTGGAAGCTGCGGCCATCGACGGCGCCACGGCCCGGCGGCGGTTCTGGACCATCACCTTCCCGCTTCTCGCGCCTACGACCTTCTTCCTGCTGGTGGTGAACTCGGTCTATGCGCTCTTCGACACGTTCGGCATCATCCATGCGGTGACCGGCGGCGGCCCCGGCAAATCCACCGAGACGCTGGTCTACAAGGTCTATAACGACGGCTTCGTGAACCTGCGCTTCGGCGATTCCGCGGCGCAGTCGGTGATCCTCATGGTGATCGTGATCGCCCTCACCGCCTTCCAGTTCAAATATATCGAACGGAAAGTCCATTATGGCTGAGCACGAGATGATCGGCACCTCGCGCCAGAGCCGGATCATGGCGCATTTCCTGCTGGTGATCGGGGTCATCGTGGTGGCCTTCCCGATCTGGTATGTCTTCGTGGCCTCGACCCACCCGCTCCAGCAGATCCTGCGCCCGCCGCTGCCGCTGCTGCCCGGCGCCGAGGGGCCCTCGAACTACGCCCGCGCGCTCGGCGGCGGGATCGGACAGATCGGCCGCGTGGGGGTGGACCGGCTTCTTCTCAACACGGCCGTCGTGGCTTTCGGCATCGCCATCGGAAAGATCCTGATCTCGATGGCCTCGGCCTACGCCATCGTCTTCTTCCGCTTCCCGCTGCGCATGGTCTGCTTCTGGATGATCTTCATCACCCTGATGCTGCCGGTCGAGGTGCGGATCCTGCCCACCTACAAGGTGATGGTGGACCTGCGCCTGATCGACACCTACGCGGGTCTGATCCTGCCGCTGGTGGCCTCGGCCACGGGGACGCTGCTCTTCCGGCAGTTCTTCATGACGATCCCGAACGAGCTGATGGAAGCCGCTCGCGTCGATGGCGCAGGCCCCTGGCGCTTCTTCAAGGACATCCTGCTGCCGCTCTCGGCCACCAACATCGCGGCGCTGTTCGTGATCCTCTTCATCTACGGATGGACGCAGTATCTCTGGCCGCTCCTCGTGACCAACTCGAACTCGATGAACACCATCGTGATCGCCCTGAGAAAGATGATCTCCTTCGCCGATGCCGACACGCCGTGGGACCTCGTGATGGTCACCTGCGTGCTGGCCATCCTGCCGCCGATCCTCGTGGTCGTGCTGATGCAGCGGTGGTTCGTGAAGGGACTTGTGGAGACGGAGAAGTAAGTGGCGGAAATTTCGCTCAGGGACGTGCGCAAGAGCTATGCGGGGATCGAGGTGATCCACGGGGTCGATTTCGAGATTGCGGACGGCGAATTCGTGGTGATCGTGGGCCCTTCGGGCTGCGGCAAGAGCACGCTTCTGCGCATGGTTGCGGGGCTCGAGGAGATCACCGCGGGCGAGATCGCCATCGGCGGCCGCGTGGTCAACCGGCTGGAACCGCGCGAGCGCGACATCGCGATGGTGTTCCAGAACTACGCGCTCTACCCCCACATGACGGTGCGCGAGAACATGGCCTACGGCCTGAGGATCGCGAAGCTCTCGAAGGCGGAGATCGAGGAACGGGTCGCGCGCTCGGCCACCATGCTGGAACTGGGCCAGCTTCTCGACCGCAAGCCGCGCCAGCTGTCGGGCGGGCAGCGGCAGCGGGTGGCGATGGGCCGGGCGCTGGTGCGCAACCCCGCGGCCTTCCTGCTGGATGAGCCGCTCTCGAACCTAGATGCGAAGCTGCGGGTGCAGATGCGTTTGCAGATCAAGGAGTTGCAGCGCACTGTTCGCACCACCTCGATCTATGTCACCCACGATCAGGTCGAGGCGATGACGCTCGCCGACCGGCTGGTGGTGATGAATGCGGGCGTGGCCGAGCAGATCGCCACGCCGGCCGAGATCTACGACCGGCCCGCCACCACCTTCGTGGCGGGGTTCATCGGTTCGCCCGCGATGAACATGCTGCCCGCCCGAGGCCTTGGCGACGCGCTGGAGGTGGCGGGGCAGCGTCTCGCCGTGCCCGCGCCAGCGGGACGCGATCTGATCCTCGGCGTCCGGCCCGAGCATCTCCATGCCGCGGGCCCCGAGGAGCCGGGCTTCGAGCTCCATGTGCAGGCGGTCGAATGGCTGGGCGCGGACGCCTTCGCTCATGGACGGCTGGCGGACGGCACCGAGCTCGTGCTGCGGACCCCGGGCAAGGCGCCGGTGCGCGAGCGCGACCGACTGAAGGTCGCCCCCGATGCGGCGGCCCTGCATCTCTTCGATGCAGAAACCGGCCGGCGGCTCTGATCGCCCTTGCCAATAAAGGTTCGCAGCGTGCTTCGAGCCGCGAGGCCAGCGCCGAAGCTGGCGGCCACGCCAACGCTTCCTGAAGCGGATCGCGGTTCCGCTCCGGTGCCGCGCGAACGACGTCTCGATGCTTCCTGAGATGATCGAGTCGGCGCAGCCAATCCACGTCGAGCCGCCCGTGCCTTTCCGCCTTGAAACAAGATACCGTTGGCGGAGAGCATTGGCGCAAGGGAGCGCTTCCTGCATCTGCGGTGGCGCGGGCCGGGACCCGCTTCAGGCGTCCCGCTTCAGGATCCATTCCACCTCCGGGGCGGCCACGAAGCGCCATTTGCGCAACGGGCCGGCCATGACATTCAGGTAATACATCTCGAACCCGTAGGGTGCGCCGCAGGGATGGTGCCCGCGCGGCACGCAGACCACGTCTCCGTCCTGCACCGCCATCGTCTCGTCGAGGCGCAGATCGTCGGTATAGACCCGCTGGATGCCGAACCCGTTGGCGGGGTTCAGGCGGTGATAATAGGTCTCCTCGAGATAGGTGATGCGGGGATAATCGTCCTCGTCGTGGCGGTGGCTCGGATAGGAGGACCAGTGACCCGCCGGGGTGAAGACCTCGGTCACGAGGAGCGAGTCGCAGACGTCCTCCGCCTCCATGGCGATATTGTGGATCTGGCGGCGGTTCGTGCCCTTGCCGCGCTCGGTGAGCACGATGCCCTCGGGCCCGATCCGCCGGGCCGCATGGCCGCCGCGTCCGGGCGCGGAGCAGACGGCGATCGTGCAGGCTGTCTCGGCCACCGCCTGCCACGCGCTGCCGTCGGGGAGATACAGCGAATGCGGCGGCGTCTTCTCGAAGACGGACAAGCGCTCGCCCAGCACGCCCCAGTCCTGTCCGCCGCCGGAGACGGAGGCCCGGCCCTCGACCAGGACCAGTATGACCTCGCGATCCCCCGTGGTCTCGGCCGCGACCTCGCCCGGCCGGAGCCGGTAGAGAGAGAAGCCCACATAGCGCCAGCCCGCCGAGGCCGGGGTGATCTCATGCACCTTGCCGTGGCTGCCGAAGGGCCGGTGCAGCAATATCGTCATGGGTCTCTCCTCTCCTCAGGGTCACGGCCCGCCGCCTCCGGGATCAGGCGCCGGGCCGCAGCCGCAACGGATCCTCGCCCTCGAAGTGACGCGGTAGAGGGACCCCGTTCATCCATCCCCGCGGCCCCTGTCGAGCCCCGCCGCGCGCGCCATCGTCCGGAGCGCCTCGAACCCCATCTTCTGGTAGGTGAAGGGGTCGGCCTTCCGCGGATCCTGCTCGGCCTCGATCACCAGCCAGCCCCGATAGCCCGCCTCGGCCGCCGCGCGCAGAACGGGGGCGAAATCGACGCAGCCCTCGGGGTCGCCCGGAACGGTGAAGAGGCCGCGCCGCACGCCCTCGAGAAACGAGAGCCCCTCGGCCCGCACCTGCGCCAGCACCTCGGGCCGGACGTTCTTGGCGTGAATGTGGCGCACCCGCCCCATGTGCCGGGCCGCCACCCGCGCCGGATCGCCGCCGCCGAAGGTGCAGTGCCCCGTGTCGAGCAGGAGCTGCATAGCATGGGTCGAGGCCATCAGCCGGTCGATCTCCTCCTCGGTCTCGACGATGGTTCCCGCATGGGGGTGATAGACCAGCGTCACCCCCTGAGCCGCGGCGATCCCCGCCAGCGCGTCGAGCCCCGAGGTGAAGCGGCCCCAGTCGGTATCGGCGATCCGCGGCCGGTCGTTGACCGCCACGTCGTCCATGCCATGGACCGTGTTCGAACATTCGCAGGCGATCAGCCGGTCGCTGCCCGCAGCCTTCAGCATGTCGATGAAGCCCTGCATCGCCGCCGTCTCGGCGGCGAGATCGTTCACCAGAAGGTTCGTCGAATGCCAGCCTCCCACGAAGCGCAGCCCGTAGTCCCCCAGCCTCGCCTTCAGCGCAGCGCCATCCGCGGGCATCTTGTGGCCCTTCTCGATCCCGTCGAAGCCGATCCTGCGGCAGTCGGACAGGCAGTCGTCGAGGCTCAGATGCGCGCCGATGCTCCGGTCGTCGTCGTTCGACCAGGCGATGGGGTTGGTGCCATAGAGGATCATCGGGCTCTCCTAGTCGAAGGTGCGCTGCCGCGCGGCGTGGGTAGCGTAGCGGGCTTGAGCCTCTGCCAGCCGCGCGCCCTCGCCCGCCTGCGGCACGGCCACGTCCCACCAGTGACCGCCGACACCCGTCTCCGGTTCCGGATCGGTCTCGATGACGATCACGGTCGGCCGGTCGCGCCCGCGCGCGGCCACGATCTCGGCCTCGAGCGCGGGAATGCCGTCCGCCTTGACCGCACGGGCGCCCATCGCGGCGGCATGGCCCACGAAATCGATCTCGGGCTGGGCTTCGACGCGCGCATCCCGATACAGGTTGTTGAACGGAGCGCCGCCGCACGCCTGCTGCAGGCGGTTGATGCAGCCATAGCCGCGGTTGTCGGTCAGAACGACCGTGAAGGGCACGCGCCGCATGACCGCGGTCGCCAGTTCCGAGTTGGCCATCATGTAGCTGCCGTCGCCTGCAAAGCAGATGACCTCGCGGTCAGGCTCGGCCAGGGCGATCCCGAGGGCGCCGGCCACCTCGTAGCCCATGCAGCTGTAGCCGTATTCCATGTGATAGCCGCCGGGCGAGGCCCGCCAGAGCAGCTGCAGCGCGCCCGGCATCGTGCCCGCGGCGCCCATGACGACCGTCCGGGCGGTCGCGACCCGCTGCACCGCGCCGATGACCTGCGCGTCCGTGGGCAGCGCATTGTCGGAGGGCCGCGCCATCGCCGCCTCGGTGGCCGCAAACCAGTCCGCCCGCAGGGCCGCGTCGGGCTCGGGCCACTGCGCGTCCCCGAGCGCCTCCGTCAGGCGCGCCAGCGCGGCCTTCGCATCCGCGACGAGCGGCAGCGCCCCGTGCTTATGCGCATCGTAGGGATGGAGGTTGACCGACAGAAGGTCGGCCTCGGCGAAGATCGTCCGGCTGCCGGTGGTAAAATCCTGAAACCTTGTGCCCACGCCGAGGATGACGTCGGCCTCGGCACAGAGGCGGTTGCCGCACTCGGATCCCGTCACGCCGGGCGAGCCGAAGTTGAGCGGCTCCTGCCAGTCGAGGATGCCCTTGCCGGCCTGCGTCTCGACCACCGGGATCCGATGGCGCTGCGAGAAGGCCGCAAGCTCCGCCTCGGCGCCGGAATAGAGCACGCCGCCTCCGGCCACGATCACCGGCCGCCGCGCCCCGCGCAGCCGCACCGCCACCGCTTCGACCTCGACCGGATCGGGGTCGGGCCGCCGGATGCGCCAGACGCGCGGGGCGAAGAAGCGCGCGGGATAGTTGAAGGCCTCGGCCTGCACGTCCTGACAGAAGGCGAGGCAGACCGGGCCGCAGTTCGCCGGGTCCGTCATCACCTGCAGCGCCCGCTGCAGCGCCGTCAGCAGATGCTCGGGCCGCTGGATCCGGTCGAAGTAGCGCACCACCGGCCGGAAACAGTCGTTGCCCGACACCGTGCCGTCGTCGAAATCCTCGATCTGCTGGAGCACCGGGTCGGGGCGGCGGTTGGCGAAGACGTCGCCCAGAAGGAACAGCACGGGCAGCCGGTTGACATGGGCCAGCGCCGCGGCCGTGACCATGTTCGTGGCGCCCGGCCCGATCGAGGAGGTGACGGCCATCGCCTGCCGCCGCCGCTTCTGCTTGGCGAAGGCCACGGCGGCATGGGCCATGGTCTGTTCGTTCTGCCCGCGCCAGGTGGGCAGCGCGTCGCCGATCCCGTGCAGCGCCTCGCCCAGGCCCGCCACATTGCCGTGGCCGAAGATCGCCCAGACGCCCTCGATGAAGCGCCCGCCCTCCTCGGTCCGCTGCACCGAGAGCCAGCGCACCATCGCCTGCGCCGCCGTCAGCCGCAGCGTCCCGGCGTCGTCCTGGTCCGTGCCTGTCATGTCGCCTTCTCCTCCATGCCTGCACGCCTCGTCCCGGAGGGATCCACCCCGACGGGCCGGTCGCTCCGGATCCCGGCTTCGGAGAGGCCCGACCTCCGGATCATGACGGAGAAACCCCGTGGCGTCTCAATCCGGCTTGAGGCGAACCGCACGAGCTCCCCTTACGCATAGAGGGCCGGGCGGGCCGGCAGGGTGACGGGGAGGATGGCGCCGGGCCTCTCCTGCGCCTGCACGCAGACATCTGCGGTGATGGCTGCGGCATAGCCGTCCCAGGCGGAGGGACCGGCGGCGGTGCCCTGTGCCGCAGCCTTCAGGAAATCCTGCAATTCGACGTCGTAGCTGTCGATGAACCGGTCCTTCCAGTCCATGAGGATCGGCTGGCCGAACACCGCCCCGAGCCGCGTGGGGATCGCCGTGGGCTCCGGCAGGCGGGCCGTGCCCTCCTCGCCCACCACCTCGCACTGGATGTCGTAGCCGTAGCGGCAGTTGACGAAGATCTCCACGTCGATCCGCACGCCCTTCGCGGTCTCGAGAAGCACGATCTGCGGGTCGCGCAGCCCGGCGTGGGTGTGGCGGGTGGCGCGCGGGAAGATCACCTGCGCCGAGACGTACTCATCGTCGAGCAGCCAGCGCAGCACGTCGATCTCGTGGATCAGCGTGTCGTGGATCGCCATCGGCGTCCGGTAGCGCCCGGGCACGCTCGGATTGCGATGCGCGGCATGGATCATCAGCGGCGGGCCGAGCCGCGTGCGCACCGTCTCCTTCAGCGCGACATAGCCCCGGTCGTAGCGGCGCATGAAGCCCACCTGAACGAGGCGGCGGCCCATGGCCTCTTCGGCCTCGACGATGCGCCGCGCGCCATAGGCCTCGGTCGCGAGGGGTTTCTCGCAGAAGCAGGGTTTGCCCGCCGCGATGGCGGCCAGCACCTGCGTCTCGTGGGCCGTGCCCCAGGAGCAGACAAGGACGGCGTCGCTCGCCGCAATCACCTCCTCGGCCGACCCGAGGATCTGCGCCCCCGGGGCCACGCCCGCCACGCAGGCCTCGGCGCTGTCGCGGTTCACGTCCGTGACGGCCGTGACCTCGGCCCCGCTCAGCACCCGATTGATGCGGCGTGCATGGTCGGTGCCGATGGCTCCCGTGCCGATGATGCCAATGCGCAAGGTCATGTCTCTGCTCGCTCCTGCCATTGCCTGTCATGTCTCCCCGCCTCCCGGCGCGCGTGGCCCGGCTCAAGCCTTCCGGCGCAGGGTCCGCAGAAAGGCGCGCGCGTCGAACGGCTGCGGCGGCGGGCCGTAGATCGCCCGTTCGAGCGCGGCGCGCGCTGCAGGCCTGTCGAGCGCCTCCTCCTCGGTGGCCCGGCGGAGCGCGAGCAGGTCACCCGCCCGTGCCGCGCGCCAGATCTGCCAGCGGCGGAAGGGCGAGCGCCGCCGCGCGAGCCGTCCGAGCGCCGCGGCCGTCGGCCGGTGGCCGGCCACGAGCAGCGCCGTCCCCGCGCCGAGCCCCGCCAGACCGGCCGCCAGCCCTCCCCAGAGGCTCGCCGGCGTGATGGCGATGCCGGCCGACTGCGAGGCGGCGAAGCTTGCATAGCCGATGGGCAGCGCGGGGATCTCGGCCGCCTCCACCTTCCGCGTCACCGTGTTGAAATAAGGGATCGGCACGGCGGGCAGCACGCCGGGCTCGCCGGTCTCGGGGCGGAACTGCCAGCTCCAGATCACCCGCGCCACGGGGCCCTCCGGCGTCAGCTCCAGCGACCGCTCGACCGGGGCCGCGAAGGCGATGAGCCAGTTCTCCGAGACGACGGGCCGCGGCGGCAGCATTGCGGGCAGCGCCCCTACCCCCGTCACAGTCACGCGCCGCGTCACGGTCTCGCCGTCCCTGAGCCGGGCCGGATCGGTGCTGAGCTCGTCCTTCACCCTCAGCTCGGAGGCGGCGAAGCGCCAGCCGTGCGGGCTGTGGAAGGGCGGATCGTCGGGCATGGGCGCCACCGACAGGTCGAGCGGATGCGAGGTGATGGTCTCCGCCTTCCCGCCCGCGCCGACGAAGGTCAGCCGGTGCTCGGCGGGCCCGAAGCGCGACGAGCCGGAATGTTTGGGAAAGAGCGCGAGCCTGCGTTCGACCACCAGCCGCAGGCGGCCGTCGATGCGCTCCTCGTGCCAGTCGTCCTTGGCCAGCTGCACCCAGTCGAAACTGTCGCCGGGCCGGATCGTCATCTCCTCGAGCGTCACCTTGCGGTCGTAGATGCCGCGCACCGTCACCGGCACCATCTCGCCCGCCACCACGCTGTCGGCGCGGGGGAAGGCCAGGATCTCGAGCCGCCGCTCAGGGGTCTCGGCCCCGGCCGTCGTGGCCGCGAGAAGCACGAGAGCCGCCAGAGCCGCCAGAGCCGCACGGATCACCATGGATCGCCCTCCTCCGGCGGTGTGAAGCCCAGCGACAGCCGCCGGGTATATTCGTCCGAGAGCCTGAGCCGCAGGAACTCGCCCGGATCGTCGGGCAGCGTGGCAAGCCACGCATCGTCGGCGACCTGCCGCCCCGGCCCGAGCGGCGGCGAGTCGGCCGAGAACCGCTCGGTCGGCGGCCCGTCGGGCGGGACCACCACCTGAACGGCGATCCGGCCGGCCTCGTCGCCCTGCCCCACCACGGGATCGTAGAGCGCGGCCACCCTGTCCCGGTTCTCGCGCGCCTCGCTGTCGGCGGGATTGGCGAAGAGCACCGCGTCGAAATAGGCCTCGGCAAGCGGATAGTTTCCAAGCGCCGCGAGGCTCAGGCCGCGGTTGTAGGTGACGGCGCGACCCGCCTCGGCGAAGGCGGCATCGGCCTCGGCAAAGCGGCGCGCCTGATAGAGCGCAACGCCCCGGATCGCGGGCTCGGTCGCGAAGGTGGCCGCCAAGCCCGGCAGGCCTGCGAGGAGCGCGAGCTTGGCCCAGGCGGTGGGCCCTCCGAGGCCCACGGCGGCCAGCGCCGCAAGCGCAAGGAGCCTCCGGCGCATCAGCTTTTCTCCGAGAGCGGGCGGCGGAACAGCAACAGGGCCGGAAGCGCCGCGAGGAGGAGGAGCCAGCGACCGAGATCCTCGAAGAGCGCGGGCCCTTCGGCCGAGCGGGCGAGCGCGCGGGTGCGCGCCTGCCCGAGCCGTTCCAGCAGCGGGCGCGGCGTGCGGACCGGGGCCAGCGCCCCGCCACCCGCCCGGGCAAGCTCGGCCAGCGCATCGGCGGGAGGCTCGGGCATCCCCTCGGGCAGCCGGTCGCGCGGCAGCTCCAGCGCCCAGACCCGCGCGCCCGCCGCGCGCAGGCGACGCGCCTCTTCCCAGGCGCGCGGGCCGACGCCGCCTCCGTCGGAGATCACGATGAGGTCGGCGCCGGCGAGCCCGGGCCGGCCCTCGCCCGCAAAGAGCTCGCGTGCCACCGAGAGCGCGATGTCGGGCCGGCTTCCCTCCACGGGCATCGTCTCGGCGCCGAGCACCGCGACGAGGCTCTGGAGCGAGGCCGCGTCGCTGGTGGGCGCGCTCGCCACATAGGCGTCGGCGGCATAGAGCATGAGGCCCGTGGGCCGCCCCTTCGCCTCCTGCAGCACGAGCGCCGCCGCCGCCTGCGCATCGCCGAGCTGCGCCGTGCCAGCCACCGAAGGCGACATGTCGAGCACGAGGAGGATCGGATCCATCCGGTCGAAGGCGAGACTGTCGGGTCGGAGCCTTGCCGGCCCGGACAGACCGACGATGACGAGCGCCGCGACGGCGAAGGGCAGCAGTCCCGTCCAGCGCCCGCCCGCCGGGGCCACGAAGCCCAGCTCACGCATCCGCGCCAGAAGCGGCGGGGCCACGATCCGCTCCCACGCGCCGGCCGGACGGCGCCGCCAGACCCAGAGCGCCAGAAGCGCGAGCAGCGGCAGGGCCGCAAGCCAGAGCGGGCGGAGGAGGAGCCAGCTCATGCCGCGCGCCCTGCCCGACGGGGCCACGGCGCCAGCCCTGCCCGGCGGAGGCCGAGGACGAGAGCCGCCCCCAGCGCCAGAAGCGCGGGCCAGGGCCAGAGCGGCTCGGGCACCAGCACCGGCGGCCGTTCCGCAGGGTTCGGCTCCAGCCGGTCGAGGTCGGCCGCCATGGCGCGCAGATCCTCCATCCCCCGCACGCGGTAGCTCCGTCCCCCGCTCGCCTCGGCAATGGCGCGGAGCGTGGCCGTGTCCACCGCATCGCGGGCGGCCGGACGGGTCTCGAGATCGTCCGGACCGAGCGCGATCGTGTGGATGCGCACCCCGTGCCGCGCCGCGAGCCCTGCCACCTGCCGCGCGTCGATCTGGTGCGCATTGTCCTGCCCGTCCGACAGAAGCACGATCACCCGCGAGGCCGCACTGCTCTCGGTCACGCTCTTCAGCGCAAGCCCCAGCCCGTCGGCGATGGCGGTCGAGCGGCCGGTGATGCCGATCGAGGCCTCTTCGATGGCCCGCCCCACCGCCGCCAGATCGAAGGTCAGGGGCGCGGCCACGTAGGCGCGGTTCGCAAAGAGGACGAGGCCGATCCGGTCGCCCTGCCGCTCCTCGACGAAGCTGCGCGCCACCCGCTTGACCGCCTCGAGCCGCGTGCTCTGCACCCCGTCGATGTCGAAATCCTCGATCAGCATCGAGCCCGACATGTCGAGCGTCAGCACGATCTCGCGCCCCGAGGCGGAAAGATCCGGCACCGCCTTCAGCCGCTCGGGCCCTGCCAGCGCCAGCACCAGCGCGAGCCACAGGATCGCCCGCAGGGCCCCCTCCCACCGCTCGCTGCGGGCAAAGGCCGAGGTGGGGCGGGCCGCGGCGGCAAAGGCCTCGGGCAGGTAGAGCGCCCCCTCCTGCGCCGCATGGGGCGGAAGGAACCGGCGGACGAGGAACGGCAGCGGCAGGAGCAGCAGGAAGAAAGGGGCCGCGAGATCAAGCATGGCGTCCCCGGCGAGCGGCGGCGCGGACCGCGGGGGCAAGATCCGGCGGGGCCTCTCCGGCGCGGTAGAGATGGGCGCGGGACTCTTCGGGCAGCGGCGCGTCGAACCTCCGCAGGAGGCGCAGCTGGCCGAGCATCCGCTCGGCGGGCGGCAAGCCGGCGAGCCGGGCGAGTTCCGCCTCGAGATCGAAGCCCGTGCGGCGGACGAAGGCCGGGCGGACGAGCTCGAAGAGGAGGAGCGCGAGGAGAAGGCCCAGCCCGAAGGCCACCAGCGCCTCGGCCCAGCCGAAGGAGGCGAAGGACACGGGCAGGCGCGGGGGATGCAGGTCTCGGAGCGGATCGAAGGAGGTCATGGGCCGGCTCCGAGGGGCAGGTCCGCAGGCAACCGCTCGGCGGTGACTCCCAGCTCCGCCAACCGGTCGAGGGTCGCCGCGCGCGTGGCGGGCAGATCGGCGAAGCCGCCGCGCCCCGCCCTGCCCTCGGCCGTGAGGAAGGGCAGCGCCTGCCGCGGCGGATCGGTCTCGAACGGGTCCACCGCAAGAAGGAGCCGGAGCGGGCCCCGCCGCAGGACCGCGCCGAGCGCCGCCTCGAACTCCGGCCCCGGCCGGTCAAGCGCGGTCGCAAGGATGACCGTCGCGCCGCGCGGCGCGAGGCGGGCCGCGCGCAACAGATCGGGTCCGAGATCCCGCACCGGCTGGCGCACCGCCGCGAGCGCCGCGCGGTGGCCCCGCGCAAGGCAGCCCGCGGCCTGCGCCATGCCCGCCGTCCGGCCCGAGGCGCGCGAGGAATGGAGCCCGCCGTCCGTCAGCGCCACCGCGCCCGCCGAGCCCCCGCCGTTCACCGCCTGCCAGCCCGCCAGCGCCAGCGCCTCGGCCGCCGCAACCGAGCGGAAACGCCGCGTGCCCCACAGCATCGGGCGGCGAAAGTCGGCCACGAGCAGCACGGTCCGGTCGCGGTCCTCGTGGAAGCTGCGCACCTGAAGCGTGCCGGTGCGCGCGGTGGCGGCCGCGTCGAGGTGGCGAAGGTCGTCGCCCTCGGTGAAGGGCCGGATCTCGCGGATCTCGTGCCCCTGCCCGCGGGGCCTCGTGGCGGTCGATCCCGGCCGCCGCGCGGGCTCGGGCGGGCGACGCCCGCGTTGGGCCGCGAGCGGGGCCAGCGCCAGAAGCCCTGCCACCGTCACCTCATGGCCCTCGCCCGTCATCACCAGGGCCGGACATGGGGGAGGAGCCGCGCCACGATCCCGCGCGCGGAGATCCCTTCGGAGGTGGCGCGCCAGCTCGGCACCAGCCGGTGGGCCAGCGCATCGGGCGCCAGCGCCTCGACATCCTCGGGCAGCGCATGGTCGCGCCCGTGCAGAAGCGCCCGCGACCGGGCCGAGGCCGCAAGCGCCAGCGTTCCCCGCGGCGAGACCGCATGTTCGATGAGCCCCTCGAGCGGCGAGCCTTCGGTCTCCCGCGTGGCGATCACCAGCCGCACGATGAAATCCCTGAGCGCGGGCGCGAGATGGATGCCCGCGACCGCCGCGCGCGCCCGCCGAAGCTCGGCCAGTTCGAGCGGCCTGCCCGCGGGCAGGGCCGCCTCCCGCGCCTCGCCCTCGACCAGATCGAGGATCGCGCGCTCGGCCTCGGCCCCCGGCATTGCCAGATCCACATGGAGCAGGAACCGGTCGAGCTGCGCCTCGGGCAAGGGAAAGGTGCCCTCGTGCTCGATCGGATTCTGGGTCGCGACCACCATGAACGGGTCCGGCAGGGGCCGCGTGACGCCGCCCGCCGTGACCTGCCCCTCGGCCATGGCCTCGAGCAGGGCCGACTGCACCTTGGGCGGCGCGCGGTTGATCTCGTCGACCAGCACGAGGGAATGGAAGATCGGCCCCGGCACGAAGTCGAAGCTCTCGCTCTGGCGGCGGAAGACCTGCGTGCCGGTGAGGTCCGAGGGCATCAGATCGGGCGTGCACTGGATGCGGGCGAAGCTGCCGTCGAGCCCCTGCGCGAGCCGCTTGACGGCGCGGGTCTTGGCGAGCCCCGGCGCGCCCTCGATCAGCACATGCCCCCCGGTCAGCAGCGCGGTCATCAGCCGCTCGACGAGGATCTCGTGGCCGATCAGCCCCGCCCGGATCCGCTCGGCCAGATGCGCGATGGCCCGGCCGTCGGGGTGGGTGTCCATGACGTTCACGAGTCTCCTCCCAGATCCGCGTGGCGTTCCCGAACTCTGTCAGAGGCGCGCGGCCGTGGCCACCGCCTTGGCCTCCACCTTAGGTAGGGGCATCCCGCGGTCCGGATCGGTGGGGCACCGCCCCTTGTTCGGCGCCCGCCGCGCCCTAAGTCGCGCTCGGGCGCTGCGGTGCGCCGCAGAGGCCGGGCCTTTGGCCGGCCAGTTTCGGAGACCCCATGACCGCCATCGTCTCCGTCCGCGATCTGGTGAAGACCTACGACACCGGCTTCCGGGCGCTGAAATCCGTCAGCCTCGACATTCGCGAGGGCGAGATCCTCGCGCTCCTCGGCCCGAACGGCGCCGGCAAGACCACGCTCATCTCGACGATCTGCGGCATCGTGCGCCCGACTTCGGGCCAGGTCACGGTGGGCGGCCACGACATCGCCTCCGACTGGCGCGCGGCGCGGGCGATGATCGGCCTCGTGCCGCAGGAGATCGCGCTCGAGCCCTTCGAGAAGGTGTTCCGCAGCGTGAGCTACGCCCGCGGGCTCTATGGCAAGCCGCCGGACCCCGCCCATGTCGAGCGGGTGCTGCGTCAGCTCTCGCTCTGGGACAAGAAGGACAGCGCGATCCAGCCGCTCTCGGGCGGAATGAAGCGGCGGGTGCTGATCGCCAAGGCGCTGGCGCACGAGCCGCGGGTGCTCTTTCTCGACGAGCCCACGGCGGGCGTCGATGTGGAGCTGCGCAAGGACATGTGGGCCGTGGTCGAGGATCTGCGGGCAGAGGGCGTGACCATCATCCTGACCACCCATTACATCGAGGAGGCCGAGGCCATCGCCGACCGCGTGGGGATCATCACGGGGGGCGAGATCCTTCTCGTAGAGGACAAGGCGAGCCTGATGGCGCGGATGGGCCGCAAGGAGCTGAAGGTGGATCTGGCGCAGCCCATCGCGGCGGTGCCCGAGGCGCTGGCGGGGCGCGGGCTCACGCTCGGGCCCGGCGGCCTGAGCCTCGTCTACAGCTACGATGCCACGCAGGAGCGGACGGGCATCGTCACGCTCCTGACCGAGATGCGCGCGGCGGGCCTGCCCATCGCCGACATCGCCACGCGGCAGAGCAGCCTCGAGGACATCTTCGTGGATCTGGTGAGGGCGGGACGATGAACCTTCAGGCTGTCCGGGTGATCTTCGCCAAGGAGATGGCGCGCTTCTTCCGCACCATCCTCGAGTCGCTGGCCTCGCCCGTCATCTCGACCTCGCTTTATTTCGTCGTCTTCGGCGCGGCCATCGGCAGCCGGATCGAGACGGTGGGCGGCGTGAGCTACGGCGCCTTCATCGTGCCGGGCCTCATCATGCTGACGGTGGTCACGCAGTCGGTGGCCAATGCCTCCTTCGCGATCCATTTCCCGAAATTCATCGGCACGATGCAGGAGCTGCTGGCGGCCCCTATCGGCTTCACCGAGATCGTGACGGGCTTCGTGGGGGCGGCGGCGGTCAAGTCGATCCTGATCGGGCTCGTGATCCTCGCCACGGCCTTCCTCTTCGTCGATCTGCCCATCGCCCATCCGGTGGCGATGCTGGCGCTTCTGGCGCTGACCAGCCTCAGCTTCTCGCTCTTCGGCTTCATCATCGGGATCTGGGCCAAGGATTTCCAGCAGTTGCAGCTCATCCCGCTGCTCGTGCTGACGCCGCTGATCTTCCTCGGCGGCAGCTTCTACAGCATCGAGATGCTGCCGGGGCCCTGGCAGACGGTCGCGCTGTTCAATCCGGTGGTCTATCTGATGTCGGTCTTCCGCTGGTCCTTCTTCGACACGGCCGATGTGCCGGTGGCGGTGAGCCTCGTGGCGATCTTCGCCTTCACCGCGCTCTGCCTCGGTGCGATCTGGTGGATCTTCCGCTCGGGCTGGCGCATCCGGCCCTGAGCGCGGGACAGGCGTCGGTTGCGCTTGACCCGGCCTCTGCACGGGCCAGTTGATAGGGTCTAGGAAAGGAGATGCCCATGGTCCGCACGCTCGCCCTGTTCCTCGCCTCGGCCCTGCCCGCCTTCGCGCAACAGGCCAGCGACACGCTGGCCCCCGAGGCGCCCACCGCGCCCGCGGCCTTCGGCAGCCTCTCGCCCGCAGCCGCCGCGGCGATGGAGACGCGCGACTCGGGACGGCCCGTCGAGGCGGAGGACTGGATGGTGGTGGCTGCGAACCCGCTCGCCGTCGAGGCCGGAGCCGAGATCCTGCGCAGCGGCGGCAGCGCGGCCGATGCCATGGTCGCCGTCCAGACCGTGCTGGGGCTGGTCGAGCCGCAATCCTCGGGGCTCGGCGGCGGCGCCTTCCTCGTCTGGTTCGATGCGGCGACCGGCGCCGTCACCACGCTCGATGCGCGCGAGACCGCGCCGCGGGCCGCGACCCCCCGGCTCTTCCAGACGCCCGAGGGCGAGCCGCTGGAATTCCTCGACGCGGTGGTGGGCGGCCGGTCCGTGGGCACCCCCGGCACGCCGCTTCTGCTCGAGGAGGCGCACCGGCGCTGGGGCAGGTCCGGCTGGTCCGACCTCTTCGATCCGGCCATCCGTCTGGCCGAGGAGGGCTTTGCGGTCTCGCCGCGTCTCGCGGGGCTCGTGGCCGAGGATCCCGAGGGGCTCTCGCGCTTTCCCGCCACCGCCGCCTATTTCCTGCCCGAGGGCCAGCCGCTGAAGGCCGGAGCCCTCCTGAAGAACCCCGACTATGCCGAGACCCTTCGCCGTCTGGCGGCCGAAGGCGCGGATGCGTTCTACCGCGGCCCCATCGCCGAGGAGATCGTGGCCACCGTCCGCGGCGCCGAGGGCAATCCGGGCGTGCTCGCGCTCGAGGATCTGGCCGCCTACCGCGTGGTGGAGCGTCCGCCCGTCTGCGCCGACTACCGCGGCGCCGAGATCTGCGGCATGGGTCCGCCCTCGTCGGGAGCGCTGACCGTGGGGCTGATCCTCGGCGCGCTCGAGCCCTACGATCTGGCCGCCCTCGGGCCCGAGAATGCCGAAAGCTGGCGCCTGATCGGCGATGCGACCCGCCTCGCCTTCGCCGACCGCGGCCGATACATGGCCGACAGAGATTTCGTGCCGGTGCCCGTCGAGGGGCTGCTCGATCCCGCCTATCTCGCCGCCCGGGCCGAGCTTCTGCGCGGAGACGATGCGTTGCCCGAGGTGGCGGCCGGCACGCCCGAATGGGATCACGCGGGGCTCCTCGCCCCCGACGAGAGCCTCGAATTGCCCTCGACCTCGCATATCTCCATCGTGGATGCGGCGGGCAACGTGCTCTCGATGACGACGACCATCGAGAACGGCTTCGGCTCGCGGCTGATGACGAACGGGTTCCTCCTGAACAACGAACTCACCGACTTCTCCTTCCGCACCCATGCGGAGGGCTGGCCCATCGCGAACCGGGTGGAGCCCGGCAAGCGCCCGCGCTCGTCGATGGCGCCCACCATCGTACTCCGCGACGGCAAGCCCGTGCTGGCGGTGGGCAGCCCCGGCGGCTCCACGATCATCGGCTATGTGGCACAGGCGCTGATCGCCCATCTCGACTGGGGCATGGATGTGCAGCAGGCGGTGGCCATGCCGCATCTCGTGAACACTTTCGGCCCGTTCCAGATCGAGGCCGGCACCCGCGCCGAAGCGCTGAGCCAGCCGCTCGCCGATCTGGGTTATGACGTGAAGCCGGTGGACCTGACCTCCGGCCTCCATGCGATCTCGCTGGGCGAGAGGTTGCAGGGCGGCGCCGATCCCCGCCGCGAGGGAATCGCGCTGGGCGAGTGACCCGCCCGCCCGCGAAACGTGATCCTGCAAAAGCCGAGGCCGGGCGGATGCCGCCCGGCCCTTCGTCAAAAGCCCTCAGGCCGCGCGATGCAGCCGGTCGCGCCAGCCCGGATAGAACTTGTCGGCATCCGCCGGGAAGCTCTCGAAGGCACGGGCGAGCTCGCGATGCTCGCGGGCATAGGTCACGAGATCCACCCCCGCCATCCAGGCTTCGTGCGACTGGCGCAGCGACTTCGCCCCCGCCGTGCCGCCGTCGAGATGGCCGAAGGCGCCGCCGCCCGAGGTCTGGATCACGTTGGAATGGCCGAGATTGTCGAAGAAGCCCGGCAGCCGCAGCGCGTTCATGCCGCCCGAGATGATGGGCGTCGTGGCCTTCAGCCCCAGCCAGTCCTGACGGTAGAAGGGCCCCTCGGCCGCCTCGTCGGTCAGCATGTAGGCCATGATCTTGTCGGCCGCCTCGCCCTCCATCTTGCCATAGCCCATGGTGCCGGTGTGGATGCCCGAGGCCCCCTGCAGGCGCGCCATCTTCGAGAGCACGAAGGCCGTATAGCCCCGCATCGACTGCGGCGAGGTGACGGCGCCGTGCCCCGCCCGGTGATAATGCAGGAACTGGCGCGGGAACTGGCGCCGCGCGGTGGTGATGGCCGCGGGGCCCGTCACATAGCCGTCGACGAGGAAGGCCACATGGTCGGCATTCTCGCCGAAGGTCTCGAGGATGTATTCCCCGCGCGCCACCATCTCGTAATGGTCGTCCGCGGTGATGTTGGCCGAGAAGAGCTTGGCCTCGCCGGTCTCGTCCTGCGCGCGCTTCATCGCATCGGCCACGAGGCGGATGGTCTCCTTCAGCGGCGCGAAGGTCTGGTTGCCCTGCGGCTCGTCGTTCTTGATGAAGTCGCCGCCCAGCCAGAACTCGTGGCAGGCATCCGCGAAGGGTTTCGGCCGCAGCCCGAGCTTCGGCTTGATGATCGTGCCCACCACCATGCCGCCGTTGCGCACATCGCGCCCCAGCACGCGCCACATGTCGGCGATGTTCATCGAGGGGCCGTCGAACAGGCGCAGATAGCAGGGCGGCACATAGAAATCGTGCATCTTGGCATATTCGACGTCGCCCATGCCCTGGTTGTTGCCGATCGTCAGCGTCAGGAACGAGCAGAGCATCGCCCGCCCGTCGATGATGTTGCGGTCGAAGAGCTCGACCGGATAGGCGATCTTCATGATCTCCTTCTCCGGGTCGATCTCATAGACGAGCGCATCGACGCCGCGGGTGAAATCGTCGGTGGTCGAGACCTCGACGTTGGTGCCGGTGGAGCTTTCGGCCGCGAAATGCGCCGCCGTCTCCAGATAGCCGTAGCCCGCCTTGGGCTTCATGACATAGGCGCAGAGAACGTGACGGCCGCCGGCGATCAGATCGGCTTCCTGCAGATCAAGCCGGGCGTAGCGGTTGGACTGGTCCATGATCGTATCCTTTCACACGAGGCTTTTCAGGCGGTCTTGGGCGCAAGCGCGCCGCTGGCATAGCGTTTGGCCATATCGTCCATCGGGATGATCCTGATCTTCCCGGCCTGGCCTGCGGTGCCGAAGGCTTCGAGCCGCTGCTTGCAGAGGTCGCGCATCGCATCCATCGCGGGCTTGAGGAACTTGCGCGGGTCGAATTCGGAAGGCGTCTGCTGCGCGATGCGGCGGAACTGCCCGGTCATCGCCATGCGGCAGTCGGTGTCGATATTGACCTTGCGCACGCCCATCTTGATGCCGCGCACGATCTCCTCGACCGGCACGCCGAAGGTCTGCGGCATGGCGCCGCCGAACGCGTTGATGATGTCCTGCAGCTCCTGCGGCACCGACGAGGATCCGTGCATCACGAGATGGGTGTCGGGCAGCTTCTTGTGGATCGCCTCGATCACCGACATGGCGAGGATCTCGCCGTCGGGCTTGCGGCTGAACTTGTAGGCGCCGTGCGAGGTGCCGCAGGCGATGGCCAGCGCATCGACCTGGGTCTTCTTCACGAAATCCACCGCCTGATCGGGGTCGGTCAGCAGCTGGCTGTGATCGAGCTTGCCTTCCGCGCCATGCCCGTCCTCGGCCTCGCTCTCGCCGGTCTCGAGGCTGCCCAGAACGCCCAGCTCACCCTCGACCGAGGCGCCCACCCAATGCGCCATGTGGCTCACGCGGGCGGTGATATCGACATTGTAGTCATAATCGGCAGGCGTCTTGGCATCGGCCTTCAGTGAGCCGTCCATCATCACCGAGGTGAAGCCGTGCCGGATCGCGGTCATGCAGGTGGCCTCGTTGTTGCCGTGGTCCTGATGCATGCAGAGCGGGATCTCGGGATAGATCGCGGCCAGCGCCTCGATCATCTTGGCCAGCATGATGTCGTTGGCGTAGCTGCGCGCGCCGCGGCTGGCCTGGATGATGACGGGCGCATCGCAGGCCCGCGCCGCCTCCATGATCGCGAGACCCTGCTCCATGTTGTTGATGTTGAAGGCGGGAACGCCGTAGCCCTGTTCGGCCGCGTGATCGAGAAGCTGGCGAAGCGTGATGAGTGCCATGGGTGAAGTCCTTGCCTGTCGGCCCTTTCATTCTGGCCGAAATATCCCGGGGGGTCCGGGGGGCAGCGCCCCCCGGCTTGGTCAGAGAAGCCGGCCCATCGCCACGGCGGTGTCGGCCATCCGGTTCGAGAAGCCCCATTCGTTGTCGTACCAGCTGAGGATGCGGACCATGCGGCCCTCCATCACCTTGGTCTGGTCCATGTGGAACACCGACGAATGCGGGTCGTGGTTGAAGTCGGACGAGACGTTGGGCTCGGTCGTGAAGCCCAGCACGCCCTTCAACGGTCCGCAGGCGGCGGCCTCGATGGCCGCATTCACCTCCTCCACCGTCGTGTCGCGGGCGGCCTCGAACACCAGATCCACCACCGAGACATTGGGCGTGGGCACCCGGATCGACACGCCGTCGAGCCGGCCCTTGAGCTCGGGCAGCACGAGGCCCACCGCCTTCGCCGCTCCCGTCGAGGTGGGGATCATGCTCAGCGCCGCGGCGCGGGCGCGGTAGAGATCCTTGTGCATCGTGTCGAGCGTGGGCTGGTCGCCCGTATAGCTGTGGATCGTGGTCATGAAGCCCTTGGCGATGCCGATCGCATCGTGAAGCACCTTGGCCACCGGCGAGAGGCAGTTGGTGGTGCAGGAGGCATTCGAGACCACGAGGTCGTCCGCGGTGAGCGTCGCATGGTTCACCCCATAGACGATGGTCCGGTCGGCCCCGTCGCAGGGCGCCGAGACGAGCACCCGCTTCGCCCCGTTCTGCAGATGGGCCGCGGCCTTCTCCTTGGTGGTGAAGATGCCCGTGCATTCCATCGCCATGTCGACACCCGCCCAGGGCAGCTCCGCCGGATTGCGGATCGCCGTCACCTTGATCGGGCCGCGGCCCACATCGATCCAGTCGTCTCCGCTGGTGACCTTGGCCGGGAAGCGGCCGTGCACGCTGTCGAAGCGCAGAAGATGCGCGTTGGTCTCGACCTGACCCAGATCGTTGATCGCGACCACCTCGATATCGGTGCGCCCCGACTCCACGATGGCCCGCAGCACGTTGCGGCCGATACGGCCGAAGCCGTTGATGGCAACCCTGATTGTCATCCTTCTTCCCTCAGATCCGTTCTTTTGCCGATTTGACAATGGCTTCAGCGGTGATGTTGAAATGTTGATAGAGTGCGGGCGCGGGCGCCGAAGCGCCGAAGCCCGTCATGCCCACGAACCCGTCCTGCGGTCCGAGGAAGAGATCCCACCCCTGCCGCAGCGCCGCCTCGCATCCCACACGCGGGGCCCGTCCCAGAACCGTCGCCCGGTAGTCCGCCGGCTGCGCGGCGAAGAGCTCGAAGCAGGGCGCCGAGACCACGGCGGCGGCGATGCCTTCCGCGGCCAGAAGATCCGCCGCGGCCAGCGCCAGCTCCAGCTCCGAGCCGGTCGCGATCAGCGTCACCTGTCGCTCGCCCGGATCCCGCAGGAGATAGGCGCCGCGCGCGGTCAGGTTCTCGTCCCGATGTTCGGTCCGCACCGTGGGCAGGTTCTGGCGCGACAGCACCAGAAGCGTGGGCGTGGATGTCGCCGTCATGGCGATCTCCCAGGCCTCGGCGGTCTCGACCGCATCCGCAGGCCGGATCACCGCAAGGTTCGGGATCGCCCGCAGGCTCGCCAGATGCTCGACCGGCTGGTGCGTGGGCCCATCCTCGCCGAGCCCGATGGAATCGTGCGTCATGACATAGGTCACCGGCACGCCCATCAGCGCCGAGAGCCGGATCGAGGGCCGGCAATAGTCGGCGAAGGCCATGAAGGTGCCGCCGTAGGGGCGCAGGCCGCCATGCAGCGCGATCCCGTTCATCGCGGCGGCCATGCCGTGCTCGCGGATGCCGTAATGGATATAGCTGCCCGCGAAGGCGCCCGGCGCGACCGAGACCATGCCCTTCGAGCGGGTCAGGTTCGAGCCCGTCAGGTCGGCCGAGCCGCCGACCGCGAAGGGCAGCGCCTCGTTGACCACACCCAGCGCCATTTCCGAGGCCTTGCGGGTCGCGACCTTGGGCGCCTCGGCCGAGAGCCGCGCCTTGTAGGCCGCGATGGCCGGCGGCAGCGCCGAGGTGTCGGCCGCCTCCGCCGTCTCGAAGGCGGCGCGGAGGGGGCTCGCCTGAAGGCGTGTTTCCCAGGCCGCGCGGGCGTCGGCGCCGCGGGCGGCGATCCGGCCCCAGGCCTCGTAGAGATCCGCGGGGATCTCGAAGGGCGGATGGTCCCAGCCGAGCCGCTCGCGCGCCGCCGCGATCTCGGCCGCGCCCAGCGGCGCGCCATGGACATCGTGGCCGCCCTGCTTGTTCGGCGCGCCGTAGCCGATCACCGTGCGGCAGGCGATCATCGAGGGCCGGGGGTCGCGCCGTGCGGCCTCGATGGCGGCGGCGATCTCCTCGGGCGCATGACCGTCGCAGGCCAGCACATGCCAGCCCGAGGCGGCGAACCGCGCCTTCTGGTCGGTCGAGGTCGAGATGCCCGTGTCGCCGTCGATGGTGATGCGGTTGTCGTCCCACAGCACGATCAGCCGGCCGAGGCCCAGATGACCCGCCATGTCGATGGCCTCGTGCGAGATGCCCTCCATCAGGCAGCCGTCACCCGCGATGACATAGGTGAAATGGTCCACCAGATCATCGCCATAGCGCGCGTTCTTCATGCGCTCGGCCAGCGCCATGCCCACCGCGGTCGCGATCCCCTGACCGAGCGGCCCGGTCGTGACCTCGATCCCCTCGGCATGGCCGTATTCCGGGTGGCCCGCCGTCCGCGCGCCGAGCTGGCGGAAGGACCGGATCTGATCCATGTCCATATCGGCATAGCCCAGCAGATGATGGATGGCATAGAGCAGCATCGAGCCATGCCCCGCCGACAGCACGAACCGGTCGCGGTCGGGCCATTTGGGCGCCGAAGGATCGACCGTGAGAAAGCGGTTGAAGAGGACGGTCGCCACGTCCGCCATCCCCATCGGCATCCCGGGATGGCCCGACTTGGCCTTCTCCACCGCATCCATCGCGAGGGCCCGGATGGCGTTCGCCATCCGCGTCTCCTGCGCGGCTCCAATGTCCTTCATGGCTCTCATCCTTCGCTGTGCGTCCCGGTTGCCGGGCCGCGGCTCGATCCGCGGCCCCCTCTCCGTCTGTCTGTCGCGCCTCAGGCCCGCGCGCGGCGCGCCTCGCGCACCATCCGCTCGATGAGCGGCGTCAGGATCAGCTGCATCGCCAGATCCTGCTTGTTGCCCGGCACCACGATGGAATTCGCCCGGCTCATCCACGAGCCCGCGATCATCGAGGTGAGATAGGGGAAGTCGATCCCGCGCGGGTTCTTGAACCGGATCACGATCAGGCTCTCGTCCGGCGTGGGGATCCAGCGCGCGATGAACGGGTTCGAGGTGTCCACCACCGGCACGCGCTGGAAGTTGATGTCCGTCTCGGAGAATTGCGGGACGATACAGTGGACGTAGGCATACATCCGGCGCAGGATCACGTCGGTGACGGCTTCGGTCGTATAGCCGCGCTGCGCCCGGTCGCGGTGGATCTTCTGGATCCATTCAAGGTTGATGACCGGCACCACGCCGAGCTTCAGATCGGCATGGCGGACGAGGTTCACCTCGTCATTGACCACGCAGCCGTGCAGCCCCTCGTAGAAAAGCAGGTCGCTGTTGTCCTCGAACGGCGCCCATTGGGTGAAATTGCCGGGGGCCACGCCCGTCCGGGCGGCTTCGGCATCGTCATGGACATAGGTGCGGGTGCGGCCGCGCCCCGTCTCGCCATATTCGCGGAAGACGCGCTCCAGCTCCTTCAGTTCGTTCGCCTCGTAGGAGAAATGCGAGAAGGTCGCATCGCCCGCCGCATAGCGCCGCTCGAGTTCGGCCTTCATGTCGGCCCGGTTGAAGCGGTGGAAGGCGTCGCCCTCGATCGAGACGGACTTGACCCCCTCGCGGCGGAAGATCTGCTCGAACGTGTTCTTGACCGTCGAGGTGCCCGCGCCGGACGAGCCGACCACGGAAATGATGGGATATTTCTTCGACACTCTTTAACTCCGGAACAGGCCCCGGCTGCCGAAGAGAGCGGACGTCTCTTCGCAGGCCAGATCGTGATAGGCGGCGACGCGGGCGACCTTGCTCGCGCAGCCGAAGACGAAGGGGGTGCGGGCGTGCAGCCGGTCGGGCAGCGCGGTCAGGATGTCGGCGCAGCCGTCGGTGGCGCCCCCCCCGACATTCGCGATCAGGAAGGCGATGGGCGCGCATTCGTAGACATGGCGCAGCCGGCCCCGCTCGTAGCCCTTGCGCTCGTCGCCGGGATAGAGAAACACCCCGCCCCGCATCAGGATGCGGTGCGTCTCGGCCACCAGCGAGGCGATCCAGCGCATGTTGAAGTTCTTGCCGCGCGGCCCCTCGGCCCCGGCGACCAGATCGTCGACGAAGGCGCGGATCGGCTGCGGCCAGTGGCGGTAGTTCGAGGCGTTGATCGCAAACTCGGACGTCTCGGCCGGCAGCGGGCGGATGTCGGGCATCCGCCGGAAGATGCCCGCATCGAGGTCGAGCACCCAGTGCTGCACGCCCTGCCCGAAGCTGCAGACCAGCGCGCATTGCGGCCCGTAGATGATGTAGCCGCCGGCAATCTGCTCGGTGCCCGGGCGCAGGAAGCTGGCCTCGGGGCCAGCCGCCGCCGGGAAGATCGAGAAGATCGTCCCGATCGACACGTTCACATCGATGTTGGACGAGCCGTCCAGCGGGTCGATGGCGAGCGCGAGGCTTCCCTCGCCCAGCGTCACCACTTCGTCCTGCTCCTCGGAGGCGTAATAAGCCACCGCAGAGCCTTCGAGCGCCGCGCGGAACGCGTCGTCCGCGATCACGTCGAGCGCCTTCTGCCCGTCTCCTCCGGCATTGGTGCCGACGCCCGCGCCCAGATCGCGCTCGAGCCCGTTGCGCGAGATGATGCGGGCGATGCCTGCCCCCACGCGCGCCAGACGCTGCATCACGTCCGCCACATCGGGGCTCAGCCCCAGGTCCTCCAGCTCGATGGCCATGGCTCCTCCTGCCTCTGTCGCGGCGGACGTTGCGTCAGGATCCGGTTCATGAATATTTGAAAATAGCCAAGATGCCTTCTAAAAATTTTAATCTCTCGGCCAGGAGAGGGCCATGTTCTGCACTCCGCGCGTCGAACAGTGGGGCGCCGGCATTGGTCGAGACCGTCCGCTCACCCCGCTCCGAGGATGGCGGCACAACATTCTTGCGTCCCGCCAATCGGTTAAGAACTTTTCCGTAGCGACGACTCCGATCCGGAGCCATTCGGAGTTTGGCGCAGGGCCGGTCCCCCGCCTCCGACTTCATTCGGAGAACGTCCGGGATGAAAGACGCTTTGCCGCAGGGGACACGAGGCCAAGGGGCAGCGTGGAGGGCTTGCAGCGACCCCAAGGCAGGGAAGATCCGCCTGGCGGAGACCGACTCTCCCGGCAGCCCGTCGGGCCGAAACAGGTCGGGAAGGTCCTCGCCGAAAAGATCATGGCCCTGAGCGGGTTCCAGGGGGCCCGGCCGTCCATGCGGCTCGGAGGCGGGGCCTCTGCCGTTCCTGCTCGGCAGAGGCCCCGCGCTCCTTGCCGGGGGGAGGTGTTGCAGCCCTGCCCAAGCCTGACGCTTTCGTGAGACCTCTGTTTGTCGCGGAACGAGAGATATATCCTCTTCGCATGATCCGCTTCCGACTCCTCGAGTTCTGCCTTGCGGCCTTGCTCGCCCTTGCCTTCGTGGCGGGGCCGGCTCTGCGCTCGGCCCCCTCGGCGACGCCTGCGGACACGGACCATCATGTCGCGCAGATGGAGCCCTCGACAGGGCCCTGCGCGGAAATGACCGGCAAGAACCTGAAGGATTGCGCCGCCGCCTGTGCCACCATGCCGGTGGTCCTGCCTGCGGCCCTTCAGCTTCTCGCGCACCGCCGCGACAGCCTGCACCACGCCGGCTGGAGCGAGCGTCTCGCCGGGCGGCGGCCCCCGCCCGAGCACAGGCCACCCAGAGGGTCGTCCCGCGTCTGAACCGGCGGGCTCCGCGCCTGCCTGTCTGAAGACATCCGCCCTTGTCGGCGGACCGTTGGGATTGAACCGATGCCCACCCTCTTCCACAGCGGCCCCCGTGCCGCCCTTTGCCCTGCCTTGCCACCGCACGGGGTGTCCTCCGGCTTGAGGAGGCGCAGATGAAGCGCCTTCTCCTCGCCGCCCCGCTTGCAGCCATCCCGGCGCTCTGGCTGCTTCTGCCGGACGCGGCCCCGACCGGACCCGATGCCGACACCATCGCGCTCGGCCGGCAGGTCTATGCGGCGAACTGCGCCTCCTGCCATGGCGCAGAGCTCGAGGGGCAGCCCGACTGGGGCGAGCCTCTGCCCAACGGCCGCTATCCGGCCCCGCCCCACGATGCCTCGGGGCACACCTGGCACCATCCGGATGCGCAACTGCTCGCGATCGTCCGGCAGGGCACCGCAGCCCTCGTCGGCAATGGCTACGAGAGCGACATGCCGGGTTTTGCCGACCTCCTGACCGACGCGGAAATCCGGGCCGTGCTGGACTATATCAAGAGCACCTGGCCCGAGCGCGCCGCCGATTACCAGCGGCAGGTCTCGGGCAGCTGACGCGTCCGCGACACCGTCCGGAGCCGCAGGAGCGGCCCCGGCCCGATCCTCAACCGGCCGCTGCGGCGCGCCGATGCCGACATGGGATGAAAGAGATGAAACTTCTGACGATGACTCTGGTCGCCGCCCTCGGGGCCGGCGCTGCACAGGCGGACGGCTCGCACGGGCACGCGCAGGGGGCAATGGGTAAGCCCGAGGGCGGCCTGTCCGCCATGGATCACATGCACGACGCGAAAGCGGCGATGCCCCTCGGCGCGCCGGCCTCTGCTGCGGCAGAGGCGCGCGCCGTGACGGTGACGATGCGCGAGACGGAGGATGGCCGCATGATCTTCGAGCCGGCGAACCTGTCCTTCGCCGCGGGCGAGACGGTGCGCCTCGTGATCCGCAACGCGGGCGAGCAGGAGCACGAGTTCGTCATGGACACGTCGGGCGAGATAGAGGAGCACAAGGCCATGATGGCCGAGATGCCCGACATGAGGCATCGGGAGGCCAACGCGCTCCGGCTGACCTCGGGCGAGAGCGGCGAGATCCTCTGGACCTTCGGCGATCCGGGCCGCTACGAATTCGCCTGCCTCATTCCCGGCCATTACGAGGGGGGGATGCACGGGCCGCTCACGGTTCACTGACAGCGAGGCTCCCTCGGGTCGGGGGAGCCCGCGCACCTGCAGGATGGGCGGGCGCTGCGCGCCGCGTCGGGCCGTTCCCGCGTCCGGCGTGGCGCTTCCGGGTCCGACCCCTGCGCCCGGGTCCTCTGTCGGAGCCTCCGGCGGGGATATTTCTGCCAGAATGAAAGCGCAGGAGAGCGCTCTAGCGGAGAGTTTCGAGGGCCGCCCGCAGATCCGGCGGCAGCGGCGCGGGCCTGCGGGTCGCTCGATCCACATAGACATGGACGAAGAACCCTTCCGCTGAGGCCAGCTCGGCCTCGTTGCGGAAGAGCCCGAGTTCGTAGCGCACGGAGGAGGTGCCGAGATGCGCGACCCTGAGCCCCGCCGCGATCCGGTCGGGATAGGCCATCTCGGAATGGTAGCGGCATCCGGTTTCGGCCACGAGGCCGATCCGGGCCCGCGCGGGGCCGATGAGCCCCGCCTCGATCAGCCAGCCGTTCACAGTCGCATCGAACAGGGCATAATGAACGACATTGTTCAAATGGCCGTAGGCATCATTGTCCATCCAGCGCGTGCTGTGCTCGCGGAAGATCCGGTAATCGGCCCGGCCTCCCGGTGCGGGACGGGCCGCCATGTCTCAGATCAGCCCCTCGGCCCGGGCCCAGTCCGCCGTCCGGTCGAGCGCACGGCCCATCCGTTCGAGGATGCGGCCCACGTCGGCCTCGGTCACGATCAGCGGCGGGCAGAGCGCCAGCGTGTCGCCGAGCGCCCGGCAGAGGAGACCTTCTTCGGCCGCGAAGGCCGCGGCGCGCGCCCCCACCTTGCCCAAGGGCTCGAAGCTGCGCTTCGTGGCCCGGTCGGCCACCATCTCGATCGCGGCGATGAGCCCCGTGCCCCGCACCTCGCCCACCAGCGGATTGTCCCGGAACGCGCGCAGCCCGTCCTGGAACGGGCGCTCGAGACGGGCCGCATTGCCCATCAGGTCGCGCTCCTCGATGACGGTCAGGTTCTCGAGCCCCACCGCCGTGGCGACCGGATGGCCCGAACCGGTGAAGCCGTGGCCGAGCGTGCCCAGCGTCTCCGTATGGTCGGCGATGGTCTGATAGACCTTGTCGGTCATCAGCACCGCCGCGAGCGGCATATAGGAGGAGGTGAGCTGCTTCGAGGTCACGAGGATGTCGGGCGTGAAGCCGAACTTCTCGCATCCCCAGCGCGCGCCGGTCCGGCCGAAGCCGTTGATGACCTCGTCCGAGACGAGAAGGATGTCGTATTTCCGGCAGAGCGCCTCGATCCCCGACCAGTAGCCGTCCGGCGGCACGATCACCCCGCCCGCGCCCATGACCGGCTCGCCGATGAAGGCGGCGACGGTCTCGGGCCCCTCGGCGAGGATCGTCTCCTCGGCCTCGCGCAGGAGGCGGGCGCAGAACTCGGCCTCGCTCTCGCCCTCGGCGCCGAAGCGCCAGTGGTGCGGGCAGCCCAGATGCACGACCGGGATGGCGGGCAGATCGAAGCCCTTGTGGTTGACGGGCAGCCCCGTGAGCGACCCCGAGGCGATGGTGATGCCGTGATAGCCCTTGATCCGCGACAGGAACTTCTTCTTCTGCGGCCGGCCGAGGGCGTTGTTCATGAACCAGACGAGCTTGACCACCGTGTCGTTGGCCTCGGAGCCCGAGTTGGTGAAGAACACCCGCGTCAGCGCCTCGGGCGTCATCTCGACCAGCTTCTCGGCCAGCCGGATCTGCGGCTCGTGCGCCTTGCCGGCGAAGGTGTGATAATAGGGCAGCTCGGCCATCTGCCGCGCGGCAGCCTCGGCCAGACGCGGCTCGGAGAAGCCCACGGCCACCGACCAGAGCCCTGCCAGACCCTCGATATATTCCCGCCCCTCGCTGTCATAGACATGCACGCCCTGACCGCGCGTGATGATGAGGGGTCCGTTCCGTTCGTGTGCGCGGGCGTTGGTATAGGGGTGCAGCGAATGGGCTATGTCTGCGGCGGCGAGCGAGTTCGAGAGGCTGTTCATCATAAGGCCATGCGAGGGTTGCATCTTTGCATCTAGCCGTTTCCGGGCCGTTTGTCGATCTCTGTCCCGGATGCCATGGACCCGGTGCTCACGACAGGTTCGACTGCCGGATCTTCCCGCGGCGCACAAAAGATGCGCAGCAGCCCTGACGGATTGACGTAAATTGCGCCATGTTGCCCGCAAAACCCTGCATCGCCCATGTGGGAGTCCTTGACGCCCCCCCGGACTTCGGGCCAAGGATGGAACCCATATACCGGGCTCGTCCCGGACCGGCATTCGCGCCCCGTATCCAGTTGGTCCCCCTCTGGAGCGGGGCTTTTGCGTTCTGGAACCCATGAAGCGACGCATCGACCTTGGACTTCTCTACTCCCGCTCGGGCAGCTACGCGCTGATCTCGGACGCCTGCCGCACCGGGGCGCTGGCCGCCGTGGCCGAGGTGAATGCCGGGCCCTTCGATCTGGAGCTGGTGCCGGTCGAGCGCGATCCCGGTGGCAACATCGACTTCTATGCCCCTCTGTGCGAAGAACTTCTGGCCCATGAGGGGCTGCGTCACGTCGTGGGCTGCGTCACCTCCTGGAGCCGCAAGGAGGTGATCCCGACGCTGGAGAAGGCGCGTGGGACGCTCTGGTATGCGGTGCCCTACGAGGGCTTCGAAGCCTCGGACCATGTGGTCTATACCCATGCCTGCCCGAACCAGCACCTGCTGCCGCTGCTCGACTGGGCCTTTCCGGCCTTCGGCCGCCGCGCCTACCTGACGGGGTCGAACTACATCTGGGGCTGGGAGATGAACCGGCTGGCGCGCGAGCGGATCGGGGCAGCGGGCGGCAAGGTTCTGGGCGAACGCTACCTGCCCATCGGATCGCTCGAGATCGACCGGATGATCGAGGAGATCCGCGCGACCGCGCCGGATTTCATCCTGAATTCGCTGATCGGCCCCTCCTCCTATGCCTTCCTCAAGGCCTATCAGGCGCTGGGGCGCGAGGATGCCCGCTTCCGTCCGGACCGCTGCCCGGTGATGTCCTGCAACCTCACCGAATGCGAGCTGCCCGCGCTGGGGGATGCGGCCGAGGGGCTGATCGCCGCCGGACCCTACTTCCGCGGCGAGGGCCGGTTCGGCTCGTCGCACGAGGCGGCGGCCCATGCAGCGGTGATGGAGCTTGCACGCCTGCTCTCCGGCCGTCCGGGCGCCGAGCGGCTTCCGCTTTCGCAGCTGCTCGCAGGGTCCCCTCCGGGCATCGTCGATCCGCAGACGCATCACACCGCGCTGCCGGTCCTGATCTCACAGGTCTCGGGCGGCCGGTTCACGGTGCGCGAGCGCCTGCCCGCACGTCCCGGGGATCCCTACCTGACCCATCCCGCGCCCGCACGCCCGGCCACGCTGCGGATCGTGTCATGAAGCGCGGCGTCCGGCACCAGAATCTCGGCGGCGCGCGGGCGGTGATCCTGCACCGGCCGCACCCGGTCGTTCAGGCGCTGACCCGCCAGCTTCACGCCATCGGCCTCGAGGTCGGAGACTGCTGGCCGGACCTCGAGCCGCAGGCGATCTCGGCCGATTTCATCTTCTTCGACGCGGACATGGGGCACGATGCTCAGTTTCCGTGGAAACCCGGCGAAAGCCCGATGCCCATGATCGCGCTGATCGGGTCGGAGGCCCCGGGGCGCATCGAATGGAGCCTGCAGGCCGGCGCCCATGCCCAGCTTCTGAAGCCCATCGGCGACAGCGGCGCCTATTCGGCGCTGCTGATCGCGCGGGCGGCCTTCGACGCGCACCGCGCGCTGTCGGCCGAGATCGCGGACCTGAGGCGGCGGCTCGATCAGCGTCAGACCGTCGTGCAGGCGGTGACGCTGCTGGCGCAACGGGCCAGGGACGAGAGCGCCGCCTACGGCCAGCTCCGCCAGATGGCGATGGCCTGGCGGGTGAGTATCGAGGAGGCCGCGCACCGCATCGTCGCGAGCCAGGGAGGACCGGATGACCGACGCGACCGCGGCTGAGCGCCCCATCCGCGCCAAGGGCGCGCTGCGCCGGCTGGCCGAGCGGCCGCTGGCGCTCTTCGGCCTGTTCCTGATCCTCCTCGTGGTGGGCGGCGCCGTCCTCGCGCCCCTCGTCGCGCCCTTCGACCCGAGCGAGCAGCATTTCGACGGGCTGACCATCGAGGGCGCGCCGCTGCCGCCCGGAGGCGCCTTCCTTTTGGGGACCGACCTGCTGGGCCGCGACCTCTTCTCGCGCATCCTCTGGGGGGCGCGCACCTCGCTCATCATCGGGGTGGCCGCGAACGGGCTTGCGCTTGTGATCGGCACGCTCGTGGGCCTGACGGCGGGCTATTTCCGCGGCTGGATCGGCGCGGTGCTCATGCGCTTCACCGACCTGATGATGGCCTTCCCGGCGCTTCTGCTGGCGATCTGCCTTGCCGCGATCTTCCAGCCCTCGCTCTGGATCGTGGCCATGGTGATCGCCTTCGTGAACTGGGTGCAGACCGCGCGGGTGATCTTCACCGAGACCTCGGCCCTGTCCGAACGCGAGTTCATCGCGGCCGAACGAACCCTGGGCGCGGGCACGGCGCGGATCCTCTTCCGCCACATCCTGCCCCACCTTCTGCCCACCATCATCGTCTGGGGCACGCTCGGCATCTCGACGACGGTGCTGCTCGAGGCCACGCTCTCCTACCTCGGCGTGGGGGTGCAGCCGCCGACGCCCAGCTGGGGCAACATCATCTTCGAGAACCAGACCTACTTCCAGTCGGCGCCCTGGCTCGTCTTCATTCCGGGCGCGGCCATCCTTCTTCTGGCGCTCGCCTTCAACCTCGTCGGAGACGCGCTGCGCGACGTGCTCGACCCGACCCAGCGCGGGAGGGACTGATGCCCGCCTATCTCCTTCGCCGCCTGTTCCAGTCGGCCCTGATCCTGCTCGGCGTCTCGCTCGTCACCTTCATCCTGCTCTATGTGCTGCCGGCCGATCCGGTGCGCCAGATCGCGGGCCGCTCGGCCACGCCGCAGGTGGTCGAGAACATCCGCCGCCAGCTCGGTCTCGACCAGCCCTTCCTCGTGCAGTACGGTCGCTATCTCTGGGGGCTCATGCAGGGCGATTTCGGGCGCAGCTACCTGCAGAAGACCGATGTGGCGACGCTGATCGCGGCGCGCCTGCCCGCCACCCTGCAACTGATGGGCGGCGCGATCCTGTGCGAGCTGGTGCTGGGCCTGACCATGGGCATCGTCGCAGCCCTCCGGCGCGGACGGGCGCTCGATCAGGGGCTGATGATCGTCTCCTTCGTCGCGGTCTCGGCACCGCAGTTCGTGGTGAGCCTGCTCCTCCTCTATGTCTTCGCGGTCAAGCTCGGCTGGTTCCCCATCGGCGGCTACGGCACGCTCTCGCATCTTGTGCTGCCCGCCGTCACGCTCGGGATCCTCGGCTCGGGCTGGTACAGCCGGATGATGCGCTCGAGCATGATCGACGTGCTGCGTCAGGACTATATCCGCACCGCCCGCGCCAAGGGCCTCACGCGCGGCCGCGTGATCCTGCGCCACGCGCTGCCGAACGCGATCCTGCCCATCGTGGCCATGATCGGCATCGACATCGGCATCTTCATGGGCGGCATCGTCGTTGTGGAAAGCGTGTTCGGCTGGCCCGGCATCGGCCAGCTGGCCTGGCAGGCCATCCAGCGCATCGACATCCCGATCATCATGGGCGTCACCATGGTCTCGGCCTGCGCCATCGTGCTGGGCAACCTTCTGGCCGATCTCGTGACGCCCTTCATCGACCCCCGCATCAAGCTGAAATAACAGGACCGACAGGAGAGACCCATGAACAGACTGCTCGCCTCCACCGCCGTGATGCTGGCGCTCGCCCTGCCCGCCGCAGCCCAGGACTATACGCCCGACCCGAATGCGAAGCCCGGCGGCACGATCACCATCACCTACAAGGACGATGTGGCGACGCTCGATCCGGCCATCGGCTACGACTGGCAGAACTGGTCGATGATCAAATCGATCTTCGACGGGCTGATGGATTACGTCCCCGGCACGACCGAGCTGCGCCCCGGCCTCGCCGAGAGCTACGAGATCTCGGAGGACGGGCTCACCTATACGTTCAAGCTGCGCCCGGGCGTGAAATTCCACAACGGCCGCGAGATGACGGCCGAGGATGTGAAATATTCGCTCGACCGCGTGACCCTGCCTGCGACCCAGTCGCCGGGCGCAGGCTTCTTCGGCTCGATCAAGGGCTTCGATGCGATGGCCGACGGCTCGGCCAGCACGCTCGAGGGCGTGACGGTGGTCGATCCCTCGACCGTCAGGATCGAGCTCTCGCGTCCCGACGCCACCTTCCTGCATGTGATGGCGCTGAACTTCGCCTCGGTGGTGCCGAAGGAAGCCGTCGAGGCGGCGGGCGCGGACTTCGGCAAGCAGCCGGTCGGCACCGGGGCCTTCAAGCTCGCCGAATGGACGCTGGGCCAGCGTCTCGTCTTCGAGAAGAACGCCGACTACTGGCGCGAGGGCGTGCCCTATCTCGACAGCATCGTCTTCGAGGTGGGACAGGAGCCGATCGTGGCGCTGCTGCGGCTGCAGAACGGCGAGGTGGACGTGCCCGGCGACGGCATTCCGCCTGCGAAATTCACCGAAGTGATGGCCGATCCGGCGCAGGCCGAGCGCGTGGTCGAGGGCGGGCAGCTGCACACGGGCTACATCACGATGAACGTGACCCAGCCGCCCTTCGACAATCTGCAGGTCCGTCAGGCCGTCAACATGGCGATCAACAAGCAGCGGATCACCCAGATCATCAACGGCCGCGCGATCCCCGCGACCCAGCCGCTGCCGCCCTCGATGCCGGGCTATACCGAAGGCTACGAGGGCTATCCGCACGATGTCGAGAAGGCCAAGGCGCTGCTCGCCCAGGCGGGCTTCGCCGACGGGTTCGAGACCGAGCTCTATGTGATGAACACCGACCCGAACCCACGCATCGCGCAGGCGATCCAGCAGGATCTGTCGCAGATCGGCATCAAGGCCGCGATCCAGAGCCTCGCGCAGGCCAATGTGATCGAGGCCGGCGGCAATGGCTCGGCGCCGATGATCTGGTCGGGCGGCATGGCCTGGATCGCGGATTTCCCCGATCCGTCCAACTTCTACGGCCCGATCCTGGGCTGCGCGGGCGCGGCTGACGGCGGCTGGAACTGGTCGAAATTTTGCGACGAGGCGCTCGACGCCAAGGCCACCGAGGCCGACAGCCTCGCCGATCCGGCCCGCGCCGAGGAGCGGCTGAAGCTCTGGTCCGACGTCTATATGGGCGTGATGGAGAAGGCCCCGTGGGTGCCCGTCTTCAACGAACAGCGCTACACGATGAAATCCGCGCGCATGGGCGGCGACGACAGCCTCTATGTCGATCCCGTCTCGATCCCCGTCAACTACGACTATGTCTTCGTGACCGAGTAAGACCCATGTGCAAGGCCTGCAATTACACGATCCACGGCGCGCAGCATCACTTCGGCTGGGACAATTCGCTCCCCCCGGCCGAGCGTGTGGAGCCCGGCTCGACCATCCTCTTCCACTGCCAGGATTCCTCGGCAGGCCAGCTCGGACCCTCGTCCGTGCTGGCCGACGTGGTGGCGCTCGATTTCGGCCGGATCAACCCGGTCTCGGGCCCGATCCATGTCGAGGGGGCCGAGCCGGGCGACGCGCTGAAGGTCACGATCGAGAGCTTCACCCCGCAGGTGCGCGAGGGCACGGGCTGGGGCTGGACGGCCAACATCCCGGGGTTCGGCCTCCTGGCCGACCAGTTCACCGAAGCCGCGCTCCATATCTGGAAATACGATGCCGAGAGCCTCGCGCCCGCGCTCTGGGGCAAGGAGGGGCGCGTGCCGCTCAAGCCCTTCGCGGGCACCATCGGCAATGCGCTGGCCGAGCCGGGGCTGCATTCGGTGGTGCCGCCCCGGCGCGTGGGCGGCAACCTCGACATCCGCGACCTCGCGGCGGGAACGACGCTCTACCTGCCGGTCGAGGTGGCCGGGGCGCTGTTCAGCGTGGGCGACACCCATGCGGCGCAGGGCGACGGCGAGGTCTGCGGCACGGCCATCGAAAGCCCGATGGATGTGGTCCTGACGCTCGATCTGGTGAAGGGCGCGAACCTCAAGACCCCGCGCTTCACCACGCCCGGGCCCGTCACGCGCCACCTCGACGCCAAGGGCTACGAGGTCACCACCGGCATCGGGCCCGACCTGATGAGCGGGGCGCGCGATGCGGTCTCGGCGATGATCGACCATCTCTGCGCCACGCGGGGCATGGCGCCGGTCGAGGCCTACATGCTGGTCTCGACCTGCGGCGACCTGCGGATCTCCGAGATCGTGGACATGCCGAACTGGGTCGTGAGCTTCTACTTCCCGCGCGCCGTCTTCGAATGAGCGGCGCCGCACTCCTTTCCGGGGCGGCCTCCGCCCCGGACGCAGAGGCCCTGCCCGCGCTCACCGTGGAGGGGCTCGAGGTTTCGGTCCGCACCGAAGCGGGCCTGCGCCCGCTGGTCTCGGGCCTCTCCTTCACGCTCGCCCGCGGCGAGACGCTCGCCATCGCGGGCGAGAGCGGTTCGGGCAAGTCGATCACCTCGCTTGCGATCATGGGCCTCCTGCCCCCGCCCGCGGTGCGGATCACCGGGGGGCGCGTCAAGCTCGGCCGGACCGAGCTCACCGACTTGCCCGAGGGACGGATGCGCGCCATCCGCGGCGACCGGGTGGCGATGATCTTTCAGGAGCCGATGACCTCGCTGAACCCGGTGCTGACCATCGGCACGCAGCTCGCCGAGGCCATCCGCGCCCATGAGACGGTCTCGAAGGCCGAGGCCCGCGCCCGCGCGCTCGAGGCCCTGCGGTCGGTGCGCCTCTCGCAGCCCGAGCGGCGGCTCGACCAGTATCCGCACGAACTTTCGGGCGGCATGCGCCAGCGGGTGATGATCGCCATGGCGCTGGCGCTCCGCCCCGAGGTGCTCATCGCCGACGAACCCACCACCGCGCTCGACGTGACGGTGCAGCGCGAGGTGCTGGACCTTCTGCGCGACCTTCAGCGCGAGCTGGGCACGGCGATCATCCTCATCACCCATGACATGGGCGTGGTGGCCGAGATGGCCGACCGGGTGATCGTGATGCGCGACGGGCGCATGGTCGAGGAAGGCCCGGCCACGCAGATCTTCACCGAACCGCGGGCCGAGTACACCCGCGCGCTTCTGGCCGCCGTGCCGCGCATGGGCGCGGGCCGGGGCCGCCCGCCGGTGGAGGCCGAGCCCATCGCGCGGCTTTCGGACCTGCAGGTGCGCTTCGACCTGAAGGGCGGGCTGCTCGGGCGCACACAGGCGCGCGTCCATGCCGTCGAACATGTAAGCTTCGACATCCGCCGCGGCGAGACCTTCGCGCTCGTGGGCGAGTCGGGCTGCGGAAAATCCACCATCGCCAAGGCCATGGTCGGCCTCGTCCCGCACGAAGGCCGGATCGAGATCGGCGGCGACAGGCTCGGAGCGCTCGACGCGGCCGGGCGCAAGGCCCTGCGCCGACGGGTGCAGATCGTCTTTCAGGATCCGATGGCGGCGCTCGATCCCCGGATGCGGATCGGAGACCTGATCGCCGAGCCGCTGGTGATCCACGGCATCGGCACGCCCGAGGAGCGCCGCGCCCGCGTGGGCGACCTGCTCACCCGCGTGGGCCTCAGCCCCGCGCAGATGGAGCGCTATCCGCACGAATTCTCGGGCGGCCAGCGGCAGCGGATCTGCATCGCCCGGGCGCTCGCGCTGCGCCCCGAGCTCATCATCGCCGACGAATCCGTCTCGGCTCTCGACGTCTCGGTGCAGGCGCGCGTGCTCGATCTGCTCGCGGCACTGAAGCGCGAGTTCGGCATCGCGCTCCTGTTCATCAGCCATGACATGGCGGTGGTCGAGAATGTCTCGGACCGGGTGGCGGTGATGTATCTCGGCCAGATCGTCGAGATGGGCACCCGCGATCAGGTCTTCGGCAACCCGCAGCATCCCTACACCCGGCGGCTGATCGAGGCGGTGCCGGTGCCCGATCCGCTGCATCAGCGCCCGCCCGCGCCCCGGCTGGCGGGCGAAATCCCGAGCCCGGTCCATCCCGTCGGCTCGGGGCCCGAGCGGGTGCGGCTCACCGATGTGGGCGCGGGTCACCTTGTCGCACGGTGAACCGGAGTCGCGCTTAAGATTCTTGCAGATATGCCTTCTGTCGCGCAAACCTTGTGCGCAATCAACCGCTGCAGGAGACGTGCGTCTTTGTGCTTGACCTTACGGTCGCAGGGAGCCGAACGTGGGCCCCACATATCGGCATTCGAGCCCTTCGGATCGGCGCGGCCCCAGCGGCCCTGCGCCGGGCGAAGGGCTGTTTCTTTAAGGAGCCTCATGACTTGCCCTCGTCCCGGCCTCTGCGCCGCCCGGACCCGCTGAGGGAGCGCCATGCACCGCTACCGCTTCGTGCTCTTCCGCCCGCTCCAGTTCCTGCCCGTGCTCTTCGGCATCTCGGTCATCACCTTCGTGCTGGTGCGGCTGATCCCCGGAGATCCCGCGCGCATCCTGCTCGGCACCCGCGCCACGCCCACGGCGCTCGCCCGGATCCGCGCGCAATACGGCCTCGATGAGCCGATGTGGGCGCAGTATCTCTATTTCCTGAAGAACCTCGCTTCCGGCGAGATGGGCCGCTCGACCCTCTACAAGATCGACGTCCTGCCGCTGATCGCCACGCGGATCGAGCCGACGCTCGCGCTCGTGACCATGGGCGTCCTCCTCTCGCTCGCCATCGCCGTTCCCTTCGCCGCCATCTCGGCCCGGCGGCAGGGCCGGGCGGCGGATCAGGCGGTGCGGGTCGTCTCGACGCTGGGGATCGGCTTTCCGCCCTTCTGGCTGGGCCTCGTGCTGATCCTGCTCTTCAGCGTCACGCTGGGCTGGCTGCCGGTTTCGGGCTACGGCGAGACGCTGGGCGAGAAGATCTCGCACCTGATCCTGCCGGGGCTGACGGTGGCGCTGTCGCTCTCGGCGGTGCTGACGCGCAGCCTGCGGGCGGGCATGATCGCGGGGATCCATTCCGATGTGGCCACCGCCGCCCGCGCCCGCGGCCTGTCGGAGAATGCGGTCTTCTGGCGCCATGTGGTGCCGAACGCGCTGGTGCCCACGGTGAACCTTCTCGCCGTCAACATCGGCTGGCTGATCGGCGGCACCGTGGTGGTCGAGAGCGTCTTCGCCCTGCCCGGCATGGGGCAGCTTCTGGTGCGGGGCATCTTCTCGCGCGACTACATGGTGGTGCAGGGCGTGGCCATGACCTTCGCGGTCGCCACGGTTCTGGTGAACTTCCTGGCCGACATCGTGACGGTCGCCCTCGACCCGCGGGTGAAGCTGTGATCGCCGCGCTCGGCCTGCCCGTCCGCCGCCGCCCGATGCTGGCCATCGGGACCGCGCTCCTTCTGGCCTTCCTCCTCGCGGCGCTGCTCGCGCCCTGGATCGCGCCCTTCGATCCGATCGCACAGGACGGATCGATCCGCCTGCAGCCGCCGAGCCTCGCCCATCCGTTCGGCACCGACAATTTCGGCCGCGACGTGCTCTCGCGGGTGATCTGGGGCGCCCGGATCGATCTGCAGATCGCAGTGCTGGGGGTGCTCTTTCCCTTCCTGATCGGCACGGCCGTGGGCACGCTCGCGGGCTTCTTCGGCGGCTGGATCGACGCGCTCTTCATGCGCCTGATCGACGTGATCCTGGCCTTCCCCTTCCTCGTCCTGATGCTCTCGATCATCGCGATCCTCGGGCCCGGGCTCACCAGCTTCTACATCGCCATGGCGCTGGTGGGCTGGGTCTCCTATGCGCGGCTGATCCGGGCGCAGATCCTCGTGCTCAAGACGCAGGATTTCGCGGTGGCGGCCCAGAGCCTCGGCTTCTCGCGCACCCGGATCATGTTCCGCCATCTGCTGCCCAATGCGCTGGCGGGCTCGCTCGTCTTCGTCATGTCGGACGCGGTGCTCGTGCTGCTCAATGGCGCGGCGATCAGCTACCTCGGGCTCGGGGTGCAGCCCCCGCTCGCGGAATGGGGGGTCATGGTGGCGGAGGGTCAGGCCTTCATCACCACCGCCTGGTGGATCACCCTGTTCCCGGGCCTCGCCATCGTCACACTGGCCTTCGGCTTCAGCCTGCTGGGCGACGCGCTCGGCGATCTTCTGGGGGTGAAGGAATGAGCCTGCTTGCCATCCGCGACCTCGAGATCCGCTTCCGCGACGGCACCGAGGAACGGCTTCTCATCGACCGGGTCTCGCTCGAGCTGAAGAAGGGCGAGATCCTGGGCCTCGTGGGCGAGAGCGGCTCGGGCAAGAGCCTGCTCTGCCGCGCGGTGATGGGACTTCTGCCCTCGCGCAAGCTCTCGGTCACGAAGGGGCATGTGAGCCTTGCCGGGCGCGACATCACCCGCCTGCCCGAGCGCGAGATGCTGGACATCCGCGGGCGGCGGATCGGGATGATCTTTCAGAACCCGACCAGCCACCTCGATCCGGTGATGCGGATCGGCGATCAGATCGCCGAAGGGCTCTGCCGTCACCGCGGCCTGCCCCGCGCCGCCGCGCGCGAGGAGGCGGTGACGATCCTGCGGCAGGTGGGCTTCACCGACCCGCCGCGGCAGGCGCGGATGTATGCGCACGAATTCTCGGGCGGGATGCGCCAGCGCGCGATGATCGCGGTGGCGCTTGCCTGCGATCCCGATATCCTGATCGCGGACGAGCCCACCACCGCGCTCGACGTGACGATCCAGGCGCAGATCCTGCGCCAGCTGGCCGATCTGCGCGAGAGCCGGGGTCTCTCGATCATCCTCATCACCCACGATCTGGGCGTCGTGGCCCAGACCTGCGACCGGATCGCCGTCATGCGCGACGGGCGCATCGTCGAGGAGGGCGAGAAGCGCCGCCTGCTCGCGGCCCCGCAGCATCCCTATACCCAGGCGCTGATCGCGTCGCATCCCTCGCTCCCCCACGAGGAAGCGGTGGGCGAGCCCTATCAGCCCCACAGCCGCCCGCTGATCGAGATCGACGATCTCGAGGTGAGCTTCCCCGCCGGAGGATCGCCCTGGGCGCGGCGGCGCTTCAAGGCGGTGGACGGGGTGAGCCTGCGCATCGGGCGCGGCGAGACGGTGGGGATCGTGGGCGAGAGCGGCTCGGGCAAGAGCACGCTCGCCCGCACGCTTCTGGGGCTTCAGCCCGTCACCTCGGGTCATGTGGCCTTCGACGGCTCGGTGCTGACGCTCGAACGCGCACGGACGCTCGCCCGGCTGCGGCGCGAGGCGGCGATGGTGTTTCAGGATCCGTTCAACGCGCTGAACCCGCGCCTCACCGTGGGCGAGACGCTGGCCGAGGTGCTGCGCGTGCAGGGCAAGGTGGCGCGCGCAGCCATCCCCGCGCGGGTGAACGAGCTTCTCGACATGGTGGGGCTCGACCGCGGCTTCGCCGACCGCAGGCCCCGCAGCCTGAGCGGCGGCCAGTGCCAGCGCGCGGGCATCGCGCGGGCGCTCGCCGTCGATCCGACGCTGATCGTGGCCGACGAATGCGTGGCGGCCCTCGATGTCACGATCCAGGCGCAGATCGTGGAGCTCTTCCGTACGCTCGTGGCGGCGCAGGGGCTTACGCTCCTCTTCATCGCGCACGATCTGGCCATCGTCCGCTCGCTCTGCGAGCGGGTCGTGGTCATGCAGCACGGGCGCGTGGTCGAGGACGGGCCCTCGGCCGAGGTCTTCGCCCGCCCCTCCCATCCCTATACCGCGGCGCTGATCGCGGCCATCCCGAGCATCGACCCCGACCAGCCGCTGGCGGCCGCGATGCCCGACCCCAGAAGCCAGACCCAACAGGAAGGACTGCTCACATGACAGGAAAATGGGCCCGCGTCGGCCTCATCGCGCTGAGCGTGACCCTCGGCCTCGGCAGCATCGCCGAAGCCGCGGGCGTGCTGACCATCGGCCGGCGCGAGGACGGCACCACCTTCGACCCGATCGCCACGGCGCAGAACGTGGATTTCTGGGTCTTCTCGAACGTCTATGACGTGCTCGTGCGCGTGGACAAGACCGGGACCAAGCTCGAGCCCGGTCTGGCCGAAAGCTGGGAGATCTCGGAGGACGGGCTCACCTACACGTTCCATCTGCGCGACGCGAACTTCTCCGACGGCTCGCCCATCACCGCCGAGGACGCGGCCTTCACGCTGCTGCGCATCCGCGACAGCGAACTGTCGCTCTGGTCGGACAGCTATGCGGTGATCGAAACTGCCGAGGCGACCGATCCGAAGACCCTCGTCGTCAAGCTGAAGACCCCCTCGGCGCCCTTCCTGTCCACCATGGCGATGCCCGCCGTCTCGATCCTGTCGAAGGCGGGCGTCGAAGCCATGGGCGAGGAGGCCTATGCCGAGAAGCCCGTGGCCTCGGGCGCCTTTACCGTCAAGGAATGGCGCCGCGGCGACCGGGTGATCCTGAAGAAGAACCCGGAATTCTGGCAAGCCGACCGGGTGAGCCTCGACGGGGTCGAATGGATCTCGATCCCCGACGACAACAGCCGGATGCTGAGCGTGCAGGCGGGCGAACTCGACGCCGCGATCTTCGTGCCCTTCTCGCGGGTGGCGGAACTGAAGAAGGATACCAACCTCAAGGTCATGGTCGAGCCCTCGACGCGCGAGGACCATCTGCTCCTCAACCACGAGCACGAGCCACTGAACGATCCCAAGGTGCGCGAGGCGATCGATCTCGCCATCGACAAGCAGGCGATCGTCGACACGGTGACCTTCGGGCAGGCGCAGATCGCCAATTCCTACATCCCCGCCGGCGCGCTCTATCACAACGACAACAACCTGCTGCGGCCCCACGACCCCGAGAAGGCCAAGGCGCTTCTGGCCGAGGCGGGTGTGTCCGACGTGAGCCTCGATTATGTGGTGAATGCGGGCAACGAGGTGGACGAGCAGATCGCCGTCCTCCTCCAGCAGCAGCTGGGTCAGGCCGGGATCACGGTCAATCTGCAGAAGATGGACCCAAGCATGACCTGGGACATGCTGGTGAATGGCGAATACGACCTGTCGGTCATGTATTGGACGAACGACATCCTCGATCCCGACCAGAAGACCACCTTCGTTCTGGGTCACGACGTCAACATGAACTACATGACGCGCTACGAAAACGACACGGTGAAGCAGCTCGTGGCCGATGCCCGGCTCGAGATGGACCCGGCCAAGCGCGAGGCGATGTATACCGAGATCCAGGAACTGTCGAAGGCCGATACCCACTGGATCGACCTCTATTACAGCCCCTTCATCAACGTGACGCGTGCCAATATCGAGAACTTCAACCAGAACCCGCTGGGCCGCTTCTTCCTCGAGGATACGGTGAAGAACTGAGGCTCCGCCTCTGGCGGACCAAGGGGGTCGGCGCGGTGCGCCGGCCCCTTTTTTGGCTCAGACCCGGGCGTAGTCGATGCGCCGCGCGAGCCAGCAGCCGAGGCGGAGGCCGGTCACGGCCCCGCCCTCGCGCCGGACCTGCAGGGTCCAGTCGCCCGGCGCGGGCGCATCCATCGACCGCCGCGTCGTGACGATCCAGACATCGGGCCCGACCGGATGCAGCCGCTCCATCGGCCCTGCACCAAGAAGCCCCTCGAAGCCCGCATAGGCGCCGCCGTCGCGCGCCTCGATCACGAGATCGGCCTCGAGCTCGCGCGCATGGTAGCGCCCGGCGATCTCGCCCGCATCCGCCACGGCGACGACGGGCAGCGGCTCGGCCCGCACGGTCAGATTGTCGGAGGTCCGGTTCATGACGAGCATCGCGCCCTCGCGCGCAAGGCTCACGCCCGCCCCCCGCGGCACGCCATCCTCGCCCGCGGTCAGCCGGTCCGGGCCGGTCGCGAAGCGCAGCGTCAGCCCCTCGGCATCCTCCCCGACGCGCAGCAGAAGCCCGCTCTCGGGATCGAGCCATTGGCCGGCCCAGCCCTCCGGGCGCGCGCCCTTCGGCGCTTCGTGGCCCAGAGCCGCCGCCAGCAGCGAGCTTGCCGCCGCATGGGCGCTGGCCTCGTGGTTGAAGATCACCACGACCGAGAGCCGCTCATCGGCCGCATGGAACCGCTGCGCCCGGAAGCCCCGCAGCGCGCCGCCGTGGCCCGTGACCTTCACCCCCGCCACCGTCTCATGCGAGAGGCCGAAGCCGTAGCTTGCGGGCGTGCCGCAGACATAGGCGGGCGGCACCGAAATGCGGCGGTAGATCGAGTTTTCATCGTTGCGCGTGGCATCGATCCAGCTCTCGTAGGCCAGCATGTCCTGAAGCGAGGCCGAGATGCCGGCATCGCCGATCCAGAAGATCCCGTTGTCGGCCGGGAAGAAGCCCACTGCATCGCTGCCCTCGTAGCCCACCACCTCATCGGCCGGGTGGCGCGTGTCCGAGGTGAGCTCGGCCGTCCGCATCCCCGCCGGCCCGAAGATCCGCTCGGCATAGAGATCGCGCAGCGCGCGGCCCGTCTCGCTCTCGAGGATCTCCGAAACGATGCGGAAGTTGCAGTTGCAGTAGGAATAGGCGGTGCCGGGCGGGAAATGCCCGGTCTTCATCCGCGCGATCAGCGGCAGCGCATCCTCGCGCCGGAAGGTCTGGGCGGCCTCGGCCCCCTGCAGTACGGTCAGCGCCCAGTAGTCGCGCAGGCCCGACTGGTTGTCGCAGAGCTGGCGGAGCGTCGGCAGCGGCCCCTCGAACTGCGGCAGGAACTCGGCCACCCGCGCATCGTAAGCGGCGGTGTCGCCCAGCGTGTCGAGCAGCGCGCCGCAGGTGAACTGCTTCGAGATCGAGCAGATCGGCAGGCGCGTGCCTGTCTCCATCGGGCGGCGGCGGGTCAGGTCCGCGTAGCCCCAGGCGCGGCTGGCCACCACCTGCCCGTCCTTGACCACCCCGGCCACGCCGCCGGGTCCGCGGAAGAGGTTCGGCAGCGCATCGAGGGCGCGGTCGAGCGCGTCGAGATCGAGTGTCATCTTGGTCCTGCTGGTCGTTTCTCGGCCGGAGAGTGGCCCAGCCGCGCCCTCGCTGCAATGGCCGGATGTCGCACGCGCCCCGCGGGCGGCGCGAGGCGATTTTGCGCGCCCGTCTCGGGCCGTCAGCGCCGACCGTGGGCCATGCGCTCGGCCTCGGGCATCCGGCGCAGCGCGAGCATGGCCCAGGTTCCGAGGAACGGCCCCGGCACGAGCAGGAGAAACACCCAGCGCCAGCCGATCGCCTCTGCCAGAAGCGGCACGGCCCAGATCGTCACGATGGTCAGCGCGAAGCCCACGCCCATCTGGAAGGCCAGCGCCGAGCCCACGAGATGCGGCGGGGACAGCTCCGTCACCGCAGCCGAGAACTGCGCGCTGTCGGCCACGATCGCGAGCCCCCAGAGAAGGGCCAGCCCCACGAGGAGCCAGACGGGCCCGCTCCAGGCGAGCCCCACCGCCAGCGCACAGCTGCCCGAGATCGCCATGGCGAGCGCCGTCGTGCGGCAGCGCCCGATGCGGTCCGAGAGGATCCCGCCCAGCACGCAGCCGGGCGCGCCCGCGGCGACCACGGCGAAGGTCAGGAGCGAGAGGTTGCCGAGCCCCAGCCCCGCCTCCGACGCCGCGCGGGCCCAGGCGAGAAACCAGCCCCAGACGGCATAGAGCTCCCACATGTGGCCGAAATAGCCGAGGTTCGCGGCCATCACCGGGCGGTTGCGCAGGACGCCGAAGGTCTGGCGGAGGTCGATGGCGGCGGCCCGGCCGAACGGATGCGGCCCCTCGCGCAGCGCCAGCCCGAAGATCGGCGCGGCCAGGAGGCTGAAGAGTCCGGCCGCCCCGATCACGAGACGCCAGTCGAGCGCCTCGCCCAGGCCCCGCACCAGATGCGGCAAAGCGGAGCCCAGCGTGAGCGCGCCGATGAGGCAGCCCAGAGCCAGCCCGCGGCCCTGCCGGAACCAGGTGGCCATGAGCCGGATCGCGGGCGGGTAGACGCAGGCCAGAGCCGCCCCGGTCAGCATGCGTGCCGCAATCGCCGCGGCGGGGCCGGGCTCCAGCAGAAGAAGCAGTGTGGCGAGCCCCGCGACCGTCGCTGCCGCTCCCATCAGCCGGTTCGGATGGAGGCGGTCGGGCAAGGCCAGGGCGCTCGAGATCAGCGCCCCGGCGACGAAGCCCGCCTGCACGCCGTTCGTGAGCCACGCCGCCTCGGACGCGCCGAGCCCCCAGCGCAGGATCAGCTCGGGCATGACGGCGGTGGCCGAGAACCAGGTCGAGAGCGAGAGGACCAGCGCGGCGCAGGTCACCGCGAGGAAACTCCAGCGGTTGCCGCTCATGCCGCCCTCGGTCCCGTCAGATCCTGTGCTCATGCCATCCCTCCGCCCCGGCGCATCATTGCCGGGAACGGGCTGTGGGCCAACGGGTCCATGAAGGTTTTATCGTCGAGGCGGGCACCTGCGGCGGGACCGCCCCGGCTGACGGGCCCGAGAGGCGACGGGCGGCGGGGTGCCGCCGCCTGCCCCCTCACGTCCGGCTCAGAGGCCGCGGGCCTTCTCGATGGCCGCGAGGCAGGCCGCCTCGTCGCCCCGGGCAAGAGCGGTGCGGGCTTCCTGAATGACGCCGGCGCGGGTGTTCGCGCCCTCCCCCGATCCGGCCTCGGCCGACTGGGCCGCCGTCGGCTCGCCGTTCTGCTGGGCTTCGGCATCGGCGCCGGACATGGCCGTGGTCGCGCTGTTGCTCCCGCTGCCGTCTGCGCCCTCCAGCGGCGCGAGCGAGCCGTCCTTCGAGATGCCCTCGCCCTCGGCCATGCCCGAAGCGCCGTCCGATCCGGCGGTCCCGGGGCCGGTCGCGCTCGTGCCGGTCGTGCCCGAGCCCGTTGCTCCGGAGCCCGCCATGTCGGTCCCGCTGCCCGAGCCGGAACCCGTGGAGGTAGACCCGCCGGCCACGTCGGAGCTGCCGGTCATCGCGGAGCTGGAGGTGCCGCCGGCACCCGACCCCGCCGCCATGTCGGAGCCTCCGGCAGCCGAACCGGTCGTGCTCATGTCGGAGCCGCCCGCGGCGGACATGTCCGTTCCCGAAGCGCCGGTGGTGGATCCGCTGTCCGCAGCGGCCCCGCTCGAGGACGGCATGTCCGCGGACGCGCCGGTCAGGGATGCAAGGTCCGCGGCACAGTCGGCATGGGCGGCGGTGGCTCCGGCGAGCGCCAGGGCGCAGGTCGTGAGGGTCAGGCGTTTCATGGATCTCCTCCTCTCCAGGTTGGACGCAGGGCCTGCAACCGCGGGAGGGGATGCTTGTTCCGGGTGCGGGCAGAATGGACCCGCCGGGAAAGACCCCGATCGCCCGGGCGCTCAGCCGGAAACGCCGATACGGGCCCCGATGTGGGGCCCGTATCCGCTTCACGGGCCGGTCGATCCGGCAGAGCGCCCCGGGCCGCGCGGGACGCGCCCGGGACGGCGGCGCTTGTCAGGACGAGGCCACTTCGGCGCCCACATAGACCGGGTTGCCCTGCCGCAGCACCTTCATCAGCATCACGCCCTTGCCGCGCGCCTCGCGCATCGCCGAGGCCAGATCGCGCGGCGTCTCGATCGGGTGGCCGGCCGCTTCCTGGATCACGTCGCCCGGCGCGAGCCGGTCGGCGTTCGGCCCCGAGGGATCGACCGCCGTCACCACGACGCCCGAGGCGCCGTCCGGCAGGCCGAGCTGGCGTGCCAGCGCGGGCTCGAGCGGCTGGACCTCGATGCCGAGCGGCCCGCCGAGCCCTTCGGGCGACTCGGCCGAGGCGACCTGCGCCCGGTCGGGGGTCAGTTCTCCGATCGTCACGGTCATCTCCTGCTGGCGTCCATCGCGCTGGACCGTGAGTTGGGCTTTCTCGCCGTTCGGGATGGCCGCGATCAGCCGCGGCAGGCTCGCCCGCTCCGTCAGCTCCTGACCGTTCACCGCCGTGATGACGTCGCCGCTCTCGAGACCGCCCTCGTCGGCGGGGCTACCCTGCTGCACCTCGGCCACAAGGGCCCCGTCGCGCCCCTCAAGCCCCATGGCCTGAGCGATCTCGGGAGTCATGCCCTGAACCGTGACCCCGAGCCAGCCGCGCGAGACCGAACCCTTGTCCTGAAGCTGCGCCACGACATCCTTGACCGTGTTCGCGGGGATCGAGAAGCCGATGCCCACCGAGCCGCCGGAGGGCGAGAAGATCGCGGTGTTCATGCCGACGACCTTGCCCTCGGTGTCGAACAGCGGGCCGCCCGAGTTGCCGCGGTTGATGGCCGCGTCGGTCTGGATGTAGTCGTCGTAGGGGCCCGAGTTGATGTTGCGCCCCATGGCCGAGACGATGCCCGAGGTCACGGTGCCGCCCAGCCCGAACGGGTTGCCGACGGCCACCACCGCATCCCCCACGCGCAGCTTCTCGCTGTCGCCAAGCTCGACGAAGGGCAGGTCCTTGGCATCCTTCAGCCGGATCACCGCGATGTCGGTCATCGGATCGGTGCCCACGACTTCGGCCTTGAACTCGCGGCCGTCCTCGAGCTTGACCTTCATGTCGGTCGCATTTTCGACCACATGGTTGTTGGTGACGATGATGCCGTCCTGCGAGATCAGGAAGCCCGACCCGAGCCCGTGCATGACCTGCCCGCCCTCGGGGGCCTGCGGCATGCGGAACTGCGGGTCGATCTCGCCGAAGCGGCGGAGGAATTCCTCGAAGGGAGAGCCCGCCATCGGCGTGGACTCCTTCGACTTGGCCGTCACCTCGATGAAGACGACGGCGGGCGAGACGCGGGCGACGAGATCGGCATAGCCCTGCATCGGCACCTCGGCCCGGGCCGCGGTCGGCGGCAGGGCCGTGCCGGCGACACCGGCGGTGATGAGGGTGCTGGCGATCAGGACGGCCTTCAGCGAGGAACGCGGGGTGGGCATCGGCATGGAACTCTCCTTGGTTACCGGGGCGCGCCCGGCCCGGCGGCCGGAACCGCGGACCGCAGGGACGCGGGCCTTGGGGGACAACATGGGCGCGGCACTTGCGGGTCCGATTACCGCCGGATTACCATTCCGTAAGCTCGCGGGGACGTGATCGGGATCGGGCCGCCTCGAACCTTACCGAACCGTGAGAATGCGGAAAGGTTGCGGCAAGACGGGGGGCGCAGACTCCCGTCGATGGAGAATGACATGAAGATCCTGCTTGCCGAGGACGACCGCCAGACCGCCGACTACCTCCGCCAGGGTCTTCTGGCCGAGGGCTACAGCGTGGATCATGTGCCCGACGGGCGCGACGCGCTGGTGCAGGCGACGCTGCAACCCTACGACCTCCTCGTGGTCGACCGGATGATGCCGGGGCTCGACGGGCTCTCGCTCGTCAAGGCGCTGCGCTCGGCGCAGATCAAGGCGCCGATCCTGATCCTCACCGCCATGGGCGGGGTGACGGACCGGGTCGAGGGGTTGCAGGCCGGGGCCGACGATTATCTGGTCAAGCCCTTCGCCTTCTCGGAACTGTCAGCGCGGCTGGCGGCGCTGGCGCGTCGTCCTGCCCTGGCCGAGGGGGCGCGCGATCTTCTGCGGGTGGGCGATCTCACGCTCGACACCGTGCGCCGCACCGTCAGCCGCGGCGGCACCGAGATCGACCTCCAGCCGCGCGAATTCCGGCTTCTCGAACATCTGATGCGGGCCGCGGGGCGCGTGCAGACGCGCACCATGCTGCTCGAAGCGGTCTGGGATTTCCATTTCGATCCCGGCACCAGCGTCGTCGAGACCCACATGAGCCGCCTGCGCGCCAAGATCGACCGGCCGTTCGACAAGCCGCTGCTCCACACGGTCCGGGGCGCGGGCTACATGCTGAAGGCATGAGCCTGCGCCCCTCCCCCGATCCGCAGGCGGGGATCTCGCGCCTGTCCGGCTCCTCCTCGCTGCGGCTGGCGGCGCGGCTTGCGCTGATCTTCGTGGGGGCCACGCTTCTGGCCGGGCTCGTGTCGGTCCCGCTGCTGACGGGCGCGCTGAAGGACCGGCTGCGCGCGGATGCCCGGCAGATGGCGGAGTCGCTGGCCGCGACCTGGCAGGTGGCGGGGCTGGTCGATCTGCACGCCCAGATCGCGGCGAATGTGGCCACCACGCGCGACTTCGCCAACCTCTATCTCTTCATCGACAATTCCGGCCGGATCGTCTTCGGCAACTTCCACCTGCCCGAGCCCTTCGTCGGGTCGCGCGAACTCGTCTCGGGGCGAGACATGCTGCTGCCGGGCGCGGCGCCCGACGGGATCGGCTTCTCGGCCTACGGGTTGCGCATCCCGGCGGGCTATGTGATCGCGGCCCGCCAGACGAGCGCGCTCGACGAGGTGCGGGCGATCGTGATCCGGGCGGTGGCCTCGGGGCTGGCGCTCGCGCTTCTGCTGGCACTGGGGGTGGCGGGGATCCTCGCCTGGGGGGCGGAACGGCGGATCGCGCGCCTTTCGAGCGTGCTCACGCGGGCGTCGGCCGGCGATCTGTCCGAGCGGGTGCAGGATGCGGGCAGCGACGACATCGGCCGCATCGCGGGCGCCGTGAATGCGACGCTCGACCAGCTGGAGCTGACGGTCGAGAGCCTCCGGCAGGTCTCCTCCGACGTGGCACACGATCTGAGGACGCCCATCACGCGCCTGCGCACCTCGCTCGAACCCTTGATGCTGCGCGAGGATCTGCCTGAGGATGCCGCGGCGGACATCGCCTCGGCGGTCGGTCAGGCGGACCGGATCGTGCGGATCTTCAACGCCGTGCTGCGCATCGCCCAGATCGAGGGCGGCGGCGCCCGCCCGCGCTTCGCGAGGCTCGATCTGGGGCGGCTTGCCGACGATCTCCACGAACTGCTGGAGCCGGTGGCCGAGGAGATGGGTCACCGCATCGACGCCCGGATCGAGCCCGTGGCGGTCGAGGGCGACCGCGATCTGCTCGCGCAGGCCATCTCCAACCTCGTCGAGAATGCCTTCCGCCATTGCCCACCGCCCGCCCATGTCGCGCTGACGGTGAGGCGCGAGGGGGCGGAGGCGGTGGTGACGGTCGAGGATGACGGGCCGGGCATTCCCGCGGCCGAGCGCGAGGCGGTCTTCCGCCGCTTCTACCGGCTCGAGCGGAGCCGCAACAGCGAGGGAAGCGGCTTGGGCCTCAGCCTCGTCGCCGCGGTGGCGCGCCTTCACGGCGGCCGCGTCGAGCTGCACGACGCGGAGCCCGGCCTGCGCGTTACGCTGCGGCTGCCGGTCGGAGAGTGAGACGAGCCGTAGCTTATGGGCTGCCCGAAGCAAACTCCCGAGCCGGGCGGAGCGCCTTTGAGAAATCGCCGGCACCCGTGCCTCATTCAACGGCCGACCGGCGACCGTGCTCTCTTCAACCGCCGGCTCCACCCTCAGCTCTCGGATCACGAGCAGAGGGCGCCGTCCGAGGAGGCTCAAGGCATCGTGCTCCGGCTCGCTTCCCGACATCGGATCGCGTCGGACCGCAAGCTGTAAGGCGTCGAGCGGGAGACAACGGCGACCCTCGCCCGGCGGAGCCCGGCGAGGGTCAGGGGCTTCCGTCTCAGCGGCGGGCGATCTCCATGCCGGCGAGCGGGCAGCTGCCGGTCTGCGCCTTGGCAAGCTTCAGCGCCTCCGCCTCCTTCACCAGCTGGCACAGCATGGGAAAGCTCGAGGAGCCGCTGCCGCCCTCGGGGTCGGAGAGCGTGAGGAGACCATCGGTCACCTCCCACTTGCCTGAAGCCGAGGTGTCGAGTTCGACATTCCGCATGGTGAAGGAGCCGTCGGGAGAGAAGGTCGCGAACAGCGGCCCGATCCCGTAGGTCCCGGCTCCGAGGTCCGGAGCCTCGGCCTTCGCAGGCGCCTCGGACGGAGGCGCGGCTTCGGGTTCCTCGCTGGCGGCGGTCGATCCCTGGGAGGCCGCGTCATCAGACGCTCCAGCCGTACTCCCGGATGCCTCAGGTGCCGCTTCGGCCTCTGCGGTCGATCCTTCGGCTGCGGCGTCATCCGGCGCATCCTCCGATGCGCCAGTCGGGGCCGGCTCGGCCGCGGCGTCGGCACCCTCGTCCTGCGCACCCGCCTCCGGCTCCTCGGCTGCGCCATTCCCGCCGTCGGCCTCGGCCGCCTCCGGTTCGGCCGCAGGCTGGGACCCTGCCTCCGAGCCTTCGGCCTGCGAAGCGGTCTGCCCTGCGGCGTCCGTCTCCGGCGCGGCGGTCTCGGCCTCCTTCGCGGCCGGCTCTGCGGCGCCCGCCCCGTCCGGGGCCTGCGAGGCCGCACCCGCGGCAGCGGCGAGCGGAGCCGGGCCTGCGGCGGGCACCTTCAGATCCTGCTCGCCGATCCGCCGTTCGAGCTGCACCAGCTCCTCCGACCGGGTGGCGAGGAGGCCCGCCAGCGTCTCGACCATGCCCTGCAGATCCGTGCGCTGCCGGGCGGCCGACTGGGCCGCCGCCACCAGCGCCCCGCTTTCGGCGCGCAGGCCCTCCATCCGGCGGTCGAGATCCTGCACCTCGGCCGCGAGCTTCGAGACGGTGGCGCGCAGGTTGTCCTCGCGGTCCGTCAGCTCCTTCAGCCGCGCGTCCGCCGCCTGAAAATCGGCGATGGCCTTCGCGGTGCTCTCCTCGGCCTCGGCCTTCCGGCTATCGAAGCTCGCGATCTCCGCGCGCATCGGCTCGAGCTCGGAGGAGAGGCGGTCATGCTGGCCCTGAACCTCGGCCAGTTCGGCCTTGGCGGCCTCGAGCTGGCCGTTCAGATCGCCAAGCTGCCCCTCGGCGGCCTTGACCTGCGAGGTCAGGCCCGCGACCTCGGTCTCGAGCGTCGCAATCGAGCCGCTCAGCTCGGACTGCCGCGCCAGTTCCTCGAGCGCGAGGTTGCGCTCGTTGTACATGTAGGCCCCGACGCCGGCACCCCCGGCCGCGATGACCGCGAGCGTCACCGGCACGGCGACGGCCATTCCCATGCTCTTCGGCATGATACCCCCTTGCTTCCAACTGAGACCGGAGCGCTCCGATCGACCCGGGCGCCGGCACCGGGCGGAAGCTTACTTGTAGCGGCCGCCGCGCTCCAAGACTTCAATCTGGTATCCGTCGGGATCCGCGATGAAGAAGAAGCGGGCGATCACCTCGCCGCCGGGGGCAAAATCCACTATTTTCCGGGGGTTGAGGCCCGCCTCCGTCAGCCGTGCATGCTCGGCTGCGACATCTGCGACCGAGACCGCCAGATGGCCGTAACCGTCGCCAAGGGCATAGGGCTCCGCGCGGCCCTTGTTGACGGTGAGCTCCAGCTCGAACTCGCTTTCGGCGTTCGAGAGATAGAGCAGCGTGAAACTCTCGAAATCGAGCCGCTCGGCCACCTCGAGGCCGAAGGCCTCGCGGTAGAAGGCAAGCGAGCGCGCCTCGTCCTGCACGCGGATCATGCTGTGGATCATCTTGGCCAAGGGTGGTCCTCCTGAACAGGTGCCGCAGGGAAAGGGAGGGGCGGCAGCGCTGCCGCCGGAGGTCGCCTCCCTCGGCCGGACGGGCCGCGCGGAGGCGTCACGAGGTCGGTCACGAAGGGAGGAGACGGCCGCGGGCGGCCGCCCCCGAAGCCTCACGCGGCGGGGGCGCCGATGCCGGCCGCCCGGCGGCGCTCGACGCGGGCGCGGATCGCCGCCACATCGGTCACGGGCGTCGCCGCGAACAGCGTGCGGGTATAGGCATGCTGCGGCGCGCCGAACACCGCGTCGCGGGTGCCGTATTCCACCACCTCGCCCTTCCACATCACCATCACATCGTCGGCGATGTAGCGCACCACCGAAAGATCGTGGCTGATGAAGACATAGGTGAGGTCGAACTCTTCCTGCAGGTCGGCCAGAAGGTTCAGCACCTGCGCCTGCACCGACAGGTCGAGCGCCGAGACCGGCTCGTCGAGCACCAGAAGCCGCGGATTCACCATCAGCGCCCGCGCGATGGCGAGGCGCTGGCGCTGGCCACCCGAGAACATGTGCGGGTAGCGGTGGAAATGCTCGGGCAGAAGCCCGACCTTCACCAGCATCGCCATCGCCTTCTCGCGCCGCTGGGCCGCACTGTCCTCGGTGTTGAGGATCAGCGGCTCCATCAGCATGTCGCCCACCTTCTGGCGCGGGTTGAGCGAGCCGTAGGGGTTCTGGAATACGATCTGCACCTTGCGGCGCAGGCCCGCGGGCAGGCCCTGCGTCGCGATGTCGATGGGCTCGCCGTCGATCAGCAGCTCGCCCTCGGTCGCGGGATCGATCAGGGTGATGATCCGCGCCAGCGTGGACTTTCCGCAGCCGCTTTCGCCCACCACGGCCAGCGTCCGGCCCTGCTCGACGGTGAAGGAGATGCCCTTCAGCGCGCGCACGGGCTTGGCCCGGCGGAAGAGGCCGCCCGAGCCGGCATAGTCGCGCACGATGTTGCGGGCTTCGAGAACCGGGGCCATCACGCGCCTCCTGCCAGAGCTTCGGTGTCGATGAAATCCGAGACGGTGGGCAGCCGGTCGCCGGTGGCAAGCTCCGGCAGCGCCGACAGGAGCGCCCGCGTATAGGGATGTTTCGGCGCCTCGAAGATCTCGAGCACGCCCGCCTCCTCCATCTTGCGGCCCTTGTACATGACCACCACCCGGTCGGCCGTCTCGGCCACCACGCCCATGTCGTGGGTGATCATGATGAGGCCCATGCCGGTATCCTCCTGCAGCTTCATCAGCAGGTCGAGGATCTGCTTCTGGATCGTCACGTCGAGCGCGGTCGTGGGCTCGTCGGCGATCAGGAGCTTCGGCTGGCAGGCGATGGCGATGGCGATCATCACCCGCTGGCACTGGCCGCCCGACATCTGGTGCGGGTAGGACGAGAGCCGCGCCTCGGGATCGGGGATGCCCACCGCTTGGAACAGCTCGATGGCGCGGGCGCGCCGCTCGCGGGCCCCGAGGCCCAGATGGACGCGCAGCACCTCCTCGAGCTGGAAGCCCACCGTGAAGCAGGGGTTCAGCGAGGCGATCGGCTCCTGGAAGATCATCGAGATGTCGCGCCCGATGAGCTTGCGCCGGTCGGCGTCCGACATGGTGAGCATGTCGCGGCCGTCGAAGCGCAGCATGTCGGCCTCGACCGTGGCGGTGGCGGGCAGGAGGCCCATGGTGGCGAGCATCGCCACCGACTTGCCCGAGCCGCTTTCGCCCACGACCGCCAGAACCTCGCGGCTGTTGACGGTCATGTCGATGCCCCGCACGGCATGGAAGCGGCCGGTCGAGGTGGCGAAGCTGACGGAGAGGTTGCGGATTTCGAGTAGCGCCATCGGCTCAGCTCCGCTTCAGTTTCGGGTCGAGCGCGTCGCGCAGCCCGTCGCCCACGAGGTTGATCGCGAGCACGGTGATGAGGATCGCGAGACCGGGGAAAGTCACCACCCACCAGGCGCGCAGGATGAACTCGCGCGCTTCGGCAAGCATCGTGCCCCATTCGGGGGTCGGCGGCTGCGCGCCCATGCCGAGGAAGCCGAGCGCCGCCGCGTCGAGCACGGCATTCGAGAAGGAGAGCGTCCCCTGCACGATCAGCGGCGCGAGGCAGTTGGGCAGGATGGTGCGGAACATCAGCCGCAGGCGCCCTGCCCCGGCCACGCGCGCGGCCATGACATATTCGCGGTTCTTCTCGGCCATCACCGCCGCCCGCGTGAGCCGCGCGAAGTGGGGCTGCAGCACGATGGCAATGGCGATCATCGCGTTGGTCAGCCCCGGCCCGAGGATCGCCACCATCACGAGCGCGAGGAGCAGCGACGGGAAGGCCAGGATCACATCCATCACCCGCATGATGACCGCATCCACCCATCCGCCGAAGAAGCCCGCAACGAGGCCGAGGATGATGCCGCCCGTGAGCGCGATCGAGACCACCACACAGCCGATGAAGAGCGACTGCCGCGCGCCGAAGATCAGCCGCGAGAGGATGTCGCGGCCGACCGCATCGGTGCCGAGAAGGAAGCTCGGGTTGCCGCCCTGCTCCCAGAACGGCGGCACGAGCAGCGCGTCGCGGTTCTGGAGCGTCGGGCTGTGCGGCGCGAGCAGCGGGGCGAAGGCCGCGATCAGCACGAGCGCGAGGAAGACGCAGAGGCCGATCACGGCACCACGGTTCTCGGAGAAGTAGAACCAGAACTCGCGCAGCAGGCGCTTCGTTTCCGAGCCCTGCGAAACGGGCTTTGTCACGTCGGTCATGGAGCCCTCACGAATGACGGATGCGGGGGTTGATGACCCCGTAGAGGAGATCGACGATCAGGTTGACCAGCATCACGACGCCCGCCATGAGCAGCAGGCCGCCCTGCACCGACGGATAGTCGCGGCGCGAGATGGAGTCGATCATCCATTTGCCGATGCCCGGCCAGGAGAAGATGGTCTCGGTGAGGATGGCCCCCGCCATCACCACGCCGACCTGCAGGCCGATGGTCGTCACCACCGGGATCAGCGCGTTCCTCAGCGCATGAACCGAGATCACGCGGAAGGGGCTCATGCCCTTGGCCCGCGCGGTGCGGACATAGTCCTCGCCCAGCACCTCGAGCATGGCCGAGCGCGACTGCCGCGCGATCACCGCCATCGGGATCGTGGCCAGCACGATGGCGGGCAGGATCAGGTGGCGCACCGCCGAGAGGAAGGCGCCCTTCTGCCCCGAAACGAGCGAATCCCACAGCATGAAGCCGGTGCCGTTCGGGAAGAAGTAGAGCAGGTCGATTCGCCCCGAGACCGGGGTCCATTTCAGGATGCCCGAGAAGAAGATGATGAGCAGCAGCCCCCACCAGAAGATCGGCATCGAATAGCCCACCAGCGCCGTGCCCATCGAGATCTGGTCGAACCAGCTGCCGCGCTTGATGGCGGCGAAGACGCCCAGCGGAATGCCGATCAGCGTGGCGAGCGTGACCGCCACCAGTCCGAGCTCGACCGTCGCCGGGAACAGCGTCAGGAACTCGGTCAGGACGGGTTTCTTGGTGGTCAGCGACAGGCCGAAGTCGCCCTGAAACAGGTTCCCGAGGAAGTCGAAATACTGCACCCAGATGGGTCGGTCGAAGCCGAGCTGGGCCGAGAGTTCGGCGTGACGCTCGGGCGTGATGCCGCGTTCGCCCGCCAGGAGCAGCACCGGATCGCCCGGCAGGAGCCGCACGAAGCCGAAGGCCACGATGGTGATGCCGAGGAAGGTCGGTATCAGATAGGCAAGCTTGCCGAGGAGGAATCTGATCATCTGAGCCCTGAATGATGAGAGGCGCGCCGGGGTGCTCCCGGCGCGCCTGCCCGTTACTTTAGCCGTTTCACTCTTCGATATCGACGCCCGAGAAGCTGTGCTTGCCCAGCGGGTTCATCACATAGCCCGAGACCTTCTTCGACATCGGCATGAAGACCGTCGAATGGGCGATGGTGGCCCAGGGGTTCTCGCGCTTGAAGACGACCTGCGCCTCTTCGTAGAGCTTGGTGCGCTCCGCCTGATCCGCCGTGACCTTCGCCTTCTGGATCAGGTCGTCGAACTCCTTGTTGCACCATTGCGCGCGGTTCGCGCCGCCGTCGCCGGTGGCCGAGCAGCCCAGCAGCACGCCCATGAAGTTGTCCGGGTCGCCGTTGTCGCCCGTCCAGCCGAGGATGACCGCGCCCTTGCGCGACGGGTCGGTCGATTTCTTCAGATACTCGCCCCACTCGTAGGAGACGATCTCGACCTTGACGCCGATCTTGGCGAAGTCTTCCTGCATCAGCTCGGCCGTGCGCCGGGCGTTCGGCATGTAGGGACGCTGCACCGGCATCGCCCAGATCTCCATCGAGAGATCCGACACGCCGGCTTCCTCGAGGAGCTTCTTGGCCGCTTCGGGATCGAAGGCCGTGTCCTCGACCGCGTCGTTGTAGCTCCACATGGTCGGCGGGATCGGGTTCTTGGCGACCTGCCCCGTGCCCTGGAAGACCGCCTCGAGGATGGCCTCCTTGTTCATCGCCATGTTGAGCGCCTTGCGGACGTTCGGATTGTCGAAGGGCGCCACGGTGGTGTTGTAGGCGAGATAGGCCACGTTCAGGCCCGGCTGCTCCATCACCTGCAGGTTCTCGTCGGCCTTCAGCGCCTCGATGTCGGCGGGCGCCGGATAGGGCATGATGTGGCATTCGCCGGCCTGCAGCTTCTGCATCCGCACCGCCGGATCGGGGGTGATGGCGAAGATCAGATCGTCGATCTTCTCGCGCCCGGCCCAGTAGTCGTCATTGGCCTGATAGCGGATGACCGCGTCCTTCTGGTAGGCCACGAACTTGAACGGGCCGGTGCCGACCGGCGCGTTGTTCAGGTCTTCCTTGCGGTTCTCGGCCTCCAGCTTGTCGGCATATTCCTTCGACAGGATCGAGGCGAAGTCCATCGCGAGATTGGCGAGGAAGGGCGCCTCGGGACGGGTCAGCACGAACTTCACCGTCAGGTCGTCGACCTTCTGGATCTCCTTGATCACGGTCGGCATTTCCATGCCGCTGTAATATTCGTAGGTGATCCCGGCCACATACTGGTGCCACGGGCTGGATTCGTCGCCCTGACGCAGGAACGAGAAGATCACGTCGTCGGCGTTCATCTCGCGCGTGGGCGTGAAGAAGTCGGTCGTGTGGAACTTGACGCCCGGCCGCAGGTGGAAGGTGTATTCCAGCCCGTCGTCCGAGATCTCATAGCTCTCGGCCAGCGCGGGGGCGATCTCGGTCGTGCCCGGCTTGAACTCGACGAGCTGGTTGTAGACCGCCTGCGAGGCCGCGTCGAAGGTGGTGCCGGCGGTGTAGGGCGCGGGGTCGAACCCCTCGGGCGACCCTTCCGAGCAATAGACCAGCGTCTTGGCGTGGGCTCCGGCAGCAGCCATCAGGGCCAGCGAAGACGCGGCCAGCAGATGTGCGAATTTCATGGGTGAACCTCCATCATGTTGGAAGTGCCGCCTTCTTGCGAACGAGCGGCGCCTCGACAGGATCAAATGCGCTGTTGAAAACCTTTGCAAGGCGAATTCTCAAGGGTGACGTTGCGACGCTCCGGCAAAACAGGAACGCGGGGTCGCCGTTTGCGTTGCGCGCATGGGCCGCAAGGACGGTCCCCCTGACATGCGCGGCGGGTCGCCGCAGGGCCGCTCGAGGAGGACGGATGACCGATAAACTCAAGAAGGGCGATGCCGTGGTCTGGAACACGAGCCAGGGCCGGACCGAGGGCCATGTGGTGAAGAAGCAGACGCGCGACACGAAGATCAAGGGCCATGCGGTCAAGGCCTCGACAGACGATCCGCAATATATCGTCGAAAGCGACAAGACCGGCGCCCGCGCCGCGCATAAGCCCGATTCGCTGAAGAAGAAGTAGCCTCGGACCTGAGACGGACGGTCCGACCAACGGGCCGGCCGCACCGCTCCTGCAGATGTGCCACCCGCGCACGGGCGGCGGGTGCGCCTGAAGGCAGAAGCTCAACCGCGCGCTTTGATCCGATTGCGCCCCTCGGGCAGCCGTGCAGGCTGGGCCTTCGCTTGCTCTTGTCCCGCGAAAGGCGCTCGCGTCCATGGGCCGACAGGATCGGCGGCAGTTCAGGCCGCGGGGCCTCGCTCAGGCGCCGCCTCGGCAGGGCGCCGCCGAGCCAATTGCGCCTGCGCCCGTTTCCGTTAGGCTCCGGTTCGAGGCAGGATCACAAGAACCCGGAGGAAACGGAATGCAGGCGACGCGGCGCGCGGTGATGCTCGGACTGTTGGCGACGGGGCTCGCCGGCTGCGGCGGCGGCTTCGGGATCGGTTCCGGCGCGGCGCCGGAGCCCGCGATGCGCGCCGTGCCGAACCCGGCCTGGGACGCCTGGGTGGCGGGCTTCCGGCCGCGTGCGCTCGGCGCGGGCATCGACCCCGGCACCTTCGACCGCGCCTTTCGCTCGGCGGGCTTCCTGCCCGACGTGATCGAGCGCGACCGCAACCAGACCGAATTCACCCGCACGACCGAGGATTACCTCTCGATCGCCGCCTCCGAGGAGCGGGTGTCGCTGGGTCGCGCGGCCCTCGCGCGTCATGCGGGCGTGCTCTCGCAGATCGAATCCCGCTACGGGGTCGAGGCCGAGGTCGTGACCGCCGTCTGGGGCGTCGAGAGCCGCTATGGCGAGCGGCGGGGCGACGTGCCGATCGTCTCGGCCCTCTCCACCCTCGCCTTCGAGGGCCGCCGCGGCGCCTTCTTCGAAAGCCAGCTGATCGCCGCGCTGAAGATCCTGCAGTCGGGCGACACCGATCCCGCCCATCTGACCGGCAGCTGGGCGGGCGCGATGGGGCACACCCAGTTCATCCCGACCTCGTATCTGGCCTATGCGGTCGATTTCAACGGCGACGGCCGCCGCGACATCTGGTCGGACGATCCGACGGACGCGCTTGCCTCGGCCGCGGCCTATCTGTCGCGCTCGGGCTGGCGGCGCGGTCAGCCGTGGGGTGTGGAGGTGCAGCTTCCGGCCGGGTTCAACAGCGGCCTCGCGGGGCGCGGCACCACGCGCAGCCCGGCGGCCTGGACGGCCATGGGCGTGCGCGACATGGACGGGCGCGCGGTGCCCGACCACGGCGCGGCTTCCATCCTCATCCCGATGGGGCTCGCCGGACCCGCCTTCATGGTCTTCCGCAACTTCACCGTCATCACCCGCTACAACAATGCCGAGAACTACGTCATCGGCGTGGGGCACCTGTCGGACCGTCTCCGCGGCGGGCCGCCGATCCGGGGCCGCTTCCCGCCGGACGCCCGCGGCATGACCAAGGCCGACCGGCAGGAGCTGCAGCGCCGCCTGACCTCGGCGGGCTACGACACCGGCGGAACCGACGGGGTGGTGGGAAGCAAGACCGAGGCCGCGATCTCGGCTTACGAGGCGGCGAACGGCCTGCCGGTCACCGGCCAGCCCTCGGTTCCGCTCCTGCGCCGGCTGGGCGGCTGAGGGCGGGCCTCCCCGCCCCGCAAAGCCGCGCGTCTCAGGGCACGAGAGCCTCGAGCTCGGGCAGGAGCGTCACGCTCTCCTGCTCGTTCGGATCGGTGCGCGAGATGACCGCCACGGCCGGCCGGTCCGAGAGGTTCATCGGCAGATGCGGCATGTCGGCGGGGATATAGAGCAGCTCGCCCGCGCCCACCTCCATCCGGTGCTCGAGCCGTTCGCCCCAGAACATCACTGTCTCGCCCTCGAGCACATAGATCGCCGTCTCATGGCTCGCATGCTTGTGCGCCCGGGCGCGGCCGCCGGGGGGAATGGTCAGGAGATGCATGCAGATGCCCTGCGATCCCACGGATTGCGCCGAGACGCCCTCGTTGTAGGTGAAGCCCTGACGGCCGTCGTAGAGACCCGTCGGACGCAGCTTGCGACAGTCGGCCATGGCGCGGCTCCTCCCCCGATGATGGGCCCGAGCCTAGCACGCCATCGATCATCCGTCAGTCGGGATCGGCGTAGGGATGCAGGCCGCCCTGCGGGTCGCGCACCTGCCAGCGGCCGGGACCGTCGGCGATCAGATGGTCGTACGTGAGGGGAACCTTGCCGAACCCGCCCGGCAGGTCGAGCACATAGCTCGGCAGGCCGATCCCGGTGATCCGGCGCCTGAGCTCGGCCATCAGTGCGCGGCCCTCGTCGATCGTGGGGCGGAAATGGCCCGCGCCCTTTGCGAGGTCGCAATGATGCAGGTAATAGGGCTTGACCCTGAGGCGCAGCAGCGCCCGGAACAGCTCCTCAAGCGTGTCGACGGTATCGTTCACCCCGCGCAGCAGCACCGACTGCGACAGGAGTGGAATGCCCCGGTCGGCCAGCCGCCCCAGCGCCGCGCGCGCATCGAGGCGCAGCTCGCCGGGATGGTTCACATGGACCACGATCCAGACGGGGATCGGCCCGAGCAGCGCGCGCAGCATGTTGTCGTCGATCCGGTGGGGCGCCACGACCGGCACGCGACTGTGGATGCGCACCTGATCGAGATGGCCGATCTGGCCGAGCCGCCCGATGATCGCGCGCAGCCGCCGTGGCGACAGGGTGAGCGGATCGCCCCCGGTGAGGATCACCTCGCGCACCGAGGGCGTGGCATCGATATAGTCGAGCGCCGCCGACAGGTCGGCCTCGGGCAGGATCCCCTCGCTGCCCACCACCTCGCGGCGGAAGCAGAAGCGGCAATAGACATCGCAGGTGCGGGTGACATGCAGGATGACCCGGTCGGGGTAGCGATGGGTCAGGCCCGGCACCGGGCTGCGCGCCGCGTCGCCGATGGGATCGGCCAGTTCCTCGGGGCGGATCTCCAGCTCGTCGAGCGTGGGCACGAACTGGCGCGCCACGGACGGGTCGTCCGAGGCGGCCACCATCTGCGGCGTCAGCCGGATGCGGAAGGCGCGCGCAACCTCTTCCAGCCGGTTCTCGGCCGGATCGGTCAGCCCGGCGTCGCAAAGATCCCTGAGATTTTCCAGCGCGCGGTCCATCAGGACAGCCTCCATCGCAAAAGAGGGGCGCCTTATCGTCGCACCCTCGCGCGGACGCAAGCGGCGAATCCGCCCTGTCGGCGGGAATGTCCCCCGGCTGCGGCGGGGGCTAGTCGCGCAGGAGCCCGGCCACCCAGCGCGGCACGACCTCGGTGGCAGGCCCGTAGAGGCCGCGGTCGAACAGGCCGCGGCGTCCGCTCGGCTCGAGATTGATCTCGAGCGTGGGAATGCCCTGCGCCGCCGCCTCGTCGACGAAGCCCGCGGCGGGATAGACCTCTCCGGAACTGCCGATCACCACGAAGAGCGTGGCCCGCGCCAGCCGCTCGAGGATCTCGTCCATCCGATAGGGCATCTCGCCGAACCAGACGATGTCGGGGCGGGTGGCGGGCCGGCCGCAGCTCGGGCAGGCGTCCTCGGACCTCATGCGCTCGGGCGCAGGCCAGCGGTGGCCGCAGGCCGCGCAGAGCGCGCGGCGCAGCTCGCCGTGCATGTGGATCACGCCGGTCGAGCCCGCCCGCTCGTGCAGGTCATCCACATTCTGCGTGACCAGCGTCACCTCGCCCGGATGGTCGCGCCCGAGCCGCGCAAGGGCCGCATGGGCTGCGTTGGGGGCCGCGTCGAGGCAGTTCTTCCGGCGCATGTTGTAGAAGTCATGGACCAGAGCGGGATCGGCGCGAAAGCCCTCGGGCGTGGCCACGCGGCTCAGGTCGTAGCGGGTCCAGAGGCCGTCCTTGTCCCGGAAAGTGCCGAGCCCGCTTTCGGCCGAGATCCCGGCGCCGGTCAGGATGAAGATCGAATCCATGGGCCGAAGCTACCAGTCCGCCCGCTCCGGCGCCAGCCGCGGCAGGTCGACCGGCGCCGCCCCGGCGCTTGCATCTTTCGGAAACGAATTCTGTATGTTGCGCGATCAATGTCGCGCAGAGCACGAGCTGCGCCCGCCGCAGGACCGGGACCGCATCGAGACCGGCGTGCCTTGACGCGGACGCTGCCTCTGGTGGCGGTCTTTTCGGGTCCCGAGGTGGGCGTCCCTGCCCGTTCGAGCCGAACCCTCATCCTCAGATCAAATTTGAACTTCAGCCTCCAAGGCTTTTCTTGCAAATAAAAATACGATCATCCCGCCTTGCGCGCGAGGGTCCGGCTCGGAAGGTCGGCCGTGGTATGGCCGCGGATCGGGAAGGTGAGGCGGAAGCAGGCGCCGCCCTCGTTCCGGCGCTCGAGAACGGCGTCGGCCTGCGCCACGAGGGCCTCGACGATCGCCAGCCCCGAGGGCTTCGGTTCCGCCCCCTCGGGCAGGCCCACGCCGTCGTCGGCGATCTCCAGCCGCGCGGTGTCGGCACCGACATGGTGCAGCGACACGCGGATCCGCCCCGGCCGCCCGTCGGGAAAGGCATGCTTCACCGCGTTCGTCAGCAGTTCCGCCGCGACGAGCGCCAGCGGCACCGCGCTGTCAGGCCCGATGCGGATCCCCTCCTCGACGTCGCGGTCGACGGTGATCGAGCGTTCCGGCGGCACCAGCGCCTCGCTGAGGCTCAACCGTTCGATCAGCCGGCCGAAATCGAGATCGTAGCGCTCGCCCGCCGCGAAGAGCATCGAGTGGACCTCGGCGATGGCCATGATCCGGCCGCGCAGCTCCAGCGGTTCGATCCCGCCGCGCGTGCGGATCTGCCGGTCGATCAGCGCGAGCACGAGCGCGAGGTTGTTCTTCACCCGGTGGCTCAGCTCCTGCATCAGCCGGGCCCGCTGCTCGGCGATCTTCTGCGTCGCCTCGAGCTGCTGGCGGGTCTCGAGCGCGATGACACTCAGCTCCATCGCGCGACGGATGCGCCCCGAGAGCACGAAGATGAAGAGCGCGAGCAACCCGAGGAACATCCAGATCGGCACGACGCGCCAGAGCCAGCCGGCGCGGATCTCCGAGACGGGCGCGCCATAATTGGCCACCAGCGGCAGGTCGGGCACACGGGTGAAGCTGTAGAGCCGGTTGATGCCGTCCGAGATCGCAACGGTACGGTAGCTGCCCGAGACATGACCCTTGGTCGCCTCGACCGCGGGGGCGGTCTCGTCGAGCATGATCGGTCGCGAGACGTTCCGGCGCAGGAGCAGATATCCGTCCGTGCGCAGCAGCGACGCGGCATCCGTCGGGCTCGGGGCGATCTGCTGCAGGAAGGCCCGGATCGATCCGAGGGTGAGCATCGACACGAAGATGGCGTCCTGCCCCTCGTCGGAGAAGTCGGTGGCGACGAAGAGCCGGTCATTGACCGGGTCGGCGGTTTCGAAGCGCCCGACGAAGACCGTCCAGCCCGCGGCGCGTGCGGCACGGAAAGCCTCGATGGGAAAGCGGAAGTCGGAAGGATAGAGCCGGCCCTGGGCGAGCACCCGCCCGTCCGGCGCATGGACGGCAATCCCGCCCGAGGAGGTCTGCGCGCTTTCGATGGCCGTCAGGAAGCCCTCGAACGGCGGCGACGTCAGATAGTCCGGTCCCTGATCCTTGAGATCGCGCAGCGCCGCCTGCTGCAGGATCACCTGGGTCTGCACCAGCCGCTCGACATAGAGCGAGATCAGGCGCGCCTTGGACTGCCCCTGCTCTTCGAGGGCGGCAACCTCTTCGTTCCACGACCAGACGGCCCAGACCACCATGCCGAGCACGGCCAGAATGGCCGCTCCCATCCTCAGCGCGATGAAGTGGGTCGATCGCAAGGGCTTGCCTGCCGGGCTGGTCATGTTGCGCATCTGGCGCACACCCTAGGCCGCCCGTCCGCCGGGCTCAAGCACCTCCGTGGCCGCAGGTTGCCGCCGCGGCAGGCCCGGACCCGGGGCCGCCGCGGACAGTCGCGGGTCAGAAGTTTGCGGTGAGCCCGACCCAGAGCCTCCGGCCCGAGCCGGAGGCGTTCTGCTCCTCGACGGAGATGCCTTCGTCGAAGAGATTGTAGACGGCCGCGTTCAGCATCATGGCCTCGGAGACCCGGTAGCTCGCGCCCACGTCCACCGTCGCATAGGAACCGTATTTGTAGGCGATCACCTGGCCGGCGTCATTCTCGGCATAGGGCCGGCCGTTGCTGCCGATCCGCGCACCCGCGTTGATCTCCGAGCCGTGGTAGGTCGCGGCACTCCAGGCCTCGAGCCCATCGACGGGCGTCAGCCAGTCGAGCCGGAGCGAGGCCATGTGCTCGGGCGTGCGGGCGAGCGGCAGGCCCTCGTAATCGCCCGACTCCTGTTCCGAATGGGTCCAGGTGTAGCTGCCGCGCAGAGACAGGCTGTCGGTGATCTCGGCCCGTGCCGTCAGCTCGACCCCGGTCAGGGTCGCATCCTGAACGTTGTACCATTCCCACCGGTTGTAGTCGGTGCCGCCCACTGTGATCCGCCGGTCGGTCTTGCGGCTCTCGATCTTGTCCGCGAAATCGGTCCGATAGGCGGTGGCCCCCAGTTCGAACCGGCCCGACTGCCAGAGCGCCCCGATCTCGTAGCTGGTGCTGCTCTCGGGATCGAGGTCGCTGTTGGCCACGATCACGCCCGCGCCGCGTTCGGTGGTGTAGTAATAGCCCGCCGCGGTCTGGCGGATCTCGGGGGTCCGGTAGCCGGCCGAGGCGCCCCCCTTGATCGTGAGGTCGGGCGTCACGTTCCACACGCCATAAAGACGCGGCGTGACATGGCCGCCGAAATCCTCGTTCTGCGTGTAGCGCGCCCCGAGCGTCAGGGCGAAGTCGGGATGCAGGCGCCATTCGTCCTCGAGGAACAGCGCCCATTCGTCGAGCTGCCAGTCGTAGTCGCGCCCGTCGCCGATGCCCGGATTCTGGTCGGTGAGGTCGGCGCGCTTGTATTGCCCGCCGCCCACGAGCGTATGGCTGCCCGCCCATGTCAGCGGCACCGTCACCTTGGCGTCGAGCACCGAGTTCACGATCTCGGGCGCGCGCTCATCCTCGACGAGGCGGCCCTCCACCGTGCTCCAGGTGGTGCGGCGGCCCTTCTCCTGCTGGAACGAGAGATCGGTCGTCACATCGCCCCAGCGCCCGCTGTGGCTCACCGACCAATGCTCGCGGATGTTCTTCTGCCGGCTGGGATTGGCGGTCTCGTCCAGAGTGCGCCCGGGGGTGAGATCGCGGTCGAGGCCCGTCCGCCCGGCCTCGAGCCGCAGTTCCTGATCCTCGGTGAGCGCCCAGGTCAGGCGCGCGGTCAGGTCGCGGTCCTCCTGCCCGGGCTGACCCGAGAGCAGCTCTGCCTCGTCCTGATCGAGGACCCTGCCCCAGATCTGGAGCCCGAGCCTGTCCGGCACCACCGGCCCCGAGAGATAGAACGAGAGCTGCCGGTTGCCGCTGTCCTCGGAGGCTTCCGGCAGCACGGTCTCGGCCGTGACCGAGCCCGACCAGCGGTCGGCCACCTTGCGGGTGATGATGTTGATGACGCCACCCATGGCATCCGAGCCGTAGAGCGAGGACATGGGCCCGCGCACCACCTCGATCCGCTCGATGGCGGCGACCGGCGGGATGAAGCTCTGCTCCCAGCCCGCATTGCCGTTGGTGCGGCTCTCGCGCGTGCCCTGCCGCTTCCCGTCCACGAGGATCAGCGTATAGGCCCCCGGCAGGCCGCGGATGAAGATGTCCTGCTCGCCGGCCACGCCCGTGGTCACGACGCCCTGCGCCTCGCGCAGCGCGTCCGACAGGCTCGTGACATTGCCGCGTTCCAGATCCTCGCGGGTGATGATCGAGACAGAGGCGGGCGCGTCGGCCACGTTCTGCTCGAAGCCGCCCGCCGTCACCGTGATCTGATCGAGGGCGATGGGCTCGGCCGCGGTCTGGGCCTGAGCGGTCAGGCCGGTGGAGAGGAGGGTGCCGGCGGCAAGGAGGGCGCGGCGCCCCCGTCTGGGGAAGGGGGCGATGGGACGGCGGCTCGGCACGTTGAAAGACAAGCCGCGTCCGGCATGGGACGTCGGAGGCATGGGAGAATCCCTTGAGTTTTTCGATGGATGCGCCTGAGCTCGCAACCGTGGGTGCGATACCTGAGTAATTCGCTAGTATTAGCGCCCGACGGCCGAGTCAACCGCGCCCGGTCAGACGTGGTGCAGCACCAGAGGCCGTCCGCGATGCTCGGCCACTTCCATCTCGATCCCGTAGAGCCGGTGCAGGATCGGGGTCGTCAGCACCTCGGCCGGGGTGCCTTCGGCCGCGATCCGCCCGTCCTTCAGGGCGAGGATGTGGTCGGCCCAGGCGGCGGCATAGTTCACGTCGTGCATCACCACGACGACGCTGCGGCCCCCGGTGCGGACGAGGTCGTTCAGCCGCGACAGAAGGGCGCGGGCATGGGCCATGTCGAGATTGTTCAGCGGCTCGTCGAGCAGGAGCCAGTCCGTTCCTTGGGCGAAGGTCATGGCGAGGAAGGCGCGCTGGCGCTGGCCGCCCGAGAGCTCGTCGAGGAAGCGGTCGGCGAGCGGGCCCAGCTCGAACACCGCGATGGCCTCCTCCACCGCCGCCGCATCGGCGGGCGTGCGGCGGCCCTGATGGTGCGGCCAGCGGCCGAAGCCCACCAGCTCATGCACCCTGAGGCGGCTGCCCACCGCCGTCTCCTGCCCGAGCACGGCCATCTTCAGCGCGAGCTGGCGCGACGGGGTGCGGGCCACATCCAGCCCGTCCACCCGGATCCGCCCCTGCCCCAGCGGCGCGAGCCGCGCGATGAGCGAGAGCAGCGTGGACTTGCCCGCCCCGTTCGGCCCGATCAGCGCCGTGAGCGCCCCCTTCGGCAGCCGCGTCGTCACATCGGTCAGGATCTCGGCCCCGTCGATCCGGTGGCCCACGCCCTCAAGCTCGATCATCGGATCCGTCCCTTCATCAGAAGCCACAGGAAGAAGAGCCCGCCCGCCAGTTCGACCACGACGCTGAGCGTCCCCTCGAGGCGCAGCAGCCGCTCGAAGAGGAACTGTCCGCCCACGAGCAGCGCCACGGCCGACAAAGCCGCCGCGGGCAGCAGCGCCGCATGGCGCGCCCGCTCGGTCAGCGCATGGGCGAGCGAGGCCACGATCAGCCCGAAGAAGCCGATCGGACCCACGAGCGCGGTGGCGCTGGCAACCAGCACCGCCACCAGCCCCAGCGTGAGAAGCGCGAGCCGGTCGTGTCCGAGCCCCAGCGGCACCGATGTCCGCCGCCCCAGCGCCAGCACATCGAGCCGCGGGGCGAGCACCAGTGCCGTGCCCATCGCCGACAGCGCAAGGAGCCCCGCCCAGGGCAGCAGGCCCGCCTCCACCCGCGAGAAGGTGGCGAAGCTCGCCTGCTGCACCACCGCATAGGCGTTCGGATCGAGCAGACGGCCCACGAAGCCCGCAGCCGAGCGGAAGAGGATCCCGAAGATCACGCCGGTCAGGATCATCCGCGGCAGATCCTGCGCCCCCCGGGCGAGCAGCGTCCCGAAGAGGAGGAGCGCCGCCGCCACCAGCCCCCCGGTCTCGAGCAGGAACTTCGTCCCGCCCGGCAGGGCCGCGAAGCCCGAGATGCCCAGAACCGCCACCAGCGCCGTCTGCATCAGCACATAGAGCGCGTCGAACCCCATGATCGAGGGCGTGAGGATGCGGTTGGTGCTCACCGTCTGGAAGAGCACCGTGGCCACCCCCACCGAGGCCCCGACCACCGTCAGCGCCGCGAGCCGCGTGGCCCGCAGCTCCAGCGCGAAGGCCCAGTTCGCCGCCCGGAGCCCCCAGAAGAGATAGAGTCCGGCGACGACGAGGCAGATCGGCACCAGCCAGCGGATCGACCTATCCACGCGCGGGCCTCCAGAGGAGCCAGAGGAAGAGGAGCGAGCCCAGCACGCCCAGCACCGTGCCCACCGGCAGCTCGTAGGGATAGCGCACGAGGCGGCCGATCAGATCGCAGGCCAGCACCAGCGCCCCGCCCCCCGCCGCCACCACGGGCAGGGTGGCGCGCAGGTTGTCGCCCATGATCCGGTTGACGAGGTTCGGCACCACGAGGCCCACGAAGGGCACCATGCCGACCGTCACCACCACCATCGCCGTCACCACCGCCACCACAAGGAGTCCCAGCCGCATCACGCCTCTCGCATCGAGCCCGAGCCCCACCGCCGTCCGCTCGCCGAGGCCCAGGATCGCGAACCGGTCGGCAGCCAGAAAGGCGAGCGCGGCGGCCGCGGCCGCCACCCACAGAAGCTCGTAGCGCCCCGCAAGCACGCCCGAGAATTCGCCCGTCATGAGCCAGATCCCCACGAGCTGCATCATGTCCGCCTGCCAGGCGACGAAGGTCGCGGCCGACTGCAGCACGCCCGAGAGGATGAGGCCCACCAGCGGCACGAGCAGCACCTCGCGCGGCGGCAGGCGGCGGATCAGCGCGAGGAAGAGGCCGGTGCTTGCCATCGCGGCGAGGCTCGCCACGATCATCTTCACCCAGAGCGCCGCGCCGGGCGCCGCCAGCGTGACGACAAGCAGCCCGATGGCCGCGCCCTCGGCGGTGCCCGTTGTGCCGGGCTCGACGAAGCGGTTGCGCACGAGCTGCTGCATGACGACGCCCGCCACCGCAAGCGCCGAGCCGGTGAGGATCACCGCCAGCGTGCGCGGCAGGCGCGAGACGATCAGAAGGAGGTGCCCCTGCGGATCGGACCAGAGGGCCGCCGGGCCGAGCCCCGCGGCCCCGACGAAGAGGCTCAGCACCGCCAGCGGCAAAAGAGCCACGAGGGCCAGGCGGAAGGCCATGTCAGCCCCGCTCCCGCCCGGGAAGGCCCGGGCCGAGGCCGGCCGAGAAGGGTCGGATCATCGCGCAGATCTCCCGAAGGGTTCCGGCGTGTGGCTGGAACTGGCTCCACGCGACGCGCCGACGGATAACCGCCCCCGCAGCCGGGGTCCAGTGCGGGCGATCACCTTTCCGGGGGCGGAGAAGACGTCGGGCCCGAGGCCCGCCCGTCCCATGACCACTCGCCGGTCGAGAGGGAGAGTCGGGCCGAAGTCGCGAAGCGGGAGGGAAATGACGCTCGATCAGCCAGACATCCGGGGCAGGAACGCGCCGCAGTCAGCAACGATAAAGTCCACGAAAAAGGGGCGCCGAAGCGATCCGGCCCGGCACCCCTGCGTCCCGGACTTTTTCACGACGATCCGACAGGACACGCAAGACGCTTGAAAAGGCGCGCCTCTCGGGTATTCCTCATGTCGCACGAATAAGTGCGACCGGTCCGGCACCCACGGCCCGCGGCCCGATCCTTTGGAGAGCAACCCCCTTCCAAAGAGCCACAGCTCCTCTCTCTTGGTGCGAAATCTTTACAGGTTGGGGGCACACAGCTAGCTAAAATCGTCGCGTCGCGTCTCAGGTTCCCGGGAATCACCGCTCATGTCATGGACAATCGATGCCAGAGGGCATGGGCCGATTCCGCTGAACAAGTGGCTCTGGCGCTCCTATATCAAGGCCGCCCTCGTTCCGCTGCTGCTGATCGAATTCGGCTTCGTCGGCGTCTATCTCATCACGAGCCAGGTGGTCTACGACCGGAGCGCCTCGGCAATCACCCGCATTTCCGAAACGACTTTGCGCGACGATTCAACCCGCGAGGCGGATATCATCGCCCACAGGTTGCAGAGCATCAGCGCCACCACCCGGATCTTCTCCGAAGAAACCGCCCGTGCGCTCGCCGCGCCTGCTACGGTGTCGGAGGAGGAAAAGGCGCGCCACCGCCTCTCGCCCGAGGGGGTCTTCTACACGACGAAGGACACGGGCGGAGCGGCCGTCTTCTATTCCGGAATTGTCCCGATAGGCGAGGCCGAGCGCGAAAAGGTCTGGCGCACGGCGCGGCTCGATCCCTTGATGAAATCCATCAAGGACAGCGATCCCCTGATTGCCCAGCTTTATCTGAATACATGGGATTCCTATAACCGGATCTATCCCTACTTCGACGTGCTCGACATCTACCCGCCGAAGATGGATATCCCGAGTTACAATTTCTACTACGAGGCCGATCGCGCGCACAATCCGGCGGGCGGGGCGGTCTGGACCGATGCCTATGTGGATCCGGCCGGAGAGGGCTGGATGGTCTCCTCGATCGCGCCGGTCTACGGGCCGGACCGGCTCGAAGCGGTGGTGGGCATCGACGTCACCATCAAGACGATTGTCGAACAGGTGCTCGACATCAAGATGCCGGGCGACGGCTTTGCCGTCCTCATCGGGCGCGACGGCACGATCCTGGCCCTCCCGCCGAAGGGCGAGGATCGGCTGGGGATGAGCGAGCTCATCGGCCACACCTATGCCGAGGCGATCCTTCAGGACACGTTCAAGCCCGCCGAGTTCAACATCTTCCGCAGGCCCGATCTGGCGTCCATCGCGCTCCAGATGCAGGCCGAGCCGGCGGGCGTCTCGAAGGTCGATCTGCAGGAGCCGATGATCGCCGCATGGTCCACCGTCGCGGGGCCGAACTGGCGCCTCCTTCTGCTCACGAGCGAACGGAGCCTGCTCACCGAGGCCACGAACCTGCGCGACCAGCTGGGATTCGTCAGCACGAGCATCGTGGCGATCCTCGTCCTCTTCTACGCGGGCTTCTTCGCCTATCTCTGGCGCCGGTCGGTCGCGATGAGCGCGCGCGTGGCCCGGCCGCTCGGGGATCTCGAGCAGCGGATGGTCCTCATCAGCGAGGGCGGCACCGTCCCCCCCCTCGGCGCCGTTCGAGATCCAGGAACTGCAGACCGTGGGCGAGCATCTCGCCACCATGGGCGACAAGCTCGACGCGGCGAACCGCGCCAAGTCCAGCTTCCTGTCCTCCATGAGCCACGAGCTGCGCACGCCACTGACCGCGATCATCGGCTATGCCGAGCTGCTCGAAGCCTCGGAAGGCCGCAAGCTCGACGGGGAGCGGCTGCAGCAGGTGCAGGCGATCTCGACGGCGGGCTGGACGCTGGTGAAGCTGGTGGATGCGGTGCTGGAACTCAGCCGGCTCGAACATCGCGACCTGCGCCTCGCGACCAGCTCGATGGATCTGATGCCGCTGATCGAGGAGGCGCTCGGCCGCGCGCGGCCCGACGCGGAGCGCATGCGCGTGACGCTGCGCCTCATCGCGCCCGAGACGCCGCTGCCGTCGGTGGTGAGCGATCCGGCGCTCCTCCGGCGCATCCTCGACCAGCTTCTGTCGAACGCGGTCAAATACAACCTGCCCGGCGGCCTCGTGGAGGTCAGCTTCGGCCTCGAGGCGCCCGACACGGTGGATCTGTCGATCCGCGACACCGGCCCCGGCATCCCGACGGACCGGCAGGCCGAGGTGTTTCAGGCCTTCCAGCGGCTCGGGCACGAGAACGGCGCCATCAGCGGCGCGGGCATCGGCATGACCATCGCGCAGCGGTTGGCCGAGGTCAGCGGCTGCCGTCTCAGCCTCGAGAGCACCCCGGGCAAGGGCACGGTCTTCCTGCTCCGCATCCCGCGCACCCGTCAGGGCGCGCCAGGCACCGCCTGATCTCACCGCAGCGCCCGGACGGGTGCGCAGCTTCGGCACGATTCCTGCAGGAGGCCCCCGGACCGAACCGAAAGGGAGACCCGGATGTCCTGCACCCCCTGTCGCCTCGCCCGTCGCGGGCTCCTGACCGGCCTGCCCGCGATCGTCCTGATGTGGCAGCTCGGCCTGACCGAAGCGGGCGGTCACGCGGGCCTCGGGCTTGCCCTGCTTGCGGCGGGCTTCGCGCTCGTCCTCCTCTCGCTGATGCTGCGCGCGCTCCGCACGTCCGGTCATTGAAGCCGCGGGCGGCGGTTGCGGACCCTGCCGGCCCGGCAGGAGGCCCCCTCGGAAAGACCCGTCAGACCGAGGCAGACGCCCGCCCCGAGCGCCCTCGACAGGCGCTCGACGCCCGAACGGCCGTCGAGCGCCGAGGCCGCGCCCGCCTGCGCCCTCACAAAGCGCGGTCGGCCTGCCAGCCTTCCTCCATGAGCAGATCGTCGAGCGGCAGCCGCTGACGCCAACCCTTCAAGGCCAGTTCCGGCGCGCTGTAGAAGCGGTCCACATGGCCCACGCAGAGATAGGCCACGATCTTGACGCGCTCGGGGATGCCGAGGATCGCCCGCAGCTCCTCCTCGCGGTAGATGCTGACCCAGCCCACGCCCAGCCCCTCGGCCCGCGCGGCGAGCCAGAGGTTCTGCACCGCGCAGACGGTCGAATAGAGATCCATCTCGGGATTGTGGGTCCGCCCCAGCACCACCTCGCCGCAGCGGTCGCGGTCGCAGGTGACGCAGATGTTGAGCGGCGCCTTCAGGATGCCCTGCAGCTTCAGCGCGCGGTAGGTGTCGCGCTTCTCCTCGGGGAAGAGCAGCGCCGCCTCGTCGTTGGCGCGGCGGAAGGCCTTGTGGACCTCGGCCCTGCGCGCGGCATCGCGGATCAGGAGGAAGTTCCACGGCTGCATGAAGCCCACCGAGGGCGCGCGGTGCGCGGCCTCGAGCACCCGGCGCAGCGCCTCGGGATCCACCGGATCCGGCAGGAACTCGTCGCGCACGTCGCGCCTCTCGGCGATGATGTCATGGAGCGCCTGACGCTCGGTTTCGGTGAAGCGGCGCGCCGGGCGCGGCTCGACGGGAGGAAAATCCGGCATGGGATCGCTCCTTGGCTCGTGACGATCCCGCCGCCGTCCACGCGGCGGGAACCTCTGCGTCAGGCCGGTCTTCTGGCTCCGGTTCATCTGCCGCCGGGCGCCTTCCCGGCGAACCGGTGGCCTCTTGCCCGGAGCATCCCCGTCACAGCGGCGGGCCCGCGCCGGATTTCCACCGGCTTCCCGATTCTCCGCCCGAAGGCGGCACCTGACCCCTGCCACAAAGCAGAACCGGCGCGCCCGGGCAACCGTCCGCATTCCAGCCGCCCCTCAGAGCCTTGAAGGCCGCGGCGGCGCGCCCCATAGTCGCCCGAGGCGTCCGGAGGGGCGCGTTCCGCAGGCAGGTCTCTTGGCGTTCACGTTCCTTCATACGGCCGATCTCCATCTCGACGCGCCGCTGCGGGCTGTGGCGCTGCGCGATCCCGAGCTTGCAGCCGAGATCGGCGTGGCCTCGCGCACCGCCTTTTCGCGCATCGTGGATCTCTGCCTTGCCGAGGCGGTGGCCTTCCTCGTGATCGCGGGCGACCTCTGGGACGGAACCTACAGCTCGACCAAGACCCCCCGCTTTCTCAAGCAGGAGCTTTTGCGGCTCGAGGCCGCGGGGATCGGCTGCTATATCCTGCGCGGCAATCACGATGCGCTGGCGCGGCAGACGGGCGAGCTCGAGGCGCCGGCCAACACCACCGTCTTCGGCGCCCGCCCCTCGACGGTCGAGCTCTCGATCGACGGCCAGCCGGTGGCCCTCCACGGGCTGAGCTTCCGCGAGCCGCACGCGCCCGAGAGCCTGCTGCCGCGCTATCCGGCGCCGAAGCCGGGGGCGTTCAACCTAGGCCTCATGCATACGAGCCTGAACGGCAGCCCGGGGCACGATCCCTACGCGCCCTGCAGCCTCGCCGAGCTCGAGGCCCACGGCTACGATTACTGGGCGCTCGGCCATATCCACCGCCGCTTCGTGCATCGGGGGCGCGCGACGGTGGTGATGCCGGGCACGCCGCAGGGGCGCGACATCGGCGAGGCGGGCGCGGCCTCGGTCACGCTGGTGCAGGTGGGCGACGACGGGGCGGTCACGCTCGAAGAGCGCAGCGTGGCGCCGCTGCGCTTCGACCGGCTGGCGCTCGACTGCACGGGGATTGCGGACTGGTCCGACCTGCTCGCCCATCTCGACCGGGCGCTCCGTGCCGCGGCCGAGGCGCCGCGCGCGGAAGACCATCTGGTGCTGCGTCCGGTGCTGACCGGGGCCACGCCGCTCGCCTGGCGCATCGCGCGCGATCGCGACCGGCTGACCGAAGAGGCGCGCGCCCTCTCTGCGGGACGCAGGCTCTGGATCGACAAGCTCGAACTGCGGCTATCGGAGGAAGGCGCAGAGCTGCCCGGCGCGGCCCTGCCCGAGGATCTCGTCCGCCTCGTTCAGGAGGATCTGCCCGAGGATCCGGCCCTGAACGCCGCGCTTCTTGCGGCCACACAGGAGCTCGCGCGCGACCTGCCGCCCGAGGCGCGCGATCTGCTGGGGCAGGATGAGGCGGCGATGGCCGCGCTCTGCCGCAGCCTTCTGGCCGAGGGAACGCCCCTGATCCTCGCCGAGCTTGCGGCGGAGGCGTCGGACTGATGCGCCTCGACCGGCTCGACCTCACGCGCTACGGCCATTTCACGGACCGGCGGCTCGCATTTCCCGCGCCTGCGCCGGGAGAGGCGGACCTGCATGTGGTCTACGGGCCGAACGAGGCAGGCAAGTCCACGCTCTTCTCGGCCTGGCTCGACCTCCTCTTCGGCATCCCGCTCCGCACCCGCTACGACTTCCGCCACCCCGGCCCCACGATGCGCGTGGGCGCGCGGCTCAGCCATGCGGGCGGCGCGCTCGATCTGGCCCGGGTGAAGCGGAACACCGGCAGCCTCCTCGACGCGCACGACCAGCCGGTGCCCGAGGCGCTGCTGCAATCGGCGCTGGGCGGCCTCACGCGCGAGGGCTATTCGGCCATGTTCTCGCTCGACGACGACACGCTGGAAAAGGGCGGCGACAGCATCCTTGCGAGCCGCGGCGATCTGGGCGAGATGCTCTTCTCGGCGAGCGCGGGGCTGGCCCAGCTGAGCCCCCGGCTCGAGGCGATCCGCGTGAACCTCGACGGCTTTCACCGCAGCGGCAAGCGCAGCGGCTGGCTTTGGGACACGAAGAAGCGGCTGACCGAACTCGATGCGGAGCGGCGGCGGCTGGACGTGTCGGCCGGAACGATCCAGAAGCTCGCACGCGAGGCGGAGGCGGCCGAGGCCGCCTGGCGGGCGGCGCGCGGTGCAGAGGATGCGGCGCAGGCGGATCTGGGGCGGCTGCAGGATCTGGCGGCGACCCTTCCGATCCGGGCGCGGCTCGAAGGGCTGCGGGCGCGGCTCGCGCCGCTGGCCCATCTGCCCGAAGCCGGGGTGGCCGAGCGCGACCGGCTCGACCAACTCGACCGCGAGACCGAAGCGCTGCGCGCGCGTCGCGCCGACCGGGCCCGCCGCCTTGCGGATCTCGCGGCAGAGGCCGATGCCTTGCCGCTCGATCCGGCGGTGCTGGCTGCCGCCGGCGACATCGAGGCGGCCGAGGCGCTGCGCCCCGAGCACGAGACGGCGCAGAAGGACCTGCCCCGCCGCGAAGCCGAGGCGTTCGAGGCCCGCGCCGAGGTGACGGCGCTTCTGGCCGAACTCGGCCATCCGGGGGCAAAGCCGGAGGGGCTGGTGCTTCCGGCAACCACGCTCGCACGGCTCCGCGCCCTTGCCGCAGAGCGCTCTGGCCTCGAAGCGACCGCGGCCGCCTCGGAGGCGGAGCGACGCGCGGCGGCCGAGCGCCTCACGCGCGAGCGCGACCGTCTGGGCGATCCGGGCCCCGAGGGCGAGGACGACACGCTGGTCGCGCTGCTCGCGCGGCTGCGGGCGCAGGATCCGGCCGAGGCCCATGCCCGGGCGCGGCTCGACCGCGATCTGCATCAGGCGCGCCTCACCGCCGCGCTCGAGGCGCTTGCCCCCTGGCGGGGCGATGCCCCGGCGCTCGCGGCCCTGCCCGTGCCCTCCGCCGCCCTGCTCGACGGGTGGGAGCGCGGCCTCGAAGAGGCCCGTCAGCGCGTGGCCGACGCCCAGAGGACGGCAGAGGCGATCCGCGCCGATCTCGACCGGCTGCGCCACGATGCGGCGGCAGAGCGAGGCGCCGCCTCGGCCACCGGCCTCACCCTCGCCGAGGCCGCCGCCGCCCGCAGCCGACGTGAAGCCGCCTGGGCCAGCCATCGCCGCGCCCTCGATGCGGCCAGTGCCACCGAGTTCGAACAGGCGCTCCGCGAGGACGACCGCATCTCCGCCCTCCTCGCCGAGGCGCTGGCCGAGGCCCGCCGCGCGGCCGGAGCCGAAGCCGAGGAGGCGCGGCTTCTCCGCACGCTGGCCGAGGCGGACGCGGCCCGTGAGGCGGCGCGCGCCGGGCAGGCCCGGATCCGCACCGCCCTTGCCGAGGCGGGAGGGGCCTTCGGCCTCTGCGATGCCGACATCTCCGCCCTGCGACACTGGCTCGGCCTCCGCGACGAGGCGCTGGCCCGGCAGGCGGCGCTCCGCGAGGCCGAAGCCCATTGCACCCGCCAGTCGGAGGCGCTGGACGCGGCCACCCTTGCCCTCGCCGCGGCCCTCGGCGCGCCGGAGGGCACGCCCTTCGAGGCCCTCCTCGCGACCGCCATCGCCCGCACCGAAGCCGCCGAACGTCGGCGCGAGGCGCGGCGGCAGCTGGCCGGGCTGGCCGCCGATCTCAAGGCCCGCGAGGCCGCCGAGGCGCAGGCACAGCAGGCGCTCGCGCGCTGGCGCGAAAGCTGGCACGAGGCGAGCCGGGACACGATCCTCGCCGACGGCCCTTCCGAGGGTCCGGTGCTCGATCTCCTCGATGCGCTCGGCGCGGCGGCCCGCAGCCTCGCCGCGCTCGAGGACCGGATCGCCAAGATGGAGGCGAACCGCGCAAGGTTCGAGGCCGCCCGGACGGCGCTCCTCGCGCGGCTCGACCTCGATCCCGACACGGGCTGGGAGGCGCTACGGTCCCGGCTGCGCCGCGCGCAGGATGCGGCGCGGGACGCGGAACGGCTCGCCCAGCAGCGCACCACCGAGGAGCGTCAGGAGGCCGAGGACCGCCGCACCCTCGCCGCGCTGGAAGAAGACCGGGCCGCGCTCGCCCAAGCGCTCGGCTGGTCCGAGGCGGACGGGCCGCTCGCGGCCCACCTCGCCTGCTGCCTCGAGGCGGCCGAGCTGCGCCGTCAGGTGGCAGCCCTTCTGTCGGACCTCTCAGGGCGGCCCGAACCGCAGGAGACCGACGATCCCGCGACGCTCACTTCCCGGATCGAGAAACTGCGCACCGACCTCCAGCTCCTGCGGAGCGAGGCCGAGAGCTGCCTCACCGCCCATCTGGACGCCGGGCGCAGGCTCGAGGCGGTCGGCGGCGACGATGCGCTGGCCCGGATCGCCTCGGACCGCGAGACCCTGCTGGTGGAACTGCGCGACCGCGCCCGCGCCCATCTCGCCGCCCGCTTCGGGCTGATGGCCTTCGAGGCGGGGCTCCGGCGCTACCGCGACCGGCACCGCAGCGCGATGCTGGCCCGCGCCTCGGACGCCTTCTGCCGCCTCAGCCGTGGAGCCTATGCCGGCCTCGCGGCCCAGCCCGACGGCGCGCAGGAGGTGCTGGTGGCGCTGGCCGCCGAAGGCGGGGCGAAACTGGCGGCGGATCTCTCCAAGGGCACGCGGTTTCAGCTCTATCTCGCGCTGCGCATCGCGGGCTTCCACGAGCTCGCCCAGAGCCGCCCGCCCGTGCCCTTCATCGCCGACGACATCATGGAGACCTTCGACGACGACCGCTCGGCCGAGGCCTTCGCCTTGCTGGCCGACATGTCCCGCGTGGGGCAGGTGATCTATCTGACGCACCACCGCCACCTCTGCGACATCGCCCGCGCCGCCTGCCCCGGCGCCTCGCTGATCGACCTCACGGCGCCCTGACGCAGGCGGGAGCGCCGTGCCCCGCCCGGCACGTCTTCCGCTGGAAGCCCGCTCGCGCTCCTTACGACACCTCTTCCGAACCCGTCCGCACGCCGTTCGAGGATCGCGGGCGCAACATCCGCCTTCAGCGCTCTCGCGGGCCCCTCGCGCCGCCTCTGCGGCCGCGCCCTTTACCGGTGCCGCCCCGGAAACGGAGCCCGCGCCCGAAACCGGGACTCGTGGCGACGGCTCATGGTGCGCCGTCTTTGCACCGGATCTGGAAAGGCTTTCTCAACCCTCGGCCGCTACAAGAAGGCGGGATCGGTCAGGGAGACGCGCATGTCCGAAGCGCACGGCAGCAGGGACACGGGATTGGCACTGGGCGGAGGCGGTCCACCCGCGGGACCGGCCCCCACCCATCTCCTCACGATGGCGCGCGGGGTGGCCGAGGCCATTCCCCAGCGGCTGCTGCCCGCCCTCCGCGCCATGGGCATCACCACCTGCGTCCTGCCGGGCCGCGGGCTCGGCCTGACGTTCGAGGGGCCGGTTCCCGCCTTCCTCTCGTCCGATCCGTTCCGTCTGGCCGAACTGTCCCTGCCCGAGCCGGTTGCCGAGCCTCCTGCGCCAGCCGAGGAGTCCCCGCCGGAAGAGCCCGCTCCGGTCGAACCTGAGGAGCCCGTCGATCCCGAAGCCGCCTGCTCATCGGCAGAGGAGACGCCTGCGGATGAGGTCGAAGCCGGCGCTCCCGAACCCCGGGCCGAGGATCCGGAACAGCCGTCCCTCGAAGCCCCGGAACCCGAGAGCGTGCCCGATGCACCCTCGGGCGCGTGGGCCGAGCGGCTTGCCGCGATCGAGACGGCCGTGACGGCCGTCACCGAGGCTCTCGCGACACAGGCTCAGGCACAAGCAGACCTGTCGGCCCAGGGCGCACGGCTGGAACAGCTGGTGACGGCCCTCGGCAACCGGCCCCTGCCGCCGCTCAATCTGACCGCGCAGCACAAGAGTTTCGCCGCCTTCGGCACCGCCATGGCCTCCTTCATGAGCCGCATGGAGGCCTTCCTCGAGCGGGAAGAGCAAACCCGCGCCCGGTTCCTGTCCGAGGTGAGCGACCTGCTGCGCAGCGCCACCGGCCCCGCCTCCTCCGACGGCTCGGGCAGCGTGGAACTGGATGCCATGTCGCGCGCGCTGGCCGCCGTGACGGAGGAACTGAGCCAGACCCGCGCCGCGCCGCAACTGGGCGAGCTGATGACGACCATCGGCGCCCTCACGCAATATCAGGAGCGCATCCTCGCCCTCCTCATGCGGCATGACGAGGTTCCGGACACCCGGATGCAGGCCGCGCAGGAGCAGTTCCTCCGCGACATCCGCGTGGTGATCGCGGAACTGCTGGCAGAGAACCGGAGGGCCGCCCTCTCCGGCACCACCGCGGGCCCGGGCGAGTCCCTTCGCCGCTTTCAGGAGGGCTGAGGATCCCGATAAACGCGAGGAGATTGCTCCCGCTATGGGCGCATCCCGCTGCCCCGACTGTCCGGCCGATGCGGAAGCCTCCCGCCGATGCTGTGGCGACGGGCTGATCGAGATGGCGGCCGGGCTCGGCCTCGTTCTGCTGGCGACCGGCCCCTATTTCTGGTGGCCGCGCCGGGGGCGGAGCCTGCGCGAGGCGTTTGTCTCGCCGCTCTCCCTGCGCGACCGGCCTTCGCCGCGGCGCGCCCGCGACCTCGTGCCGCACCTGCGCAGGGGGTGTTTCGCATGTGCAAACTCTCGTGAGCGGCTTGCCCTCGGCCCGCGGGCGCTAGATGGGGCATCGAGCCCGGACAAACGAGAGCAGACACCATGCTGACCGCGGAAATCCTGGCACGGATACAGTTCGCCTTCACCGTGTCGTTCCACATCATCTTTCCCGCCTTCTCGATCGGGCTGGCGAGCTTCCTTGCCGTGCTGAACGTGCTCTGGCTGAGGACAAAGGACGAGACCTACCTCAAGCTCTTCAATCACTGGAAGAAGATCTTCGCCGTGGCCTTCGGCATGGGGGTCGTCTCGGGCATCGTCATGTCTTACCAGTTCGGCACCAACTGGGCGGTCTTCTCGGACCGGGCCGGGCCGGTGGTGGGCCCGCTCATGGCCTACGAGGTGCTGACGGCCTTCTTCCTCGAGGCGGGCTTCCTCGGGATCATGCTCTTCGGACGCAAGCGCGTGGGCGACGGGCTGCACATGCTGGCGACCGCCATGGTCGCCATCGGCACGCTGATCTCGGCCACCTGGATCCTCGCGGTGAACAGCTGGATGCACACGCCCGCGGGCTTCTCGATGGGCGAGAACGGCCAGTTCCTGCCCGAGGACTGGTGGGCCATCATCTTCAACCCCTCCTTCCCCTACCGGCTCGTGCATATGGTGCTGGCGGCCTATCTCACCACCGCGCTTGTGGTGGCGGGAACGGCGGGTTACCATCTGCTGCGCGACCGGACCAACCCGGCCACGCGGCGCATGTTCTCGATGGCGACCGGGATGATCCTCGTGGTGGCGCCGATCCAGATCCTCGCGGGCGACATGCACGGGCTGAACACGCTCGAGCATCAGCCGGTGAAGGTCATGGCGATGGAGGGCCATTTCGAAAGCCACCCCGAGGGCGCGCCGCTGATCCTGTTCGGCCTGCCCGATCAGGAAGCGCAGGAGATGCGCTGGTCGGTCGAGATCCCCAAGCTCTCGAGCCTGATCCTGAAACATTCGCTGAACGCGCCGCTCGACGGGCTCGACGGGGTGCCGCGCGACGAACAGCCCCCGGTGGCCATCGTCTTCTGGTCGTTCCGCGTGATGGTCACGCTCGGGATGCTGATGCTGGGTCTCGGGCTCTGGTCGCTCTGGGCGCGCTTCCGCGGCCGGCTCTACGACTGGAAGGCGCTGCACCGCGCGGCGCTCGCGATGGGGCCCGCGGGCTTCGTGGCCGTGCTCGCGGGCTGGATCACGACCGAGGTCGGCCGCCAGCCCTGGACGGTCTACGGGCATCTGCGCACCGCAGACAGCCTCTCGCCGCTCGATGCCTCGGCGGTGGGCACGTCGCTCGTGGCCTTCATCGTGGTCTATTTCTTCGTCTTCGGGGCTGGCACCTTTTACCTGCTGCGCATGATGTCGATGACGCCCGGAACCGAGCGCATGGGCCTGCGCGACGGGCCGATCCGCACGGCGGGCATAACGCCCGGCCTGCACGAGGACCCGCGCGAGAGGAGCGACTGACATGCTGGGACTGGAGCTTTCCTTCATCTGGGCCGGGATCATCGCCTTCGCCGTGCTCGTCTATGTGATCCTCGACGGGTTCGATCTGGGGGTGGGCATCCTCTTTCCCTTCGCCAAGGACGAGCGCGAGCGGGACGTGATGATGAACTCGGTCGCCCCCATCTGGGACGGCAACGAGACCTGGCTGGTGCTGGGCGGCGGCGGGCTCTTCGCGGTCTTTCCGCTGGCCTATGCGGTGGTGATGCCCGCGCTCTATGCGCCCATCGTGGCGATGCTGCTCGCACTGGTCTTCCGCGGGGTGGCCTTCGAATACCGCTGGCGGACGGTGCGCTGGAAGCGGCTCTGGGACTGGTCCTTCGCGATGGGCTCGCTGGTGGCGGCGCTGATGCAGGGGATCGCACTTGGCGCCATCGTGCAGGGGATCGAGGTCGAGAACCGCGCCTATGCGGGCGGCTGGTTCGACTGGCTCACGCCCTTCTCGCTGCTGACGGGCTTCGCGGTCGCCACGGGCTACGGGCTTCTCGGCGCCACATGGTGCAACATGAAGCTCGAGGGCCGCGTCCAGACCCACATGCGCCAGCTCGCGCGGCCGCTGTCCTTCGCGACGCTCGCCTTCCTCGGGCTCGTGAGCCTCTTCACGCCGCTGCAGGATGCCGTCTATGCCGAGCGCTGGTTCCGCTGGCCCACGATGGTCTGGACCCTCGCCGTTCCGGTGCTGGTGGCGCTGCTTGCGCTGCGGCTGTGGCGGGGCCTCGAGCGAGGCGACGATGTGGCGCCCTTCCTCTGCGCGCTCGGCTTCTTCGTTCTGGGCTTCGTGGGCATCGGGATCAGCTTCTACCCGATGATGGTGCCGCCCGAGCTGACCATCGTCGAGGCGGCGGCCCCGGACGAGAGCCTTCTCTTCACGCTGGTGGGCACGCTGGTGCTGGTGCCGATCATCCTCACCTATACGGCCTATACCTACTGGGTGTTCCGCGGGAAGATCGACGCCGACGAAGGCTATCACTGATGCGCCGGGTGGGCTGGTTCGTCCTCCTCTGGTTCGGGGGCGTGGCGGTCGTCTCGCTCGTCGCACTGGCGATCCGGTCCGTTCTGCTCTGAGATGGGGCTGTGGAGCAGCCGCGGCGCGAGCCGCCCGGCGCGGAGTTCCATCGCCCGCGTGGCGAGATCCCCCACGAGGCTCTCGTCATGCGAGACGAGGATCATCGCGCCCTCGAAGGCCGCAAGGGCGGCCCGCAGCCGTCGGCCGTTCTCGCCATCGACGCCATTGGTCGGCTCGTCGAGCAGAAGCACCTCGGGCCGCATGGCAAGAAGCCCCGCGAGGCACACGAGCCGTTTCTCGCCGCCCGAGAGGCGATGCGTCACCCGGTCTGCGAGCGACGCCAGCCCCAGCGCCGCAAGCGCCTCCATGGCGGTCGCGCGCGCGCGCCCGTCGCTCAGCCCGAGGTTCAGCGGGCCGAAGGCCACGTCCTCGAGCACCGTCGGACAGAAGAGCTGATCGTCGCTGTCCTGAAAGAGAAAGCCCATGCGCCGCCGCGCCACGCGGAACTGCGCCTCGCTGCGGCAGTCTTCGCCGAAGAGGCACACCCGCCCTGCGGCCGGCCGTTCGAGCCCCACGAGCGTGCGCAGGAGCGTGGTCTTGCCGCTGCCGTTCGCGCCGAGGATGGCAAGCCGCTCGCCGGGGTGCAGGGTAACAGAAGCGCCGGCCAGCACCGGGCGTCCGTCGCGCGCGAGGTGCACGGCGTCGAGGCTCAGAAGCGGGCTCATGTCCGGTCCCACCAGAGAAGCCCCGCCCCCAGCGCGAGCAGCAGGGCCCCGCCCCGCCAGTCGCGCAGCGCGGGCGGCGGCAGGTCCGGCCGCAGGAACCGGCCCGAGGCATGGCGCAGCCGCATCGCCTCCTCCACCCGCTCGGCCCGGGCATGGGCGCGCACCAGCATCATGCCCACCAGATGGCCGTAGCTGCGCCAGCTGTGCCAGCCCGACCGCGGGCGAAAGGCGCGGAGCCGCATCGCCTCCTGCAGACGCCGCATCTCGTCGCGGATGAGGCCGAGATAACGCACGAGCCCGAGATGGATCCGCACGAGCGCCTCGGGCAGCCCGAGCGACCGCAGCGCCGCACCGATCCGCTCGGGCTCGGCCGAGCCGAGAAGCAGCGCGAGCAGCAGGACCGAGGCGGTGACCTTCAGCCCGATCACCAGCGTGCGGGCAAGCCCCTCGGCGCTGAGGCGGAGCGGCCCCCACTGCCAGAGGGGCGGACCCGGCACGGTGAAGGGCAGCGTCAGGAGGAGGAGGAGCAGGAAGGCCTCGAGATGCCAGAGCCTGCGCCAGGGCACTGCCCGCCGCTCGGCGGCGAAGAGCGCAAGCGCCGCGGCCACCGCCGCGGCGGCAGGCCCCGGATGGGCCAGCGGCGCGATGAGAAGAAGAAGGCCCAGACCGGCCAGCAGCCGGAGCCTCAGATCGTCGGGCAGGATCATCGCCTGCGGCCGCGTGCCCAGAGGGCGATGCCCGCGCCGCCGAAGATCAGGAACAGGCCCGAGACGATGTCAGTGACCCGCATCCGCGCATCCATCTGCTCGATCCGCTCGAGAAGCGGGGCGACCTCGGCCTCGACCGCCTGCGAGACGATGGCCCGCAGCACCTCGGGCGACGGGGCTTTCTCGGTCGGCGCAAGCGCCGACGGGGGCTCCTCGGCCGCGGGCAGCGCCGGGCCGCCGGCCTTCAGCGGGATGGCGCCTGAGGGCACGGGCACGCCGCCGAACCGCTCGGGCGGCAGCGTCACGCGGGCCATGTGCCCCTCGCCCGTGTCGAGCGCGATCACCACATCCCCCGTCACCGCCTCGGGCACCTCGAAGCGGAAGCCGCCCTCGGCGTCGGTTTCACCTTGAGCGAGCGGCAGGCCCGCCATCCGGGCGCTCCAGCCCGCGCCGTGGGGCCGGCCGCCGCCCACGAAAAAGCCGTAGCCGCTGACCTCGCGCCCCTCCACCTTCGCGAAGAGCCGCAGGCTGTGCGCCGCGGCGGGACCGGCGAGCAGGAGCGCGAGGAGGAGCAGCAGAGCGCGGCGCATCTCAGGCCCCTCCGGCGGACGGCTGCAGCATCCGCGGCTCGACGCGCATCAGGAAGGCCACGACCATGCCCGCCACGGCCGCCTCGACCAGCGCGAGCGGCAGGCAGGTCACGAGCAGCACCCGCGCCACCGGCACGAAATCCGACGACGAGAGCCAGAGCGTCAGCGCCACGCCGCCGCCGGAGGCGAAGATGCAGAGGGCCGAGCCTACCCCGGCGAGCACGCCCGCGACTAAGGGAGAGGTCTGCCGCCGCACGAGCGGGCCGAGCAGGAGTCCCGCCGCCGCGCCCGGCAGGGCGATGTTCACCGTGTTGACGCCGAGCGTCGTGAGCCCGCCGAAGCCGAACAGCACCGCCTGCAGGGCCAGCGCCACCAGAACCGCCGGGAAGATCCCGAGGCCCAGCACCAGCCCCATCAATCCGGACAAAAGCAGATGCACGCTCGACGGCCCCACCGGCACCGACACGAGCGAGGCCGCGAAGAAAACCGCCGACAGGAGCGCCACCCGCGGGATCCCCCGGTCGTCCAGCCCGCGGAGACCTAGGCCCACGCCGACTACCGCCAGCGCACCGCCCGCCGCAAGGACGGGCAGCGTCAGGATGCCGTCGGGGATGTGCATCTCACTCACCCGCCTTGCGGGTGCGCACCCAGATCAGCGCGCCCTCCTCGACCGGCACTTCTGTGCCCTCGGGCGAGACCATCGGATCGTCCGCCTCGATCAGCGCGGCAAAGCCCCACCAGCCTTCGAAGGGCATCGCGTAGGAGAAGGTGCCGCTCGCATCCGCCCGGAGGACCTGCGTGATGTAGGCATCGTTCGGCGCGGGGATCCCGGCCGTGTTCACGAACTCCACCTCGACCTCGGCGTGAGGAACCGGCGCGCCGGCCTTCGTCACCACGCCGGTGAAGAGGTTGCCGGTCCAGAGCCCGGTCGGCCGCGTCAGCGGGCGGATCTCCACCGGCAGGCCCACCATCTCGTCCCAGCCCTCGCCGCTCGCATAGGCATCGACCACCACCTTCGCGTGATGGACGATGAACTTGCCCTCCGCGGGCTCCCAGTAGGGTTCGGGCGTGACGTAGAAGACGGCGGCGCCCGGCTGGTCGAGCGTGTGGCTGAGACGCCAGCTTCGGGCCTCGCCGGTCGCGGTCTCCTCCAGCGCGGCCGACAGGTCGGTGCGGGTGCCGTGCGCCAGCACGCCCACGGCGGCGGGACGCGCCATCTCCATCGCGGGACCGCCCTCGAACGGATGGGTGAAGAGGAGATCGAGCGTCACGGCGCCCCCGTCGGGCAGCACGTCGTCCGACGGCAGGATCTCCTGAAAATGTGCGTGGACCGGCGAGGCAAGGCCCGCCAGCAGGAGCGCCGCAAGAAGCGGCCGGGAAGAAAGCAGCATCGGCACCCATCCGTATGAACGATCGCAGGCTCGATCATACGATCTGCGGCGGCAAGGGATAAGCCGTCGCAGCAAGCGATGGGTCGTCCGCGCGGGGCGCTGCGCGGACGCCAATGCCCGTTCGTTGGGCGCGACAGAAGCATCGCGCTTGGAAAAGCAGCAGGATTAAGCTTTGTCGGCAGTGTGGGACGCCGACGTCCCTGCCCTTGGCATGCTTTCCGACGGTCTGCGGGCAGGCCATCAGCCTGCCCGCAAGTCCGGTCCTACCGCCCGAGGGCGCAGAGGCCGTCCAGCACCTTGTCCGGCGTGGCCGGCAGATCGCGCACCCGGACGCCGCAGGCGTTGTGGATCGCGTTGAGGACGGCGGCCCCCGATCCGCAGATCCCGAGTTCCCCGATCCCCTTGGCCTGAAGCGTGCCGCCGTAGCTGTCGCGCTCTTCGAGGAAGTGAACCTCCAATGCGGGCACGTCGGCATGGGCGGGGATATGGTAGTTCGCCAGATCCCGGCTCACCACCTGACCGAAGCGGCGGTCGTGCACCATCTCTTCCATCAGCGCCATGCCGATGCCGAAGGTCATCCCGCCCAGACATTGCGAGCGGGCGGTCTTCTCGTTCAGGATCCGCCCGGCGGCAAAGGCGCCCAGCATCCGGCGCACGCGCACCTCTCCCGTGATCTCGTTGACCGCCACTTCGGCGAAATGCGCGCCAAAGGTCGAGCTGCGGACGCCCTTCAAGGCCTTGCCGGGCTCGAAATGGCCCTCGGCCGACAGCGGCTGGGTCACGATCTCGGCCAGATCGCGGGTCCGGTTGCCGCAGGTGGCGCGCCCGTCCTTCAGGGTCAACTCCTCCTCGGGGCAGCCCATCCCCGCCGCGATCTGCCGGCGAATCTCCTCGCAGGCGAGGAACGCGGCCGAGCCGTTCGAGGCCGCGCCGATCGAGCCGCCCGAGCCGGAGCCCTCCGGCAGATCGGTGTCGCCGAGGACGGTGCGCACCCGGTCGGGCGCGAGGCCCAGCATCTCGGCCACGATCTGGGTGAGGATCGTGTAGGTGCCCGTCCCGATGTCGGTCATGCTGCTCTCGACGAGGGCGCCCTCGCCCGTCAGCGTGACGCGCACGCGCGCCTTGTGCAGCATGTTCACCCGCACGGCCGAGGCCATGCCCATCCCGATCAGCCACTCGCCCTGCCGCCGCTCGCCCGGCGCGCGCCGGTCCGACCAGCCGAAGCGGTCGGCGCCGTCCCGCAGCGCCTCGGCCAGCATGTGCGAGGTGAAGGGCTTGCCGGTCTCGGGATCCTCTTCGGGAATATTGCGAAGCCGCAGCTCGAGCGGATCGAGGCCCGCCTTCTCGGCCAGCTCGTCCAGCGCCATCTCGAAGATCGTGACCCCCACCGCCTCGCCCGGCGCGCGCACCGACCCCGCGCAGGTGAGGTTCACCCGCGCCACCTCGTGCCGGATCTGACGATGCTCGCCGCGATAGGTGAAATGGGTCGCCTGCTGCACGGGCTCGGAGAAGCTCTCCCCGTCGAGGTTCGACACCCGCGCCTCGTGCCCGATCCCGGTGAGCCGTCCGTCCGCGTCGAGGGCGAGGCGCACCCGCTGCTCGGTTTCGGAGCGGCGGTGGGCAATCTCGAACTCCCGCTGCCGGGCGAGCGTCACCATCACCGGCCGGCCGAGCGTCTCGGACGCCACGGCCGCCGCCACGGCCTCGGGCGCGATCCCGAGCTTCGAGCCGAAGCCGCCGCCGATGAAGGGCGCGAGAACCCGCACCTTCTCGGGCGCGATCCCCAGCGCATCGGCCAGTTCCTCGGCATTCTGCGACACCATCTGATAGGCGCCGCAGAGCGTCACCCGGTCGCCCTCCCACCAGGCGAGGGCCGCGTGCGGTTCCATCGCGGCGGCGGCCATCGAGGGGGTGCTGTAGGTCGCATCGAGCGAAACGGCGGCCTCGCGCAGGGCGGCCTCCAGATCCCCCTGCGCCGACTGCTTCTTCTCGGGGAATTCGGACGGCGCCTGGGCGGGGTCGAGCTCGGCGTCGGCCGAGGTCTCGTAGTCCACCCGCACCAGCCGCGCGGCTTCGCGGGCGGCCTCGAAGCTCTCCGCCACCACCAGCGCGAGGGGCTGGCCGAAATAGGTGACCTCGGACGGATCCTGCGGCGGCGACTTCCGCGCCATGCCCTGCGCCGGATGGCGCACGAGGCGGGGATCCTGCAGCACCTTCAGCACGCCGGGAACCGCGCGCGCCGCGTCGGAGGCAAGCGAAGCGACCCGGCCCAAGGGCACGGTGGCCCGCACGAAGACGCCGTAAGCGCAGTCGGCGCGCTTCTCGGACCAAAGGCTCGACGCCTGTTCGGCCGCATAGACGGCCCGTCCGGACACTTTCAGCGCGCCTTCAGAGCGGTCGATGGGGCGCCCGACCACCTCCTGCGCCATGGCATCCAGCCGGTTACGCTTGTCGGGCTCGTCGAATACGAGATGAGCGGTCATGCCATGCCTCCGGTGGCTTCGCGCAGCGCCGCCGTCAGGGCGCGCCGCGTGAGCGGGATCTTGAAATCGTTCTCGCCCTGACCTCGGGCGCTCTGCAGCAGCCGGTCGGCTGCCCTGTCGAAGAGATCGTCCGAGGGGGTCTCGCCTTCGAGACAGGCCTCCACCTCCGGATCGCGCCATGGCTTGTGGGCCAGTCCGCCGAAGGCGAGCCGCGCGGTGGCGATCCGGCCCTCTTCCATCCGCACCACCGCTGCCACCGAGATGAGCGCGAAGGCATAGGAGGCGCGATCCCGGATCTTGCGATAGACTTGCCGCTCGCCCGCGGGCGCGGGCAGGATCACCGCGGTGATGAGGTCGCCCGGGTCGAGACAGGTCTCGATATGGGGCGTGTCGCCCGGCAGGCGGTGGAAATCGGCCAGATGCACATGCCGACGCGCGCCGCCCGGCGCCTCGATCTCGACCACCGCCTCGAGTGCGGCCATCGCCACGGCCATGTCGCTCGGATGGGTGGCGATGCAGGCCTCGGACGCGCCGAGGATCGCGTGGTAGCGGGTAAAGCCGCCGATCGCCGAGCAGCCGGCACCGGGGGTGCGCTTGTTGCAGGCCATGTCCGTGTCGTAGAAATAGGGGCAGCGCGTGCGCTGAAGAAGGTTGCCGGCGGTGGTGGCCATGTTGCGGAGCTGACCGCTCGCCCCGGCCAGGAGGGCGCGGGACAGGACGGGGTAGCTGCGCCGCACCCGCGGATCGGCCGCCAGATCGCTGTTGCGCACCGTGGCCCCGATGCGCAGGCCGCCGTCCAGCTCTTCGATGAAATCCAGATCGAGCCGGTTCACATCCACCAGCCGGGCGGGCGTCTCGATCCCGAGCTTCATCAGATCCAGAAGGTTGGTGCCGCCGCCCAGAAAGCGGGTCGCGGGCTCCAGCGCCTCGGTCGTGGCCTCGTCGCGGGAGGAGGCGCGAAGATAAGCGAAATCCTTCATTCGGCAGCCTCCGCCATGCGCGCTTCCGCAACCTTCGCGATCGCTTCGACAATGTTCGGGTAGCAGGCACAGCGGCAGAGGTTGCCGCTCATCCGCTCGGATATCTCCTCGCGGCTGAGCACGGCCTCGCCCTCTAGGTCTTCGGACACCCAGCTGGGCCAGCCCTTCGCGGCCTCCTCGATCATGGCGGTGGCAGAGCAGATCTGGCCCGGGGTGCAGTAGCCGCACTGGAACCCGTCCTGCGCAAGGAAAGCCTCCTGCAGCGCCGAGAGCCGCCCGGGCTCGCCCAGACCCTCGATGGTCGTGACCTCCGCCCCCTCCTGGGTGCAGAGGAGCGTGAGGCAGGAATTTATGCGCCGACCGTCCACGATCACCGTGCAGGCGCCGCACTGGCCGTGGTCGCAGCCCTTCTTCGTGCCCGTCAGCCCGACGTCGTGACGCAACGCGTCGAGCAGGGTGACGCGCGCCTCGGCCTCGATCTCGCGGTGCTCGCCGTTGATCGTGAGCGTGGTCTTCATGCTTGCCCTCCGGCTGGCTGTTCAGCCGGAGCAACAGACGAGGCTGCCCGAGGTTCCGTCTGCGACGGGACGGCCGCCTCTGCGCGGCGCTCTCCTGCCGGTCCTGCGGGGGAGCGGGCGGCAGTCCGACCAGCGCCGCCCTACGGGCGCGTCAGGCCCCCGTCTAGGCGCGCGCCATCCGGCTCGGGCTGCGGCTGCGGTGGCTGAAGCGCGTGGGCACCGTCCCGAACCGCGCCTTGAAGCATTTCGAGAAATGCGAGACCGAGTTGAAGCCGCAGGCGGTCGCCACTTCGAGCAGCGTCATGTCGGTGGTGCTGAGCAGATTGCGCCCCCGGTCGAGCCGCAGGCCGCGGTAGAAGCCGTTCGGCGTCTCGCCCACCGTGGCCTTGAAGAGCCGTTCGACATGGCGGCGCGAGCAGCCCGCGGCGTCGGACAGTTCCTCGAGCGAGAGCGTGTCCTCCAGATGCTCGTTCATGAGTTTCACCACCGCGATCAGCGCGGGGCTGCGCGAGCGCATCAGGGCGGCGAGCGAGCTGCGCTGCTCGGGCGCGGCCCCCGCGAGCACGGTGCGCAGGCACATGTCCGAGACCATGGCGGCGAAATCGGCGCCGTGGTCCCGGGCGATCAGCGAGAGCATCATGTCGGTCGAGGCCGCCCCGCCGCCGCAGGTCAGCGTGCGACCTGCGCTCTCGAACCGGTTCGAGGTCGGCACGAGGCGGGGGAAATCCTCGAGAAAGCCGGGCTGGTTCTCCCAATGGAGGGTGAAGCGGCGGTCTTCGAGCACGCCCGCATGGGCGAGGGCGAAGGCGCCGGTGCAGATGCCGCCCACCGTGCCGCCGAAGCGGTGGTGGCGCTGGACGGTGGCCACCACCGCCGAGCCGGCTGCGGCCGAGGGGATGTTGCCCGCGCAGACCATGAGGTCGGTCTCGCGGTCGAGCGGTCCCAGCGCCTCATCGGCCGCCACCGTGATGCCCGAGGAGCTGGCGACCGGACGCCCGCCTTCGGACAGGACGCGCCACCGGTAGAGCGGCTTCTGCGACAGCTGGTTGGCGATGCGCAGGGGCTCGACGGCGGAACTGAAGGCCAGAAGCGTGAAGCCCGGCACCAGCAGGAAGGCGTAGCTGCGCGTGTCGCCTGCGCTCTGCACCGGATAATAGGCCGCGCCCGGCGGCACGAGAGGGGCGTGGGTGGGCAAGTTCCTGGCCTCCGAGGCGGCAGCCAGACGGCCGCCTTCCCGCGCTTGTGCCGGGTCCGGAGGCAGCCCGCAATCGTGCGAGCGGCGCAATTCGGCTCACCCGCGTCATCCGGGGGTCCGCGGCGGCCGGGTGGCAAGTCTCTGCCGGGTCTCGCGAGGGAGACGCGGTTGATTGGGGCGTGTCCGTTCCCGGGCACGCGGGATGCCATGGCGACTGCTGCCCGAACGGGCCGCCTAGAGGCGGAGGGACGCGGGCGCCCGGATCTCGCGGCGGATCTGGGCCCCGTCGCGGCCGGGAGGCGCACCGAACAGGCGGCGATATTCGCGGCTGAACTGCGACGGGCTCTCGTAGCCGATGGCGAAGCCCACCCGCGCCACGTCGGCCCCGTCCGAGAGGAGCAGCCGCCGCGCCTCCTGCAGGCGCAGGCTCTTCTGGAACTGCACCGGGGTCATGGCCGTCGCCGCCTTGAAATGGCGGTGGAAGGTGGCCGGGCTCATCCCCGCGAGGCCCGACAGCCGCTCGATGCTGAGCGGCTCGGCGAAATGGTCGCGGATCCAGGCGATGGCCCGGCCGATGCGCGACATGCGGCTGTCGGCGAGCCCGATCTGGCGCAGGGCCGCGCCCTGCGGGCCGGTCAGCAGCCGCCAGACGATCTCGCGGCGGATCATCGGCGCGAGCACGGGGATGTCCTGCGGCCGCGCCGGCAGCGCAAGAAGCCGCTCGAGCGGCCCGATCAGCTCCTCGGTCAGCGGATGCACGGCGAGCGCCGGGGACGGCATCCCGGGCTCCATCGGCAGGCTTCCCTGCCCGAGGATCAGGTCGGCCACCGTTGCTGGGTCGAGCGTGAGCGCGAAGGCGAGATAGGGCGCGCCCGGCGCGGCCTCGGTGATCTCGGCGCGGATCGGCACCTCGAGCGAGGCGATCAGGCATTTCCCCGCATCGTAGCGGAAGGCGCGGTCGCCGAGACGGCTGGTCTTCGCGCCCTGCAGCACGACGCAGAACGAGGGGTCGTAGACCGTGTGGATCGGCCCGGTCGGAGCGGTTTCGCAGGAAATCCTCAGCCCCTCGAGCGGCCCCTGCCGCCCGTGCCGGTCCCATTGCTCGCGCGTGAGCCGCTTCAGCCTGTCGAGTCGCGATCCATCCATGCCCCGGATCCTAGCCGAGCCCACGGCCCGCCCCAAGCGCCGCCGCCCACGCTTGAGAGGATCGTGCAGCATTTCGAGAGGATCGGCGTCGCGGGAACCGGCCCCTCTGCCCCATGTTCGGAAACGTGGCGGAGCCAGCGCCCGGCCGACAAGGAAAGGATTTCATCCATGCGTTACCGTCGTCTCGGCCCGAGCGGCCTTTTTGTCTCCGAGCTCTGCCTCGGCACCATGACCTTCGGCGGCTCGGACGGCATCTGGGGCCAGATCGGTCAGCTCGGACAGGACGAGGCGGATGCGCTGGTGCGCACCGCGCTCGATGCGGGCATCAATTTCATCGACACGGCCAATGTCTATGCGGGCGGCGAGAGCGAGCGCATCCTCGGCCGGTCGCTGCGCAACCTCGGGGTGCGGCGCGAGGATGTGGTGATCGCGACCAAGGTGCTCGGGCCCATGGGCGCAGGCGTCAATGCGCGCGGGGCCTCGCGCGTCCATATCCTCGATCAGTGCAAGGCCAGCCTCGAGCGGCTGCAGCTCGACCATATCGACCTCTATCAGATCCACGGGTTCGACGCCGAGACCCCCATCGTGGAGACGCTGGAGGCGCTCGACACGCTCGTGCGCCACGGCCATGTCCGCTACATCGGCCTGTCGAACTGGGCGGCCTGGCAGGTGATGAAGGCGGTGGGGATCGCCGAGGCGCGCCGTCTGGCGCCGATCCTGTCGCTTCAGGCCTATTACACTCTGGCCGGCCGCGATCTCGAGCGCGAGGTGGTGCCGATGCTGAAGGACACGGGCATGGGCCTCATGGTCTGGAGCCCGCTGGCGGGCGGCTTCCTGTCGGGAAAGTACGACCGCGAGGGCAAGGCCGCCGACGGGCGCCGCGCGGCCTTCGACTTCCCGCCGGTCGACAAGGATCGCGGCTGGACCGTGATCGAGGCGATGCGCCCCATCGCGGAGGCGAAGGGCTCGTCTGTCGCGCAGGTGGCGCTGGCCTGGCTCCTGCATCAGGAGGCGGTCACGAGCGTGATCGTGGGGGCCAAGCGCGTGGATCAGCTGGCCGACAACATCGCCGCGACCGAGGTGCGGCTCGAGGCCGAGGATCTGGCGGCGCTCGACCGGGCGAGCGCGCTGGCGCCGGAATATCCGGGCTGGATGCTCGAGCGGCAGCGGAGCTACCGCGCCCGGTAGGCCGCTCCGGAGCCTGCCGCCGCGGACCCGCGGTCTGCGGCGGCGCCCCGGGCGGGCCCGCGGCCAAGGCCAGCTCGTCCACCATCGCCGTGACGGCTCCGGCGCTCCGCAGCAGGGCTGCGAGACAGCGGGCGCGGGCCTCGTCGGCCTCAGCCCGGCCGGCCGATCGCCAGCGCCAACCCGTCCACCACTGCCGTGAAGGCCTCGGCGCTCCGCAGCTCGGCCGCGGGACAGAGGGCGCGGGCCTCCTCGGCCACCAGCCGCATGAGGCTCGAGCCGCCGACGAGGATCACCGTCTCGACCTCCTGCGGCGCCACGCCCGCGCGGCCGCAGGTCTCTTCGGCGGCGGCCCGGAGGTCGGCGCGGTGCCGTGCCAGCGCCTCGGCCAGCGAGGCCTGGCTGATCTCGGCATAGAGCCCGCGCTCGATCCGGCCCATGCGGATCGCGGCGCCGGGCTTGTCGGCATTGGCCTCGATCTTGCCGCGCTCCACCGCGAAGGCCAGATCGTGCCCGAGCTCATGCTCCAGCACCTCGGCCAGACGGCGCAGCAGCCGCGGCTCCTCGGCGCGCTTCACCATTTCGGCCACGGCCGAGCGCGTCTCGCGGGTATAGAGGAACGGGATCTTGGCCCAGGTCGCGAGATCGACGAAGAGGTCGTTCGGCATGGGCAGAAGCCCCGGCCCCATCTCGCGCCGCAGCCGCCCGCCATGGCCGAGGCAGGGCATAGCATGGGCGAGCGAGACCGACCGGTCGAAGTCGGTCCCGCCGAGCCGGATGCCGTGGCTGGCGAGGATGCCCACCTGCCCCGCCTCGGCGCGGAAGAGCGAGAAGTCCGAGGTGCCACCGCCGATGTCCACGATCAGCCCCGGCGCGCCGTCGCGGCCGAGCGCGTGGCTCGCGAGCGCGGCGGCCTCGGGCTCGTAGAGGAACGCGACCTCCTCGAAACCGGCCGCGAGATAGCAGGCCCGCAGATCCTCTTCGGCGCGGGCGTCGCGCGCCGGATCGGCATGAAAGCGGACGGGGCGTCCCGAGAGGGCGCGACGGAACGGGCGGCCCGTGGTCTGCTCCGCGCGCGCCTTCACCTCGGCGAGGAAGGCCGTCACCACTTGGGCGAGCGTACGCCGCCGCCCGCCCACCAGCCGCGCTTCGTGAAAGAGCGGCGCGCCCAGCACGCTTTTCAGCGCGCGCATGTAGCGCCCCTCCTCGCCCGCGATCAGCGCCTCGGCCGCCGCGGCGCCGATCCGCATCGGGCCGCGGTCGGCGGGGAAGAAGACCGCCGTCGGCAGCGTGTCGGCGCCCGGTTCGAGCGCGAGCCTCTGCACGCGGCCCTCCTCGAGCACCGCGGCGGCGGAGTTCGAGGTTCCGAAGTCGATGGCGAGCGTGTCGGCTTGCATGGGGCCCTCCCGGAGAAAGCCTGCGCGGCTAGCCGAGATCGGGCCGGGGTGCAAGTCCGCCCTGCCGCACCGCTCCGGCCGCAGAGGCGCCGGAGCGCCCGTGCCCTGCGCTTGCGACGCTCCGCGCCCGGCCGTTCCCCTCAGGCGAGGTGATCCGTGGCCGCCCGCGCCGACCGGAGCGCCTCGGCCACGGTGCGCGGGGCCGACTTCCGCGCGTCGCCCAGCACCAGCGCCTCGCGCCGCAGGACGGACCGGCCCGCCGCATCGCAGGGGCACCAGCCGCTCGTATCGGCAAGGCCCGCCGCCGCGGCGATGGCCCCCGCCCGCAGCGCCGGCACGAAATTCACCACATCCGCGCGGATCGGTCCCGCCTCGGTCTCGATCAGCCCTGCCCGCGCATCCACCGCGCGCACCCGCCCGCCCTGTGCGGCCGAGACCCACTCCACCCGGGCAGCCGCCTCGGCAGGGGCACGGTCGGCGAAGGCGCGGGCGAGATCCGCGCCCTTCGAGCCGTCGAGCACCGTCAGCCGCGCGCCCGGCCGCCGCGCCACATGGCCCGCCAGCGCCAGCGCCCGGCCGAGCGCCGCCGCGGGATGGGCGGCCTCGCCCTCGGGCAGGCGCAGGACGACATGGCCGCGCTCGGGCAGCGCCTGAAGGCCTGCGAGCAGACGTCGGGCCTCGCGCGGGCTGCCCCAGGCGGCGGGCCATGCGTGGCGGGCCACCGCATCGAGCCCCGAAATCGCCTCGTCGCGCGGCGCCGTGCCGGGCGCGAGCAGTAGCCGGTCGAAGGCCAGATCGCGGCCCGAGAAGAGGACGGCCCGCCCCGCGGCCCAGTCGACGCTCACCACCTCGTCGAGGGCGAGACCCACGCCCGCGGCCTTCAGGGCCGCAAGCCCCGCCTCGGCGCGCGGGCGCAGGAAACCCGCAAGGCCCGCCTCATCCGGCTCGCGCGCAAGCCGCGTCGGATCGCGCTCGACGAGCAGCACCGAAGCCCGGGGATGAGCGGCCCGGAGCGCAAGCGCCGCCTCGGCCCCGGCGGGACCGCCGCCCACGACGAGGACGCGCTCGCCCGGACGAAGCGCGAAGGCGGCGCCTCCTGCCGCGAGACTGGCTGCGGCGGCAAGGCCAAAGGTGAAATGGCGGCGGCTCAGGCTCTGCATCATCAGGTCTCCTAGCGGGACCGGGCCCGGCCCGCGGCCGGGACGCCCGGGATCAGCGTTTCTTTTCCAAGAGCTCGGCTTCGGGATGGATCGGGCGGTAGATCTCGACGCGGTCGCCCTCGGCGAGTGTCCGGTCGAGCGGGCAGATGGCGCCGAAGATCCCCACCTTGTTCACTGCAAGGTCGATCTCGGGGAACTGGGCCAGAAGCCCGGACCGTTCGATCGCCTCGCGCGCAGAGGTGCCCTCGGGCACGTCCACATGTTTCCAGACCTGCACGGTCGGCTTGGCATAGGCCACTCCCACGATCATGCGTCGTCCCCCGCCTCTTGCAGCCGCGGCGTCAGCACGCCGGCCGCGGTGAACACGCGTTCGACGCGCAGATCCCGGATCTCCTGCTCGAGGCTCTTCTTGCGGCTGTCGACGATGGACTTCAGCGCGAGGATGACGCCGAGCAGGATGAAGCCGCCCGGCGGCAGGATGGCGATCAGGAAGCCCGGATAGTCGGGCAGGATCGTGAGCTCCATGAAGGCGAAATGCGGCCCGAGCAGCACCGAGGCCTGCGCGAAGAGCGTGCCAGACCCCACCAGCTCGCGCACCGCCCCGACGAGGACCAGCGCCAGCGTGAAGCCCACGCCCATGGTCAGCCCGTCGAAGGCCGAAGCGAGGATGCCGTGGCGCGAGGCGAAGGCTTCGGCGCGCCCGAGAATGGCGCAGTTCGTGACGATCAGCGCGATGAAGAGGCCCAGAACCTTGTGCAGGTCGTGGACCCAGGCATTCAGCGCGAGATCGACCACCGTCACGATGGCCGCGATCACGAGGACGAAGGCCGGGATGCGGATCTCGGGCGTGATGGCGCGGCGCAGGGCCGAGATGGCCGCGTTCGACAGGATGAGGACGGCGGTGGTGGCCAGCCCCATCCCGAGCCCATTGGTGGCCGTGCCGGTGATGGCGAGCGTGGGACAGAGCGCCAGCATCTGGCCCACCACGATGTTCTTGTCCCAGAGCCCGTCGCGGGCGATCTTGCCGAAGTCCGTGGACATGGGGGGCCTCCTCCCTCAGGAGCGGGGTGGGAGCGGGGCGAGCAGCTCCGCGCGGTGACGGTCGAACAGGGTGAGGCCGCGGTGGATGGTGCCCACCACCGCGCGCGGCGTGATGGTCGCGCCCGAGAACTGGTCGAACACGCCGCCGTCGCGGCGCACCTTCCAGCCCGCGGGCCCCGGATCGGTGAGCGAACGTCCGGCGAAGCCCTCGATCCAGTCGTCCTTGCCGATCTCGATCTTGTCGCCGAGGCCCGGCGTCTCGGTGTGCGAGAGGACGCGCGCACCGAGGATCGTGCCGTCGGCGGCCACAGCCATCAGGACGCGGATCGCGCCGCCGTATCCATAGCCCGTGAGCTCGAAGGTGACGGCCGTCACCGCCCCGCCCCTGGCCGCGACATAGACCCGCACCGCCCCTTCGTCCGCGTCCGAAAGGGTCCGGATGTCGGCGGTGGGATCGTTGTCGTGCAAGGTTTCGGGCAGCACCTGCGCCAGCGAGGCCAGCAGATCCTCGGCCGAGCGGGCGGCGATGGGGCCGCGGGTGGCGTCGCTGGCCAGCGCCAGCATCAGCGCCGAGACGAGCGAGAAGAGGCCGAGGAGCAGCCCCGAGACGAGGGGCGAGCTCTTCCAGTCGCGGGCGGGGCCCCGGGGCGGCGGAGCGGCGGTGTCGTCGGTCATCTCTTCCCTCCGCGCGGCGTCCGGGCCTTGACCGGCAGGGACTTGCCCGTCCGGGTGCGGCCGAAGACGCGCGGGCGCACATAGGTTTCGATCAGCGGCGTGCAGGCATTCATCAAAAGCACCGCGAAGGCCACGCCCTCAGGGAACGATCCCCAGGTGCGGATCACGAAGACGAGCGCGCCGATCGCCACGCCATAGACGAGCTTGCCCATCGCAGTGACCGGCGAGGTCACATAGTCGGTCGCGATGAAGAAGGCGCAGAGCATCGTCGAGCCCGAGGTCAGATGCAGGAGCGGCGGCGCGAACCGGTCGGGGGCGAGGGTCGAGGCCACCGCCGAGAGCCCGGCCAGCGTGCCCAGCACCGAGAGTGGGATCACCGGCGTGATGATGCGCAGCGCCATCAACGCGATGCCTCCGAGGAGAAGGAGGATCGTGCTGGTCTCGCCGAGGCTGCCCGGAACGAGGCCGATCAGCCGCGCCTCGAGATCGGACAGATCCGGCGCGATCTCGGACATGGTGGCGCCCGCGCCGATCTGGCTCTTGATGTGGCTCAGCGTGGACGCGCTCGAGACCGCGTCGAACTCCTGCGAACCCGCGAAGGTGATGGCGAGGCCGTCGAGGAAGCCCGGCCCCTCGGGCAATCCCACCGGCGCGACCCAGGTCGTCATGTGGACGGGCAGCGCGATGAGCAGCATGGCGCGGGCGACCATGGCCGGGTTGAAGAGGTTCTGGCCGAGGCCGCCGAAGAGATGTTTCGCGATGACGATGGCGATGGCCGAGCCCGTCATGCCGAGCCACCAAGGCGCATAGGGCGGCAGCGTCATGGCCACGAGCCAGCCCGTCAAGATGGCCGAGCCGTCGCCCGCGAACCGCGCCACGGGCTTGCCCGCGACCCGGAGGCAGGCCACCTCGAACAGCCAGGCCGAGGCCACCGTCACGAGGAAGAGGAAGATCGCGGGCCAGCCGAACATCCACAGGCCGAAGAGCGTGGCGGGCGCCAGCGCCGCGCTCACCGTCAGCATGGTGCGCGAGACGGTGAAGAGCGTGTGGGTATGGGGACCCGAGATGATGAGCGGGGCGGTCATTGCGCGGCACCTCCGGGCTGGGCCATCGCCTGAGCGAGCGGTGGCGGCGGGGGCGCGGCGGCCTCGCGCTGCTTCCTGGCCTCCATCTCGGCCTTGCGTTTCGCCATCATCTGCCGCTTGGCCTCGGCCGCGGCCTCCTCGCGCGCCTTCCGCGCGGCGGCGAGGCGCTTCGTCTCTTCCTGTTGGTGCCTGCGCCCCTCGGCCTCGGCGAGCTTGCCCTTGGCGTAATGGATCGTCTGCACGAGCGGGAGGTTCGAGGGGCAGGTGAAGGAGCAGCAGCCGCAGGTGATGCAGTCGAGAAGCCCGATCCGCCCCGCCCCCTCGAGATCCTCGGACTGGATGCGGGCATTGAGTTCGAAGGGCGTGAGGCCCACGGGGCAGGCCTGCGCACAGCGCCCGCAGCGGATGCAGGGCATCGTATCGACGCCGGGGGTCTCGGCGCGCGTCAGGGCGAGGATGCCGCTTGTGCCCTTCACCACCGGCACGCGCAGGTTCTGGATCGGCTGGCCCATCATCGGCCCGCCGAGAAGCAGCCGGTCGGGCTCTTCGGCATAGCCGCCGCAATGGGCGACGACCTCAGACACCGGCGTGCCGATCAGGACGCGCACATTGGCAGGCCGCCGCACCGCCCGGCCCGAGACCGTGACCACGCGCGACAGGAGAGGCTCGCCGTAGCGCACCGCGAGATGGACGGCATGGGCGGTGGCGGCATTGTGGACGACGACGCCCAGATCGGCCGTCAGCGCCCGCGCCGGCGTCTCGCGCCCGGTCAGGATCTTCACCAGATGCTTCTCCGAGCCCATCGGATACTGGGTCGGCACCACCTGCACCCGGAGCGGGATGTCGAGCGCGCGGTCGAAGCGCTGCATGGCCGAGATCGCCTCGGCCTTGTTCGACTCGATGGCCACGACGATCTGCGTCACGCCCAGAGCCCTTGCCATGATCCCCACGCCGTCGGCGATCTCCTCGGCCCGCTCGCGCATCAGCCGGTCGTCGCAGGTGAGGTAGGGCTCGCATTCCGCCCCGTTGATGACGAGCGTATGGAGGTCGTATTTCGCCCGCAGGTTCAGCTTCACCGCCGAGGGGAAGGTGGCGCCGCCCATGCCCACGATCCCCGCCTCGGCCACCTTGGCCGCGATCTCCTCGGGGGTGGCATTCTCGGGCCGGAGGCGACCCAGCCGGGGCCCCCAGCTGTCCTGCCCGTCGGTGCGGATGGTGATGGTGGGAATGGGCAGCCCCGAGGGATGGGGAGCCGCGAAATGGCCCACCGCGATCACCCGGCCCGAGGTCGGCGCGTGTATGTTGGCCGAGACCGGGCCGCGGGCGCGCCCGATCAGCTGGCCCTTCACCACCAGATCGTCGCGCCTGACCAGCGGCTCGGCCTCGGCGCCGATATGCTGCTGGAGCGGCACGCGGATCAGCGTGGGGATCGGCATGTCCTCGATGGGGCTTTCCGAGCTCAGATGCTTGCGCGTCTCGGGGTGGACGCCGCCGCGGATGCCGAAGAACTGCGAGGGCCGGAAGAGGGCCGCGAAATGGGGAAAGCTCATGCCGCCACCTCCGTGCCCCGGGCCTCGAAGGCCGTGCGGGGCTTGTCCCAGTACCAGCTCTTGAGGGTCTTCGGCTTCACGCGCGCCACGATGGCCTCGGTCGGGCAGGCCTCGATGCAGGCGTTGCAGCCGATGCAGGCGTCGGTGACCACGGTGTGGATCTGCCTGTTCGCGCCGATGATCGCATCGGTGGGACAGCGCTTGAAGCAGCGCATGCAGCCCGTGCAGTGGTCCTCGAAGATGAAGGCCACGGTGGGCTCGGCCTCGGCCATGCCCGGAACCGCCCCGCCGCCGCCGTCGGTCTCGACGATGGCCGCCAGCGCCAGCGCCACGTCGCGTCCGCCGGGCGCGCAGGCGGTGACGGGGGCCGCGCCCTCCGACATGGCCTCGGCGAGGCCCCGGCAGCCGGGATAGCCGCAGGCGCCGCAGTTGGTGCCGGGCAGGATGCCCTCGATCGCATCGACGATGGGCGGGCTCTCGACATGGAACCTGCGGGCGGCCACCCCGAGCAGGAGGCCCAGCCCGAGGCCCAGGGCAGACATGGAGACGGCGGCTTCGATCATGGTGGGGCTCCGGTCCGGGTCAGTTCGGGGCAAGTCCCGCGAAGCCCATGAAGGCCATCGACAGGAGACCTGCGGAAATGAAGGCGATGGGCGCGCCCGCGAAGGGACCGGGCACCGAAAGCTGCGCCAGACGCTCGCGCATACCGGCGAAGATCACGAGGACGAGGGTGAAGCCCGAGGCCGAACCGAAGCCGTAGAGCAGGCTCGAGGCAAGCCCGTGCCCCTCCTGGATGTTCAGGAGCGCCACGCCGAGGACGGCACAGTTGGTCGTGATGAGCGGCAGGTAGATCCCGAGCGCCCTGTGCAGCCCCGGGGCCAGCTTGCGCATCACCACTTCGATGAACTGCACGATCGCCGCGATCACGAGGATGAGGCTCAGGATGCGCAGGAAGGTGAGATCGAGCGGCTCGAGGATCAGCGCCTCGACCATCCAGCTCGCGCCGGCGGCAAGGGTCAGCACGAAGGTGGTGGCGAGGCCCATGCCGATGGCCGCGTCGGTCTTGCGCGACACGCCCATGAAGGGACAGAGCCCCAGAAACTTGACCAGAACCACGTTGTTCACGAGCGCGGTGCTGAGCAGGATGAAGAAGAAATCGCCCATGGCCTGTCCCGTCTGACGCCCGCCTCCGCGGAGATCGCGGGAGGGGAGCGGCGCTGTCGCACATCTGTCACGACCCGGAAGAAGCAGCCGCCGTGCCAAGTGGCGGAAGGAGGCGCCTCGCGCCCGCCCGCACGACGCGCCCCCGCGACCGTCAGAGGAAGGGTCCCGTCCCACGGGCCGCTCCGTCACACGGGGGCGTGATGTCGCGTTCCCGACAGCTCTGTCGGGGTTCCGCCCGTTTCGGACAAACGGCGCGGGAGGGATGACCTTTCCGAGAGTTTCCCTGCGGCCCTGGTCCTTGCTGCCCATCCAGGTCCGGGAGGCAAGGGACCAGGGCCCTTCCCGGCCTCCCGGGCTCTGGCGCTGGCGGAAGGAGACGCGCTTCCCCGTCAGCCCCGGCCGCGCCCGAACGGTCGCCGGACCGGCGCCGCCGCACTTGGCATGCCGCCTGCTTCTTCCGCTCCAGATGCCAGCCGAAGGAGCGTCCCTTGACCGCCGCCGCCGCACGCCCTGCCTCCGTGCCGCCCCTTCCCGCAGAAGGGCCGGTCGAGATCGTGCCCGGCGTGCACTGGATCGGTGCCTTCGACCCGGGGCTGCGCAGCTTCGACACGCTGATGAAGACGGCCAACGGCACGAGCTACAACGCCTACACCGTCCGCGGCGCGGCGGGCGTGGCGGTGATCGACACGGTGCATGCGGATCATGCCGAGACCTTCTTCGCGCGCCTCGAAGCCGTGGCCCGCTACGACGAGATCACGCAGATCGTGCTCAACCACCTCGAGCCCGACCATTCCGGCGCCCTGCCCGAGCTGCTGCGCCGGGCGCCGCAGGCCGAGATCCGCCTCTCGCCCCGCGGCCTGCCGATCCTGCGCGCCCTCCTCCGCGATGCCTTCGAGACGGCCCGGATCCTGCCCGTCACCACCGGCGCCGAAGCGGATCTGGGCGGCCGGCGGCTGCGCTTCCTGACCACGCCCAACGTCCACTGGCCCGACACGCAATGCACCTATCTCGTCGAGGAGGGGATCCTCTTCACCTGCGATCTCCTCGGCAGCCACTATTGCGACGAGCGGCTCTTCGACGACCGGGTGGGCGATTTCCGCTTCGCCATGGACCATTATTTCGACCGGCTGATGCGGCCCTTCCGCAGCTTCGTCACCCAGGCGCTCGACCTGATCGAGCCGCTCGACCTCACCGTCATCGCCCCCTCGCACGGCCCCGTGCTGCGCACCGATCCGCGCGCCTATCTGCGCCAGTATCGCAGGCTCGCGGGGCCGCGCTCGGCCCCCGGACCCGACCGGACGCTGGCCATCCTCTACATCTCCGCCCATGGCGCGACCGCACGGCTCGCGCAGGCGATCCGGGACGGCGCGGCCGGAGAGCCGGGCGTGCGCGTCTCGCTCTTCGATCTCGAAGGGGGCGAGCTTCATCCCTTCCTCGACCTGATCGAGGAGGTCGACGGGATCGCGCTCGGCACGCCCACCATCAACGGCGATGCGGTCCGCGCGATCTGGGAGCTTCTGGCCATGCTCGTGGACATCGAGACCCGCGGCAAGCTCGGCGCGGTCTTCGGCTCCTACGGCTGGTCGGGCGAGGCGGTCCGTCAGGTCGAGGCGCGGCTTCAGGGGTTGAAGATGCGCCTGCCCGAGCCGGGGCTGAAGGTGAAGCTCGAGCCCACCGACGAGGATCTTCAGGAGGCGCGCGCCTTCGGCCGCCGCCTCGCCGCCCATCTCACCGGCCGCGCCCCGCCGCGCGAGGTCGATCTGGCCGATCTGGCCTCCCGCTGACACGAGCCCCGACACGAAAAGGACCCGCGATGGAAAAGGCCACCCTCACGTTCACCGATGTCGCCATCACGGTCAATGTGCCGCCCGGAAGCCGCATCATCGAGATGTCCGAGAAGGTCGGCTCCGGCATCACCTACGGTTGCCGCGAGGGCGAATGCGGCACCTGCGTCACCCACATCATCGAGGGGAGCGAGAACCTCTCGGACCCTTCGGCGCTCGAGCTCCGCGTGCTCTCGGAAAACATGGCCGGCAAGGACGATCGCCTCGCCTGCCAGTGCCGTGTGCTGAGCGGCGCGGTGAAGGTGCGCCCCGGCTGAGGCCGGGCGCGTCCAAGGCAGGCTTCTCCCACCCCAGAAAGGAACGTCCCATGTCCATGACCATCTCCGCCGATCTCTGCACCGCCTGCGGCGACTGCGAGCCCGTCTGCCCCACCCATGCGATCGTGCCGCGCAAGGGCATCTATTTCATCAAGTCCGAGGTCTGCACCGAATGCGAGGGCGCCTTCGACATGCCGCAGTGCATGAGCGTCTGCACCTCCGACAGCATCGCCCCGCTGGAGGCCTGAGCCGATGGCGGGCGCCGGCACCCCGGCCGATCCGCGCCTGCTGCGCGAACGGCTGAGGGTGGTCGCCGCACCTGCCGGGCGCTTGCGGCTCACGGCCCCGCGCGCCGCGGGCTGCGCCGGCTGCGGCGCGCGCGCGGCCTGCGGCGGGGCGGCGGCCTCCGGCCCCGCCCGGCTGCTCGAGATCGCCTGCCCGCCGGACCTCGCGCCCCGGCCCGGCGATGAGGTCGAAGTCGCTCTGTCCGGCGGGCGCTTCCTCGCGGCGGTGGGGCTGGCCTATCTGCTGCCCACGCTGGCGGTCGTGATCGCGGCCGGCGCGGGGCTGGCGCTGCAGCTGTCCGATCTGGGCGTGGCGCTCCTCTGCCTGCCCGCCCTTGCGCTCTCGCTCATCCCCCTTGCCCTCGCCGGCCGGGGCGAGGGGCTGACAGAGGCGCTCCGCGTCGAGGCCCTCCACCCCGCCGGGCCTTCCGAACCCGACCCATGCGGACCGTGACCCTCCCGCGCCGGGCCTTCCTTGCTACCCTCGCCGCGCTCGCGCTCGGCGGGGTGGCGGCCCTGCGCCTCGAGCCCGCCTCGGACGTTCGCGAGACCTTCTATCTCTTCGGCACGCTGGTAGAGATCGAGACCCACGGCGTGCCCGAACGCATGGCCCGCGCCGCCATCGCCCGCGCGGGCCAGAGCCTTGAGGCCGCGCATCGCGACTGGCACGGCTGGCGGCCGGGCGAACTCGGGACCTTGAACACGGCCATCGCGGCGGGGCGCCCGCAGCGCGTGGATGCGACCCTCGCGGCCCTCCTGCGCAAGGGGCGCGCCCTCTCCTGTGCGAGCGGCGGGCTGTTCGATCCGGCCATCGGCAGGCTGGTCGGCGCCTGGGGCTTTCACGCCGACACATTGCCCGAGGGCGATCCGCCATCCGCCGCCGCCATCGCGGCCCTCGTCGCGCGCCACCCGCGCATGACCGACCTGCGCTTCGACGGCACCGAGGTGCGCTCGCTCAATCCCGCGGTTCAACTCGATCTCGGGGCCTATGCCAAGGGGGCGGCGCTCGAGATGGCGGCGGCCGAGCTTCGGGCGGCAGGCGTCGAGGATGCGGTGCTGAACGCCGGCGGCGGTGTGCAGGTCATGGGCCGCCACGGCGCGCGGCCCTGGCGGGTGGCGATCCGCGATCCGTTCCAGTGGGGCGTGGTGGCGGGCGTTTCGCTCCGCCCCGGCGAGGCCCTGCATACGTCGGGCAATTACGAGCGCTATTTCGACCGCGGCGGTGTGCGCTTCTCGCACATCCTCGATCCGCGGACGGGCCGTCCGATGCAGGGCATCGTCTCGGTCTCGGTGCTCGACACCGACGGCGCGCGGGCCGATGCCGCGGCCACCGCGCTCTGCATCGCGGGCCGCGAGGCCTGGCCGCGGGTCGCGGCGGCGATGGGCGTGCGCGCCGTCCTGATGATCGCGGACGATGGCGCGGTCTTCGCCACGCCCGAGATGATGGCGCGGCTCGAACCGGCGCAGGGCGGCTACCCCGCCCCGGTGCAGATCGTATCGCTGCCGGAGGATGTCACACCGCCCGCCTGTCCCGAGGACTGACGGACCCCGCACCTCCGCTTCCGGCGGAAGGTATCGCGAGGCCCGGGCGACCGGCAATCGCACGACATGGGTCGCGGAGGCCGCCCAATCAAGCGCTTCGCCTCCGATGGGCGATCCTCCGCGGGCGGAGCGCCCAAAGGCTGCGCTTCTTGGGCGCAGGGCCGCTGAACGGCGGCGGCCGCTGCAAGTTGGTCTTGATCTGGCGCCGATTCGCCCACATCGCATCGCTCGGGCTTCCGCGCCGGAAGCATAATGGAGCAGACCTTGTCCTCGCCGCCCTTCAGACTGACCGCCCTCAGCCTCCTGGCCGCATTGTCGCTGTCAGGCGCCGTTCTCGCACAGGAAACCCCCGTCCCCGCGGCGGCCTCCTCCGGCCCGGTGTTCTCGGCGCCGTCCGCCTTCTCCTTCGACCTTCTGGCCGAGCGCGCCGCAACCCTTGCGCGCCAGCCCTATGCGCCGACCCCGATCGAGCATCCCGAGGTGCTGGAGAAGATCGACTACGACGCGCACTGGCGCATCCGCTTCCGCGATGCGGCCTCGGTGCAGGTGGGAGACACGTTCGCGCAGTTCTTCCATCTCGGCACCTACTTCCGCCAGCCGGTGAAGATCTTCACCGTGGCCGAGGGCGAAGCCCGCGAGGTGGTCTACAGCCCCGACTATTTCGAGATGCCCGAGGACAGCCCGGCGCACGGTCTCGAGACGAACGCGGGCTTCGCGGGCTTCCGGCTCATGCGGCCGGACATGAAGAGCGACTGGATCTCGTTTCTGGGCGCGGCCTATTTCCGCAGCGACGGCGCCCTGCGCCAGTACGGGCTGTCGGCGCGCGCCGTGGCGCTGAACACCGGCCTCTCGATCCCCGAGGAGTTCCCGCGGTTCACGGAGTTCTACCTCGAGCCCGGGCCGGACGGCGCGACCATCGTGAACGCACTGATGGACGGGCCGAGCGTGACCGGCGCCTACCGGATGGTGATGCGCGACACGCCCGGCAAGGGCCAGGTCATGGACATCTCGAGCCGCCTCTTCTTCCGCGCCCCGGTCGAGCGTCTGGGCGTGGCGCCGCTCACCTCGATGTTCTGGTATTCCGAGAGCAACCGCTTCCAGTCCGCGGACTGGCGGCCGGAAGTGCACGACACCGACGGGCTCATGATCCATACCGGCGCGGGCGAGCATATCTGGCGGCCGCTGAACAACCCCGACCGCGTGGTGACCTCGAGCTACCTCGACCGCGGGCTCAAGGGCTTCGGCCTCGTGCAGCGCGACCGGGATTTCAACCATTATCAGGATGACGGGGTCTTCTACGACAAGCGCCCGGCCGTCTGGATCGAGCCCACCTCGGACTGGGGCGCGGGCGCGGTGCAGCTGGTCGAGATCCCCACCGACGACGAGATCTACGACAATATCGTGGCCTTCTGGAACCCGGAGACCGCGCCCAAGGCCGGAGACGAGCTGCGCTTCGACTACCGGATGCACTGGGTGGACGAGCCCCCCGTCGAGATGCCGCTCGCCCGCACCGTCGCCACGCAGGTGGGCAATGGCGGCGTGCCCGGCCAGCCCCGTCCGAAGGATGCGATCAAGGTCGTGCTCGACTTCGCGGGCCCGGCGCTCGAAGGGCTCGACCCGCGCGAGGGGGCCACGCCCGAGATCTCGGCGCCCGAAGGGGTGAAGGTGGTCAATCCCTTCGTCGTGCGGGTGGTTGGGACGGATCGCTGGCGGCTGACCTTCGACCTGAAGGCCCCGGCCGAGACGGACACGGTGGACCTGCGCGCCTATATCGCGCAGGACGGCGTGCCGCTCACGGAGACCTGGCTCGGCCAGTTCCATCTGGCCCAGATCCATCGCCTGCGCTGAGGCGGGGGCGTGCGCCACAAGGGAAAGGCCGGACCCGAGGGTCCGGCCTTTTGCTGTCAGCGCGGGTCGCGCGGGCGCGGGGTGCGCTCACTGCGAGGCGAGGCTGAAGGCCACGGGTTCGGCGGTGATCGTCACCTGATCCGCAACGCGGGCGAAGGTATAGACCGTGCGCAGGTCGGACGGCATCGAGAACTGCACCCGGTCCTGATCGGCGAGGAGCATCTTGACCACCTGCGGCTCGCCCGACGGCGTGCGGGCGCGGAAGGCGGCAGTGACTTCGAGCCCGCCTTCCGCGAGATCGCGGCGGTAGGCCACGAGATCGAGCGCGCCCTCGTGCAGGCTCTGGGCCTGCATCGGGGCCTTCAGCGCGATCTCGCCTGCAAAGGCGGCGGGAACCAGCATCATCGTAGCGGCGGCGGCGGCCATGATCGTTTTCATCTTGAGACTCTTTCCAGAAGGGCGGGCCCATGACGGCAGGCCGATTGATGGCGGGAACATATTGCTGCGGCGCAGCAGCGTCTACCGGCGCCCCTGCAGTCCCGTCATGCAGCGAACGGGACGCTGACCGCTGCATTATGCCGCAGGATGAGCGGCTTGACGGCCGAAAGTCATGCGCGGACCGCATCTTGCTGCACCTGCGAGGGAGCGCGCTCTTGCCGCGGCCGACAGCCGCCGCGGGGCCCCGGGCGCGCGGCCGCGACGTCCGGTCGCTGGCTGTCCGCCTTGGGCAAAGGCCCGGCCTGCCCGTGCCGCAGTTGACGCGGGCACCGGGATCTGTCACGCCGGGCTATGACGGTTCCCGAACGCCGCAAGGTCAAGGGATGAAAAGGGAACGCGGTGAGGGGTGCTGACCCCAGTTCCGCGACTGCCCCCGCAACTGTGAGCGGCGAGCCCGCCCCGAAGACGCCACTGGACCGAAAGGGCCCGGGAAGGTTCGGGGAAGGCCGCGACCCGCGAGTCAGGAGACCTGCCGTCGAGCGCGCAAGCGCCTGTCCGCCGGGAGACCGGCTCCACCCCACCGCCGTCGGGGATGACGGCCAGGAGGACCACATGCATATCGAACCCGGTCTGGTGACCGGCGCCAAGCTCATCGCAGGCTATGCCACCGCCGCCACGGCGGGTCTCTACACGCTGAAGCTGGGCTGGGAGGCCATTCGCGAGAAGGGTCTCCTGTCCCTCGCGGCACGCGCGCTGATCGCCACGGCCTGCGTCTTCACCTTCTTCGAGATCTTCCCGCATTATCCGGTGGGCGTCTCGGAGGTCCACCTGATCCTAGGCTCGACCCTTTTCCTGATCCTCGGAGCGGCGCCGGCAGCCCTAGGGCTCGCCCTCGGGCTGCTGGTTCAGGGGCTCTTCTTCGCGCCCTTCGACCTGCCGCAATATGGCATGAACGTCACGACGCTGCTCGTGCCGCTCTTCGCCGTCAAGGCGCTTGCCGACCGGATCATCGCTCCCGACTGTCCCTATGTGGAGCTGCGCTACGGCCAGGCGCTCGCGCTCTCGACCGCCTATCAGGGCGGCGTGGTGGCCTGGGTCGCCTTCTGGGCCCTGCTGGGCCAGGGGGTGGAGGCCGGGAACCTGACCTCCATCGCCACCTTCGGCAGCGCCTACATGCTGGTGGTGCTGATCGAGCCGCTGGCCGATCTCGCGGTGCTGGCCGCGGCCAAGGCCGGCAGCCGCTTCGCCTCGTCGGGGCTCTTCACGCCGCGCCTGCATCAGGCGGCCTGAGACGGAGACCTGCGCCCGGACGCGCGGCGTTGTGCCCGGGCGCGCCGACAGAGAGGGGGCTGTCTGCCCCCCACGGGCCCGGCCTCGCGGCCGGACCCTCCCCCCGAGGATATTTGGGCAGAGTGAAAGCGGGCTTGGACGGGTGACGGCCCGGAGGCGGTGCGCCTGCCGGAGCGCTGCGCCCCGGCCCCGGGCGGGCCTCGATCTGCCGCCACAGAGGAAGAGCCCATGTCGACCGCGTCCCTGTTGCCGCCCGGCCTCCTGATCGCAGCGCCCGGGTCGGGATCGGGGAAGACCACGGTGACGCTGGGCCTGCTGCGGGCCTATCGCACGCAGGGGCTCGCCGTGCAGCCCTTCAAGAACGGGCCGGATTACATCGATCCGGCCTTTCATCGGGCGGCGGCCGGGCGGGCTTCGGTCAATCTCGACGGCTGGGCGATGCCGGACGCGCTGCTCGCGGCGCTGGTCCGGGCGGCGGAAGGGGCGGATCTGGCCCTGGCCGAAGGATCGATGGGTCTCTACGACGGCACCTCGCTGCCCGGGATGAGCGGGCGCGGCTCGGCCGCCGAGATCGCACGGCGCTTCGGCTGGCCCGTGCTGATCGTCCTCGATGTGAGCGGGCAGGCGCAGTCGGCGGCGGCGACCGCGCTCGGCTTCGCGCAGCATCCCGACGCACCGGCGCTCGGCGGCGTGATCCTCAACAACGTGGCCAGCCCGCGCCACGAGACCCTGATCCGGCGCGAGATGGAGCGGCTGGGGCTGCCGGTGCGGGGCGCCCTGCCGCGGCGGCGCGATCTGGCGCTGCCCGAGCGGCATCTGGGTCTGGTGCAGGCGGGCGAGCATCCCGATCTGGAGGGGGCCATCGGGCAGTTCGCGGCTTTGCTGGCGGAGCATGCCGATCTCGACGCGATCCGGGCCGCCGCGGGCGACACCCGGGCCGGCCCGCCGGGCGCCCTGCCCCGACCGCCGGCGCAGCGGATCGCGCTCGCGTCGGATGCGGCCTTCTCCTTCGTCTATCCGCATCTGATCGCGGGCTGGCGGGCGGCGGGGGCCGAGATCCTGCCCTTCTCGCCGCTCGCCGACGAGGCGCCGCCCGAGGCCGATCTCGTCTGGCTGCCGGGCGGCTATCCCGAGCTGCACGCGGGCCGGCTGGCCGCGGCGGCAACTTTCCGGGCAGGCCTCTGCCGCCATGCCGCGACGCGGCCCGTCCATGGCGAATGCGGCGGCTACATGGTGCTGGGCGAGGCGCTGATCGATGCGGCGGGAGAACGCCATGCGATGACCGGGCTTCTGGGCCTCGTCACGAGCTTCGAGCGGCGGCGGCTGCATCTGGGCTACCGCTCGGCGCGGCTTCTGGCGCAGGCGCCCGGCCATGCGGCGGGCGCGCGCCTGCGGGGCCACGAGTTCCATTATTCCACCATCCTCGAACAGCCGGATGCGCCGCTGGCGGAGGTGCGGGATGCGGAGGGGCGGCCCGTGGCCGAGACCGGATCGAGCCGGGGGCCGGTGACGGGGAGTTTCTTCCACCTGATCTGCGCCGAAGCGGAGGCGTAAGCGAGATCCGCCTCCGCGGGGGCGGGGCGCCACTCCGGCACGGCACCGGCGGTCGCAGGAACCGTTACGGAACGTCACGGCATGGTGCGGGGCCTTTCCCCTTCCCCGGCGCGGGCAGGCCGGATTAGCCTCCGCCGGTCAGCAGGCAGGGGAGGGCTTCATGGCAGCGGAACCGATCGTGATCGCGGGGGCGGCGCGGACGCCGATGGGCGCCTTTCAGGGTGCGCTCAAGGGCCGGACGGGGGTCGAGCTCGGCGCGGCGGCGATCTCGGCCGCGCTCGCGCGGGCGGGCCTCGCCCCCGAGGCGGTCGAGGAGGTCGTGATGGGCTGCGTGCTGCCCGCGGGCCTCGGGCAGGCGCCGGCGCGGCAGGCGGCTCTGGGCGCGGGGCTGCCGCTCTCGGTGCCCTGCGCTACGCTGAACAAGGTCTGCGGCTCGGGGATGAAGGCCGCCATGGCCGCGCATGACATGATCCGGGCGGGCAGCGCGGGCATCGTCGTCGCGGGCGGTATGGAGAGCATGTCGAACGCGCCCTATCTGCTCGACAAGGCGCGCGGCGGCTACCGGATCGGGCATGGGCGCGTGCTGGACCACATGTTCCTCGACGGGCTCGAGGATGCCTACGACCGCGGCCGCGCCATGGGCACCTTCGCCGAGGATTGCGCCGAGGCCTACCAGTTCACCCGCGACGCGCAGGATGCCTATGCGCTGGCCTCGCTGGCCCGGGCGCAGGCGGCCATTGCCGAGGGGCGCTTCGCGGCCGAGGTGGTGGCAGTGGACGGGGTGGCGGTTGACGAGGCCCCGGGCCGCGCCCGCCCCGAGAAGATCCCCCAGCTCAGGCCCGCCTTCCGCGAGGGCGGCACGGTGACGGCGGCCAACAGCTCCTCGATCTCGGACGGGGCGGCGGCGCTCGTGATCGCCTCGGCCGGCGCGGCCGAGGCGCAGGGGCTGACCCCGCTCGCCACGATCCGCGGCCATGCAAGCCATGCGCAGGCGCCGAACCTTTTTACCACGGCGCCGATCTTCGCCATCGGGAAGCTTCTCGAGCGGTTGGGCTGGAGCGCGGCCGAGGTCGATCTCTTCGAGATCAACGAGGCTTTCGCAGTGGTGGCCATGGCCGCGATGCGCGACCTAGACCTGCCCCACGACAAGGTCAATGTGAACGGCGGCGCCTGCGCGCTCGGCCATCCGATCGGCTGCTCGGGGGCGCGGATCGTGGTGACTTTGATCGAGGCGCTGCGGGCGCGGGGATTGAGACGCGGCGTGGCCTCGCTCTGCATCGGCGGCGGCGAGGCGACGGCGCTGGCGGTGGAGGTGATCTGATGGACCTTCGGGATCAGGCGGCGCTCGTCACCGGCGCGGGATCGGGCTTGGGCGAGGCCACGGCGCGGGCGCTGGCGGCGGCGGGGGCGCGGGTGGCGCTCCTCGATTTCAACCTGCCCGCGGCCGAGGCGGTCGCGGCCGAGATCGGCGGGCTCGCCATCGGCTGCGACGTGGCCTCGGCCGAGGGCGCCGAAGCGGCGGTGGCGCGGGCCGCGGCCGAGCAGGGCGTGGCGCGCATCCTCGTCAATTGCGCGGGGGTGGCGCCGGCGAAGAAGATGCTCGGGCGCGCGGGCGTCATGCCGCTCGAGGAGTTCCGCCGCACGGTCGAGGTGAACCTCGTGGGCAGCTTCAACCTTCTGCGCCTCTTCGCGGCGGGGGCGGCGGAACTCGCGCCGCTCGAGACCGGCGAGCGGGGGGTGGCGATCCACACCGCCTCGGTGGCGGCCTGGGAGGGGCAGATCGGCCAGACCGCCTATGCCGCCTCGAAGGGGGGCATCGTGGGCCTCACCCTGCCCGCCGCGCGCGAACTCGCCCCGCTCGGCATCCGGGTCTGCGCCATCGCCCCCGGCATCTTCGAGACCGCGATGCTGAAGGGCCTGCCCGAGGCCGCGCAGGAGAGCCTCGGCGCGGCGGTGCCCTTCCCCTCGCGGCTCGGCCGGCCGGCCGAATTCGCGGCCCTTGCGCTCCACATCCTGTCGAACCCCATGTTGAACGGCGAGACGATCCGGCTCGACGGCGCGCTGCGGATGGCACCGAAATGAGCGTCCTGACCGACGAGCAGCGCCTCGTGCAGGAGATGGCGCGCACCTTCGCCCGCGAGGTGCTGGCACCCGGCGCCGCGGCCCGCGCGAAGGCCAAGGCGATCGAGCCGGCCGTGCTCGCGCAGATGGGCGAGCTCGGGTTCTTCGGCATGACGGTGCCCGAGGAGATGGGCGGCGTCGGCGCCGACTATATGAGCTATGCGCTGGCGCTGATCGAGATCGCGGCGGGCGACGGCGCGGTCTCGACGGTGATGAGCGTGCATAACGCCCCCTTCAACGCGATCCTCCAGCGGTTCGCGAGCCCCGCGCAGCGCGAGAGGGTGCTGCGGCCGGCGGCACAGGGCGCCTTCATCGGCGCCTTCGCCCTGACCGAGGCCCATGCGGGTTCGGACGCCTCGGCGCTGCGCAGCCGGGCGCGGCGCGCGGGCGGAGACTATGTGATCGACGGCGAGAAGGTCTTCATCACCTCGGGGCGGCTCGCGGGCTGGGCAATCCTGTTCGCGCGGATGGAGGGAAGCACGGGCAAGGAGGGCATCACCTGCTTCCTCACCCCCACCGACACGCCGGGCTACGAGGTGGTCAAGGTCGAGGACAAGCTCGGGCAGGAGGCGTCCGACACCTGCGCGCTGCGCTTCGACAGCCTGCGGGTGCCCGAGGCGCTGCGGATCGGGGCCGAGGGCGAGGGCTACCGGATCGCGCTCTCCAGCCTCGAGACCGGGCGCATCGGCATCGCGGCCCAGTCGGTCGGCATGGCGCAGGCGGCGCTCGAGGCGGCGGTGGCCTATGCGCGCGAGCGGACCTCGTTCGGGCGGCCGCTGATCGAGCATCAGGCGGTGGGCTTCCGGCTTGCCGAGGCGAAGACGCGGCTCGAGGCGGCGCGGCAGATGGTGCTTCATGCGGCGCGGATGAAGGATGCGGGCCAGCCCTGCCTGACCGAGGCCGCGATGGCCAAGCTCTTCGCCTCGGAGGCGGCCGAGCGGATCGTGTCGGACGCGATCCAGACCTTCGGCGGCTACGGCTACAGCCGCGACTTTCCCGTGGAGCGGATCTACCGCGATGTCCGGGTGTGCCAGATCTACGAGGGCACCTCGGACATCCAGAAGATGCTGATCCTCAGGGGCATGGCGTGAGCCTCGCCGAGGGCGGGCCGGAGGCTTCCGGAGAAGCCCCTGCCGGACCGCTGGCGGGGCTGCGGATCGTCGAGATGGTGGGCCTCGGCCCCTGCCCCTTCGCGGCGATGATGCTCTCGGATGCGGGCGCCGAGGTGATCCGCGTCCATCCGCTCGCGGCGCGCGCCGAGATCCCGCTGATGGACACGGAGTTCGACGTGCTGGCGCGCGGGCGGCGCTCCATCGCGATCGACCTCAAGCGGCCCGAGGGGGTGGCGCTGCTCCTCGATCTCGCGGAGCGGGCGGACGGGCTGATGGAGGGCTTCCGGCCGGGCGTGATGGAGCGGCTGGGGCTCGGGCCCGCGGAGTGTCATGCGCGCAATCCGCGCCTCGTCTACGGGCGGATGACGGGCTGGGGGCAGGACGGGCCGCTGGCCGCCACCGCCGGGCACGATCTGACCTATATCGCGCTCTCGGGCGTCCTCGGCGCGCTGGGGCCTGCCGACCGGCCGCCGGCGGTGCCGCTGAATCTCATCGGCGATTTCGGCGGCGGCGGCATGATGCTGGCCTTCGGGATGGTGGCGGCCCTCCTGCAGGCGCGCACGACCGGGCGCGGGCAGGTGGTCGACGCGGCCATGACCGAGGGCGCCTCGCTGCTCGCCGCGATGATCTGGGGCTTCCGGGCCGGCGGCGCCTGGCAGGACGGGCGGCAGGCGAACCTCCTCGACGGCGGGGCCTGGTTCTACGGCACCTACGAATGCGCCGACGGCCGCTTCCTCGCCGTGGCCCCGATCGAGGGCCGGTTCGCGCGGACCTTCCTCGAGCGGCTGGGCCCCGAAGCTGCGGAGCTGCGGCAGGGACCGCCCGCCGACTGGCCCGCGCAGCGCACGCGGCTGGCCGGGATCCTGCGGACGAAGCCGCGGGACGAATGGGTCGCTCTCTTCGCTGGAACCGACGCCTGCGTGGCGCCGGTGCTGGACTGGTCAGAGGCGCCGGAGCATCCGCAGGCCCGTGCCCGCGAGACCTTCGTGACCGTGGGCGGCGTGCCCCAGCCCGCCCCTGCCCCGCGCTTCTCCGACTTCCCGGGCCCGCGGCCCTCTCCGCCCGCGCGGCCCGGGGCCGACACGGCCGAGATCCTCGCCCGCTGGGGTGTGGACGGAGGCCCGGCCGCCGCCGCAGGCGCCATCCCGACGGGCTGAGGCTCAGCCCGTCTCCGCCACTTCCTCGCAGCGCACGAAGAAGTTCGTGAGCAGATGCGGCCCGAAGGAATGGACCATCGGCACGTCCGCCGCATCCCGGCCGCGTGCGATGACGATGCGGCCGATCCGGCGCTGGTTGTTGCGCGGGTCGAACACATGCCAGCGGCCGCCGAGATAGACCTCCATCCAGGCGCAGAAATCCATCGGCCCGCCGGGAGGCACGCCGATGTCGCCCAGATAGCCGTTGATGTAGCGGGCGGGAATGTTCAGTGCGCGGCAGAGCGCGATGCCCAGATGGGTGAAGTCGCGGCAGACGCCCGTCCCTTCCTCCCACGCCCCGTAGGCCGTGCGGAACGAGCTTGCGGCGGCATAGTCGAAGCGGATGTGACCATGGACGAAGTCCGAGATCGCCTGCACCCGTGCCCAGCCGGGCGTCACCTGTCCGAACATGTCCCAGGCGAACTGGCTGATCCGGTCGGTCTCGCAGTAACGCGAGCCGAGGAGGAACGGCAGCACCTCGTCGGGCAGTTCCGCCACCGGGATCTCGGCCGCGCCCCAATCCTCGGGATCGGGCGTGCCCGGATCCTCCATCACCCCGCCGCCGGTCAGGCGCAGGGTGCCGGCCGGCGCCACCAGCCGCCGGCAGCGGTTGCCGAACATGTCGTGATGCACCGTCATCGGCACCGAAGGATCGGCCTCCGCGGTCTCGGGGATCCGAAGCGCCCCGCGCTCTTCATCGCGGATGTCGAGAAGGCAGATCATCGGCGTCGGGACCTCGCATTGCAGCGAGATGTCGTAGCCGAACCGTATCAGCATAACCTGCCCCCTTTCGTGGTCCAGGCTCCGCCAACACATGGCCGGGCCACCGGTTCCGCGGCCGGGCCGGCTAAAGCGACGCCTGCCCGCAGAAGCGGCAGACGCTGCGCAATAAAGCGGGAATTGCCGATCAGGTACGCTTGAGGCGGATGACCACGTCGACCCGGCTCAGCTCGGCGCCCGGCGGCAGTTCGGGAATGCGGCTGATCTCGAGCTGGTCGGCCGGGGCGTCGAAGAGGTCGGCCGTATCTTCCCAGTAGAAGTGGGGATGGTTGTCGACGCGCGTATCGAAATAGCTGCGTGCGCCATCCACCACGACCTCCTGCATGAGGCCCGCTTCGCAGAAGGCGCGCAGCGTGTTGTAGACGGTGGCGAGGCTGACCTTGTCGTTGGACTGGCCGGCTGCGGCGAAAAGACTTTCCGCCGTCACATGCCGGTCGCGACCGTCGCCGACCAGAAGCGCCGCCAGCGCCACGCGCTGCCGCGTCGGGCGCAGGCCGCCCTTCGCCAGCCAGTCGGTGCCGCGTTCGATTGCCGATCGTGCCATCATTCCATCTGCCATGAAATGCATCTTATCCCATTGCGGGCGCAAAATTCAAACGGAAAGACCCATGTTTTTCTGACGGCCCGCTGCCCCGGTGACGCAGGGCGCCGCCCTTGCCAGCCCTTCCGTACGGGTGCTAAGGGGAAGCGGTTGACCCAGGGACGGACGGGAGAAAAATGGCGGACTATCCGACGAGCTTCGACAAAGAGGCGCTGCTGGCTTGCGCGCGGGGCGAGCTCTTCGGGCCTGGCAATGCCCAGCTCCCGTTGCCGCCGATGCTGATGATGGACCGCATCACCGACATTTCGGCCGATGGCGGGCTGCATGGCAAGGGGCATGTCGTGGCCGAGTTCGACATCCATCCCGACCTATGGTTCTTCGAATGCCATTTCCCGGGCAATCCAGTCATGCCGGGCTGCCTCGGGCTCGACGGGCTCTGGCAGCTCACGGGCTTCAACCTCGGCTGGCGCGGCTGGCAGGGCCAGGGCTTCGCGCTCGGCGTGGGCGAGGTGAAGCTCTCGGGCATGGTCCGCCCGGACCGCAAGCTCGTCACCTACCACGTCGATTTCACCCGCGTGATCGACCGCCGCCTCAAGATGGGCGTGGCGGACGGCCGCGTCTTCGCCGATGGCGAAGAGATCTACAGCGTCAAGGACATGAAAGTCGGTCTGGCCGCTGCGGCCTGATCGAGGGGGAGGAACACCGATGCGCCGCGTCGTCATCACCGGGATCGGCATCGTCTCGCCGATCGGGAACAATGCCGCCGAAGTGGAAGCGAGCCTGCGCGCCGGCCGCTCGGGCATCTCCTTCTCGGAGGACTATGCCCACCACGGCTTCCGCAGCCAGATCCACGGGATGCCCGATCTCGTGCTCGAGGACCATGTCGACAAGCGCGACCTGCGCTTCATGGGCGCCGGAGCCGCCTACAACTTCATCGCGATGGAGCAGGCGATCAAGGATTCGGGCCTCGAGGCCACCGAGGTCTCGAACCCGCGCACCGGTCTCGTGATGGGCTCGGGCGGGCCGTCGACCTCGAACTTCTTCCAGGCCCACAAGATCGTCATCGAGAAGGGCTCGCCCAAGCGGATGGGTCCCTTCATGGTGACGCGCTGCATGAGCTCGACCAACTCGGCCTGCCTTGCCACGCCCTTCAAGATCAAGGGCGTGAACTATTCGATCACCTCGGCCTGCTCCACCTCGGCCCATTGCATCGGCAACGGCACCGAGCTGATCCAGATGGGCAAGCAGGACATCGTCTTCGCCGGCGGCGGGGAAGAGCTCGACTGGACGCTCTCCTGCCTCTTCGACGCGATGGGGGCCATGTCGTCGAAATACAACGATGCGCCCGAGACCGCCTCGCGGCCGTTCGACGCCACGCGCGACGGGTTCGTGATCGCGGGCGGCGGCGGCGTGGTCGTGCTGGAAGAGCTCGAGCATGCGCTGGCGCGCGGCGCGAAGATCTATGCCGAAGTGACCGGCTACGGGGCCACCTCGGACGGGGCCGACATGGTGGCGCCGTCGGGCGAAGGCGGCGAGCGGTCGATGCGGCTGGCGCTCGGCACGCTGCCCGAGGGGCGCCGGGTCGATTACATCAACGCACACGGCACCTCGACGCCCGCGGGCGACGTGACCGAGGTGCGCGCGATCCGGCGGATCTTCGGCGAGGGCAAGGTTCCGCCGATCTCCTCCACCAAGTCGCTCACCGGCCATTCGCTGGGGGCCACCGGCGTGCACGAGGCGATCTATTCGATCCTGATGATGCAGGGCGACTTCATCGCGGCCTCGGCCAACGTGACCCAGCTCGACCCCGAGATCCAGCCGGACGAGATCGCCACCACCCTGCGCGAGGGGGTCGAGATCGACTCGGTCCTGTCCAACAGCTTCGGCTTCGGCGGCACCAACGCCAGTCTGCTCCTGAGCAAGTTCAACAACTGAGGGTGCGGCGATGGCCGATCTGATGAAGGGTAAACGCGGTCTGGTGATGGGGGTCGCGAACGACCGCTCGATCGCCTGGGGCATTGCACGCGCCCTGGCCGCCGAAGGGGCCGAACTCGCCTTCTCCTATCAGGGCGAGGCGTTCGGCAAGCGGGTCGAGCCGCTGGCGGCCTCGGTCGGCTCGGACTTCCTCGTCGATGTCGATGTGATGGACGATGCCTCGCTCGACGCCTGCTTCGGCGCGCTGAAGGATCGCTGGGGCACGCTCGACTTCGTGGTCCATGCAATCGCCTATTCGGACAAGACCGAACTCGCCGGACGCTTCATCAACACCTCGCGCGAGAACTTCCGCAATTCGCTGACGATCTCGTGCTATTCCTTCATCGACATCGCGCGGCGCGCCTCGGAGCTCATGCCCGACGGCGGCGCGCTGCTGACGCTGACCTATCAGGGGTCGAACCGGGTGACGCCCTATTACAACGTGATGGGCGTGGCGAAATCGGCGCTGGAATCGGCGGTGCGGTATCTCGCCAATGACCTCGGGCCGCAGAAGATCCGGGTGAATGCGATTTCGCCCGGCCCGATGAAGACGCTCGCGGGCGCGGCCATCGCGGGCGCGCGCGCCACCTTCCGCCACACCGAGGCCAACGCGCCCCTGCGGGCGAACGCGACGCTCGAAGCGGTGGGCGGCACGGCGGCATGGCTCGCCTCGGACTATGGCGCCTGCACCACGGGCGAGATCGTCCGGGTGGACGGCGGCTATCATGTGCTGGGGATGCCGCAGCCCGACCATCTCTGACGACGGGGATGCGCCGGAGACGGCGCGTCCGGGATCCTGAGGAACGGGCCTGACGGCGGCCCGTTCAGTCCTGTCCCGCGCCTCTCGCGCAGCGGCGGAGGGAACGGCGGGCCCCGTCGCTCCGTTTCCTGTCCATGCGGCCCGGCCGCACCATCGGACAGCGAGGGAGCCCCATGCCCCAGTCGATCTATGTCAACCTGCCCGTCGCGGACCTCGATCGGTCCATAGCCTTCTATCTGTCGCTCGGCTTCCAGCTCGAGGAGGCCTTCACCGACGAGACGGCCGCCTGCATCGCCATTTCCGGCTCGATCCGGCTCATGCTGCTCACCCATGCCCGGTTCGATCAGTTCGCCACCCTGCCGCGCGCCGATCCGCGCACCGCGACCTCGGTGCTGCTCGCCCTGTCGCGCGACAGCCGCGACGCGGTGGACGATCTTCTGAATGCGGCGCTCGGGGCGGGGGCGACAGAGCCCAAGCCCGCGGACGACCACGGCTGGATGTATCTGCGCACCCTGCACGATCCGGACGGCCATGTGTTCGAGATCTTCTGGATGGATGCGGAAGCCGCCTCGGCCGCAGGCAGGATGCCGAGCGGCTGACGGGCCGCCGCACGCCCGGCGGCTTTCGCGCAGAGGCTCCGGCCTCTGCCGAGCCCGGCCTCATCAGGCCACGGCACGCGGCACCGGAGGCGCTTGACCTCCGGCGCCGGACGCGAGACATGCGCGCCGGGGGCCGCGCGCCGGACCCCGATGCGCAGAGCCGCGCGGCGGCGCCCGGTTCCTTCCCGACAGGCGGCGGACCGGCCCGCCGGCCGTCCAACGGGGAGAAAAAATGACACTGGCCGACCAGCTGCGACGCGCCGAGCACGACCGCTCGGCCCTGATCGAGGAATCGATCCTGCCCACCCACCTCAACCAGCGTCCCATCGGGATGATCGGCTATGGCTGGATCTGGGTCGGCATCGCCGTCATCATCGCCACCTACTCGCTGGGCGCCGCGGGCGTGGGCGGAGGCGTGCCGCTTGCCACGGTGATCCTCACCATCTTTGCGGCCAACCTCACCATCGGCGCCTTCATGCTGCTCACGGCCGACATCGGCACCGAGCATGGCGTGCCCTTCGCGGTCTATCTGCGGGCGCCCTTCGGCATCCACGGCACCCACCTGCCCTCGCTCTCGCGCGGGCTGGTGGCGGCGATGTGGTTCGGCATCCAGACCTATCTCGGTGCGCTGGCCCTGAACGGGATCGGCGAATATGTCCTCGGCGTCTCGAACTGGTTCGTCTGGTATCTCCTCTTCGGCCTCCTCCAGATCGCGAGCACCATGGCGGGCATCCGCTCGGTCGAGCGGCTGGCGGCGCTGGCCGCGCCCGCGATCATCGCCATCTCGGTCTGGATGTATTTCAGCCTCGAGGGGATCGCCGAGACCAAGGGGCTCAACATCTGGACCTTCCGCGCCGAGGGGCAGATGTCGCTGCTCGCGCTCTTCATCGCCAACCTCGGCTTCTGGTCGACCATGGCCATCGACATTCCGAACCTGACCCGCTTCATCGCGGTGAAGCCCGGCGCGCGCGGCTTCCTCAGCCGCAACCGCGCGGTGTTCCTGGGCCAGCTCGTGGCGCTGCCCGTCACTCAGGCGCTGGTCGCGGGCATCGGCGGGGTCTCGTTCATCGCCACCGGCAACTGGAACCCGATCGAGGTGATCCAGGGGGATGCGCAGGGCCTCTCGCTCCTCACGCTTCTCCTCCTCGTCGTGCTGGCGCAATGGTCGACGAACAACTCGGCCAACCTGATCCCGGCCGCACTGACCTTCGTCAACCTCGCGCCGCGCCGGATCGATTACCGCATCGGCGTAGCGCTGGCGGGGGTCGTGGGCACGCTCTGCTTCCCGTGGGAGATCCTGAACAACCTCTTCACCTTCCTCGGCTACTGCGGCGCCTTCCTGCTTTCCATCGGCGGGATCATGGTGGCGGATTACTATGTGCTGCGCGGCCGGCGGGTGAACGTGCCTGCCCTCTACGATCCGCAGGGCCAGTACCGCTACGCGGGCGGCTTCAATCCCGCGGGCCTCGTGGCCTGGATCGTCGCGGGGGCGGCGGCAGCCTGGTGGTCGGACTATTCCGTCTTCGTGGGCTTCCCGCTGGGCGCCCTCCTTTATCTCGCGCTGATGAAGCTCGTGGTGCTGCCGCGCCATCCGCAGCCCGAGATGGCCGCGGCCGAGGGCTATCTCGCCACCTCCGAGGGGGTGAGCTGGGCCTATCTCGGCGGCGGCCGGTTCACCCGCCTGCGCCCCGGCGAGACGGCGGGCGCGGTCGTCCCGCGCGAGGATCTGTAACGCGCGCCGGGGGCGGGTCCCCTCACCCGTCCCCCGCGATCATCGCCACGAGGAACCGCGCGCAGACAAGGAGCAGGAAGCAGCCGAAGCTGCGCGCTAGCCATTCCTTCGACAGCCGGTGCGCCAGCGCCACGCCGAAGCGCGTGGTCAGGATCGAGGTCGGGATCGTCAGGAGGAAGGTCGCCACCGAGACGAACCCCAGCGCGTCGGGCGGCAGGTCGGGCCGGCCCCAGCCCGCGATCATGTAGCCTATCGTGCCGGGGACGGCGATCAGCACGCCCACGCCGGCCGCGGTCGAGACGGCACGGTGGATCGGCACGCCATGGAGCGTGAGGATCAGGTTCGAGACCGCGCCGCCGCCGATGCCCATCAGCGCCGAGACGAGCCCCACCACCGCGCCGTAAAGGCGCAGGATCGCGCGGCGCGGCAGGCCCTCGGACAGCCGCCACTTGCCCCCGGTCAGGAGCTTCGTCGCGATGAGCAGCGCCACGCAGACGAAGACGCCCTGAAAGAGCCGCGGTGGCGCGACGCTGGCCAGCGCCGAGCCGAGCGCCACGCCGATGAGGATCGGCAGCGCCCAGACCTTCAGCAGATCCTTGTCGACCGTGCCGCGCTGCAGGTGCCCGTAGGCCGAGACGAGCGAGGTCGGCACGATCACCGCAAGCGAGGTGCCCACGGCGAGCGGCATCGCCACTTCGGGATCGTGGCCGAGCAGCCGGAAGACCTCGAAGAAGACGGGAACCGAGATCGCGCCGCCGCCGATCCCGAACAGGCCCGCGAGGAACCCCGTCACCGCACCCGCCGCGGCCAGCGCCGCGATGAGCGCGAAGATCGTGCCCGAGGAAAGGAGCTCCATCAGCCTTCGGCCGTCCGCCGCGCGAGGCTTGCGCCGTCGAACCGGCCGAGGCCCGCCTCCAGCGCCGCCCGATAACGCTCCTCGGCGGCGGCGGAGAGCGGCAGCGCCGCCCCCTCGCGCTCGGCAAGGGCCAGAGCCAGATGCAGATCCTTGGCGAGGCCCGCGATGTCGAAGGTGCCGCGCTGATCGGCCCCTTCCAGGGTCTCCACCACCACCTGCGCGCGGTTCTTCAGCACCGCGGGACCGCCCGAGCTTTCGGCCATCAGGCCGATCGCCTGCTCGGCCGGAATGCCCGCCCCGCGCAGGAGGAGGAGGCTCTCGCCCAGCGTCTGCCAGTAGAGCGCGAGCGGCAGGTTCACGGCGAGCTTCATCCGGGCCGCGGCCCCGACGGACCCCAGATGCTCGACGCGACGGCAGAGCCGTTCGAGCACCGGCCGGGCCTGTTCGAGGGTCTCGGCCGGCCCGCCCGCGAAGCCCAGAAGCTGGCCCTTCAGCGCGGGGGCCACGGTGCCGCCCACCGGGCAATGGAGGAACTGCGCCCCGAGCGCCGTGGCCTGCGCCTCGAGCGCCTCGGCCTGATCGGGCAGGAGCGTCGACATCTCGACCACGATGCGGCCCGCCAGCGCCGCGCCCATGCCCGCCAGCACCGCCTCGGCTGCGGCGGCATCGGTCAGCGACAGAAGAACGAGATCGGCCTCGGCCAGCGCTTCGAGCGCCACGGCCTCGGCGCCGGCATCGACCGCGGCGCCCGTCCGGTCGGAACTGCGGTTCCAGACCCGGACCGGGGTCCCCGTCTCGCGGAGGCGGCGGGCGAAGGCCGTGCCCATGCGCCCGGTTCCGGCAATGCCCACCACGGTGTCGCTCATTCAAGCCTCCTTCATCAGTCCGAGTATCGCGAGCGTCGTCTCGCCCGCGGCGATCCGGCGCTTCATCTCTTCCTCGCGGCCGGCCCGCGCGCGGCCCGCGGCCAGCGCCGCCCCGGCCTCGTCGCGCGGCAGGATCAACACGGCATCCGCATCCGCCACCACCATGTCGCCGGGCCCGACAGAGGCCCGCCCGAACCTCAAGACCGCGCCCAGCTGGCCCCGGTCGGTCTTGGTCGTGCCGCGGATGTCGAGCCCGCGGGCGAAGACCGGAAAGCCCAGATCCGCGATCTGGGCACTGTCCCGCACCGCTCCGTCGATCACAAGGCCCGCGAGACCCCGCGCCATGGCCGCGAGCGCCATGATCTCGCCGAAGGGACCGCTGTCGAGGCTGGCTTCGTAATCGACCACCAGCACCTCGCCCGGCCGCGCCACCGCAAGCGCGCGGTGGAGCGCGAGATTGTCGCCCGCCCGGCAGCGGACCGTGAAGGCCGGCCCCGCCAGCGCCATGCCCGGCGCGAGCGGGCGGAGCGGCAGGCCCGGCAGACGCGCGCCGGGCCAGGCCTCGCCGAGCGTCGCCGTGCCGAGCGCGAGGAGATCGGCCGCGCGCACCACGGCTGTCAGACGGCCTTCGGCCCGATGCGGACCTGCATCGGCTCGAGCCCCTCCATCGTGCAGTCGAGCACGTCTCCGGTCACCACCGCGCCCACGCCCGCGGGCGTGCCGGTCATGATGATGTCGCCCGGCTGAAGGCGGTGCTGCTCGGAGAGCTTGGCAATGATCTCGTCGACCTTCCAGATCATCAGCCCGATGTCGGCATCCTGCTTGACCTCCCCGTTCACCTTCAGCGTGAGCTGGCCCGAGGTCAGCACCCCGCACTCCTCGGCGCGGGTGACGGGGCCGATCGGGGCCGAGAGGTCGAAGGCCTTCGTGACCTCCCACGGCAGGCCTTTTTCCAGCACGCCCTTCTGATGGTCGCGCCGCGTCATGTCGAGGCCCACGGCATAGCCGTAGATGTGGCTGGCGGCATCGGCGACCGAGATGTTGTAGCCGCCCGACTTCAGCACCACCACGAGCTCGCATTCGTAATGGAAGTTCTCGGTGAAGACCGGATAGGGGATCTCGCCGCCGTTGCGCACCACCGCATCCGCAGGCTTCATGAAGATCACCGGCGGGTCGCGCTCGTCCGCATTCATCTCGCGGATGTGGGCGACGTAGTTCTTGCCGATGCAATAGACGCGGCGCACCGGGAATTTCTCGTCGCTGCCGACGACATCGAGGTGGGCTTGCGCCGCGGTGGGTAGGACGTAGGCCGCCATCTGTCACTCCTCCTGAACAGTCGCGTGCGGGCCGCAGCCCTCCCGGCCGCGACTCGTGATGACAAAGCGTTCCCGGTATCGGGCGGCAGATCAAGATATGAAAACGCCTGATCTTCCGTTTCGTATATTTTTTTGAATTGTGGCTCGAATGGTATACGCTGAGTCGCGGAGGGAGCGCCCCTCGTCGGGGCGGAACGTCCGACAACGGGAGGAACAACAAGATGACCAGCACGACCAGACTGAGCCGTCGCAGCTTCGGCCTTCTGACCGCCGGAAGCGTCGCGAGCCTTGCCATCGGGGCGCCGAGCCTGATCCGCGCCCAGACGGCGGTGAATTTCGCCGTCCCCAATCCCTCCGCCCTGACCTGGCTGCCCTACTGGGTGGCGGTGGGCGAAGGCTACTTCGCCGAAGAAGGCTTCGAGCCCCGGCTCGAGGCCATCGACGGCTCTTCGGCCGTGCTTCAGGCCATGTCGGCGGGACAGGCACAGATCGGCGCGCCGGGACCGGGCCCGACGCTCGGCGCGCGCGCGCGCGGGGTGGACGTCAAGTTCCTCTACAACCTCTATCCGAAGTCGGTCTTCGGCCTCCTCGTGAAGGAGGACAGCGCCTATCAGACCCCGGCCGACCTCAAGGGCCAGGTCATCGGCGTGGGCACCGCGGACGGGGCCGAGGTCTCCTTCACCCGCGCCATCCTGACCGAGGCGGGCATGACCGAGGGGGCCGATTACAGCTTCCTGCCGGTGGGCGACGGCGGCACGGCGGCGGTGGCCTTCCTGCGCGACGAGGTGGCGGCCTATGCGGGCGCGGTCTCGGATGCGGCGATCCTTGCCGCGCGCGGCCTCACGCTGCGCGAGATCACGCCCGAGGCCTTCCTCGGCTTCTTCGGCAACGGCATCGCCATGCTGGAAAGCCAGATGCAGGCCATGCCCGAGCTTGCCCCCGCTTTCGGCCGGGCGCTGGTGCGCGGCACGCGCTTTGCCTCGGATCCGGCCAACAAGGAGAAGGCACTGGCCCATTGCGCGGCCGGCAACCCGCAGGAGGGCGAGCAGGATTACGCGGCCTCGCTCTATGACGGCGTGGTCAACCGCATGACCCCGACCGAGGCCTTCATCGGCAAGGGCTACGGCTACCAGCCGCCCGAGCACTGGCAGGCGATCCACGATTCCGCCGTGGCTTCGGGCGCCCTCTCCGAGCCGATCGAGGATCTGGCCTCGGTCTATACCAACGAGTTCGTCGAAGGCTGGAACAGCTGATGGCGATGGCAGAGCCCCGTGCCCGGATCCCGGAGACGGCCGCCCCCGCGCGGCCGATATACGAGATCGAGCGCCTGTCGAAGACCTATGCCAACAACCGGCTGGTCGCCCTGCAGGACGTGCATCTGACCCTGCGCAAGGGCGAGTTCGTCTCGGTCGTCGGCTCCTCCGGCTGCGGAAAGTCGACGCTTCTGAAGATCATGTCGGGGCTTCTGCCGCCCACGCGGGGGCGCGTCGTGCTGGACGGCAGGCCGGTGACGGGGCCGCGCCCCGATATCGGCATGATGTTCCAGCAGGCAACGCTCCTGCCCTGGAAGACCACGATCGAGAACATCGTGCTTCCCATCGAGATCCGCGAGGGGCGGGCGGCGGCGAAGGCCGCGCTGCCGCGCGCACAGGCGCTGCTGTCGCTGGTGGGTCTCGGCGATTTCGCCCGGGTCTTCCCGGGCGAGCTGTCCGGCGGCATGGCGCAGCGGGCCTCGATCTGCCGGATGCTGATCTCGGAGCCGGCGGTCCTGCTGCTCGACGAGCCCTTCTCGGCGCTCGACGAGCTCACGCGCGACTTCATGAACATGGAGCTGCAGCGGATCTGCGCCGAGCAGGAGGCCACGGCCTTCCTCGTGACCCACTCGCTCGCCGAGGCGGTGATCCTGTCCGACCGGGTGCTGGTGATGAAGCCGCGTCCGGGCCGGGTGGTCGAGGAAATCGTGATCGACCTGCCCCGCCCCCGCACGCTCGAGATGATCAACACGCCGAAGTTCGGCCAGATCGTCGGCCACATCCGCGACCTGCTCGGCAAGGAGGCCCACCAATGACCGACACTCTCGACAGCCGCGATACCGTCTGGGTCGAGCATGAGGCGCTGATCGACCGGGTGCCGCGCTGGGTGGCGATGCTCGCCCTCGCCGTCGTCGTGGTGGCGATCTGGGATCTGGCCACCGCGCGCATGGCCTGGGTCTCGCCCATCATCCTGCCGAGCCCCGGCGAGACGCTCGACGACCTGATCTTCGTGGGCAAGAACCTCCTTTCGGGGGGGTACATGCTCGAGGCGCTCTGGACGACGACGCGGACGGTGTTCTGGGCCTTCCTCTTGGCCACGGGCATCGGCTTCTCGCTGGGCGTGCTCGTCGGCGAGACGAAGTTCGGCGAGCGCGCGGTCATGCCCTATCTCGTGGCGATCGACACGATGCCGAAGGTCGCCTTCGCGCCGCTCTTCATCGCGTGGCTCGGCTTCGACATCGCCTCGAAGGTGGCGCTCGCGGCCTTCATCGCCACCTTCCCCATCGTGGTTTCGACGGCGGCAGGCCTCTATTCCGCTTCCGAGAACGAGCGGATGCTGTTCAAGGCGATGGGCGCCTCTCGGCTGCAGACGCTGCTGCGGCTCAAGCTGCCGAACGGGCTGCCGCACATCTTCACCGGGCTGAAGATCGCGGCCGTGGGGGTGATGGCGGGCGCCATCACGGGCGAGTTCCTCGGCGGCGGGCGCGGCTTCGGCGCGCTCATCCGCCAGTCGGCCAGCCAGATGGACACGCCGCGCGTCTTCGCGCTGATCCTCTATCTGAGCCTCCTCGGACTGGCCCTTTTCTTCACCGTGGCCTGGCTGCAAAAGCGTCTCGTCTTCTGGAACAAGGCGAATCAGCCCATCGGAGCTGCGTGATGACGAGTGCTGCGGAGAAGGCGCCGCCCGAAGCGCGGAACCTGTCGGAACAGGCCCACGACCGGATCCGCCGCGACATCCTGAGGGGCGAGCTCTTTCCCGGCGTGAAGCTCCATATCGAGGGCATCTCGGAGCGCTACGGCATCGGCATCGCCCCGGTGCGCGAGGCGCTGAACCGCCTCTCCTCGGAAGGGCTCGTCGAGCGCAAGAGCCAGCGCGGCTTCTTCGTGGCGGGCATCTCGATGGCGGGGCTCGAAGAGCTGGTGAAGACCCGGATCTGGCTCGAGACCCTGGCCCTGCGCGAGTCCATCGCGCAGGGCGACGTCGCCTGGGAGGAGAATCTCGTGCTCGCCTATCACCGGCTGGCACGGACCAATCGGCGGGTGCCTGACGCGTCCGGGCGCGATCTGGCCGAGGAGTGGGAGCATCTGCACAAGGCCTTCCACATGCTGCTCCTCGAGCGGTGCGGCTCGAGCTGGCTGCTCGGCTTCTGCTCGACCATGATGGATCAGGCGGTGCGCTACCGCAGCCTGTCGATGAAGGTCCACCCCAACGTCCAGCGGCGCGAGGGCGCGGCTGCGGAACATGCGGCCATTCTCGCAGCGGCCATCGACCGCAAGACGGATCTGGCCTGCGAGCTGCTGACCGAACATTACCGGGCCACCCTCGAGGCGCTGCGGGGCGTCGTCGGCGGCGACGAGACCGCGCCTGCCGCCGGGACGGGCCGCGAGGCCGGCTGAGCGGAAAGCTCCGCCGAGGGAGCGCGACCTCTTGACGCAGCGCCTTCGGCCGCTAGGTGGCCGCCAAAGCCACCGGGAGGCCGCCATGATCCACCTGACCGTCAACGGGCGCGAGATGTCCCTCGACGTCGATCCCGACACCCCTCTGCTCTGGGTCCTGCGCGACGAGCTGCGCCTGACCGGCACGAAGTTCGGTTGCGGGGTCGCCCAGTGCGGGGCCTGCACCGTCATGCTGGACGGGATGCCCCGACGGTCCTGCGTGACGCCGGTCGGGATGATCGAAAATGCGTCCGTCACCACCATCGAGGGGATGGAGGGGCCGGAGATCTCCGCCGTGCAGGCCGCCTGGGCCGCGTCGGACGTGCCGCAATGCGGCTGGTGCCAGTCGGGCCAGGTGATGTCGGCGACCGCGCTCCTGCGCCAGATCCCGAAGCCCACCGACGAGGAGATCGATCACGCGATGGGCGGCAACCTCTGCCGCTGCGCCACCTATGTCCGCATCCGGCAGGCGATCCATGACGCCGCCCGCACCCTGGAGGGCTGAGCCATGACCATGCTCTCGCGCCGCCGCTTCCTCGCCTCGACCGCGGGCTTCACCCTCGCCCTCGTGCTGCCCACTCCCTTCGCCCGGGCGCAGGGCGCGCCGCCGGACCTGCCCGCCACGCCCAACGCCTTCATCCGCGTGGGCGCGGACGATACGGTGACGGTCATCATCAAGCATCTCGAGATGGGCCAGGGCCCCTACACCGGCCTTGCGACGCTGGTGGCCGAGGAGATGGACGCGGACTGGAGCCAGATGCGCGCCGAAGCGGCCCCCGCCGACGATGCGCTCTACAAGAACCTTGCCTTCGGGGCGCAGGGCACCGGCGGCTCGACCGCCATCGCCAACAGCTACATCCAGATGCGCAAGGCGGGTGCTGCGGCCCGCGCCATGCTGGTCGAGGCCGCAGCCGAGGAATGGGGCGTGGCGGCCTCCGAGATCGCCGTCCGCGCGGGGCGGCTCTCGCATCCCGGCGGCAAAGAGGCGGGCTTCGGCGCCTTCGCGGCCGCCGCGGCCGAGCGCGCGGTGCCGCAGGATCCGCCGCTGAAGGACCCGTCGCAGTTCGTGCTGATCGGCGGCACGGGCAAGCGGCTCGATTCCGCCGCCAAGTCGGACGGCACCGCCGAATTCACGCTCGACATCTACCGCGAGGGGATGCTGACGGTCGTGGTGGCCCATCCGCCCGCCTTCGGCGCCACCGTGGCCTCCTATGACGATGCCCGCGCGCTGAAGGTGAAGGGCGTGGAGATGGTGCGCCAGATCCCCGAGGGGATCGCGGTCTATGCCCGCAACACCTTCGCCGCCATCAAGGGCCGCGACGCGCTGGAGATCCGCTGGGACGAGAGCAAGGCCGAGCGGCGCAGCTCCTCCGCCATGCTGGAAGACATGGCCGGTGCGCTGGCCGAGGCCCGGGTGGTCGAGGAATCCGGCGACAAGGGCGCCATCGAGGGCGCCGCCGAGGTGCTTCAGGCCGATTACCGCTTCCCCTATCTCGCCCATGCGCCGATGGAGCCGCTCGATGCGGTGATCGAGGTGAAGGAGGGCCGCGCCGAGCTCTGGTATGGCTGCCAGTTCCCCTCGATCGACCGGCCGACCGTGGCCCAGACCCTCGGCCTTCCGATGGAGTCCGTCAGGATCAACGTGCTCCTCGCGGGCGGCTCGTTCGGGCGGCGCGCGCAGGGCAACGGGCATCTCGCCGCCGAAATCGCCCATATCGCGCAGGCCGCCGGGCGCGACGGCGCCTTCAAGCTGCTCTGGACCCGCGAGGACGATCTGAAGGGCGGCTACTACCGCCCGATGACGCTCCACCGGCTGCGTGCCGGTCTCGATGCCGAGGGCCGGATCGTCGGCTGGGAGAATGCCGTCGCGAACCAGTCGATCATGGCAGGCACCGCGCTCGAGGCCTTCATGCAGGACGGGCTGGATCCCAGCTCCTACGAGGGATCGAACGATCTGCCCTACGACGTGGGGGCGCGACGCATCTCCTGGGCGCGGGTGGAAAGCCCGGTGCCCGTGCTCTGGTGGCGCTCGGTCGGCCACACGCACACGGCCTTCGCGGTCGAGGTCTTCCTCGACGAGGTGCTCGAGCGGGCGGGCAAGGATCCGGTGCAGGGGCGGCTCGATCTGATGACGCCCGAGGCGGGGCGCTACCGCGGCGTGCTGGAAAAGGTGGCCGAGATCGCGGACTGGCAGGGCCGCACCCGCGAGGGACGCGCCTATGGCGTGGCGGTCGCCAAGAGCTTCGGCACCTATGTGGCCCAGATCGTCGAGGTCGAGAACGGCGGGGCGCTGCCGAAGGTCACGCAGGTCTGGTGCGCCGTCGATTGCGGCGTGGCGGTCAACCCCGACGTGATCCGCGCCCAGATGGAGGGCGGCATCGGCTATGCGCTTTCGGCCGCGCTTTACAGCGCGATCACGCTCGATGGCGAGGGGCGGGTGCAGCAGTCGAACTTCGACGATTACCGCCTGTTGCGCATCCACGAGATGCCGCAGGTCCATGTGGCGATCCTGCCCTCGACCGAGCCGCCCACCGGCGTGGGCGAGCCCGGCGTGCCGCCGCTTGCCCCGGCCGTGGCGAATGCCTGGCGCGCCCTCACGGGTCAGCCGGTGCGCCAGCTTCCCTTCGCGCAACTTCTGTCCTGAGGTGACCATGCGCCTTTCCTTCCTCGCCGCAGCAATGCTCGCGGCGGCCCCTGCGCTCGCGCAGGACCTGCGCGGGCCCGACGCCTTCGCCGACATCGCCGACGAGGGCGCGCGCTCCGAGGCCCTCTTTGCCGAGATGGGCAAAGTCCTCACCCATCCGCGCTGCCTGAACTGCCACCCCGTCGAGGGCGGCCCCACGCAGGGCGACCGGATGCAGGCCCACAACCCGCCGGTGGTTCGGGGCGCGGCCGATTTCGGCGCGGTCGGGATGAACTGCACCACATGCCACGGGTCGCGGAACGTCTCCTTCACCGGCAGTCCCGGCAGCATCCCGGGCCACGAGCCTTGGGCGCTGGCACCGATCAGCATGGGATGGGTCGGCCGCAGCCTGGGCGAGATCTGCGCGCAGATGAAGGACCCCGAACGCAACGGCGGCAAGACGCTGGAACAGCTGCACGAGCACAATGCAGAGGACGGGCTCGTGGGTTGGGGCTGGGACCCCGGCGAGGGCCGCGAGCCCGCGCCCGGCAGCCAGAAGATCTTCGGCGAGCTCACGCGCGCCTGGATCGACAGCGGCGCCGCCTGCCCCTCCTGATCCCGGTGACCGCCGCCGGCCGGGGTCGGTCCGGCGGCAGCGCGGCCGCGCCGACCAGCCCCGGCCGATGCTCCTTGGATACGAGCAGCTTGGCCAGATGCACCGCCGACAGGATCGGGCAGGTGCGCAGCATCCCCGGTCGACGGCAAAGCGGGTCGCCCCAGCGCCTTCGGCAGCCGGTCGCGCTGTCGGCAGGCGTCCGTGGGGCGGATGAGGCTGCGCCCGGAGATCCCGTCGCGCGACCGGCGGCAATCGATCTTGCCGCCCTCGATGGCCGAGGTCAGAGGCAGCTCGCCCACATCGATGGTCACATGGGTCATGTACTGGCGCCCCGGATGGTCGCTGTGGTTCCCGAGCCCCTCGGGCCGGACGTTGCGCGAGGCGCCCGCCCCGGACGGTAGAGGCACCGCCGAGCATCCGGCGCCGGAAGCGATGGGCGGCGGGATGGCCGTCGCCCGACAGGCTTCAGGCTCCTCATCCGCGCGGTCGCGGCGCCGGCTTCCGGCCTCGATCAGCGCGAGGCTGAGCCCGCGTCCCACGAGGCGGCTGACGATGGCGAGCCGGCCGGGCCGCGGCCCGCCACCGCACCGTCGAAGGGGGGATCCGACGGTCCGCCGCCCAACCAGCATCAACCCTCGGGCAGCCATCCCGCGTGCCGGACGATATGCCGGAACCAGCCTTCTCCCCACGGGACTGTCGGCAGATCCTGTCCCTGAGCAGCCGGTTTGCCCGCCGCTGCGCAGCGATCGGGCGCAGGCCGGATCCTCGCGGAGCGCGCCGTCGAGAGCGGTTAAGGCTCCCCTTCCGAGGGGCGCAGACGTCTCTCATCCTGAGGGAGAGAGTGCCCCTTGCCCGGACCCTGACGACGGATGCCGGCGGAGGGGGAAGGATGACGGAGATTTGGCGCAGCTGGGGAGCCTTGAGCGACGCCGCGGCAGGCCCGGGCGGCCCGGCGCCGGAGGGGCTTGGCGGCAGCGCGGGCGCAGGCTAGAAGGACCCGCGACACGAGCGTCGGGAACCGACGATCTTCAGGAGGCTGTGCGCCGCGCCCCGGGCTTTCTTGCCGGGCCGGGCGCAGCATGAGGAGCAACGCCGGAGCCGTCAGGCGGGCGATCCAGAAGGGGCACTGCATGTCCTGGCGCAGCGAGACGCCCGAAGACGCGACGCCTCCGGACGAGGCCCTCCCGCCCCGGTCGCGCCCCGTGCGCGACTGGCTCAGCCGCAACCGCACCGTGCTGCTCGCGCTGGTGACATGGGTCGTGTTCGCGGCAGTCGCCTACACGACCTACCGGATCACGGGCGACATCCGCTACAAGGACATCCTGCACGCGCTCGAGGCGACGACCTGGACCGACATCCTGATCGCGGGCTTCTTCACCGTGGTGAGCTTCGTCCTGCTCGCGGGCTACGATGTCAACGCGCTGCGCCATCTGGGCAAGCAGGCCAATCTGGTGCAGGTGGGCATGATCGCCTTCAGCGCCTATGCGATCGGCAACACCGTGGGGTTCGGCCCGCTGTCGGCCGGGGCGGTGCGCTACCGCGGTTACAGCCGGCTCGGCCTCTCTGGCGAGCAGATCGCCGGCGTGATCGCCTTCGTGACCCTCTCCTTCGGCCTCGGTCTGACGGTCACCACCGCGCTCGCGGCGCTGGTGGCGGCCGATCAGGTGGCGGGCTTTGCCGGTCTCACGCCGCAGATGCTACGGCTTCTGTCGGCGGCCCTCCTGCTCGCGCTGACGGTGGCGGCCGTGATCCTCTGGCGCAGCGACGGGTGGCTGCGGCCGCACATGCCGCGCCCGGGCATCGCACTGGGCCAGCTGGCCATCACCGCGGCCGATCTCATGGTCTGCGCCACTGTCCTCTGGGTGCTCCTGCCGCAGGATCTGGAGGTCAGCTGGATCTCCTTCGTCATCATCTATGCCATCGCCATCGGCCTCGGCGTGCTGAGCCACGTCCCGGCGGGACTGGGCGTCCTCGAGGCGGTGATCCTGACCACGCTCGGCGGCTCGACGGGGACGGACGCTCTGCTGGGGTCGCTCGTCCTCTACCGGGTTATCTACCATGTCGTGCCCCTCCTGATCGCGGTGGTGGTGGTGGCCTGGACCGAGGCGCTCGAGGCGTTCCATTCGCCGCGCCTCGAATGGGCGGAGCGGATGGGCACGCTGCTCGCGCCCTCGCTCCTCGGCTCGCTCGCGGTGATCTGCGGCGTCATGCTGATCTTCTCGAGCGTGATCCCCGCGCGCGAGGCGAACCTCGTCTGGCTCGCGGGCTACGTCCCCGCCCTGCTCATCGAAGGGGCGCATTTCCTGTCGAGCCTGATCGGCCTCGTGCTGTTCGTCGCGGCCCGGGGCCTCACGCAACGGCTGGACGGCGCCTACTGGCTGACGCTGGGTGCGGCGAGCGCGGCCTTCCTCTTCACCTTCGTCAAGGCGCTGGCCCCCTACGAGGCGGTGATGCTGGCCGCCCTGATCGGCTTTCTCCTCCTGAGCCGGCCGCTCTTCGACCGGCCCGCCTTGCTCTTCTCGCAGACGCTGACGCCGCCCTGGATCGCGGGGATCGCCACCGTGGCCATTTCGGCCATCACGATCCTGCTCTTCGTTCAGAAGGACGTGGCATACAGCCACGACCTCTGGTGGCAGTTCGAGATCTCGGCCGAGGCGCCGCGCGGGCTGCGCGCCCTTCTGGGCGTAGTGGTGCTGTCGGCGCTGATTGCGATCCGCAGCCTGCTGCAGCCCTCCCGCCCCGAGCCCGGGATGCCCGACGAGGCCGAGCTGCAGAAGGCGCTCGCCATCGTCGAGGGGCAGGACATGGGCGAGGCCAATCTCGTGCGGATGCGCGACAAGAGCCTGATCTTCTCGGACGCGGGCGACGCCTTCCTCATGTATGCGGTGCAGGGCCAGTCCTGGATCTCGCTCTTCGGGCCCATCGGCGCCCCGCGCGCGCAGGCCGAACTGATCTGGCGCTTCATCGAGACCGCGCGCGCCAAGGGCGGCCGGCCGGTCTTCTATCAGGTGCCGCCCTCGCTTCTGCCGCTCTGCGCCGACGCGGGCCTGCGCGGGCTGAAGCTGGGCGAGCGGGCGGTGGTCGATCTCGAGGCGATGGACCTGCAATCGAGCCAGTGGGCCGAGCAGCGGCAGGCCCTGCGCAAGGGCGAGCGGATGGGGCTGGCCTTCGAGCTGCTGGAGCCCGCCGACCTCGGCCCGATCCTCGACGAGCTCCAGCAGGTTTCGGACGCATGGCTCGCGCATCACGACACCCGCGAGAAAGGCTTCGCCCTCGGCCGGTTCGAGCGCGACTATGTGGCCGAGCAGCCGGTGGCGGTGCTGCGCGCCGAGGGACGCATCGTGGCCTTCGCCACGGTCATGCAGACGGGAACGAAGGCCGAGGCCACGCTCGATCTGATGCGCTTTGCCCGCAGCGCGCCGCCGGGCTCGATGGATGTGCTGCTGTGCAACCTGCTGGTCGAGATGAAGCGGCAGGGCTTCCGCAGCTTCAACCTCGGGATGGCGCCGCTGTCGGGCATCACCGCACATCAGGCCGCGCCGTTCTGGAACCATCTCGGCCAGTCCGTCTTCGAACATGGCGAGCGGTTCTACAATTTCCGCGGCCTGCGGTCCTTCAAGGCCAAATACCGTCCCGACTGGCAGTCGCGCTACCTCGTGACGCCGGGCGGGGTCTCGCCTCTGGCGGCACTGGTCGATGTCACGCTGCTGATCGGCGGCGGCCTCCGGGGCGTGATGCGGAAGTGAGCCGCGCGGCTGCGGCCGGAGCCGCGCCCTCCGCAGCACCCGAGGCCCGCGGCGGAATGCCGCAGCGCCGGTGCCCGAAGCCCTTGCTGCAGGGCGGCAGAGGCCGCAGGACCGACCGTGGCGGCCGATCCCCGACCGGCGAGACACTGGACGCTCGCCCCCCGGAGGTCATTATCGCCTCACGGGCCCGGCTGCCCGGTCCACGGGAGACTCAGTCCATGATGCGCGCCCTCCTTCCCTTCCTCCTCGCACCGGCGCTGGCCTGTGCGCCCGCGATGGCCGAGACGCCGTTCGAGAAGCTCAAGGCCCGCTTCTTCGCCGAGGAGACCGAGGGCATCGCGCGCTCGAACGGGCGGATCGAGGCGCAGACGGTGGATGTGGCGGCCAAGCTCGCCGGGCGCGTGACCGAGGTGCTGGTCGCGGAGGGCCAGATCGTGTCGCCCGGCGATCCGGTCGCGCGGCTCGACGACCGCGATGCGCAGGCGCAGCTTCTGGCGGCCAAGGCCGCGCTCATGCGCGCCCACGCGGGCAAGAGCGTGGCCGAGGCGAGCGTGGCGCAGGCGGACAGCGCGCTCACCGTGGCCGAGACCAACCGGGACCGGGTGGTGCAGCTGCACGCCGACAAGCATGTGTCGGACGCGGTGCGCGACGATGCGGTCAATGCCGCCGTCTCGGCCGAAGCGGCGCTGAAGATGGCCCGGGCGCAGGTGACGGAGTCCGAAGCGCTGATCGCTGCCGCCGAGGCCGACCTCGCCCGCGCCGAGATCGCGCTCGAGGATCTGACGATCGCGGCCCCGGTGCGCGGGCGCGTGGTCTACCGGCTGCGCGAGCCGGGCGAGGTGGTGGCGGCCGGCGCGGCGGTGGTCTCGATCCTCGACCTCTCCGACGTCTACATGAACATCTACCTGCCCGCCGCCGACGTGGGGCCGCTGGTGCTGAACGACGAGGCGCGGCTGATCCTCGATCCGGTGCCGCGCTACGTCATCCCCGCCACCGTCACCTTCATCTCGCCCGAGGCGCAGTTCACGCCGAAGTCGGTCGAGACCGCCTCGGAGCGCGAGGATCTGGTGTTCCGGGTGAAGCTCCGGGTGCCGCCCGAGCTGCTCTCCCGGTTCGAGACCCAGATCAAGACCGGCGTCCGCGGTCTGGGCTTCGTGCGCACCGAGCCCGGCCGCGACTGGCCCGCCGATCTGGCCGTGAAGCTGCCGGACTGAGGGCATGGAGAGCGTAGCCGAGATCGCGGGCGTCTCGCACCGCTACGGCACCGTGACCGCCCTCGATGCGGTCAGCCTCGCCATTCCCGCGGGCCGGATGGCGGGGCTGATCGGGCCGGACGGGGTGGGCAAGTCCACCCTTCTCGCGCTGGTCGCGGGCGTGCGGCGGCTGCAGGGCGGCGGGCTCACCGTGCTCGGCCACGACATGACCCGCCGCGCCGAGCGGCAGGCGGTGGCGCCGCGGGTGGCCTACATGCCGCAGGGGCTCGGGCGGAACCTCTATCCCACCCTCACGGTGCGCGAGAACCTCGAGTTCTTCGGCCGGCTCTTCGGCCAGAAGGCGCCGGAGCGCGCGCAGCGGATCGAGATGCTGCTCCGCGCCACGGGCCTCGACCCCTTCCCCGACCGCCCCGCCGGCAAGCTCTCGGGCGGCATGAAGCAGAAACTTTCGCTCTGCTCGGCGCTGATCCACGACCCGGACCTGCTGATCCTCGACGAGCCCACGACCGGGGTCGATCCGCTCTCGCGCCGTCAGTTCTGGGAGCTGATCGCGGCCATCCGCACCCACCTGCCGGGGATGAGCGTCCTCGTCGCCACCGCCTACATGGAGGAGGCCGACCGGTTCGACTGGCTGGCCGCGATGGACGGGGGCCGCGTGATCGCCACCGGCAGCCCGGCCGAGCTGCGCGCCCGCACCGGGGCCGCCACGCTCGAGGCGGCCTTCATCCGTCTCCTGCCCGGCGGGGCCGATGCCGCCCCCGTCATCCTGCCGCCGCGGGGCGATGCGCCCGACGCCACCCCCGCCATCGAGGCGCGCCACCTCACCAAGCGGTTCGACGACTTCACCGCGGTGGACGATGTGAGCTTCACCATTCCCGAGGGCGAGATCTTCGGCTTCCTCGGCTCGAACGGCTGCGGCAAATCCACCACGATGAAGATGCTGACCGGCCTTCAGGACGCGACCGAAGGCGAGACGCGGCTCTTCGGCGAGCGGCTGGGCGCCGCCGACATGCAGAGCCGGATGCGCATCGGCTACATGTCGCAGGGCTTCTCGCTCTATGGCGAGCTCACCGTGCGGCAGAACCTGACGCTCCATGCCCAGCTCTATGCCCTGCCCGCCGCGCGGCGCGCGCCCCGGGTGGCCGAGGTCATGGCCGAGTTCGATCTGGCCGAGGTCGCCGATCAGAAACCCGAGAGCCTGCCGCTCGGCATCCGCCAGCGCCTCCAGCTCGCGGTGGCCACCATCCACGAGCCGCGGATCCTGATCCTCGACGAGCCCACCTCGGGCGTGGATCCGCTCGCGCGCGACGACTTCTGGCGCAAGCTCATCGTGCTCTCGCGCGAGCGCGGCGTGACCATCTTCATCACCACCCATTTCATGAACGAAGCCGAGCGCTGCGACCGCATCTCGCTCATGCATGCGGGCCGCGTGCTCGAGATGGGGACGCCGGCCGAGATCGTGTCCCGCCGCGGGGCAGCCACGCTCGAGGAGGCCTTCATCGCCTGCCTCGAGGAGCAGACCGGCTCGGCCGGCGGCGAGGCGGCGGCCATGGTGCCGCCCGATCCCGCCCCGCCCGCGGGGCGAATGCGGCAGGCGCTGACCCGCGCCGGGGCCTACAGCTGGCGCGAGACGCTGGAGCTCGTCCGCGACCCGATCCGGCTCTTCTTCGCGCTAGCGGCGCCGGTGATCCTGCTGCTGACCATGGGGTTCGGCATCTCCTTCGACGTGAACCGCCTGAGCTTCGCCGTCAACGATCAGGACCGCAGCGCCGAGAGCCGCGCCCTCGTCGACGAATTCGCGAGCATCCGCCAGTTCGACCGGCGGGCGGACTTCGCCAGCCGGGCCGATCTCGATGCCCGCATGACGCGCGGCGCGGTGACAGTCGCGCTCGAGATCCCCGACGGCTTCGGCCACGACCTCCGGCGCGGCACCGTGCCCGAGGTCTCGCTCTGGATCGACGGGGCCATGCCCTTCCGCGCCGAGACCGCGCGCGGCTATGCGGCGGGCGTGCTGCAGACCTTCGCGGCCCGGCTCGCGCGCGAGGAGGGACGCGGCACAGCCTCGCCGGTCACGGTCGAGACGCGCTTCCTCTACAATCAGGCGTTCCTCTCGGCCAATGCCATGGTGCCCTCCATCATCATGCTGATCCTGATGCTGGTGCCCGCCATCATGGCCGCGGTCTCGGTCGTGCGCGAGAAGGAGAGCGGCACCATCGCCAACTTCCGCTCGACGCCGGTCGGGCGGGCCGAATTCCTCGTGGGCAAGCAGCTGCCCTATGCCGTGATCGCCTGGGGTAGCTTCTGGGTGCTGTTCCTTCTGGCCCGCCTGCTGTTCGAGGTGCCCTTCTCGGGCGATCTGGGCGCGCTCGCCGCGATCTCGGCGGTCTATGTGGTGGCGACAACGGGCTTCGGGCAGTTCATCTCCTCCTTCACCGCGACGCAGGTGACGGCGGTCTTTGCCACCGCGATCATCACCATCATCCCCACCATCAACTTCTCGGGGCTGATCGTGCCGGTCTCGTCGCTGGCCCCGGCCGCGCGGATGCTGGGCCGCGCCTTCCCCGGCGCGTGGTATCAGCCGGTCTCGGTCGGCAGCTTCGTCAAGGGGTTCGGCTGGGCCGAGCTCTGGCCTGCGGGGCTGATGATGCTGGGCTTCTGCGCGGCCTATCTCGCGCTCTCCGTCCTCGCGCTGCGCAAGCAGGAGGCCTGAGATGGGCGGACAGAGCCTGAAGAACATCCTGCGGCTCACGGTCAAGGAGCTGCGCGCGATCCGCGGCGACCGGGTGATGATCGTGCTGATGATCTATGTCTTCACCGTCGCCACCTGGCTCGTGGCGGGCGCGGCCGACACCGACATCAAGAACCTCTCGGTGGCGGTGGTGGACGAAGACCGGAGCCAACTCTCGGACCGTCTGGCGGGCGCGATCCGCGCGCCGCTCTTCACCCCGCCCGAGCTTCTGACCGCCGCCGAAGCCGAGGCCGCGCAGAATGCCGGGCGGCAGGTACTGGTCGTCTCGATCCCGCCCGACTTCGAGCGGAGCCTGCGCCGCGGCGATCCCGCCACGCTCCTGATCCTGATCGACGCCACCGCGGTCGCGCAGGCCGGCAACGGCGCGAGCTTCCTGCGCCAGCTCCTGCTGGACGAGGTCCAGAGCTACCTCGCCCCCGGCGCGCCCGCCGCTGCGCTCGTCGCGGTAGAGACGCGCAACCGCTTCAACGAGAACCTGACCGGCAGCTGGTTCACCGCCGTCATGCAGCTGATGAATTCGGTGACGATCCTCACGCTCATCCTGTCGGGCTCCTCGATGATCCGCGAGCGCGAGCACGGCACCATCGAGCATGTGCTGGTGATGCCGGTGCGCCCGCACGAGATCGTCTTCTCGAAGGTGCTGGCCACGGGCGCGGTGATCCTCCTGGCCTCGGTCCTGAGCCTCGCCTTCGTGATCGAGGGGGCGATGGGGGTGCCGATCGAAGGCTCGCTCGCGCTCTATGCCGGAGGCGCCGCGCTCTATGTGGTGGCGGTGGCGAGCCTCGGGCTGATGCTGGCCTCGTTCACGCAGAACATGGGCCAGTTCGGCCTGCTGGTGCTGCCCGTCATCATCGTGATGTTCATGCTCTCGGGCGGGATCACGCCGCTCGAGTCGATGCCGGGCTGGCTGCAGGTGGTCATGCGGCTCATCAGCCCCTCGCCGCATTTCGTGGCCTTCGCCCAGTCCGTCCTCTACCGCGGGGCGGGCCTCTCGCTCGTCGTCTGGGAGATGGCGGCGATGGCCGCGATGTCGGTCGTGGCGCTGGCCATCGTTCTCGCCCGCTTCCGCAAGGTGCTGGCGGGCTGAAGGGCGCGAAGGCGGCGGCCCTTCGGGGGCCGCGCGGCGCGGCGCGCAGTCCGGACGCGGCTCCTGCGCGACCTATCGCGGGCATCAGGGCCGGGCGGCCGGCCGCACCCGCCGATCCGGGATCAGAGCGCCATCAGCGCCTTGCCCAGTTCCTGCACGAGGATGCTCGCCCCCGAGACGAAGAGGAGCAGGATCAGCAGGCGCTTGAACTGCGCGTCGGTGAGCCGCGCGAAGAGCCGGACGCCCACCTGTGCCGCGAGCATCGTCACCGGCAATGCGCCCGCGATCAGGAGGAGCGTCTCGGCGGTGTAGGCGCCCTGGAACGCGAGGAGCACCACCGTCGCGCCGAGGATGGTGACGTTGAAGGGCTGCATAACCCCGCGCTGCTCCTGCCGCGTCCAGGCATGGAGCGTGCACCACATGGTGGGCAGCGCCCCCGAGAGCGAGGCCGCGCCTCCGAGAAAGCCGCCGGAGAAGCCCACCGCCATATCGGCCACGGGCATTCGCAGATCGAGCGCGGGCAAGGTGCGGCGGAAGGCGAAGAAGAGCCCGTAAAGCCCCATGAAGCCACCGATAACCAGCTTCAGCCACCCCGCCTCGACATATTGAAGCGAGAGCACCCCGAGCGGGACCGCCACGAGCGCGGGCAGCACGAAGCGCAGGATGCGCCGCGGCTGGCGCGAGATCGCCTCGCGCACGGCCCAGAGGCCGGGCAGCCCGCTCGTCACCGACATGACCGCCGAGATCGCCACGGCCTGCGCCGGCGGCAGGATCTCGAGCCAGAAGGCCAGCGCGAAGAGCGCCGTGCCGAAGCCCGCGAGCCCGTTGACGAACCCGCCCGCCGCCGCGCCGAGCCCGAAGAGAAGGAGGAAGTCGAGGGTCACGAAAGGGCTCCGTCAGAGGGAAGAAGGGTCGAGCACGCCGATGCCCACCGCCTGCACCAGCTTCTCGTGCAGGATGCGCAGGACGCGCGGGCGCGCATTGTCGGCCCGGCTGCTGAGGCCGAGCTGGCGTCGGAGCCCGCCCGCGTCGAGCGGGATGTGCTTGAGCGGCAGAGGGTTGATGTGATCGACACAGGGACGCGGCGCGATGGAGACGCCGAGGTTCGCCAGCACCATGCTCGAGATCGTCTCGAGGCTCTCGAGCTCCATGCTCTCGCGCACCTCGATCCGGCGCTGCTGGAGCCAGGCCTCGATCAGCCCGCCCACCACCGCTTGCCGCGAGAAGCGGATGAAGGGCTGCGTGGCCAGCAGTTCCAGCGGGTCGTCGCTCGCCGTGTCGTGCGAGGCCAGAAGCTCGAGCGGCTCGTCGGCCACATGGTTCCAGACCATCCGCCGCGGCACCACATGGGGCCGCGTGAGCACCGCCGCATCGAGCGAGCCGCGCTCGACCTGCTGGAGGAGGTTCGTGGTCAGCCCCGGCACGATGGTCACGCTGAGCGCCGGAAAGTCGCGCTTGAGCAGCGTCACCGCGACCGGGATGAGCCCGATCAGCGTGGTGGGCACGGCGCCGAGCCGGATCGTGCCCTCGACGCTGCCCTCTCCCGTCACCGCGAGCGCGAGCCCGTCGTAGGCCGCCACCACGTCGCGCGCGCGGCTGACGAAGGCCTGCCCCAGAGGCGTCAGTTCGGGGCTGCGCCGCGAGCGGTCGAAGAGGCGGATGCCGAAATCCTCTTCCAGCTTCTGCATCTGCTGGCTGACCGCGGCATGGGTCAGGAACACCGACTCCGCCGCCGCGCTGAAGGTCCCGTGCTCGCTGACCGCGATCAGCGTGCGGAGCATCCGGATCGACATCCGCCCCTCTCTTTCGTCAGATTTTCTTACATCACATGTCAGCTTTTATTTGTTTTTATTAGATTAGCTTTCGATTAGCCTGTCAATGGGAACAGGTGGAGCCTCGCCGAACCGCTCCGCCCCCTTCGTTCGAGACCAGATCGCGGCCGATGGCCGTGCACCAGCCGGAGGCATGATCCCGATGAACGACCGCCGCCCCTTCCTGCTTCGCGGAGCGGATCTTCTCGTCTCCACGCTGGTCGATTGCGGGGTGACCCGGATCTTCAGCCTGTCGGGCAACCAGATCATGCCGCTCTACGACGCCTGTCTGGGCTCCGGGATCGAGATCGTCCATGTGCGTCACGAGGCGGCCGCCGTTTTCATGGCCGAGGGCTGGGCGCAGCTTACGGGCGAAGTGGGCGTGGCGCTGGTCACGGCGGGCCCGGGGGCTGCCAATGCGGTGGGGCCGCTGATGAGCGCGCGCCAGTCCGAGACGCCGCTGCTGCTCCTTAGCGGGGACTCGCCCCGGGCGCAGGACGGGATGGGGGCGTTCCAGACCCTCGATCAGGTGGCCGCGACCGCGCCCTTCACCAAACATTCCGCGCGCGTGGGCTCGGTGCCGACGCTGGCGCACGAGCTCAGGGCGGCGCTGACGCTGGCCCGGGCGGGGCGGCCGGGGCCGGTGCATCTGGCGCTGCCGCAGGATCTTCTGACCCAGCGCGCCGAGGGTGTGCCGAGCAGCAGCCGGACCGCAGCCGCCACGGTGCCGGCCAGCGAGCGCGAGACCGCGAGGCTCGCGGCCGAGATCGCGGAAGCGCGCCGCCCGCTGATCGTGACGAGCGGCCTCTTCAGCCCGACCCGCGGCGGCGATCTGGCCCGCAGGCTCGGTCAGAGGCTCGCCGTTCCGGTCGTGGCGCTGGAGAGCCCGCGCGGCCTGCGCGATCCGGCCCAGCCCGGCCTGCGGCAGCGGATGGCCGAGGCGGATCTCGTGATCTCGCTCGGCAAGTCCGTCGATTACATGCTCGACTTCGGTCGGGCCACCTCCGCGGACTGCGGCTGGATCGTGGTCGAGCCCGAGGACGGGGCGGGCGAAGAGGCCGTCCGCAACCTCGGCCCGAAGCTGCGCCGCCTGATCGCGGCTGATCCGCGGGCGCTGGCGCAGGGGCTGGCGGACCTGCCCGAGGCCGGCTGCGACGCGGCGCGCCGCGACTGGTGCGCCCGCTTCGGACGGCGGCCCGCGCCGCCCGCACCGGATGAGACGCCGGGGCCGATCGATTCCGGGCTGCTCTGCGCCACCCTGTCCGACGTTCTGGGCGCGGACGGGGGCGAGACGATCCTCGTCTCGGACGGCGGCGAGTTCGGCCAGTGGGCGCAGGCCCTCGTGCAGGCCGACCGACGGCTCATCAACGGGCCCGCAGGCGGGATCGGCGGGGCGCTCGGGCATGCGGTGGCGGCAAGCCTCGCCTGCCCCGAGGCCCGTATCGCGGTCGCCAGCGGGGATGGCAGCATCGGCTTTCATCTGGCAGAACTCGAGACGGCGGTGCGCGCGGGCGCGGCCTTCGTGGTGGTGATCGGCAACGACCGCCGCTGGAATGCCGAGCATCTGCTGCAGCTTCGCGAATTCGGCCCCGACCGCGTCCATGGATGCGAGCTTTCGGGCGCCCGTTACGATCTGGTCGCCGCGGCCCTCGGGGGCACGGGCGCCCATGTGACATGCCGGTCCGAGCTTCGGGGCGCCCTGCGGCGCGCCTTCGCCGCCGGCGGAGTGGTTCTGGTGAATGTGGAGATCGAGGGCCGCGCAGCCCCTTCCGGAGAGGAGCCGGAAGCGGCGGAGACGGCGCAGCCCGACGGATGATGGCCAGGGGTGCGCGCTTCGGCGCGCCGGCCGAGCAAACGGGAGGAAACATGACACACAGCGAGCCCTTGCTGTCGGTCCGGGGGGTCACGATCCAGTACAAGACCCCTCAGCATCTGATCACGGCCACCTATCGGGTCGATTTCGACGTGCATCAGGGGGATCGCTTCATCCTTCTCGGGCCGTCGGGCTGCGGCAAGTCCACGCTGCAGAAGGCGGTGGGCGGCTATATCACGCCCTGCGAGGGCGAGATCCGGCTGAAGGGCCAGAAGGTCAAGGAGCCCGGCCCCGACCGGATGATGGTGTTTCAGGAGTTCGACCAGCTTCTGCCGTGGAAGACGGTGAAGCAGAACGTGGCCTTCGCGCTTCAGACCGCGAAACGGCTCTCGCGTGCCGAGGCCGAAGAGCGGGCGATGCATTACGTCTGCAAGGTCGGCCTCGAGAAATTCGCCAACAGCCATCCCCACATGCTGTCGGGCGGCATGAAGCAGCGCGTGGCCATCGCGCGCGGCATGGCGATGGAGCCCGACATCCTGCTGATGGACGAGCCCTTCGCCGCCCTCGATGCGCTCACACGGCGGCGGATGCAGGACGAGCTGCTGGCCCTCTGGGAGGAGACGCATTTCACCGTCCTCTTCGTCACCCACTCGATCGCCGAGGCGATCAAGATCGGCAACCGCATCCTGCTGCTCTCGCCCCACCCCGGCCGGGTGAAGGCCGAGATCAACAGCACCACCGACCCCATCGAGGCGGCGCGGCTGGAGAAGCGCATCCACGAGATGCTGTTCGTGAACGAGCCGGACGAGGAGGAGGCCGAGCATGCTTAATATGACCGCGACCATGCCGCGCGACGCGGGCCCCGCCACGCCCGTCCGGGCCGAGATCTACCACGACGACCGCGCCCCCACCTCGGAGGACGAGATCAGCGTCATTCAGGCGCGGCTGACCTGGGCCGAGGCGCTCTACAACGTGCCGGTGCTGCGCAAGGGGCTGATCCTCGTCGTCCTCGCCCTCGCCTGGGAGATCTACGGGCGCACGCTGAACAACGACCTGCTGTTCCCCTCCTTCTCGCAGACCATCGCGGCGCTCTGGGACAGCGTGCTGAACGGCGGACTGCTGATGCGGGCGCTCGCCTCGCTCAAGGTGCTGGTGACGGGCTATGCGGTGGGGATCCTGCTGGCCGCGGTGCTGACGGCGCTGGCCATCGCCTCGCGGATCGGGCGGGACTTCCTCGAGATCATGACCTCGATGTTCAACCCCCTGCCCGCCATCGCCCTTCTGCCGCTGGCGCTGATCTGGTTCGGGCTGGGCAACATGAGCCTCGTCTTCGTGCTGGTCCATTCGGTGACCTGGGCCATCGCGCTCAACACCCATTCGGGCTTCCTCGGCGTGAGCCGGACCCTGAAGATGGTGGGGCGCAACTACGGGCTGAAGGGATGGGGCTTCATCACCAAGATCCTGATCCCGGCGGCCTTCCCGAGCATCCTGACCGGCCTCAAGATCGGCTGGGCCTTCGCCTGGCGGACGCTGATCGCGGCCGAGCTCGTCTTCGGCGTGAGTTCGGGCTCGGGCGGTCTCGGCTGGTTCATCTTCGAGAACAAGAACCTGCTCGAGATCTCGAACGTCTTCGCCGGCCTTCTCACGGTCATCATCATCGGCCTCGTGGTCGAGAACCTGATCTTCGCCACTATCGAGAAGCGCACGATCCAGCGCTGGGGGGTGCAGCACTGACAGGGCGCCGGGGCGGGGAGGCCCCGGCACCCGTCCCTGCCACGGCCGCATCCGCAGGCCCGCAGGGACGGCGCGCGCGCAAGGGACCGGCCGCAGGGCCGGGCCCGGCCAGCAAAGCCGCGAAACGGCGGCACAGGGAGGACCATCCATGAAGATCCACAAGACACTGACGCCTTGGGCGGCGGCGCTTCTGCTCGCCTCGACGGCCTGGCCCGCGCTGGCCGAGGTCTCGACGGTGCGCTTGGCCAAGCAGTTCGGCATCGGTTACCTGCCGCTCACGCTGGTCGAGGAGCTGGACCTGCTCGAGAAGCACGCGGCCGCCTCGGGCCACGAGATCACGACCGAATGGCTGCGCTTCACCGGCGGCTCGGGGATGAACGAGGCGCTGCTGTCGGGCAACCTCGATCTGGCGGCGGGCGGCACGGGGCCGCTCTTCACCATCTGGGCCCGCACGCGCGAGAACCTGAAGATCAAGGGCGTGGCGGCGCTGGCCTCGATGCCGCTGCATCTGATGACCTCGAACCCCGAGGTGAAGTCGCTGGCCGACTTCAGCCAGGGCGACAAGATCGCCCTGCCCGCCGTCAAGACCTCGATCCAGGCCGTGACGCTGCAGATGGCCTCCAAACAGGCCTTCGGACCGGACAAGGCCACCGCGATGGATGCCTTCACCGTTTCGATGGGCCATCCCGACGCGCAGCTCGCGCTGACCGGCGGGCAGTCCGAAGTGACGGCGCATTTCGGCTCGCCGCCGTTCCAGAACCTCGAGGCCAAGGTCGAGGGCATCCACAAGGTGCTCGACAGCTACGACGTGCTCGGCGGCTCACACACCTTCACCGTCGTCTGGGCGGCCGACAAGTTCATCTCCGAGAACCCCGAGATCACCAAGGCCTTCATGGCGGCGCTCGAGGAGAGCATGGAGCTGATCAGCACCAACCCCGAGAAGGCGGCCGAGATCTGGATGGCGGCCGAGCGCAGCCCTCTGAGCCGGGAAGAGGTCGTGGCGCTGATCCGGGACGAGCAGACCGTCTGGACCACCACGCCGGAGCGGACCCTGCCCTACGTCGAGTTCCTGAGCGAGTCCGGCCTCATCAAGACCTCGGCCGAGGACTGGAGCGAGATCTTCTTCGACACGATGTCGGGCAAGGAGGGAAGCTGATGACCATGGATCTGCGCACCGGACTGGCCGCCCTCGCGCTCGCGGCGGGGCTTGCCCTGCCGGCCGCCCCGGCCCTCGCCGAAATGTCCGAGATCACCATCGCGCGCCAGCCGAGCATCGGGCACCTGCCGCTGATGATCATGCAGGAGCGGCGGCTGATCGAGACGATGGCCGAGGCCGAGGGGCTGGGCGAGGTGAAGGTGAATTACGCCACCTTCGCCGGCGGCTCGAACATGAACGACGCGCTTCTGTCGAACACGATCCAGTTCGCCGCGGGCGGCGTGCCGCCGCTGATCCTGCTCTGGTCGAAGACGGCCGGAACCTCGAACGAGGTGAAGGGCGTGGCGGCGATGAACTCGATGCCGCTCCTGATGAACGTCAACCGCGAGGACATCCGCTCGATCGAGGATTTCAAGCCGGGCGACAAGATCGCCCTGCCCTCGGTCAAGGTGTCGGTGCAGGCGATGGTGCTGCAGATGGCGGCGGCGAAGATCTGGGGCGACGAGAATTACGGCAAGCTCGACCCGCTGACCGTCTCGATGTCCCATCCCGACGGGCTCGCGGCGCTCCTCGCCAGGCAGGAGGTGACGGCCCATTTCACCGCGTCGCCCGCGCAGGACATGGCGCTGCGCGAGCCGGGCGTCCATACGGTGCTGAACTCGTTCGACGTGATGGGCGGGCCCGTGACCTTCAACGTCGTCTGGACGACCAAGGCCTTCCATGACGACAATCCGAAGCTCTTCGACATCTTCCGCCGCGCGCTGGCTCAGGCGGTCGAGGTGGTGAACGAGGATCCGGCCGAGGCGGTGCAGGTCTACCTCCGTCAGGCGGGCAATGCGACGGACCCCGAGCTTCTGGCCTCGATCCTCGCGGATCCTCAGGTCGACTATACCGTCGAGCCTTCGGGCATCGACAAGTATCTCGACTTCATGCGCCGGATCGGGACGGTGAAGGACAACGGCCAGCCGTGGGAGGCGATGTTCTTCGAATAGGCTCGCCCTGCCCGTCAAACCTGACGCGGCACCCGCCCGAAAGAGATCGCCCACCCGAAGAACACGGCCTTCCAGCCCCTTCCTGCGGTCAGGAGCGCTCCCTCCGGCTCGGGGCACCTTCATCCGCCATCGGCCCCCGTTCGGGGGCCGATGTGCGTTTCAAAGCACCCCCTCGGATCTTCTGTAAGTCTGACTTTCTATAACCGTCAGAATTTCTCGTTTTTTCTTCAGTTTGTCTTTCAATAAGCTGGGGAAGACGAAAGCGCGGAGGAAAGCGATGCTTGACGGCCCTCAGACCCTGTCCGTCTCGATCTGGCGCGGGACCGGCACGACCGGGGCGTTCCAAGGCTTCGAGGTGCCGCGGCAGGGCAGCCAGACCGTGCTCGACGTGGTGTCCTGGATCCAGCAGAACCTCGATCCGACGCTGACCTACCGCTATGCCTGCCGGGTCGGCATGTGCGGCTCCTGCGCCATGATGGTGAACGGGGTGCCGCGCTGGACCTGCCGGACCCATGTGAACAAGGTCGATCAGGGCGGTGCGCTCACCATCGGGCCGCTGCGCAACCTGCCGGTCATCAAGGATCTCGCGGCCGACATGGACCCGTTCTTCGAGAAATGGGTCAAGGCCGAAGGGCTCTTCCACCCCGCCCGCACGCGCCACGAGGAAGTGGCGCGGGTCGATCCCGCTTCCGAGGCGCGGCGCACCGCCGACCGGGCCATCGAATGCATCAACTGCTCGGTCTGCTATGCCGCCTGCGACACCGTGGCGGGCAACCCGGATTATCTCGGGCCCGCCGCCCTCAACCGCGCCTGGAGCGTGGTGAACGACGAGCGCGACGCGGGCCGGGCCGAGGTGCTGGCGGCCGTCTCGGTCTCGGGCGGCTGCCACAACTGCCACAGCCAGGGAAGCTGCACGCGCCACTGCCCGAACGAGCTTTCGCCGCTCGATTCCATCGCGGGCCTCAAGCGCGAGACGGCCCGCAGTTTCTGGCGCAAAGGACGCTGACCCATGCTCGATCTGCGACTCTACATGCTGCAACGGCTCTCGGCGCTGGTGATGGCGCCCCTCGTGCTGGGCCATCTGGCGCTGATGATCTACGCGGTGCAGGGCGGGATCAGCGCGGGCGAGATCCTTGCGCGGACGCAGGGCAGCCTCGGCTGGGCGCTCTATTACGGCCTTTTCCTCGTGGCGGCGGCGATCCATGCGGCCATCGGGCTGCGGGTGATCCTCGCCGAGACGCTGACGCTCCGCAACCGCCCGCTCCTCGACCTCTTCACCCTCGCGGTGGGTGCGGTCTTCCTGATCCTCGGCCTGCGCGCCCTTCATGCGGTGACGCTCGCATGATCTCGCTCGCCCACCGCTCGCACCCTCTGTGGCTCGCCTATCTCGTCCACCGCCTCTCGGGGCTCGGCCTCGCGCTGTTCCTGCCCGTGCATTTCTACATGCTGGCCATGGTGCTGACCGACCCCGAGGGGTTCGACAGCTTCGGACTCTGGACCCAGAACCCCCTGGTGAAGATGGCCGAGTTCGGCCTCGTCTTCCTCCTCGCCGCCCATTTCTTCGGCGGCCTCCGGCTTCTCGCGCTCGAGATGCTGCCCTGGAGCGGGCGGCAGAAGACGCTGGCCGCCGCCACCGTCGCCGGCGCCTTCCTCGTGGCCGCGACCTTCCTTCTGAGGGCGATCTGACATGCAGCACGACCGGCTGGAACGGCAGGAGACCGACATCCTGATCCTGGGCTCGGGCGGCGCGGGGCTCTTTGCCGCCCTCCACGCCCAGCAGAGCGCGCCCACGGGCACCCGGATCACCATTGCGGTGAAGGGGCTTCTCGGGAAATGCGGCTGCACGCGCATGGTGCAGGGCGGCTATAATGTGGCGCTCGGCGCGGGCGACACGGTCGAGCGGCACTTCATGGACACGATCCACGGCGGCAAGTGGCTGCCCGATCAGGACATGGCCTGGCGGCTCTGCCAGGAGGCGGTGACGCGGGTGCGCGAACTGGAGAACGAGGTCGGCTGTTTCTTCGACCGCAACCCGGACGGCACGCTGCACCACAAGGCCTTCGCGGGCCAGACCGCCGACCGGACTGTCCACAAGGGCGATCTGACCGGCATCGAGATCATCAACCGGCTGATGGAGCAGGTGCTCGCGCGTCCGATCGAGCGGCTGCAGGAGCATCGCGCCGTGGGCCTCATCCCGGCCGAGGGCGGCGGGGCGATCTCGGGCGTGCTCTTCATCGACATGCGCACGGGCCGCTTCCGCTTCGTGCGGGCGAAGAAGGTGCTGATGGCCACGGGCGGCGGGCCCACCATGTACAAGTATCACACGCCATCGGGCGACAAGACGATGGACGGGCTGTCGATGGCGCTGCGTCTGGGCCTGCCGCTCCGCGACATGGAGATGGTGCAGTTCCACCCGACCGGGCTACTCGCGGGGCCGGGCACGCGCATGACGGGCACCGTCCTCGAGGAAGGTCTGCGCGGCGCGGGCGGGCATCTGCTGAACGGGCACGGCCACCGCTTCATGTATGACCATGATGCGGCGGGCGAGCGGGCCACGCGCGACGTGGTCAGCCGCGGCATCTATGCCGAGATGCGCAAGAGCAACACCTCCGAGAACGGCGGCGTCTATATCTCGATGGCCCATCTCGGCCCCGACGATGTCCGCCGCCGCTTCAAGGGCATGGTCAAGCGCTGCGCCGACTGCGGCTTCGATCTGGCCGGCGGGCTGGTCGAGGTGGTGCCCACCGCGCATTACTTCATGGGCGGCGTCGTGGTGGATCCCGACACCCGCACCGAGATCGACGGGCTGCATGTCGCGGGCGAGGATGCGGGCGGCGCGCATGGCGCGAACCGGCTGGGCGGCAACGGTGTCGCCAACTCCACCGTCTTCGGCGGCATCGCGGGCGACGTGATGGGCGCCGAGGTGGCCTCGATCCGCCATCTGCGCCCCGCGGACGAGGCAGTGCTCGCGGCCGAGATCGACCGTGCCATGGCGCCGCTCTCGAAGCGGCCGGGCCAGGTGCAAGTGCTGCGCGAGGCGCTGCAGGAGGCCATGTGGGAGGATGTGGGGGTCCTGCGCACCGGCGCGGGCCTCGAGCGCGGCCTCACGCGGGTGGCGGCCATCGGCGCGGAACTGGCCGAGACCGGCGTCGATGGCGCGAACCTCGCCTTCAACCTCACCTGGCACGACTGGCTGAACATGCGCTCGCTCGTGGACATATCCGAGGCCATCGCCACGGCGGGCCTTGCGCGCGAGAATTCGCGCGGGGCGCATTACCGCGAGGATCACCCCGAGGCGGGCGATCTGGACGCCTCCTACTTCACGCAGGTGCGCCGGTCGGGCGACGAGCTGCCCGTCACGCGCGAGCCCGTGCGCTTCACCATCGTGCGGCCCGGCGAGACGATCCTGCCGGCCGATGAACCCACCACACTGGTAAAGGCAGCGGAATGATCTCACTCGATCTGATCCAGCGGACGGCCGAGCGGCTGATGGAAAAGGCCGCCATCGAAATTCCCGAAGATTATCTCGACGGGCTGAAGGCCACGGCGGCGGTCGAGGATGGCGACCTTTCCTCCTTCGTGCTGCAGGCCATGCTCGAGAATTACGAGGCGGCCAAGGAGGACCGCCGCGCGATGTGCGGCGACACGGGCTGTCCGCGCTGGTATGTGAAGATGGGCAACGAGGCGCATATCGAGGGCGGGCCCATCGCGCTCGAGGCGGCGCTGCGCCGTGCCACGGCGCGCGCCACGCATGACATCCCCCTGCGGCCGAACCGGGTCCATCCGCTCTGGCGGACCGACCACGACAACAATGTGGGCATCGGCGCGCCCGAAATCGAATATGGCTTCGAGCCGGGCGGCGACTGGATCGACCTCATCACCGTGCACAAGGGCGGGCTCTTCGGCACCGATTACCGGATGCTCTTCCCCTCGGACGGGATCCAGGGGATCCGGCGCTTCTTCCTCGACAGCCTCGTGGCCTTCGGCAAGCGCGGCCTCGCCTGCCAGCCCGCCATCATCGGCATCGGGCTCGGCGGGTCGAAGGATGCCTGCATGGTGCTGGGCAAGCGCGCGGCCTGCCTGCGCACCGTGGGCAGCCGCAACTCCGATCCGCGCATCGCGGCGCTCGAGGGCGAGCTGAAGGAACTCGGCAACTCGATCGGCATGGGCGCCATGGGCTTCGTGGGCAAGTCCATGGTGGTCGATTGCAACATCGAGGTGGGCTACTGCCACACGGGCGGGATGCAGATGAGCGTCCATGCCTTCTGCCTCTCCTCGCGCCGCGCCGTCGCGCGCCTCTGGGGGGACGGTCGCGTCGAATACCGCACCGACCCCGACTGGTTCACCGATTATCAACGCCGGGAGACAGTGGAATGGACCGTTCCGCAGGACCAAAACGAATTCGCCTGAGCACCACCCCCTCGCGGGAGGATCTGGCCCGGCTGCACATCGGCGATGTCGTGCATCTGGACGGGCTGATCTATACCGCGCGCGAGGGCGTCTACATGCGCGCCTGCGAGCAGGGTGACGCGCTGCCCATGGATCTGCCGCGCGAGAGCGCCGCGAACTTCCACTGCTCGCCCGCGGCAACGGTCGAGCCCGACGGCTCCTTCACCATGGGCGCGGTCACCGCCACCGCCTCGTTCCGCTTCAGCAAGTGGATCGGCGAGTGGTTCCGCCTGTCGGGCGCGAAGCTCATCATCGGCAAGGGCGGCATGACCTCGGCCGACTACCGCGAGCATTTCGTGCCGAACGGCGCGATCTACCTCACCACCGTGGGCTATGGCACGGGCGCGCTGCTCGGACGCGGCATCAAGCGGGTGAAGGCGCTCCACTGGCGCGAGGATCTGGGGCTCGCGCAGGCCATGTGGGTGCTCGAGGCCGAGAACATGGGCCCCTTCATCGTCGAGAGCGACCTCGAGGGCAACAGCCTCTTCGAGCGCGAGAACGAGCGCGTCTCGCAGAACCTCGCCCGCGTCTACGAGGGTACGAAGCCCGCCGTGCTGCGCCGCTTCGGCGAGACCGACGACCGCAGCGATGAATTGATCGGATGACGGTTCTCGCCCTCGCCTCGCCCGTGACGCTCCTCGTGCCGGGCCTTCTGTGCGCCGTCACGGTCGCGCTCGCCGCGACCTTCCTGTCGGAGCATTACGGCATCCCGGTGATGCTGATGGCGCTTCTGCTCGGGATGGCGCTGAACTTCCTGAGCGAGCCGGGCAGCCGCTGCCTTCCCGGCATCGAATTCGCCTCGAAGAAGCTCCTGCGCTTCGGGGTGGCGCTCCTCGGCCTCGGCATCACCGTGCAGCAGGTCATGGCTTCCGGCCCAGAGGTGCTCGCCATCGCCGTCTCGGGTGTGGCGGTGACGATCGGCTCGGGCCTGCTGCTCGCGCGCCTTCTGGGCCTGCCCCTGCAGATGGGCATCCTTGCCGGCGGCGCGGTGGGCATCTGCGGCGCCTCGGCGGCGCTCGCGATCTCCTCCGTCCTGCCCCGCCGCGAGGGGACGGAGCGCGCGACCGTCTTCACCGTGATCGGCGTGACGGCCCTGAGCACGGTCGCGATGATCCTCTATCCGATCCTGACCGAGCGGCTGGGGCTGGGCGACGTCGCGACAGGCGTCTTCTTCGGCGCCACGATCCACGATGTGGCGCAGGTGGTGGGCGCGGGCTATTCCGTCTCGCAGGAGGCGGGCGACACCGCCGTCTTCGTCAAGCTCTTGCGGGTGGCCCTGCTGATCCCGATCGTGACCGGCCTCTCGCTCGTCATGGGCACGGGCCGCGGCGGCGAGGGCGGCGCGCTTCCCATTCCGTTCTTCGTGCTGGGCTTCGCGGCGCTCGTCGTGCTGGGCTCGGCCGGTCTCGTGCCCGAAGAGGTGAAGGTCGCGCTCCTCTCCTTCTCGCGCTGGTGCCTCGTGGTGGCCATTGCCGCGCTCGGCACCAAGACCTCGCTCGGACGCCTCGCGGCGGTGGGCGGGCGGCCGATCCTGCTCATCTGCACGCTCACGCTTCTGCTCGCGCTCTATGCGCTCGGGCTCATCGGCCTTCTGTTCTGAGGAGACATCATGTTCGTCGACGAAAGAATCTACACCCTCCATGCCGGGCAGGTGCCGGTCTTCCTGAAGCTCTACGAAGAGGAGGGAATGGAGTGTCAGGTCCGCATCCTCGGGCGGATGGTGGGTTATTATTACACCGACTTCGGGCCGTTGAACCAGATCGTGCACATGTGGGGCTATGAGAGCCTCGACGAGCGGCACGAGCGCAGGAAGGCGCTGCAGGCCTCGCCCGAGTGGCAGTCCTACGCGCGCCAGATGCGCCCCCTGGTGGTGCGGGTCGAGAACAAGCTCCTGCTGCCCGCGCCCTTCCTCGAGGCGCAGCGCTGGCGCGAGCCTCAGGCCGCGGCCTGATCCGTCCCGCCGGCACGAAAAAGCCTGCCGCCCCGAAGGGCGGCAGGCTCGTTTTCTGAAGGCTTCAGTGCGCGGAGGCGGCCGCGGCCCCGATGCCCGTCTCGGAGCGGACCTGCTGCGCCACGAAGCCCGCCCGGTCCTGCCGTCCGCGCAGGCTGCGGTCGAGCGTCGAGAAGAGCCAGATCCCCACGAACCCCGCGGTCATCGAGAATAGCGCGGGCGAGGTATAGGGGAAGGGCGCCGAGCCCTTGTCATAGCCCAGCGTCGCCTCCCAGACCGAGGGCGAGAGCACGGTCAGCACCACCGACACGACGAGGCCGATGAAGCCGCCGATCACCACGCCCCGCGTCGTGCAGCCCTTCCACAGCACCGACAGAAACAGCACCGGGAAGTTGGCCGAAGCCGCGATGGCGAAGGCGAGCGAGACCATGAAGGCGATGTTCTGCTTCTCGAACACGATGCCCAGAGCCACCGCCAGCACGCCGAGCGCCAGCACCGTATAACGCGAGACCTTGAGTTCCGCGGCGCTGCCCGCCTTGTTCTTCTTGATGACCGTCGCATAGATGTCGTGCGACACGGCCGAAGCGCCGGCGAGCGTCAGGCCCGCCACCACCGCGAGGATCGTGGCGAAGGCCACCGCAGAGATGAAGCCGAGGAAGAGGTTGCCGCCCACGGCCTTGGCGAGATGGATCGCCGCCATGTTGCTGCCGCCCACCAGCGCGCCCGTCTCGTCGAGGAAGCCCGGGCTCGTCAGCACGAAGGTGATCGCGCCGAAGCCGATGATGAAGGTCAAGAGGTAGAAGTAGCCGATCCAGGTGGTCGCCCACATCACCGACTTCCGCGCCTCCTTGGCGTCCGGCACGGTGAAGAAGCGCATCAGGATGTGCGGCAGGCCCGCGGTCCCGAACATCAGCGCCATGCCGAAGGAGATGGCCGAGATCGGGTCGGTGATGAACTTGCCCGGCCCCATGATCGATTGTCCGGCCGCCGCCGCATCCTCGGGCGTGGTGCCCGGGGTCTGGGCCGCGATCTGCGCCTTCACCTCGACCGCTGCCGCGAAGAACCGCTCGAGGCTGAAGCCATACTGCATCATCACCATGACGGCCATGAAGGTGGCGCCGCCCAGAAGGAGGCAGGCCTTGATGATCTGCACCCAGGTCGTAGCCGTCATTCCGCCGAAGAGGACGTAGATCATCATGAGCCCGCCCACGATGACGACCGCCACCCAATATTCGAGCCCGAAGAGAAGCTTGATGAGCTGCCCCGCCCCCACCATCTGCGCGATGAGGTAAAAGGCCACCACGACGAGGGTCGAGGAAGCCGCGAACACGCGCACCGGCGTCTGGGCGAAGCGGAAGGCCGCCACGTCCGCGAAGGTGAACTGCCCGAGGTTCCGCAGCCGCTCGGCCATGAGGAAGGTCAGGATCGGCCAGCCCACGAGGAAACCGATGGAATAGATCAGCCCGTCGAAGCCCGAGGCCATCACGGCTGCCGAAATCCCGAGGAAGGAGGCCGCCGACATGTAGTCGCCCGCGATGGCGAGCCCGTTCTGAAAGCCGGTGATGCCGCCGCCCGCGGTGTAGAAGTCGGCGGCGGACTTGGTCTTGGCCGCGGCCCATTTGGTGATGAAGAGCGTGAAGACCACGAAGGCCGCGAACATGCCGATGGCGGTGAAGTTCGTGGCCTGCTTCTGGACCTCGCCCAGATCCGGGCCCGCGGCCAGCGCCAGCGTCGGCAGCAGGATCAGCGCGGCCATGGCCACTGCAAGGCGGCGCGAAGACGTGAGACGGCTCATTGGATCGCCCCCCGCCGGACCTTCTCGGTCAGATCGTCGAATTCGCGGTTGGCCCGCATCACATAGAAGGCGGTGATGACGACCGTGAAGACGATCACGCCGAAGCCCACCGGGATGCCCCAGGTGATGACGCCCGCGCCGATCCGCGTGGCCAGCACCTGCTTCTCGAAGGCGATCAGCAGGATGAAGCCGTAATAGACGAGCATCAGCGCCGCCGTCAGCCACCAGCCGAGGCGCGACCGGCGCGCCTTCAGCAGCCTGTAATTCGGATCGGCCAGGACCCGATCCACCAAGTTCGTTTTCATCCGTGACCCCTCTCGCTCCACCCGGTGCGCCACCATTTCTCATCGGGAAACGACCGGTCGGAGATCCCGCCCGGACGCTCCCCAGGGATCTCTCCGGACGAGCGTCCTCGGTCGCGGGCGCAATGCTGCTCCGCGGCGAAACGGCCCTGTCCGTTCTCCATCCCCCTTCACGCGGGCGCCGCAGGACCGGCACTTGGCCGAACGTCTGGGGCGCCCGTTCCCGGATCTGATAATTTGAAAAATGTTTACATACAATGATTTAGTTTGTGAATTTCTTTACAGGCAAGGATCCGCAAGCCTGAGCCGCTGGACCGCCGCGCGCAACGCCGCGCTGCGGCATTCCTGCATCCGCGAGAAGGATGACGGTGCGGAAGCCATTTCTCAGACGGCAGGCCCACTTAGAGACTGACGGCCTCAGGACACGAGGCCGCCACCGCAGAACCGCCGCCCGGTCGCGAGGACGGACTCCTCCGGCGTCCGCGGCGCGGGAAGCGTCCGGGAGAGCGCCACCAGACGCCTTGGAACGCGATATCGGAGAAGACGACTGCGCCCGTCCGGCCGCAGGATTCGCAGGGCGCGCTCCGACAGGGCGGTGTCCGGCCTGAAGCCTCGTCTGGGACGCCCGCTTTCCGTCTCTGCGGACGTCCGGCTAGAGCTTGCGCAGCCGGTCCGAAAGCCGCACCACCCCGCTCTGCTCGATCGAACAGAGCACCCCGCGCAGCCGCAGCGGCGGATGGCCCTCGGCCACGATCCAGTCCTTCGCCGCCCGCCCGTAGCGGACCTTCCACTTCACGCAGCCGTCGTTGAAGACATCCGAGACCCTGAGCACGGCAGTGCCCGCCTGCAGAAGACTGCCCGTGGGCAGGTTGGCCTCGCTCATGTCGAGATCGGCCACGATCGTGTCGCCGGGATGCGGCGTGCCGGTGCGGTCGCGCCAGACGAGGTCGCAGACCCGGGTGGGCAGGATCGAGACCTGAATGCGCGGATCCGGCGAGCCGTCCGGGAGGGTGAGCCACGGATGCTTGCGCCACCGCTCGCCCGGCACGCCGCAGCCGCGGGTCAGGAGGAGCCGGTCGGGGAAGCTCCGGGCATTGAAGCGGGCCCGCCAGCAGAGGCTCGCGATCGGCGCGTCGGTCTTCGGCGCCGCCAGAACATGCGGAAAGGCCGCGGCAAGCTCCTCGGCGGTGACCGGGGCGGCGGCAGGCGAAGCGGCGGGGGCGGCAGAGGTCAAGTCTGGCTCCGATCCTGAGGCAGGCGAGAGGGTGCGGTCACGTCCAGCGATAGAGGCACGGGCCCTCCCGCGCCAGAGCCGATGCGCAGGCCCCGGCGCGCCTGCGCGGCGGGTCGCTCCGGCAGGGCGGCACGCGCCTTTGGGAACGGGACGGCGCGCCTCCGGTTCCTTCGGGACGCATCCCCGGGAGTGGCCATCGACCGACCACGCTTCCCCCCCCGGCGCCGGCATCCTCCCCGGCCTCGGCGGCTTCTTCGACGGCATCGTGCCGCACCGGATCCTGCAATGGCATCACATGGCGACGAGTGCCGGCTATCCGCCGCACAGCGTCGAGAACCTCCAGCTCAACACGCAGCTCGACAGGCTTTTCCACACGGCCACCTATCTCTGCCTGCTGGGAGGGCTCGTCCTTCTCTGGCGGGCAGCCCGACGGCCGCACGCGCTCTGGCCCGCGCCTTCCCCGGCACGGTCGTCATGGGGTTCGGCCTCTTCAGCCTCCGCGAAAGGGGTCGCGAGCCACCAGGTCCTCGGGATCACCGTGTGACCGAGACGGTCCCGCGGAGCCAGTGGACCCAGCGGGACATGGCCTTCCCGATCCCGGCCACGGCGATGCGCGTCGGCGGCCGGAGGCTCTGGCGCAAACGGAGAGCAAGGAGCCCATGACATCGCAACCAGGTCCCCCACGATCCGGCGCCGGCAGACGCGAGATCCGGGAACGAAGCGTCGCCCGAGCTTCGCTCAACCACAGGGGCCTTGCCTGAGGCAGGAGGGACTGCTGGCACCTCGAGCACGGCGCGATAGCCGCGGAACCTCTCCCTTTCTCCGCGTCCGACAGGAACTCACATCGACAGGAGGCGCTCCCGGCATCAGAGTGACCCCGGCCGCGTCAGAGCGTCACCCGCGGCTCGGCCAGCCCGCGGAGACCCGGCCGCAGGAGGTAGGGCAGGCCCTCGCCCGGGCCCGGATCCTCCATCCCTTCCGTCGCCGTCGTCACGAGGAGCCGGTCGAACTCCGGCCCGCCGAAGGCCGGGCAGGAGGGTTGCCGCCCGCCGACGGCAAGCCGGTGCGTCTGCCGCCCCCGCGCATCGAACCGCAGCACCGCCCCCGCCCCCCAGGCGGCGCAGCAGAAGCCGCCTTCGGCGTCGATCACCGCCCCATCGGGATTGAGCCCCTCGTCCGCGAGATCGAGGAAGAGCTCCCGCTCGCCCACGGGCCAGCCCTCGGCATCGAGCCGCTGGGTCCAGACCAGCTGCCGGTCCGTGTCGGAGTAATAGGCCGTCCGGCCGTCGGGCGAGAAGCAGATCGCGTTGGGGATGGTGAGGCCCTCCACCAGCCGCTCAATGCGTCCACGGTGGTAGCGGTAGAGGCTGCCCGCCCCGGACTGGGCTTCCTTGCCCATCGTGCCGAACCAGAACCCGCCCTGCCGGTCGGCGCGCCCGTCGTTCGAGCGCGTCTCGGGCCGATCCGCCTCGACCGCCAGCAGCGGGTCGAGCGTGCGCCTCTGCAGATCGAGGACCGCGAGCCCCGTCTCCGTGGCGACGAGCAGCCGGTCGCGGTCGATCCAGCCCGCCGCCGTGACCGCCCGGTCGAAGGTCCAGGCCGCACCTCCCTCACCCAGCAGGCGCCGTCCGAGGATGTCGAACCAGAGGAACTGCTGCCGCTCGGGATGCCAGAGCGGCCCCTCGCCCAGGCCGCAGACGCGGGGATCGAACACTTCCCAGCTCATGCCGCACCTGTGGCAGGCAGCACCCGGGACGGGACCTCGCACGTCCCTCTCATCGCGATGGCTGGATAAAGCGGCATGTCGGTCGGCATGTGGTCCTCCGGGATGTCGAGGGGCAACCGGACCATATAGGCCGGCGCGCTCGCAGGGACACGGCTCGGAGCCCCTGCCTGCACGCGCGTCCCTCGGGCCGAACCTCCGCACCAACGCGTCGAGAAATCTGGACGGTTCGGTCATTCGACACGGCCGGCCAGATCAAGACTCCCGAATTGCGGCTGGTCTTTGCGCGGACCGCGATGGCCGGGAAGACCCTTCGTGCGGTAGTCCTGAGGTCGGCCTCGAGAACCTGAACGTTCGCCGTCTCGCCTTGCCGGGGCAGCCCAGTTTGCCCGCCTTCCCGCGCCAGCCGCATGCGGTCCGGTCCGCGATCATGGATGACGCGCCGACCGTGGCTCGGGAGAAATCCCGGATCACGCGCCCCTGCCTCCCGCACATCGACGAGACGTCGCTTCGGCCGCCGGCGACCTGTCCCGTGCAGCGGGGGGCTAGACCGAACCACACTGATCGCGATGCGACAGGGAGGCTGCGGACAGGAGACTGCCGGCCGGGGAACCGCCGCGCCGCGCGGCGGGTTCTCCGACCACCAATCTCAGGGGAGTCGCATGGCGCGTGTCGCGATCGTCGGAACCGGGCCCACGGGCATCTACACCTTCTTCAACCTCATCCAGACCGACCCCTCGCATCACATCACCCTGTTCGAACGGGGCGAGAAGGCGGGCATCGGCCTGCCCTACTCACCCGAGGCGGCCAGCAAATCCATGCTGGCCAATATCGCAAGCATCGAGATCCCGCCCATCGAGGCCACCTATCTGGATTGGTTGAAGGGTCAGCCGGACGCGAAGCTCCGCGCCTACGGCCTTGACCGGGCCGAGCTGGATGACCGCCAGTTCACGCCGCGTCTGCTGCTGGGAGAGTATTTCCGCGATCAGCTGCTGTCTCTGCTGGATCGTCACCGCGCCCGCACCGAGGTGCTCGAGACTACCGAGGTTACGGACGTCATCGCGCGCAACGATGCCCTGTTCCTGCGCGCGGCCGAGCGCGAGTTCGGCCCGTTCGACCGTGTGATCCTCGCCACCGGACATGTGTTTCCCGACGCGGATGAAGCGACCCGCAGCTATTTCCCCAGCCCGTGGTCCGGCCTGATCCAGGCGGAGGTTCCGCCGGTGTCCGTGGGCATCATGGGCACCTCGCTCAGTTCCATCGACGCGGCGATGGCGGTGGCAAACCAGCACGGCCGGTTTCGCCGGCACGGTGAGGAGCTGACCTTCGAACCAGCGACCGAGGGCCTGCATCTGACCCTGATGTCCTGGTCCGGCGTGCTGCCCGAGGCCGATTTCTGGTGCCCGATCCCCTACGAACCCCTGCAGGTGATGACCGACGACGCGGTGGCACAGTGCGCCGCGCAGGCGGACCCGCTGGATCGGGTCTTCGCGCTGTTGCAGGAGGAGATCGCGCAAGCCGACCCTGCCTATGCCGACCGGATCGGGCTGGCCACGCTGACCGCCGACACCTTCGGCGATGCCTATTTCGCGGCGCGCGAGGCGCAGGATCCCTTCCGCTGGGCCCGCAGGAATCTGGAGGAGGTCGAACACAACAAGGCGCACCAGATCACCGTCCCCTGGCGATATGCCCTGCTGCGGATGCACGAGAAGGTGGAAACGCTGGTGCCGCATCTGGGCGATGCGGATCGCAAGCGGTTCGATGGCGGGCTGAAGAAGGTCTTCGTCGACAATTACGCCGCCGTGCCCTCCGAATCCATCCGACGCCTTCTGGCGCTCCGGGATGCCGGGCTGTTGTCGGTTCTGGCGCTCGGCGAAGATTACGAGCTGAAGCGCGAGCCCGACCGCACGGTGATCCACGCCAAGGGAAAGACGCATGTGTTTCCGGTATTCATCGACGCACGAGGCCAGAAGCCGATGGAAAGCAGGGATATGCCCTTCCCGAGCCTGCGGCGGGCGCTGATGGGATCGAAACAGGACATCCCCGAGCTGGACGCCGACTTCGCCCTCGTCGGCGTTCCCGACTATGACCGTCACGCGCACCTGGCCGCGATCCCCTACCTGATGCACGATCGGCCCTTCGTCCAAGGCATCACCGCCAGCGCCGAAATCGGCGCCACGATTGCCCGCGGGATCTCTCAGGCCGTGGGCGACCGTGCTGCCCAGGGCGGTCGGAGATCTTCCGCTCCTGTCGTGGCGACCGGCTGAAGATGGTCTGGGACGGCAGACACAGGCTCAGCCGCTTGCGGTGGAGACTGCAGATCTGAGGATCCGCAGGGCCGGGCGCGAGGAGCATTGCGCCAGAACCTTGCTCCTGAAGGATCCACACTGCGAGGCCGTCTCGTCAGGGCGCTCATGTCTCACGGTGCATCCCGGGAGGGGGCTCCGAGACGTCGGTCCCCCGGGTTCAGTCAGACTGCTGAATATCGCCCGGGGTCGCTTCGGCCGGATCCTGCATGCGGCACCCTTCGCGCGCCATGCGGCGGCGCAGTCGCCCTCCCCTCATCCTCGGAAGGATACTCCCGCCGGATCGCCTCCGCCCCGTGCCTAGGCGCCCCTCGGCGCAATTGCCCGCGGGATGTAAGCGGTTTGCCGCCGCTGCCGCATCCGGGGCGGGTCGCGCCCATGGGCTGATGCCGCGCTCCTACTGCCTTCTCTCAAAAGGATAAATCCCCCCGAAAGCCGCACAATCATGACGCGAGTTGTGGTCGCCGGCACATCCCACGGTAATCTTTTGGCTTGAAGTTCAGGCGATCATCGAAGAGGCACGCGCCGCCGCCGCCGCAAAACCCTCAATCCGATCTAGGCAACGACAACGGAGACCCCACCCGCCATGCCACTGCCCAGAGTATTCATATCGACCGACCTCAGGCTCGCCGCCGAGGAGAAGGACGACTCCCAGTCGCTCATCCATGCGCTGCTCTACCAGGACAAGATGAACATCGTCGGCATCGCCGCCACCCCGTCCAAGTGGAACGCCCAGGACGGCCTCGTGGGCGACATCGACCGCATCATCGACGTCTATGGCCTCGACCACGCCAAGCTCGCCGCGCGCAGCGGCGACTTCAAGACCGCCGAGCAGTTGAAGGCCATCAGCTGGCAAGGCGCTCTCGACACCGCGCCGAGCCAGGGCTGGTCGAACCCCACCGACTCCTCCCGCGCCATCATCGCCGAGGCAAAGAAGGCCGAGGCCGCGGGGGAGGTGCTCAACGTGCTGACCTGGGGTGGCGAGACCGACCTCGCGCAGGCCCTCCACGACGACCCCTCCATCGCGCCGCACATCCGCTTCTTCAGCATCGACGATCAGGACGAGGCCGCCTACGCCTACATCAAGGCGAACTTCAAGGGCGCCTTCGACATGTGGGTGGACAACCTGTCGACCTTCAGGGGCACCTACGCCAGCCCGGCCGGGGGCGAATGGACGCAGGACATCATCAAGGGCTGGCACGAGGTGAACGCGCGCGGCCACGGAGCGCTCGGGGACTTCTTCGCGGAACTGTCGGGCGACATCTTCAACGTCTCGGGCGTGAAGATGGGCGACAGCCCCACGGTGTTCCGCTTCCTCAGCGGCGATCAGAACGACCCTACGAAGGAAAGCTGGGGCGGCGAGTTCGTGCAGCAGCCGTCGGGCGGCCCGGGGCGCTACTACACCGACAACCCTGACGACGCGCTCGATTTCGACCGGCCCGACACCGACGGCGCCATGACGATCTACGAGGACCGCTCGGCCTGGCTGGCGGACTTCGCCGCGCGCCTCGACTGGCTGAAGGGCGACGCGCCCCAGCCCACGCCGACCCCCAAGCCGACGCCCGCACCCACGCCGACGCCCCCACCGACGGCAGGCGGCAACCTCCTGAAGGACGCATCCTTCGAGGGGCCTTCGGTCGCGACCGGGCAATGGGCCGAGCTCGGCTCGACCGCCGGCTGGACGGCCATCGCGGGCGGGCGCATCGAGGTGTGGGACGCCCACAATAGGGTGACGGCCACGGACGGCTCTCAGTTCGTCGAACTCGACTTCGATGGCGCGCGGGACGGCTTCTTTCAGGACGTCAATGCCGCCACCGGCGAGACCTACACGCTGAGCTTCGACCTGCGCGCGCGTCCCGGCGCACCCGTCTCGAGCCAGGGCGTAGAGGTGGTGTGGAACGACCGCGTCGTGGCCACCGCCACGCCGGGAACGGACTGGGGCACCTTCACGACCACCGTCACGGGCACGTCCGGCACGGACCGATTGACCATCCGCGAGGTGGCCTCGCAGGGCGGCGACGGTCTGGGCGCCCTTCTGGACGACTTCGTGCTCGTCCGGTCGAAAGCCCCGACGGGCGGCACAACCCCCGACGTGGGCGAGGCGCCCGCGCCCATGCCCACGCCCTCCCTGCCGGCTGCCGGCAACCTCCTGAGGGACGGGTCCTTCGAGAGTCCTTCCGTCGCGACCGGGCAGTGGGCCGAGCTCGGCTCGACCGCCGGCTGGAAAGCCATTCCGGGCGGGCGCATCGAGGTGTGGGACACCCACAATGGCGTGACCGCCACGGACGGCTCGCAGTTCGTCGAGCTCGACTTCCATGGCGCGCGGGACGGCTTCTTTCAGGACGTCGACGCTGCCGCCGGCGAGGCCTATACGCTGAGCTTCGACCTGCGCGCCCGTCCCGGCGCGCCTGTTTCGAGCCAGGGCGTCGAAGTGGTGTGGAACGACCGCGTCGTGGCCACCGCCACGCCGGGGGCGGACTGGGGCACCTTCACGACCACCCTCACCGGCACGGCCGGCACGGACCGGCTGACCATCCGCGAGGTGGCCTCGCAGGGCGGCGACGGTCTGGGCGCTCTCCTCGACGACTTCGTGCTCGTCCGGTCCGATGCCCCGACGGGCGGCACGGGCCCCGACACCGTGTCGGTCCGGGTCAGCGGCGATGCATGGGAGGGCGACCCCGCCTTTGCGCTCCTCGTCAACGGCGTGGTGGTGACCCCGTCCGCCATCGTCACGGCGGACCGCGCGGCGGGGGACTGGCAGACGCTCACCTTCACGGGCGACTGGGACCTCGACGGAAGCGATCAGGTCGGCATCAGGTTCCTTGAGGACAGTTATGCCGGGCCCGGCCGCGACCGCAACCTGTATGTCGACGAGGTCAGGCTGAACGGCGAGGTCAACGGTGCGGACAGGACGTTCCTTCAGGCCGGGACCGAGACCTGGGATTTCTGACGGGCCGGGCACGGACGACAGTCCGGCGTCGGCGGCCCGGTGCAGGTCCTCTCCCTGGCCGGTTCAGGCAGTGTCAGAAACCGTCGCACGGGGGTCCGCATCCGGCGGACCCTCCTCATCCGGTCGGTGCGCCCGTCAGGCCCGCCGGGCCGCTTCGTGGGCTGCGACGATCGCTCAGCGGATGCCCCGCGCAGCCAGAGATCCCCTCTCCTGCCCGCGAGGGGGAATCGCGTCCAGCATCCCCGGTGCATCCGCAGCCGGGGTCCTGCTTCGACCCGGGGCGCAAGTGCGGCGATCTTGACGCAGCCGTCAGACCCGGACCGGCCGCGCCGGGTGCGCGGCCCGAGGTGAGACCGTCAGCAGCGAAGCAATAAGCCCGCCTCCGATCCGCCGGCGACGCGGGAGCGTCCGACCGGAGGCGACCCCGCCTCCTAGGGCAGATCGTCCAGCAGCATGGGATAAAGCAGGCCATCCGCACCCGGCTGGCCCAAGTAGTTCACCCAGAGGTCCGAGGAGGCATTGTACCGCCGGTAGCGCTCCAGCTTGTCGTAGAGGTCATTCACCAGAGCCTGCTGCTCCGAGATCGACATCCTCACCCAGTCGTCGGAGGTGATCGTCATGATCCGCGAGCGATAGGGCAGCCCTTCGAGCAGTTCCGACACCGCGACCGCGCCGGCGAGCGTCTCGTCCTGCCGTCGCGACACCCGTTCCGGGCGACGGCTCATGTCGGCGGCAGCGCCCAGCACCTGCTCGAAGAAGCGGTCGGGATCGAGCACATTCGTCTCGGCCTTCTCGACGATGATCTGCAGCGCCTCGGCCAGATCCGACAGCTGCGCCTTGGACAGCAGGAGCCGGATCGACACGGGCCGCAGCGCGGGCCGGGCGAAATCGCGGTCGGCGATCACCGCCTCGAAGACGTCCGGCGCCTCGGCCCCCTCCTGCCGCCCCAGCCAGGCCAGATGCAGCGTCTGCATCGCCTGCCCCATGGCCTCGGCGATCCCGTCGCCTTCGGCCGGCGGTGCGGTCCCTGCCGACATCTGGCTCACCACGACCTGCCCGAGCCGCCGCGCCGCCGCCTCATAGGCCGAGGCTTGCCCCTGGGCTACCGGGAAGTAGAGCGGCGGAAGGTTCGGAAAGCTCGTCAGCTCGCTGTAGAGCCGCTGCGCCCGGTCATGGTCGCCCACCTCGCCGCCCTTCGGCGTCAGCAGGTGCATTACGGCGATGTAGCCGCCGAGATCCTCATGCACCAGCCGGTTCAGCGCCTGTCCGCTGAGGCCGGTGCCGCTCAGGTCGTCCGTGGCCTCGCGGGGTCCGGCGTCGGTCACCAGCACGAGGAAGCGCACGTCGTATCCCGACCAGTCGAGCGAGGTCACCGCATGGTCGATCCCGGTATAGCTGTCCTCCCGGAAGTTCCGGCTCGAGGCTGTCGCCTCGGACATCTGCGCGATCCCGGCGAGGAAGCCCTCGGCCGTCCGCCCCTCCTCGAGGGTGACGAAGGTGCGCGCAGCATAGTCCAGTGCCGGCTGGCCCTTCAGGCTGTCGCGATAGCCCACCAGACCGAAGGACACCCGGTCGCTCAGACCCGCGGCCGCCACCTCGCCATAGACCTCGCGCAGCGCATCGCGGGTGGCGCTGATGTACGGCGCCATGGAATGCGTGGTGTCGACGACGAAGACGATGCCCGCGCGCATCGGCTGGCCGATGGGTTGCGCGGCCTCCGACGGCGCCTGCGCGCGCGCCACCGCCACCTTCAGCAGGTTCACGAAGGCGCCGCTTTCGAACAGCGCCTCCTCGGCCGAGAGGATCGGCAGGACGTGCAGCCGCTGCCGCTGGTCGATCGCCTCGCGCGGCCCCAGCGCAACGATGCGGTCGGAGGGCGCCCCGCTCTGCTCGGCCGCCTCGGCCTCGGCGCGCAGCGCGGCCGCGTCGCGGCCCGGGTCCTCGGCCTCGACCACCTCATAGGCGGCATCAAAGTCGGAAAAGAACAGCGTGCGTTCCAGCCCCGCCGTCACCTCCAGCGTGGCCACGATGTTCTGGTTCCAGTCGGCCACCTCTTGGGCCGGCAGCCAGCCCAGATCGCTCCCATCCTGCCCCGGCCCGACCTTCACCCAGCCGTCCTGACGCGCATAGACGTAGAACTGCTGCAGCGGCACGACCGGCCCCAGAGACCGGCCGCCGGGCGTCTCCAGACGCTCGCCCGCCTCGCGCACCAGAACGCGCTGCGGCAGGGCGGACTTGCCCTCCATGACCAGCGGACGGACATCCCCGGCCCAAAGGGCGGTGGCGGCGAGGCTCAGAACCAGGACCAGCAGGCGCAGCATCGTCATTCTCTCAGCAGGACAAGGGCTTGCCGCGCCTCGGCCGAGCCGAGGTCCGCAGCCGCCTGATAGTTCCGCCGCGCGGCCGAGGCATTGGGCGCCTTGAACGGGCTGCGGCTGGCGTTGAAACTGGCCGGATCGTACATCCGCCCCAGCGCAAAATAGGCTTGCCTCCGGGTCTCGGGCGGGCCGGCCTGATCGTTCGCCAGCGCCATCAGGCTTGCGAAGGCCGTCTCGACATCGCCCGCGGCGAAGCGGCTTTCGATTTCAGCAAGCGGATCATGGGCGGCCACAACCGCGCGGGCATCGGTGACCACGCGGCTGCCCGGGGGCGTGTCGAGATACGGCAGGGCGAACCACAGGCCCGCCCCCGCGGCGGCCAGAACGCCCGCACCGGCCGCAAGCGCCAGACCCGATCGGCGGGGCGTGCGGGCCGGCGCCGCCCGTTCCAGCCCCGGCGCCGCCTCGGCGAACAGCTTCTGCAGATCGGCGGGGCGTTCGTCGGGCCGGGTGCGCAGCATCGCTTCGAGCAGCCGCGCCAGCGCCGGAGGCAGGCCCGCATCCCGCGGGATCGTCACGTTCTCCCGCCGCACCTCGACCGCGGCCATGCCCATCCCCTCGCCCGGCACCTTCAGCCCGCAGACCTTCATCAGCACAAGGCCCAGCGAGTAGATGTCGGAGGCCGGCCCCACCCGCGCCCCGTGCAGCCCGAACTGCTCGGGCGAGGAATAGGAGTACTTCCCGGCATAGCTCGCCCCGATGATCGAGGCCTCGGTCCCCGAGGTGTTCGAGGCGAGCCCGAAGTCGATCAGCTTGCAATGGCCGATGTCGCCGTCGGGCAGCATGATGTTGTCGGGCGCCACGTCGCGGTGCACGATGCCGAGCGCGTGGATCGCCGCCAGCGCCCCCGCCATCCGCCGCCCCAGCCGCAGCACGTCGCCGGGCGCGAGCCGCGCCCCGCGCTCGAGGTAATGCGACAGCGGCTGGCCGTCGACGAACTCCATGATCAGGTACAGCCGTCCCTCGCGGTCCTGAAGCGTGGTCTCGTAGCGGATCACCGCGTCGCTCTGGACCTTGCGCAAGAGCTGCGCCTCGCGGCGGAACAGCTCGACCGCCTTGGGCACCAGCGCGATCTCGGGCGTCATCACCTTGATCGCCACCACGTCCTGCGTCGTGAGGTTCACGCCGCGCCAGGTCGTGCCCATGCCGCCCTGCCCCAGCTGCGCCTCGACGCGGTAGGTGTCCTGGATCACGTCGCCGGGCTGGAGTTCGCTCGCCATCGCCGTCACCCCGCCGTCACACTCGGCGCTGGTTCAGCGCGACATGCTTGGTGAAGGTGCGGATGTCCATGATCTGGAAGCAGATGCCTGCGAAGACCAGAGACAGCGTCACCCCGAAAAGGATGAACAGGAAGCCGTAGAGGATCACCGTGCTGTCACCCATCAGCTGCATCGGCGAATAGCGGATGATCATCGCGCCGGTGTAGCAGGACAGGGCGACGTTGAAGCCGGTGGCGATCCAGATCAGGACGGCGAGCGACTTGTTCAGAAAATCCCGCATGGGGGGTGCTCCTTCAGGTTAGCGGGCCTGCGCGGCCGCGATCTGTTGCATGTCGGACCGGATGGCGGCGAGGTCGTTCATCCCGCTCCGGGCCCGCCGGTCGAGATGGGCCTGCACCGCGCCGAGGCAGGCGCCGCGCCGAGGGCCGCGGCTCTCGTGCTCGTCCCGCACGGCCGCGATCTGCGCCGCCAGCAGCTCCTGCGAGAATTCGGCCGAAAGGCCCTCGATCAGGTTGGCATAGTCGACGCTTTCGCGGCCGACCGCTTCCTCCATCTCGCGCAGCTTCGTCTCGGCCTCGGCCCGGGCCTCGGCCACCTCCTGCGCCAGTGCGGTGTCGCCGCTCGCCTCGGCCTCGGCGGCCAGCCCGTCGTAGCTCGGCACCAGCGCCGCGATGGCAAGCGCGTTCAGGTAGCGCTGCACGATCTGGTCGCAGGTCAGCACCGACGAGCCGAGGATCATCCGGATGGTCCGGTCGCGCTGCGCATTCGTCTCGGCGCGGGCCTCGCGGATCGTCCGGGCGATGGTGGCAAAGCGGCTGCGGTCGGCGGCATCGCCGGCCTCGCGCTGAAGCCGGTCGAGCAGCGCCAGAACCTCGGCCTCCGAGGCCGCCGAGTCGAGCGCAGGGTCGGCCCGCGACAGGGTCTCGAGCGCCGCCGCGACCGCCTTCGCCTGCTCGGCCGAGGTGATCGAAAGCGCGGACAGCACGAGCCGCCCCCCGGTGAAAGCCTCGCGCGTCACATCCTTCGAATGCGCGTCGAAGGGAGGCACCTCGAACCGGGTTGCGCTGGTGATCTGCTCGAGCGGCGTGCGCGCATCGCCGCCGCGCTTGACGTAGCCGCCGGCCTGACCGTGCAGCCGCCCGTGGCGCACCATCGCGAAGGGGGTGAGCACATATTCCGAGACGTTGCCCAGCATGTCGTGCAGCCCGAGCGGGTTCGGCGCCAGCGTTCCGATCGCCTGCACCTTGCCGCCCGCGCTGTCGTTGCCGCCATGCGCGATGTATTCCGATGCCGCGTGACCGGGCGGGATCGGCGGCAGCGCGCCGCGGAACAGCGCCGGATCGACGGCAAGACCGCCCCGGGCGGCGAACTCCCACTCCTCCTCGGTCGGAAGCCGCAGATGGGCCGGCGCCGCACCGGCGAGGGCGACGCTTTCCGGCGCGTTCCGCATCAGCCAGACCGTCAAGGCCTGCGCGAAGGCGTCAAGCTCGGTCTTCGTCACGCCCGTTACCGGCAGGAAGTCGCGCCGGCGCGGCTCCTTCTGCGGGCAGCCTTCCGTCACCGCACGGTACTGCGCCTCGGCGATCTCGTATTTCGCCATGTAAAACATGGCTTTGGCTTCCGCCTCGCCCGTCCCCGGAAACCCTCCCGAGACATAGGAGCGCCGCGTGCCGTCCAGATAGGGCTGGTCCTCGTCCTCGCGACCGAGGATGACCGGAACGTCGCCCACCGCACCGTCGGCATTGGGTGTCGCCACCGGGCGGAATGCCATCGCGCCGCCGCAGGGCATCGGCAGCACGAGGTCGCCCTCGGCCGGCTGCGGGTTCCAGTATGTCTCGTCCACCGTGATCCCGCCCGCCGCGGCGGGCGGCGCGGCCAAGAGGATCGCCAGCGCAAGACCCCATGCCCTAGCCATGACGCAACACCTCCTCGCTCGGGATCCGCAGCACCGCCGCCATCGCCCAGAGCGCCGCGGTCAGCGCCGTCACGCAGGCAAGCGCAGCCGCCCCCCCCAACTGGTCCGGCCTGAGGCGCGCGAGCGCCGCCCCTTCGGTCACGGAGGGAAAGCTCGCGTTGATCAGCGCCAGCGCCGGCAGAACGAGGGCAAGCGAGAGCCCGAGCCCGGTCCCGATCAGCACGAGGCTCTGGATCAGCGGAACCGTCGCGCGCTGGACGGGCGTCAGGCCCAGCATCCGCAGCAGGCTGAAGGCCAGCCTCCGCCGCTCCACCATGCCGCGGAGATTGGCGCTCATCGCGGCCCAGAATCCGGCGGCGGCCAATGCGGCGACCGCAAGATACAGACGATCCGCGCCCCGCCGCAGCTGCAGCAACAGCGCCGCATTCTCGGCGCGGGGGCGCACCGCAACACCGCGCCCCTCCAGCGCCGCCGAGAGCGGCCCGAGATCCGCGAGAGTCCGCGCATAGAGGCGGAAGCTGGCAAAGGCCGCAGGCGGCGCGGCAATCTCCAGCCAGCTTTCGGGCGTGACGGCGGGATCGTCGCGGAACCGCTCGATCGCCAGCATGTCCGGCAGCGAGAGGAACAGCGCCGAGCGACCGTAGCGCTCGGCCGGAACGATCCCCGCCACCTTCAGCGGTCGCCGCGCCGTCTGCTCGAGGCCGTCGATGCGCCGTCCGATCACCATCGTCAGCACCGCGTCGGGCGCCACCCCCAGCGACTTCGCAAGCTGCGCGCTCAGCCAGACCCGGCCCGGCCCTACCTCCCCCGCCAGCAGCGGATCGCCCGCGGCCGAAACCACCAGCGGCACCTCCCGCACCATCTCGCGGCGGGGAGCGGAGGCCACGACCGCATCCGCAAGGGCGTTGATGCTGCGCGTGGCGGGGACGACGAACCCCGCCTCGGGCCGCGCCTCCAGCCAGCGGAAGAAGCCCTCGTCATACGCGCCGGCCCCCACCGCCAGCAGTTCGCGGTTCGCCGGATCGTCGACCAGCCGCTCGACCATCGTGTCGAGCGCACCCGTCTTCAGCGCGAGCAGGATCAGCATGGGCGCCAGCACGCCCACCAGCGCCGCCACGAAGCAGAGCGCCGAGATCCAGTCGTGCCGCAGCTCGCGCAGCGCCAGAACGAGGGGCAGCGGCATCAGACCGCCTCCGACCGGAAGACCGAGCGCGTCACTGCGCCCGCAACCTCCACCCGATGTCGCACGCGGCGGCAGGCGGCAAAGGCGCTTCCCGCGATCTGGTGGCCCGCGAGCAGCACGGCCGAGCCCGCCTCCCCGGCAAGGCGCAGGATCAGCTCCTCCACTGCGCGGACATTGGCGGGGTCGAGGGCCGAGACCGGCTCGTCCAGCAGCAGCAGCCGCGGCCGCGCGAGCATCGCGCGCGCCACGGCCGCGCGCTGGCGCTGGCCCACCGATAGCTGCGCCGGAAAGCGGTCCATCAGATCGACAAGGCCGAGCGAGACCACCACCTCTCGTGCCCAGTCCGGCGCCACCCGCAGCCGCGCGATGCGCGACGGCAGACCGATGTTGTCGCCCATGGTCAGATAGGGCACCAGCGCATGTGTCTGGAGCACGAAGCCCACCGCCGCCGGCCCCGGCGGGCGCGACGCCACGGCCAGATCGTGCCCCGCCACCCGATGCCGCACCGGCCGCGCCTGAGGCGCAACCGCCCCCGCGACCAGCCCGAGCACCGTGCTCTTGCCGCTGCCGCTGGGCGCATCCAGCACCAGAACCTCGCCGGGGGCGACCGAGAGCCGCTCGATCGTCACCTCGAACCGCTCTCCCAGCCGGACCGAAAGATCGCGGATGTCGGCGACCGCGTCCGATGCCGCCAGATCGGGGGGCGCCAGATCCTTCATGACCCCGCCCTCAGCCGGATCTCGACCTCGCCGCCCAGCACCAGAACCGTGGCCTCGCCCACCTGCCGCGGCTGGTTCGGCGGCAGCGGCCTGCCGTCGACCATCGTCCCGTTGGTCGAACCGAGGTCCGTCGCCATCAGCCGCCGCCCCTCGAGCGTCAGCCGCAGATGCTCGCGGCTGACGCGCGGGCTGTCGATCGCCACCTCGGCCGCGCCGCCGCGTCCGAGGATGACGCCGCGTTGCAGGCTCGCCCGTCCGATGCCGCACCGCTGGCGCGATCCGCCCGTGGCGATGGTCAGCGTCAGCGCGACCCGGGGCGCCGCGGGCTCGCCACCCCGGCCGCCGGCCGCAACCGCCATCGCGGCCATGACCAAAGCCAGCGCGGCGCCGGTTCCGCCGAGGATCATCCAGATCGGCACCCGGCCGTCCGTCACCGTGGCAGCCGGTGGCGCCGCAGCCGGAGAGGCCGGCTCTCCGCCGCAACTGCCGCCGGCCGTCTGCATCGGAAGCCCGGCCTCGGCCAGAAAGTCCGCGATGGTGCCGGCCGAGGCGGCGAGGTAGATCCCGGCCGCGTCCGTCGCAATCATCGTGTTCACCCCGATCACCCGCCCGCACCGGTCGAGCAGCGGTCCGCCGGAATTGCCGGGGCTGAGCGGCGCGGTGTGCTGGACGATCTCAAGCTCGGCCGAGGCCCCGCGCCAGGAGCCGTTCAGCACGCGGCTGACGCTGCCGCCGGTCAGCGTGGTCTCGAAGGCGGCGATGTTCATGTCGCGCCCCATGGTGGCGTCGGCCGCGGCGGGATAGCCGATGGCCACCACGGCCTCGCCTTTCGCGAGCCGTCGCGTGTCGATGGCGAGAGGCGGGGGCGAGGGCGTGCCGATCTCCTCGGGGTCGAGGCTCAGCGCCGCCAGGTCCTTCTCCTGCGAGACGGCAAGGACCGTGCCGCTGTAGATCGAGATCGCATCGCCGTTCTTGAAGAAGACGGCAATGTCGCCGCCGTTCTGAACAACATGGAAATTGGTCAGGTACAGCAGCCTGCCCCCGGCGCCCTGGCCGAAGACCATGCCGGCGCCGGTCCTCATTCCGCGAGGAAGGTCCACGAAGATCCGGCCCACCGAGGCGTCGGTCAGCCGGGCGACGGCGCTGAAATCCTGTGCCGCGGCGGCCGCGGCCCAGAGCAATCCGACAAGCGCGCAGAGAAGTCTCATCATCGGTAGGCCACCCAGTCGGGCTGGCGCGAGACGACGCCATAGGACACCGCCGCCCCCGCGATCAGCAGCATCAGGAGCACCATGGCGATGGACTGGCGGTTCACGGGGCGTCGCTGGCTGCGCGGAACCGACGAGGAGGGCGAGGGAGCGGCCCCGGTGACGGTTCGGCGCGGCGTCGGCGGCGGAGCGGACCCCATCTCGACGCCGGCCATGTAGGCGAACTGGCGTACCGTCCGCGGCCGCGCCTCGGGCCAGAGCGCGCAGCCGGCATCGACCGCCGAGGCGAAGGCGGGCGAGTAGCTGCCGCGCAGCCGCCGCTGCGCAAGAAGCGCCGTCAGCGGGACGTAAGGGTCGGGCGCCCCCGCGGCGACCGCCGCCGCCCGGTCGGGCGCGCTGGGGGGCAGCTGCCGCGTCGCCATCTCGTAGAGCATGACGGACAGCGAATAGATGTCGCTCCACGGCCCCTCCTCCAAGGGCTGCGCCGAACGCACCTGCGCGCGGGGGAACAGCTCGACCGGGGCGTAGCTGCGGGTGAACATCGCGAGCGACCCGCGCTGCCCCGAGGGGCGCGCGGCGCCGAAGTCGATCAGGATCGGCTGCTGGTCGCGGCGCGAGATCATGATGTTGGCGGGCTTCACATCGCGGTGGACGAGGTTCGTCGAATGAACCGTCTCGAGCGCGAGGCAGATCGGGGCGAGGAAGCTGCGCAGCAGATCCTCGGCGATGAAGCCGGTGCGCTGGAGCGTGGCCTGCGCGAGACGGCTGAGCGGCTCGCCCTCGATGAAATCCATCGCGCAATAGGCGGTGCCGAACTTCTCGAAGGCGCCGCGCACCCGCACCAGACCGGCCTGCTGCGGCAGCGCCTTCAGGATGTTCGCCTCGGTGATGAAGGCCCGCAGACCCTCCTCGTACATCCGCTCGGCCCTGGGCAGCGGGCGGACGAAGCCCTGCGCATCGCGATGGGCCATGTCGCAGGGGAAGTATTCCTTCAGCGCGACGGTGGCGCCGGTCTCGAGCACGTTCGCCCGGTAGGTGATCCCGAACCCGCCCCGGCCGATCTGGTCCGTGATGACATGGCCGGCGATGCGCGTGCCGTTGGGAAGGCGCGGCTCGGTCATCAGATCTCGTCCGCTCTGGCCGGAGCGTTGTCCCTGGACGGATGCCCCTCGCGGGCTGCGGGTCGTCGTGCAGGTGCCGGGCTGGCCTCCGGTGCAGCAGCCTTCCGGGGCTGCGCCTCCGGCTCTGCGTGGCCTCCCTCGGAGGGTTGAGGATCGGCACCCTCCGGCTTCGCGGCGGGCGCCTCCTCGGCAGGGGCCGGAATGGCACGCATCTCGGCGGCACCGGGCGGCGGCTCGGACGTCTGCGGGGCCGGCGGGTCGGAGAAGCCGCCCATCCCGGCATAGACCGCCAGTCCCGCCAGCGCGAGCACGGCCCCCGCCCCTGCGGCCACCGCCATCCTGCGCGGCGGCGTCAGCGTAGCGTTCGCGCCCTGCCCCGCATGGCGGCCGGCTTACGCTGAACTCCGCCAGCCTCGAGGCGGGCATCCGAAGCTGCGCCAACGCAGCCGCGGCGGCCGGCGTCGCGCCGCACCTCGTGCTGACCTGCGCACGCAAGGGCGGCCTTTCGCGATCGGCGGGACAGGCGCGGATCGACTGCCGCTGGAGCGCCGACGCGCGGACGGCCATGCTCGATCTGGTGATCGGGAAATGAGACGCCCTGGCATGAGATCGCTGGCCGCTTGTCTGTTGACGCTTCTCCTTGTGACCCCGGAGGCGCAGGCGGAGGATCGGCCCTTCGACCCCGCCCGCCTCTCGCACGCCGAGATCCGCTTTCTCCAAGCCGCGCTGTCGTTTGCGGACGTCTATGACGGCATGCTCGACGGAGAGTGGGGCGGGATGAGCCGACGCGCGCTCGAACAGGCGCTCGGCTGTGCCCCGCCCTGCCGCCTCACCGCCTCCGACGTCGAGAGCTTCCTGTCCGACGCAGGCCAACGGCTCGCGGCCTCGGGCTGGCAAGTCGCCTATCTTCCGGCGCTGGACGGCTCGCTGCTCGTGCCTGGAGATTCCGCCACCGGCGAAGCGATCGGGCCAAACTTCACGCAGACCCACGCCTCCCCCGAGGTGGCGATCTATGCCGCGCGCGGGCCGGTGGTAGCGGCCGAGGCGGTCGGAGACACCATCCGGCGCAACGCCCTGCCGAACAGGAACAGCTACTTCCCCGCGCCGAAGTCCCGCCTGCGGGTCTGGTCGGCCTACGCGCCCTTCCACGCCATCTTCGGGGACGGAGATTTTCGGCTGGGCGTGTTCTACCTGCGCTCGGATCTCCGCGACGGAGCGTGGTCGAGCGTGCTGGTCGCCGCACCGGCCGACCGGATCAACGTGCTGAGGACGGTGGCCAACAGCATCTCGGCCGGCCGGGGAGAGCCGCTTCTCTACCCCGTGCCGCCAGCCGTCGCGAGCGTGCGGCCGCCCCTGTTCCCCGAGACCGCAGGCGCCGACGATCCCCGCCTGAGTGATGCAGAGAGGGGCAATACCGACGATCATACCCGTGTCGTGCCCTCCGACGTCCCGGATCCCGAGCCCGCTTCGGCCGGCGCGTCCCTGCTCGCCGAGTTCGAGCGCATCCTCACGCCCCTCTCCCTGCGCGGCCCCTGAAGGCCCGGGCCCATCATCCTTCCGCCCTTGGGCATGGCCATCGACAGCGTGACATGTCCGCCATGGGTCCGAGGACAAGGGCGAGCGCCCGCTGGGCGCGCCATGCGGCCCGTCGGCATCGGGTGGAAGACCTCGCTCCTTTCCGGCAGTGACGCCGGGGCGAAACTCTCGCCCGCGCCATGACGCTGACCGAGCGCGCAAACCCGAGCGGCCTCGACCTGCAGGCCTGCCTCGCCGACGTGCCGGTGCGCATCACCATGAGGGCGAGGCGCTCCGATCGATGCTCGCAGGTCGGTCGGGGTTCAGGTGGGCAGGTCGCTGACGATCTCGCCCCTCTCGTTCAGGATCATCTGCCCGTCCTCCTTGTAGAGCGGCCCAACCGGCAGGCGGTCCAGAAGCGACAGCACGGTCTCGGACGGGCGACAGAGCCGCACGCCCCTGGGCGAGGCCACGATGGGCCGGTTGACCAGCACCGGATGGGCGAGCATTGCATCGAGGATCTGCCCGTCGGTGACGCCAGCCTCCAACAGGCCCAGTTCGGCGGCGGGCGACTTCGACGTCCGCAGCGCCTGACGCGGCGTCAGATCGGCCGCGGCCAGCAGAGCCAGCAGCTGCGGACGTGTCCAGCCTTCGGCCAGATAGTCGATGATGACCGGCTCGGCGCCGGACGCGCGGATGATCTCCAGCACGTTGCGCGACGTGCCGCAGGCAGGGTTGTGGTGGATGACGATCATGCGCGGATCTCCGGGAAACGGGCGCGGGTGCGGTTGGCGAAGGCCACGAGGGACAGCATCACCGGCACCTCGACCAGAACGCCCACGACCGTTGCCAGCGCCGCGCCCGAATTGAGGCCGAAGAGACTGATGGCGACGGCGACGGCCAGTTCGAAGAAGTTCGAGGTGCCGATCATGGCGCACGGCGCCGCGATCCGGTGCGGCACCCTCATCAGCCAGGCCGCGCCGTAACCCACGGCAAAGATCAGATAGCTCTGGATCAGGATCGGCACGGCGATCAGCGCAATGATCGCGGGCCGGTCGAGGATCGTCTGCCCCTGCAGCCCGAAGAGGATCGCGACCGTCGCGATCAGGCCGATCATCGACCAGGGCTTCACGCGGGCCGAGAACGCCTCGATCCGGGCGGGGGTGCCAAGACTGCGGCGCGTCAGCATCCCTGCCGCCAGCGGCAGGACGACATAGAGGATCGTCGCCAGGACCAGCGTCTGCCAGGGCACGACGATCTCGGTCACGCCGAGAAGCAGGGCCACGATGGGGGCGAAGGCCACGACCATCACCATGTCGTTTACCGACACCTGCACCAGCGTGTAGGTCGCATCACCGCGCACCAGTTGGGACCAGACGAAGACCATCGCGGTGCAGGGCGCGGCGCCCAGCAGGATCAGACCGGCGATATACTGCTGCGCATCCTCGGGGGCGATCCAGGGAGCGAAGACAAGGTCGAAGAACAGGACCGCCAGCAGAGCCATGGTGAAGGGCTTGACCAGCCAGTTGACGACTAGCGTGATGAGCAGTCCTGTCGGCTGCCGCACAGCCCCCCCGACGGCGGCGAAATCCACGTTGACCATCATCGGATAGACCATCGCCCAGATCAGCACGGCGACGACGAGGTTGATCGAGGCGATCTCGGCCGTGGCGATGACCTGCACCAGACCCGGAGCCAGCACGCCCAGGGAGAGGCCCGCCACCATGGCCAGCCCGACCCAGAGGGTCAGCCAGCGCTCGAACGGGCCCAGGGGATTGATCTGGGTCTGCGGCAGGTCGGTCATCTTGGTTCAGCCTCTGGGCAGGGTTATGCGTGCACTCAGCAGTCGCAGGCGATCCGGTCGAGAACCGGCTGACAGAGCTCGGGACGGCCGCCGCAGCAATCCTCCATGAGAAAGGCCAGCAGCCCCCGCATCGTCTCCATCCGCGCGAAATAGCGGATCGAGCGGCCTTCGCGCTCGGAGCGCACAAGGCCCGCTCCCGTCAGGATGGTGAGGTTGTTCGACAGCGTGTTGGCTCGGATGTCGAGGCCCGCCGCAATCTCTCCGGCCGCCATGCCCGCAGGACCGGCGCGCACGAGGAGGCGGAACACGTCCAGCCGGATGTCGTGGGCAAGGGCAGACAGGACACCCAGAGCGTGAGTCTTTTCCATTATTCATGCATAGTCGAACTGTTGCGCCTGTGCAAGCCGAAGCTCGCCAGTCCTCACAGCACGCCGGACTGCCGGATGTCCTCGAGCGCGAAGTCGATCAGCGCTCGGACCTTCTGCGGCAGGCTGCGGCCTTCGAGATAGACCGCGCTGACCGGCACGACCGCGCCGCCGAACGCCTCGAGCACCGGGACGAGCCGGCCGGACCGAAGCGCCTCGGCCAGAGCGAACCGCGGGGCATAGCAGATGCCCAGCCCCGCCATTGCGAGATCGGCCGCGGCACGGGCGGAATTGACCTGAAACCGCCCCCGGATCTCGACGCTGCGCTCGGTCCCGTCCTCGAGGAACGTCCAGCGGCGCGGCACCCGGCGGTTGGTGTCGAGGATGCAGTCATGCCGGACGAGGTCCTCGGGCCGGTCGGGGGCGCCACGGGTCGCGATATAGCCGGGGCTGGCGGCCGGAACGGTGCGCACCTCGCCCAGCTTCCGGGTCTTCAGCGACAGCGTCTCGGATCGCCCGACCCGGAAGGCCACATCGATCCCCTCGCTCGCGAGGTCGGCGAAGCTGTCGTTCAGCCTCAGGTCGACCACCAGCCCCGGGTGCAGCGCGGCGAAGCGGCCGAGCATCCCTCCGACATAGTCCTCGCCGAACGTCACGGGGGCCGAGACGCGGATCGTGCCGGTGAAGCCGCGCGAGCCGTGCGAGACCTCGACCAGCAGGTCGTCGAGTTCGTCCAGCAGCGCCGGAGCCCGGGCCAGCAGGGTCTCGCCTGAGGGAGTGAGCCCGACCTTGCGGGTGGTGCGCTGGAGCAGCCTGACGCCGAGCCGCTTCTCCAGCTCGGCCACATATTTTGAGGTCAGCCGGTTCGACACCCCGAGTTGGTCCGCCGCCGCCGTGAAGGAGCCGGTCTTGGCCGTGGCCACGAAGGCCCGGAGTTCATCGGTCAGATCCATGGATTATTCAGAACGCTTAGTGGATAGTCATACAACAACATCTCCATATTGTTGAACTGCAGCAAGGCCTATCTTGGCTGCAACGAACCGAAGCGCCGCAGGTGCGGCAACGAGGGGCCAGACCATGAAGCTCGCGATCGTCGGAAACGGCTTCGGCACCGGCCTCGCGCCGAAATGGCAGATCGCCTGACCCGAACCCGCGCGCCTGTCCGGCGCCCCTCCGCTCCGGCACCGCCTTGCGCCGGCTCTCCCCGAAAGGACAGTCCCGTGTCTGTCATGCACAAGCTCGACACTCTGAAGGAGCGCCTCGCGCCCTCCGACCGGATGCCTGTGGTCTTCCTTGGCCACGGTAGCCCGATGAACGCCATCGAGGACACGGCCTACAGCCGCGCCTGGACAAGGCTCGGCGAGAGCCTGCCGCGGCCTCGCGCCATCCTCGTCGTATCGGCGCACTGGATGACCCGGGGCACGACGCTGGTCGATGTCTCGGCCATGCCGCGGACGATCCACGATTTCTACAACTTCCCCGAGGCGCTTCATGCGCAACGCTATCCCGCGCGGGGCGCGCCGCAGCTGGCGCGCGAAGTGACCTCGCTGCTGGCCAGCCACCACGCCGCCGAGGATGACAGCTGGGGCCTCGACCACGGCGCCTGGACGGTGCTGAAGTTCCTCTATCCCGAGGCCGACGTGCCGGTCTTCCAGGTCTCGATCGACATGACCCGCGACCTCGACCACCAGCTCGAGATCGGGCGGACACTGTCCGAGCTGCGCGACCGCGGCGTGCTGATCCTCGGGTCCGGCAATGTGGTGCACAACCTGCGCGCGGTGAACTGGAGCGCGGGCAGCAAGCCACATGGGTTCGCGCTGGAATTCGACGCCCTCTTCGCCGACCGGCTGACCGAGCGCGACTTCCGCACGCTCGCCGACCGCAAGGGGCTGGGATCGCTGCTGACGATGGCGCATCCGTCGGTCGATCACTACATGCCGGCGCTCACCATCGCCGGCGCCTCGGACGAGCGCGACGAACTGACCTTCATGACGGACGCCATCGAGCTCGCCTCGGTCTCGATGCGCTCCTTCGTCTTCCACGCCCGATAGGAGAAGCCCCATGCTCGTGAACGGGAAATGGACCGCCGACTGGCAGCCGGTGCAGAAGGCCGATGACCATGGACGCTTCGTGCGCCAGGTGTCGAGCTTCCGCAACTGGATCACCCCCGACGGCAGCGCCGGGCCGACCGGCACCGGCGGCTTCGCGGCCGAGGCCGGGCGCTACCGGCTCTATGTCGCGCTGATCTGCCCCTGGGCCTCGCGCACCCTGATGGCGCGCAGGCTGAAGGGCCTCGACGGGCTGATCCCGGTGACGGTGGTGAACCCGGTGATGGGCACTCAAGGATGGGAGTTCGGCGGCCATGACGATGCGGAGGAGGATCCGCTGTTCGGCGCCCGGCACCTGCACGAGATCTACACAAGGGCCGAGCCGCAGTTCACCGGCCGGGCCACGGTCCCGGTCCTGTGGGACATGAAGCGGGATGCGATGGTGAACAACGAAAGCGCCGACATCCTGCGCATGTTCGACACCGCCTTCGAGGGGCTGGCCCCCTCCGACCTGCGGCTTTACCCCGCGGCGCTGGCGGGCGAGATCGACGCGCTGAACGCCCAAGTTTACGACCGCCTCAACAACGGCGTCTACAAGGCCGGCTTCGCGAGCACTCAGGAGGCCTATGACGAGGCCGTGGCGGGCGTGTTCGAGATGCTCGACCACCTCGAGTACCGGCTGACCGGCGACTACATCTTCGGCGGCGCGCTGACCGAGACCGACATCCGCATCTTCGTCACCCTGATCCGGTTCGACGCGGCCTATCACGGGCTCTTCAAGACCAACCGCCGCCAGATCGCCGATTACCCGCGCCTCTGGGCCTACATGCGGCGCATCCTCGCCCGGCCCGGCGTGCGCGAGACCGTGAACATGGACCACATCACCCGCGGATATTATTCGATCAAGGCGCTCAACCCCTCCCGCATCCGGCCCGTCGGGCCGGCGCATATCGAAGCGGCGCTCCGCGAGACCGCGGCCGGGATCTGAACGCGTTCGGCCGCGGCGGCTGGGGGCCTCACATCTGCGTCAGTCCCGGCGCGGGGCGCTTGAGGTTCCGGCCCTGAGACGACTAACGAAGCACAAGCAAAGAGATTTCCGGGTCCGCATGCTGAAGTATCTCTCGATCTGCCTCACCGTCGCGATGCTGCTCTTTTCGATGCAGCCGTCGGTGCAGGTCGGCAAGCCCTCGGGTTGCCCCAGCACGCAGGCCGTGGACGATGTCTGCACCGCGCCCGGACCCGCGATCCCGACGCGGGCGCCCGCCGAAAAGCCCTGCATGACCTGCGTCCTGCCGACAGGCTTGACGCTTGCCCTGCCGACCCGCCCCGAGCTGCCGCTGCGGCTTGCGGCGGGCGAGGCGAGCGCCGCAGGCAGGGTGGTCCCCCCGGACCGACGACCACCGCGCGCCTGATCGCCTTTCACCGCAATCGGCACCCACCGTGCCCTCGATACCCTGCGACGCGCGCGCGATCGCACCCATGGAGACATGTAAAATGAGCACCACCTCGAACGAACGCCCGGCGCTGCTGCTGCCGGCCCTCGCCCCGGTCTATGCCGCAGCGGCTCCCCTCACCGACGCCTGGCTGCGCGTGGTCTGCGGCGCGGCGCTGATGATCCACGGCTGGCCGAAGATCCAGAACCCGACCGGCGCCGCCGACATGGTGTCGGGCTTGGGCTTCGCGCCCGGCTGGTTCTGGTCGATCCTGCTGTCGGTGACCGAATTCACCGGCGGCCTGCTGCTGGTGCTCGGCCTGCTCACCCGGCTCGCCGCTACGGGCACCACGATCATCCTGCTGGTGGCGACCTACTTCCACTGGGTCGTCCTGGGCCAGGGCTACAGCGGTGCGGAACTCGCCTGGCTCTGGGCCGCCGTCACGCTGTCCTTCGTCGCCAAGGGCGGCGGGCGCTACTCGGTCGACCACATGCTGAAGAAGGAGCTCTGATCCACCTCCGCGACAGGCTCGAGGAGGCGGGCCCTGCGGCGCCCGCCTCCACCCTTCTGCTCCCGGCGCGTGCCCCCGCCTGCCTCGCGCCCCCGCACCGGTATCGCGTCAGGCTGCAAACCCGGGAAGCCGCGACCCTCGGGCAGTCTGCCTGCACGAGATCCGCCGCGACGGCACGACCATCCGGCCGGGGGCCGGGACCCGCCGCCTCCGGCACGAACCGTGTTCAGCGGCCTGTCCGGCGCCAGTTCACCAGAGACAGGACAGGCCACACCGCATTCCCGCAGCCCTCGCAGCGCCACGACCCGCGGGGCAACCGGCTGCGGGCGCAAGACTGCTTTACGTTGGGAACGGGATCTGACGGCGCCTGCGGAGAAGGACTTCCCAAACTTCCCCCCATCTTTGGAAAGACAATCACGACAAACACTGTAGTGTATTTCGAGATTGAACGAAGATGGAGACGACCATGCCCAAGACGCTCCTGATTCCCGGCCTCGACGGCTCGCCCGCGGCCCACTGGCAGCAGTGGTGGGCGCTCCGCGATCCGGATGCGCTCCTGCTCGACCTGTCCGATGTCTCCCGCCCGGTGCCCGCCGTCTGGGAGATCGAGGTGGCCGGAGCGATCCTGCAGCACCCCGGAGCGATCCTCGTGGGGCACAGCCTCGGCGCGATCCTGATCGCGCGGCTTCTGGCCAAATGGCCGCATCTGAAGGTTGGCGGCGCGATTCTCGTGGCCCCAGCAGAGCCGCGGCACAGCGACCGAACCGAGAGCTTCGGCCCGATCTTCGAGGAAAGCCTCGGCGTGCCCGCCTATGTGGTTTCCAGCCGGAACGATCCCTGGATGAGCTTCACCCAGGCGGAACGGCTCGCCCGCGCCTGGCGCGCGGACGTGGTCGACCTCGGCTTCGCCGGTCACATCAATGTCGACAGCGGCTTCGGGCCCTGGCCCGGCGGCGTCGTCCTGCGCGACGAGCTCGCCCGCCGGCCGGTCCCGCTCATGCCCCCGGAACAGGCTCTGGAGCGCGCATTCTACCGCGCCTGACCGACAACGGCACGAAAGGAGACTGCGATGAGGCCTCACCTTCCCGACCCGATCCGGCGGCACGTCCCGCGCCGCCTGCATGTCCTGATCGTCGGCGGCGGCGCGAGCGGGGCGCTGATGGCGGCGCATCTGCTCACCCGCGGCCACGGTCTCTTCCGCATCACGCTGGTGGAGCGCGACGGGCCGGTCGGCGCCGGCATCGCCTATGCCACGCGCGAGGCGGAGCATCTGCTCAACACGCGCGTCCACAACATGAGCGCCTTTCCGGATCGGCCGGACCACTTCCGGCAGTGGCTCGCGGCAGAGCCCGAAGGCCGCTTTTCCACCGGAGACAGTTTCGTCCCTCGCGGTCTTTATCGGCGCTACCTCGAAGAGATCCTCGCGCCCTGGCGCGCGGGCGCACAGCTCACCTGCGTGGGCGGCGAATGCCTTCGGATCGAGGAGGTCGGCCGCGGCGTGATCGCCCATTTCAGCGACGGCTCGGTCCGGCTCGCGGATGTGGCGATCCTCGCCACCGGCCACCCGCGCCCGGATCCGGCAGAGGACCGGCTGCTTCAGGATCCGTGGCGGGCGGCCGACGTGCCGCCGGACGCGCGGGTGGTTCTCCTCGGCTCGGGCCTCACCATGATCGACAAGGTGCTGACGCTTCTCGCCAATGGCCATCGGGGCGAGATCGTGGCCTTGTCGCGGCGGGGGCTTCTGCCGCGCAGCCATGCGCCGACGCGCCCCCTGCCCCTCGGCCTGCCCGACGTGCCGCTCGGGGCGCCGATGAGCGCGCTCACGGCCTGGGTGCGGCGTCTCGCCCGCGAGGCGGAGGCGCGCGGCGGGACATGGCGCGATGCGGTGGACGGCATCCGGCCTTTCGTCCGCCGCATCTGGCGCGGCCTGCCGGAGCGGGAGCGGGCGCGCTTCCTGCGCCACGGCGCGGGCTGGTGGGACGTGCACCGGCACCGGGCCCCGCCCGCCTCGGACGCGCGGATCGCGGCGGCGTTGGCCGATGGGCGGATGCGGCTGCTGCGGGCGGGCTACGAGGGCGCGGAGCGCCTGCCGGACGGCCGGATTGCTTTGCGGATCCGCCCGCGCGGCACCAAAACGCATGTCCGGCTCGAGGCCGACGTTGTGTTCGACTGCCGCGGCATCCGCCGGGATCCGAAGAACAGCGCCTCGCCGCTGGTGGCGAGCCTGCTCGCCTCGGGCCTCGCGCGGATCGACCCGCTGCGCATCGGCTTCGAGGTGGCGCAGGACTGCCGGCTGATCGACGCGCGCGGACAGGGCTCGCGGCACATCTTCGCCATCGGCCCGGTCTCGCGCGCCGCCTTCTGGGAGATCACCGCGATCCCCGACATCCGCGACCAGACGGCCCGGCTGGCCGAGGATCTCGTCGCCGCACATGCGGCCGCGCCGGAGCAGGAGCTCGGCCGGCAAGCGCGGCCCTGAGGGATCCTGCCTCGGGACGGTTGCCCCCGAGGCAGGACCCCGAGGGGCAGGCGCCGGACCTGCCCCTCGGGATCAGTGCGCGAGCATCTCCTGAACGATCTCCTCGGCGCTCAGCTCGGCGGGGTAATAGGTCGGCCAGTGCGTCACCTCCTGAAGGAGCGCCGCGCGGTCGTTGCCCCAGTAGAGGTGGTAATGGTCCGACGTCGACGGCGCGATCCGGTGGTCGCTGAACTGGATGAACTTCGGCGCGGCCTCGTCTCCGCTCACCTTCTCGAAGATGAAGCGGACGCCCCGATTGCCGGCCTTGTAGGTCAGCACTTCGTGACCGTCCTCCTCATACTGCCCCGAGACCGGCCCGCCCGCGCCGTGGAAGGTCACCCGGTCGCCGTCGATCTCGATGCGGTTCACGTCGGTCTCGTAGCCCGTCCGGTAGTAGGCGAGATATTCCTCGGCCGTCTTGTCGCCATGCTCGGCCTTGTGCGCCATCACCGGCGCCAGCGTGCCGTCCTCCAGCAGCGGATAGACCGACTGCCAGTCGCCCTGCCAGTCCGAGAGCGGGCGGTCGGCGACCTGCTCATCCTTGAAGACGCCCTTGGCGATCTCGTCCGAAGCGTGGCTGTGGGCCTCGTCATGGCCATGGCCGTGCGCATGATCGTGCCCGTGGTCGTGCGGCTTCTCGGCAAGCGCGGGGGCGGCCACTGCGAGCGCCACACTGGCGGCGAGGATGCTCAGGGGGCGTGAAAGGACGGTCTGCATGCGGGAGGTCTCCATGTTCCGGGGTGTTCGGATGATGCGTATATGATATGTTATTACATATCTGCTCCGCTTTAGGATCTCGCGAGCCCCTTGGCAACCGGCAAACCTGCCCGGCGGCGGCGATCCTCACGGCTGAAGGGCCGGCCGCAGAGGCTACGCCCTCAGAGACGAGGCGCAGGTCGGCGCGCGGCGAGGGGGCAACGACCGGCGCCGCAAGAGCGGCAAGGCAGGTTCCGCCGTTGGTCGGGCCCGCCAGCTCCTCACGTTCGCTGGTTCATGACGAAGCGCTCGATCTGGTCCGGCATCCGAATGCGATCTCCAGCAGCCCGACACGCCGCACGAACCCTCCGGACCTTCATCCCTCGACTCGATCTTTCGAGCCGCAGAATGCTGCGCACCGGCCCTCTCGGAATCCCAGCCGTGCCCCTCCGCGAGGGCCTTCCAGGGCGAAGGCGTCCCACGGTTTCCCGCATGGGGACATCTGCCCGCACGCGACCGATATACCGAAACTTTCAGGGATTTTCTGGAGCGGGTAGCGGGAATCGAACCCGCGCCAAGAGCTTGGAAGGCTCGTGTGATACCATTTCACCATACCCGCGCGAGAGCCCTGTTAGCATGGAGCGTCCTGCGCCTCAAGGGACGTTGCACCCCTTCCCCGCGCGGCATGGCCCCTCAACCTTTTCGGCAAGTCGCCGGCGCGGAACATGAGGGGCGGCATCACGTTGTGCACCCGATCGGCCCAGCGGCCGCGCTGCCGGTGCACGGCGATGGGGGGATAATGCAGAACGAGCGGATCGGCGAGGCCGGAACCCTTCTGGAGCCGGAAGCGCCCGACGTGCCCTCCGAGAACGAGATCAGCCGTCTCAACCACCTGATCGCGATCCGCAGGCTGCTGGGGATCATCCTTCTGGTCCTCGTGGTCATGGGCTTCTATTTCGCCCGCGACGTGGTCCTGCCGCTGATGATCGGCCTTCTGCTGGCGCTGACCTTCAGCCCGGTCGTGCGGGCCCTGCAGCGGATCGGCATCGCACCGCCCATCACCGCGACCGCCCTCATCACCGCCCTCGCCGCCGTCATCGCGGTCAGCGCCTTCCTTCTGAGCGGCCCTGTCTCGGACTGGATCAATCAGGCGCCGCGGCTGGGCGATCAGCTGCGCGAGCGGGCCCAGACCATCCTCGACTCGTTCGAGGCGGTGCGGAACGCATCGGAGCAGGTCTCGGAAATCACCGACAGCGAGGATCCGACGGTGCAGCGCGTGGCCGTGCAGACGCCGGGGATCCTGTCGTCCGCGGTCGGCAGCGTGGCCTCGATCCTCACCACGATCATCGTGACGCTGGTGCTGGCGCTTTTTCTGCTCGCCTCGGGTGACCTGTTCTACATCAAGCTGATCGAGGGCTTCCCCCGCTTCGGCGACAAGAAGCGCGCCCTGCGCATCGTCTACGGGATCGAGCGGCGCGTCTCGCGCTACCTCCTGTCGGTGACCATCATCAATGCGGGGCTGGGGGTGGTGATCGGCCTTCTGATGTGGGGCACGGGAATGCCGAGCCCGCTCGTCTGGGCCATGGCGGCCTTCCTTCTGAACTTCCTGCCCTACATCGGCGCCATTGCCGGCGTTGCGCTGTCCGCGGCCGTGGCCATCGTGCATTACGATCACCTGACGCAGGCGCTGCTGGTGCCCGCGCTCTACCTCACGGCCACCGCCATCGAGGGGCAGCTCGTCACCCCCATCGTCCTCGGCCGCAGGCTCGAGCTGAACACGGTCTCGGTCTTCGTCACGGTGATCTTCTGGGGATGGCTCTGGGGCATTCCGGGAGCGCTCGTGGCGGTGCCCTTCCTCGTCTGCATCAAGGTGGTCTGCGACAATGTCGAATCCCTGCATGCGGTCGGCAATTTTCTGGGCGCTCGCGCGCCGTTGCCCGATCTCGAGCAGGATACGCCGGAGTAAGGGAACCGGGCGCGCGGATCGTCGTTCCCTCGCCAGACCTTCAGCGGAGGATCCTCCTTGACCATCATCTGGACCATCATCATCGGCTTCATCGCCGGCGTGATTGCGAAGTTTCTCCACCCGGGAGACAACGAGCCCTCGGGCTTCATCCTGACCACGATCCTCGGGATCGTGGGTGCCCTCGTCGCCACCTGGCTGGGGCAGGCCGTGGGCTGGTACGGCCCCGGCGAAGGCGCGGGCTTCATCGGAGCCATCGTCGGCGCCATCGTCCTTCTGGTGATCTGGGGCGCCGTGACCAGAAAGCGCGGCTGATCCAGACTCTGTCCGGCGGCCGGCGTCCCAATCGAGGGCCGGCCGCCGACGCAGAGGCGGCGGCGCGGGCCGGCCTCTTCCCGCGCCGCCGCCTCTGCGCATCCGGTTCCGACTGCGGCGGGAACCGGATGCTGCCGCCCGCCGTTGGGCGCGGTCCTTTCCCAACTCCGGTCGGTCCCGTGCAACGCTATCGCTGCCCCTCCTGTCATCAGGAAATCTTCTTCCGCAACACGGCCTGCCTGGCCTGCGGCATCCAGCTGCTCTTCGACCCGGACAGGGGCTTCTCGGACATGGCGGAAACCGGCCATCCCTGCGCCAACCGCGGTCAGATCAACTGCAACTGGTCGGCCGACGAGCCGGGTGCCCTGTGCCTGTCCTGCCAGCATACGACGGTGGTGCCGGACCTGTCGGTTCCCGCCAACATCGACCGGTGGGAGAGGATCGAGACCGTGAAGCGGCCCCTGATCCTGATGCTGCACCGGCTGGGCCTGCCGCTCTTCGATGAGGCGGGCATGCCCGTCCCCCGGTTCGAACTGAAGGGCGAAACCGGAGACGCCACGGCACCGCGGGTGCTCACCGGCCATGCAGAGGGCACGATCACCCTCAATATCGCCGAGGCGGACGATGCCGAGCGCGAGCGCATCCGGGCGGAGATGAACGAGCCCTACCGCACCCTGACGGGGCATCTGCGACACGAGGTGGCCCACCACTACTGGGATGTCCTGACCGAAGCACGGCAGGACCGGCTCGAGACCCTGCGTGCGATCTTCGGCGACGACCGGCAGGATTACGGTGCGGCCCTTCAGGCGCATTATGCCGAAGGCGCCCCGCCCGACTGGGCCGAGAGCTACATCTCGGCCTATGCGACGGCCCATCCCTGGGAAGATTTCGCCGAGACCTGGGCGCATGTCTTCCATCTGCTCGACGGGCTGGAGACGGCGCAGGCCTTCGGGCTGAAGGCACCGCAGGCTATGCCGGAGGGGCTGGAGCGCCTTGTGCGCGAACCGATGCCGCACCTCGCACAGGCCTGGGTCGAGCTGACGATCGCCCTGAATGCCGTGAACGAGGCCATGGGCCATGAGACCTTCTACCCGTTCGTTCTGGCCCCGCCGGTGGTCGCCAAGCAGGAGGCCATCCGCAGCCTGATCGTCGAGGCAAACTCCGGCGACGCTGCGGTGGCGCCATCCGGCAACGCCTTGCCACGGTAAGGCCGCGACGGAGCGGGAGGACCGGCACGAGGTCTGCCTGACCACCGCTCGCAGGTCCACGAGAGCAGGCTGCCGCTCGTCTTGTCGGACAATGAACAGTCACGGTTGACCGGACACCGGAGAAGCCGGACGGCAGGCTGCGGAAGGTGGAGGTCCAGCCGCTCCCTGCTGGCGGACGGGGCGTGGATCTGGGTGCGCAATAGAGCTGAGGGATTTCCAGAGCCGACAGGCGGTCGGTATGCCGGCCTCGGGTGCTGCCGTTGCCTGCACCTGCCTCGCCCTCGCAGGGCGAAAGCGAAACGGCCCTGCCGCCATGGTGGATCCTTCCGGCGGTGACCGATCTGACAGAATGTCCTGCGGCAAGATGGCGCATATCCGGGAGCATCGTGCTCCCCGCCCCGATCTACCGGGCATATTCACCAGAACATTCTCATCGGGATCGCCTAGGTTCTCGCAAGGTTCCAGCAGGAGGGCGGGCATGAGGATCGTGGTTCTGGGCGCGGGCGTCGTCGGTGTCACGTCGGCTTACGAGCTGGCGCGGGCGGGGCACGAGGTGACGGTGGTGGATCGCCAGCCCGCGGCGGCGCTCGAGACCTCCTTCGCCAATGCGGGCGAGATCAGCCCGGGCTATGCCTCGCCCTGGGCCGCGCCCGGCATCCCCGCCAAGGCGCTGCGCTGGATGTTCATGAAGCACGCGCCGCTGGTCATCCGGCCGCGGCTCGACGCGGCGCAGGTCCGCTTCCTTCTGGCGATCCTGCGCAACTGCACGCCTGCGGCCTATGCGCAGAACAAGGGCCGCATGGTGCGGCTTGCGGAATATTCGCGCGACTGCCTCACCGATCTTCGCGCCACGACCGGCCTCGCCTTCGACGAGCGCCAGCAGGGCACGCTTCAGCTCTTCCGTTCGCAGAAGCAGCTCGACGCCGCCGCGCGCGACATCGAGGTGCTGCGCGCAGGCGGGGTGCCGTTCGAGCTTCTGGATGCCGACGGCTGTCTCGCCGCCGAGCCGGGTCTGCGGGCCGCGCGCGACAGGATCGCGGGCGGGCTGCGCCTGACGGGCGACGAGACGGGCGACTGTTTCAAGTTCACGCAAGGGCTCGCGGGTCTGGCCGAGGAAGGCGGCGTGCGCTTCCGCTACGGAACCGGCGTCGAGCGTCTGAGGGTCGAGGGCGGCCGCGTCACGGGCGTCGAGACCACCAAGGGCACGTTCCTCGCCGATGCCGTCGTCGTGGCGCTCGGCTCCCATTCGCCCGCGCTGGTCGCGCCGCTCGGGCTGCGGCTGCCCGTCTATCCGGTGAAGGGCTATTCGATCACGGTGCCCATCGTCGATGCCGATCGGGCGCCGGTCTCGACCGTGATGGACGAGACCTACAAGATCGCGATCACGCGGCTCGGCACCCGGATCCGTGTGGGCGGCATGGCCGAGGTGGCGGGCTTCAGCGCCACCCTGCCCCCGGCACGGCGCGAGACGCTTGCCATGTCGGTGAACGACCTCTTCGGCGGCGCGGGCGATCTGTCGCGCGCGAGCTTCTGGACCGGCCTCCGGCCGATGACGCCGGACGGCACGCCCGTGGTGGGCCGCACGCCGGTGGCGGGCCTCTGGCTCAACACGGGGCACGGGACGCTCGGCTGGACGATGGCCGCAGGCTCGGCGCGGGTGCTGTCGGATCTCATCGACGGGCGCGCGCCCGAGATCGAGAGTGCCGATCTCGGCATCGAGCGCTATGCCGCCCCAGGCCGCCGCGCGCGGCCCGCGGTCAGGCTCAACCCGGCCCGGCAGGCGGGCTGAAGGCGGACGGGCGCGCGGGGCCCCTCCCACGGCTCGGGCTTCACGCCCGGGCTTCGGAGCGCGCGCCCGCTTCTCCGGGTCGGGCGGATGCGGGATCGGCGGCCCCCCGCATCCACCTGCACCCAAGGTCAGGCCGCTGCCGCCTCGAGCGCGGCGATGTCGATCTTCTTCATCTCCATCATCGCGCGCATCACCCGTCCGGCCTTCGCCCGGTCGGGGTCCGAGAGCAGCCGCGGCAGCACCAGCGGCACGATCTGCCACGACAGGCCCCAGCGGTCCTTCACCCAGCCGCAGGCCTCGGCTTCCGGCCGGGCCGACAGCGCCTGCCAGTAACGGTCCACCTCCTCCTGCGTCCGGCACGGGATCATGAGCGAGACGGCCTCGGTGAACTGCGTGTAGGCCCCGCCGTTCAGCGCAAGAAAGGGCCGCCCCATCAGCGTGAAGGAGACGTCGAGCACGTCGCCCGTGCGCCCGGCCGGATAGTCGGTGGGCGCGTGCAGCACCTCGGTGATCTCCGAGCGCGGAAGGAGACCGCAGTAGAAGCGCGCGGCCTCTTCGGCCTGCCCGTCGAACCAGAGGCAGGTGGTCAGCGTGTCGGTATCCATGGCACCCTCCTCAGGCCGCTCGATATTTTCCGGCATTCTCGGCAAAGGCCGCTATCTGGTCGGCCTGCGCCTTCCGGAAGGCCGGCCGGGCCGAGTGGCGGTCGTAATAGGCCTTCACCTCGGGATGGGCCTCGAGCAGATCCATCTGCGCCGCCGGAAGCAGCACGCACGTCAGCATCAGGTCCGCCACGGTGAAACCGTCGCCCACGATCGTCTCGCGGCCCGCCAGCGCCCGGCCGAACTGCGCAAGCCGCTTGTCCAGCATGCCCCGCGCGGGTCCGCGAACCTTGCCCGGCGCCTCGCGGTCCTCGAGCCCGAACGTGTCGGGCCAGCGCTCGAAGAACCACAGCATCCCCATCATCATGATCGGCGGCTCGAGCGTGTTGAGCGCGGCGATCACCCAGCTCAGGCAGGCGTCGCGCAGGCCCGGGTCGCGCGGCAGGAGCCTCTCGCTCCGCTCGGCGATCCGCCAGACGCAGGCGCCGCTCTCGAACATGCTGCGCCCGTCGAGGGTCAGCACCGGCACCTGCCCGAAAGGCTGGCGCGCCAGATGCTCGGGCGTTTCCTGAGCCCCCTGCGGCAGAAGCTCCACCTCGTAGGGCAGTTCGGCCTCCTCGAGCGCCCACCGCGGGCGCAGGTCGCGCACCTGCCCCTGCGCGAAGCCGGGCACCCAGTCGAAGGCGGTCACGGTCAGTCCGGGTCGGTCCATGGGTCTCCTCCCTGAAGCCATGCGAAGGTCGTCAATCGCGGTCGGGCGCGCCCAGCGGAAAGTAGGGCCGCCAGGGCCGCGCCGCCTCGATGCAGCGGGCCATCGAGGGCCGGGCGTTCAGCCGCGCCCGGTAGGCCGCGACCAGCGGAAAGCCCTCGCCGATCGGATGGGTCCAGTCGGCATAGAAGAGCTGCGGCGCCGCCGAACAATCGGCGAGGCTGAAGCTCTCGCCCACGACCCAGGTCCGCCCCGGCAGATGCCGTTCGAGCAGGCCGTAGGCGGTCTCGAGCATCGCCCGCGCCTCGGCCACGCCCGCAGGATCGCGCGCCTCCTCGGGGCGCATCGCATCGAACACGATCTTCTGCTGCGGGGTGGCGACGTAATTGTCGAAAAACCGGTCCCAGAAGCGCACCTCGAGCGCCGCCACCGGATCCTCCGGGATCAGCCGCGGCCCGCGCGCATGATGAAGCGTCAGATGCTCGACGATGATCGAGGCCTCGCTGACCGGGCGCCCGTCGTCGAGCAGGAGCGGCATCTTGCGGAAGGGCCAGAAGCCCGCCAGCAGCTCGATGTTCTCTGGCTCCTCGGGCGAGAGCATCCGGTGCCGGGCCTCGAGGCCATATTCGTGCAGCGCGATCCAGACCTTCTGGCAGTAGGACGAGAAGGGATGGGCGAAGAGTTCGAGCATGTCGGCGACCTTTCCATGGGGCATCCTGCCGAACGGGCTCACGGGTCACGCCAGAGTCGCTTGCTTGTTATGTTGATACCAACATAATGCACCTCATGTCAAAGGAACCCGCCGCCCCCTTCAGCATGACGCCGCTCATCCGCGACCGCTGTCTGTGCCTCGGCGCGCAGCGCGCGGCCCGCACCCTCGCGCGGCACTTCGACGAGGCCTTCCGTCCCTTCGGGCTGAGGAGCGGGCAGTTCTCGCTTCTCGTAGCGTTGAACCGCCCCGAACCGCCTGCGATGGCGGAGGTGGCGGAGGTTCTGGCGGTCGACCGGACGACGCTGACGGCGGCGCTGAAGCCACTGGAGCGGCGGGGCCTCCTGCAGGTTCGCCCCGATGCCGGCGACCGGCGCCTGCGGCGACTTGCCCTGACCGAGGCGGGACGCGGGCTCCTCGGCCGGGCGATCCCGGTCTGGGAAGAGACCATGGCCGCGCTGGAGCGCGGGATCGGCCGCGATCCCTCCGATCTTGCGGCAGGCCTCGAGGCCCTGCGCCGCGCCGCGGTCTGAGGCTGCTCAGCCTTTCTTCACGACTCTGCCTCATACCCGTCTTCCGGGGGCGATCGGAGATCGCCTCGGCCGCCGCTTGCGGCTGCCCCCGTGAAATCGGGCTCGCCATCTGCGTGGGCCACTCGATGTCTGTTGAAGGAACTGCGATTGCCATGTCCATCAAGTTGAAGCTTGCCGCCGCCTTCCTCTTCGTCTTTCTCCTCTTCACTGCAGCCACCGCTCTGACGCTGATGCGGCTGGGCACGATGGATCGCGAGGTCGAGCGCATGGTCCGGGTCGAGCAGCCGGCCGCCCAGCTGGGTGTGCAGCTCGTTAACCAACAACAGCGCGAATCCCTCGCGCTCCGCGACCACATCATCGCCACCGAGGATGAACAACGTCGCAGTGCCGAGGAGACGCTTCTCGCCGCCCGGCAGCAGCGCAACGAGATATACGAGCGTCTCAAGCCGCTGTTGACGGACGCGGACGACGCGGCCCTGCTCAAGCGGCTGGGCGAAGTGATGGCGACCGGGACCGAGCGTATCGACCGTGCGCTCGCCAGCTCGAAGGCCGGCGACACGAGCGGCGCCGCCCGGATCCTTGCGGATCCCTCCTCGAAGACCAGCCGTGCGGAGCGGACGAAGCTGCTCTCCGACCTGCAGGACCGGCGCGCCCGGAACATTGCCGAGGCGGCCGCCAAGGCCGATGCGAGCTTCTCGAAGGCGCAGCGCGATCTCATCCTGTCGCTGGCGATTGCCGTCGTGCTGGGAGGCGTTGCCGTCACCCTGATCGTGCGCTCCATTTCCCGCGGGCTCGATCAGGCGCTGGTGCTTGCCGAACGGGTGGCCGAAGGGGATCTCACCCTCACGACCCGAACCCATGCGCGCGACGAGATCGGACGGCTTCTCGACGCGAACAACCGCATGGTGATGAAGTTGCGCGAAATGGTGGGCACGATCACCGGCGCGGTGAACCGGGTGAGCAGCGGCAGCTCCTCCATGGCCTCCACCTCCGAAGAACTGTCGCAGGGCGCTCAGGAGCAGGCCTCGGCCACCGCCGAGGCCTCCGCCTCGGTGGAGCAGATGGCCGCGAACATCCGCCAGACCGCCGACAATGCAGGCAATACCGAAACCGTGGCCCGCACCTCGGCGGACCGGGCTCAGGCCTCGGGGTCGGCGGTGAACGAGGCGGTCGACGCCATGCAGGCCATTGCCGAGCGTATCCTGGTCGTGCAGGAAATCGCGCGCCAGACCGATCTTCTGGCGCTGAACGCAGCGGTCGAGGCCGCCCGGGCGGGCGAGCACGGGCGCGGCTTCGCGGTCGTCGCGGCCGAAGTGCGCAAGCTCGCCGAACGCAGCCGCGGCGCTGCCGAGGAGATCTCCGCCCTCTCGGCCCGCACCCTGCGTACGGCGAGTGCCGCCGGCGAGATGCTGGGCCAGCTCCTGCCGGACATCGAGCGCACCTCGACGCTGGTCAGCGGCATCTCGGTCGCCTCCCGAGAACTGGCGCTCGGAGCGCAGCAGGTGGCGGCGGCGATCCAGCAGCTCGACAGCGTGACCCAGCAGACGAGTTCTGCCGCGACGGGTCTCGCCGCGGGGGCAGAGGCGCTCTCGACGCAGGCGAACGACCTCCGCCGGACGATGGGCCAGTTCCGTCTGGGCTCCGGCAACGGCTCCGTGGCCGAGGCTGCGCCGTCCCTGCCGGAAGAAGCAGAGGCGCCGGCCCGCAAACCCGTTCGGGCATCCATCGGTTCGACGGGGCGCGCGCGGACGGTGACGGCAGGCGGCTTCGACTTCGACATGGGCGAGAGCGCGGGCGGTGATCCGGTCGACAGGGAGTTCCGGCGTCATGATGCAGCCTGACCCAGCGGAGGCTGCGCATCCCCCCATGCCGCAGCGCCCTCTCCCCGGCCCGGGCTGTGACCGGAACCTTAGCCACGTCTCGCCCCGGGCGCCCGCCTCCTTCTGCGGGCTCGGCACCTCCGTCATCGCCCCCAGCACCTTCCCGATCATCCTCTCCGCGGAGGTTCGGCAGACGACGGACACCGCTCTCTCGCTGCCGCTCAGGCCGACCGGACGAACCGTGGGTGCGGCCGACGGCAACCGCGTAGCGCCGCGAGGCCTCATGACCGGCTGCGCAAGCCCGGCGGAGCGGAGGGCGGGATGCCGCCTCGCCCGGGCCCGCAGGCTCTGGGTCGGGAGGGCTCGGGTGCAGGCCGATCCTCCGGCCGCGACCGGTTGACAGCTGTCAACGGGCATTGACGCTTCGCGCAGCGCGGGATACCCATACCCCCTATAGGTATAAGGGGGCTTGAGTGGCGCATCTGACGAAAGACAAATCGAAGACCCTCGCGCGGGTGCGGCGACTGAAGGGCCAGATCGAGGCGGTGGAGCGGGCCATCGAGGCCGAGGCGGATTGTGCCGCCCTTCTGCAGCTCGTGGCGGCCGTGCGCGGCGCGGCCGGCGGGCTCACGGCGGACCTGCTGGAGGAGCATCTCGAGCATCATGTGGCGGGCGTCGAGGATGCCGCGGCCCGCAGGCGCGGCGCCGAGGAGATGATCGCCGCCTTCCGCACCTACATGAAGTGAGGCCACCATGTCCGATCATGCCCCCCGTTCGCACGACCAGGTTCATGGTCACGACCATGACCATGTCTTCCTCGGCGCCCGCCATGCGCGCAACGAGCGCCGCACCTGGGCCGTGATCGCCCTTCACCTCGGCCATGATGGTGATCGAGATCGCGGCGGGCACGCTCTACGGCTCGATGGCGCTCGTGGCCGACGGATGGCACATGTCCACCCATGCCGCCGCCCTGCTCATTACGGCGCTGGCCTATCTGCTGGCCCGCCGCCATGCGCGCGACCGGCGCTTCACCTTCGGGACCGGCAAGTTCGGCGACCTCGCAGGGTTTGCCAGCGCGGTGGTGCTGGCAGTCGTGGCGCTCCTCATCGGCTGGGAGAGCGCGATGCGCCTCCTCGATCCTGTGCCGATCGACTTCGGGCAGGCCACGGTGGTCGCGGTGATCGGGCTTCTGGTGAACCTCGGCTCGGCGGCTCTGCTGCACGAGGGGCACGATCATGGGCACGGGCTCGATCATGGGCATGGACACGGACACGGACACCATGCGCAGGACAACAACCTGCGCGCGGCCTATCTGCATGTGCTGGCAGACGCGCTGACCTCGGTCCTCGCCATCGCGGCGCTCATCGGGGGGCGTATCGGCGGCTGGGTCTGGCTCGACCCGCTGATCGGCCTTCTCGGCGCTCTGGTGATCGCACGGTGGTCGCTGGGCCTGCTGCGCAGCGCGGGCGGCGTGCTGGTCGACTTCATCCCCGAGGAGGAGGAGCTGCCCGCCGAGATCCGCGCGGCGCTCGAGACCGGCTGCGACCGGATCACCGATCTCCACGTCTGGCAGCTCGGGCCCGGCCATCATGGCGCCATCGTGGCGCTGCGGTCCGGGGATCCCCGGCCTCCCGACCATTATCGCGGCAAGCTCAGCCATCTGCACGAGATCTCGCACCTGACGCTCGAGGTGCGGCCCGCCTGATGGCGCCGATGGGCGCAGGCCTGGCGGGCCGGCCTTCCCCGACAGGGGCCCGACAGCAAAGTTGGAGTTGCGAAATCGGAGCCGGGGATCATATTGGTAGTTCGAGCGCCGGGGCAGTCGAGCCTCCGCGCGGTCTGACGAGAATGGAGACGATGGCCCAAGGCACCGTTGAAGCTCGTCACGGAGCTCTGGACGAAGCTGCGCTGGGGATCGGACGCTGGCGCTGGGACCTCCGGTCTCAGGAGCTGGTCTGGTCCGAGGAGGAGCGGGCGATCTTCGGCCTTGCGCCGGGCGCGCCGGTTCCGGGTTTTGCCGCCTTCAGCGCCATGATCCACCCGGACGACCGCGCCCGCGTGGTGGCCGCGGTCAGCGAGACGCTGGCGCAACGCCGCCTCCGCCACAGCATCGGCTTCCGCATCCTGCGCCCCGACGGGACGATGCGCCAGATCCTCAGCCACGGGCGGCTCGTGATGGGGCTGGACGGCAAGCCGATCAGTCTCGAGGGGGTGGATCTCGACCTCACCGATACGCAGGCCGACCCGGCGCTCGAACGGCCGCAGCGCGCGCCCTGCCCGGACAAGAGCCCGCACATTGCGGCGCTCCGCCCCGGGGAGGAGCAGGATGCGCTGCTGCGGGTGGCGCTGGAGGCCGGCCGGATGACCGTCTGGCAGCTCGACCTGCAGAAGCGGCTGGTGCAGGTCGACGGCGACGTGGCGCGCCTGATCGGCCTGAGCCATGTGCCGCCGGAACTGCCGGTCGCCGTTTTCGAGAATTACGTCGATCCCGAGGATCTGCCGCTCCTGCGCGCGGCCGAGGCTGCGGCTCTGCGCGGCGAGCCCATGCAGGTGGAGCTGCGGCTCGTGCTGGAGAGCGGCGGGCGGCGCTGGCTGCGGCTGATGGGCGAGCCGCGGCCCGATGCCATGGGCCGTCCGCAGCGCCTCGTGGGCGTGGCCTACGACATCTCCGCGCGCAAGGAGGCCGAGGAGAAGCTCCGGGAAAGCGAAGCGCATTACCGCGCCGTGTTCGCCGCCATCGACGAGGGCTTCTGCACCTGCGAGATGATCGTGGACGAGACGGGCGCCCCGGTCGACTATCGCTTCCTCGAGGCGAACCCGCTGTTCGAAAGCATGACCGGTCTCGTCAATGCCGTCGGGCGCACCGCGCTCGAGCTGGTGCCGAACCTCGAGCGGCACTGGATCGAGATCTATGCCCGCGTGGGGCTGGGGGGCGAGACGCTGCGGTTCGAGCTGCCGTCGGATGCGATGGGCCGCTGGTTCAACGTCTTTGCCGCGCCGCTCGCAGCCCCCGGGCGGTTCGCGCTCGTGTTCAAGGATGTGACCGACCGCCGCCGCAGCGAGGAAGCGCTGCGCGAGAGCGAGGCGATGTTCCGCTCGCTCACCGAGGCCATGCCGCAGCTGGTCTGGTCCGCGCGGCCGGACGGCTCGTGCGACTTCTTCAACCGCCGCTGGACCGACTGCACCGGGGCCAGCACCGAGATGGCGATGGGCGACGGATGGCGGGCCTTCTACCACCCCGACGACCAGCCGGCCATCGACCGGCTCTGGCCGAAGGCCCTGCGCACGGGCGAGCACTACGAGATCGAATACCGGCTCCGCCACCGCGACGGCAGCTACCGCTGGATGCTCGGCCGCGGCGTGCCCGTGCGCGACGAGGCGGGCGGGATCCTGCGTTGGATGGGCACCTGCACCGACATTCACGACCTGAAGCTCGCCCATCAGCGCCAGCAGATCCTGCTGGGCGAGATGGAGCACCGCGTGAAGAACATCCTCGCGCTGGTGCAGGCGGTGGCGCGGCAGACCTTCGGCCGCATTCCCGAGGCATCGAGCGCGCTGGAGGCCTACGGCGGGCGGCTGCAGTCGCTGGCCGGCGCCTACAGCCACCTCAACCACGAGAACTGGGAGCGGGCCTCGCTCCGCCACATCGTCGCGACCTCGATCGGCGGCTGCGGCGCGCGGGCCGAAGCCTGGAGCCTCGACGGGCCCGAGGTGATGCTGCCCCCGCGCTCGGCGGTCCCCGTCTCGATGGCGGTGCATGAGCTCTGCACCAATGCGGTGAAATACGGCGCGCTCTCGGTGCCCGAGGGCCGGGTGACGATCCACTGGAGCCTCGGACCGGGAGACCGCCTCACGCTCGTCTGGGCGGAGGCGGACGGCCCGCATGTGGTGCCGCCTGCGCGCGCGGGCTTCGGGATGCGCATGATCGAGACGGTGCTGGCGGTCGAGGCGGGAGGCACCGTCCGGCTCGACTTCCGCCCCGAAGGGGTACGCTGCGAGATCGAGGTGCCCATCCGCCCCGAGCCCGGGCTGCGGGTGGAGTGAAGCGGGCGGCTGCGCCGCCCGCCTTCCGTCAGGCGCCGGTCAGGCCCGGCTTCAGCACCACCTTGGTCCACTCGTTCTGGTTGAAGCGGAAGTTCTCGTAGCCCCGCGCCGCCTCCTCGAGCGGCAGGCGGTGCGAGATCAGGAAGGTCGTGTCGATCTCGCCCTCGCCGATCCGGCGCAGAAGCTCCTCGGTGTATCGCTGCACATGGGTCTGGCCGGTCTTCACGGTCAGGCCCTTCTCCATCAGCGCGCCGAGCGGAAACTTGTCGAGGAAGCCGCCGTAGACGCCGGGCACCGAGACGCGGCCGCCCTTGCGCACCGCAAGGATCGCCTCGCGCAGCGCGTGGCCGCTGTCCGCGCCGATCCCCACGCGCTGCTTCATGTTGTCCATCAGCGTGTCGGGCATGAAGCCATGCGCCTCCATCCCCACGGCATCGATCACCGCATCGGGGCCGAGGCCCCCCGACATCTCCATCAGCGCCTCGAGCACCTTCGTGCGCCGGAAGTCGATCACCTCGGCCCCGAGCCTGCGCGCCAGCGCCAGCCGCTTGGGATATTCGTCGATGGCAATGACCTTGCCCGCCCCCATCAGCAGGGCCGACTGGATCGCGAAGAGGCCGACCGGGCCGCAGCCCCAGACGGCGACCGTGTCGCCCTCCTCGATCCCGGCATTCTCGGCGGCCATCCAGCCCGTCGGGAGAATGTCAGACAGGAACAGCACCTGCTCGTCCTCGAGCCCGTCCGGGATCACGATCGGTCCCACGTCCGAATAGGGCACACGCACATATTCCGCCTGCCCGCCCGGATAGCCGCCCGTCAGATGCGAATAGCCGAACAGCCCCGACACCGCATGGCCATAGAGCGGCTCGGACAGGTCCTGCTTCTCCGCGGGGTTGGAATTGTCGCAGGCGGAAAAGAGCTGATGCTCGCAGAAGAAGCACTGCCCGCAGGAGATCGTGAAGGGCACCACGACCCGCTGGCCCTTCTTCAGCGTGCTTTTCGGCCCGGTCTCGACGACGCGGCCCATGAACTCGTGCCCGAGGATGTCGCCCGACATCAGCCCCGGGATCACCCCGTCGTAGAGATGCAGATCCGAGCCGCAGATCGCCGTGGCCGTCACCTCGATGATCGCGTCGCGCGGATTGACGATCTCGGGGTCGGGATGGGTCTCGACGCGGACATCGTGCTTTCCGTGCCAGGTGAGTGCGCGCATCGATCAATCCTTCCGGTTGCGGGAGGTGGCGATCTCGCCGGCCTCCATCAGCATCTTGAAGCGGCGCAGCTCGCGCCGCCCCTGCATCGCGGGCGCGAGACGGAAGAGCCGCGCGATCAGCCGCCCGGCCTCGCCGCCCGCGGGGACATAGGCCACCACCGCCTCGACCTCGGTGCCGCGGCCCGCCGGGGCGTCGCGGAAGGTCACGGCGCCCTCGGCCCGCACGTCCGATCCGTCCGTCGAGCGCCAGGCGATCAGCCGGTCCGGCACTTCCTCGACGATCCGGGTCTCGAGCGTGATCTTGCGGCCGAAGGGCGCGGCAAGGGTCCAGCGGCTCACGTCGCCCACGACGGTGACATGCTCGACGCTCTCCATGAACTGCGGCAGGTTCGAGAAGTCGCGCCAGAAGGCGAAGAGCTCGGAGCGCGGCCGGTTGATGGTGACGGTGCGGCCGGTGGGCATGGTGGCCTCGGGATGGCGGGCGACCCGGTCGGGTGCGTCGTCGTTCGGGCGGAAGACGACGGGGTTCTCCCGCGACCGGCTGACCGCCCAGGCGGCGGCCCCGGCGGCAAGCCCGGCTCCGGCGAGGAGCGCGAGCGTCCGGGGCTCGGGGCCGGTCCGGGGGGTGCGGTGCAATGGCATGACGGATTTCCCTGACTGTGGCTTCGGCCGGCTTCCGCCGACGAGGCCCGCAACCGGAGAGCGCGGGATAGGTTCCCGCCGGCGGCCCCCGAAGAATCCTTGAGCTCGCGACCGGCCAGGCGCATCTTGCCGCGATGCGACCGGGCCCGGCCTCCTTCGGCACCACCCACAACAGGCTTTCGGCCTGTCTGGTCTCGCTGGTCCTCGCCGTCCTGCTGGTGCTGCTGCCGCCGCAGAGCGCGCGGCCTCTGCCCGGCGCTGCCGCCTCGCAGTCCGACACGCTCCGCGCGCTCCAGAGCCTCGAGCCCGCCCTCGCTCCCGCAGGGCGCAGCGACAGGCCGGTGCTGCCGGGCGGCGCTCAGCCGGCCCATGGCACGCCCCGGGCGGCGCTGCCGCCGCCGCCTCCCGGCCGCCGCGCCGCAGCCGTTCTCGCGCAGGCAGGCACCGCGCCGCAGCCGTTCGCCCGCGCCTTTCAGGCCCGTGCCCCTCCGAACCGTCCCTTCGCGATCTGACCGCGACCGGCCGCCCGCAAGGCGCGGCCCTTCCAGACGTTTCAGGAGTTGACCATGCTCAACAATATCGGCCTTCCCGGCCTTCTCGTCATCGCAGCCGCCATCATCGTCCTCTTCGGCAAGGGCAAGGTCTCGTCCATGATGGGCGAGCTCGGCCGCGGCATCTCTGCCTTCAAGCAGGGTCTGCAGGACCCGCCGGCCGAGCCCGCCGCAGCCGAGCCGCCGCGCGAGATCAAGGACGCCTGATCTCCGGCACCACGCCGATTTCCGATCTTCCACGGGCAGGCCGAGCCCTGCGCCCCAAGGGCGCAGGCCCGCGCATGCCCGGCTCAACGCACAGGACATGCCATGTCACTCGACCCCGCAGCCCTCGGCGGGCTGCTGCCGGCTGCCGGCGCCCTCACGCTGCTTTTCCAAGGCGGCAGGCGCAGCCTGCAACGCCGGGCCGACCGCCGCGCCGCGCGCTCGGCCGATCCTCGGGCCCCGGCGCCCCCCCCGTCCGACGCCCCGACCCCTGCTCCCGAGACCGAGGCTTCCCGCCGGGCGCGCCGGGAGGTGCTGCTGCACTGGATCCTTCTGGTGCTGGGCCTCGGCGCGATCTTCGCGCTCGGGAAACTGATCTGAAAGACGGCCGGCACCCGCCGGCCGATCCACCTTCCATCATCTTTCGTATGTAGTTTCACGGATTTCTTGAGCGCTCCGGCGGAATCGACGATGAACGCAGCACGTTCCCTGCAGGACGGTTCGGAGATCCGCCGGACGGGCCAGGCTGCCCGTTCCAGCCCCTCGACCGGCAGGTCAGCGGCGCCCGTGGGCCGTCAGGAGGTGAGTATGGACAAGCCCCGTGCGCCTGCCTCGTTCTCGGCGCAGCTTGTCGCGGCCATCCTGTTCGCCTGCCTCGTGGCCACGCTGTCGGTGCTCTTTCTGAGTTCCACGGCGGTGAACGCGGTCGATGCGGATGCCGAGGCCCGACAGATCCGCTTCGCCCAACGCGCCCTCCTGCGCGAGACCCGCGAGCTTCTCCAGCAGCAGCAGGCTTCGACGGTCTGGGACGAGTCGGTGGTTCATGTCCGCGCCGGCGACCGCGACTGGATCGACTCCAACCTCGGCACCTGGATGCATGAGGAATACGGGCAGGACGAGACCTACATCGTCGATCCGGCCTCGCGGATCGTCTATGTCGCGCGCGAGCGGGTGACCGGGCAGCCCGGCCCCCGGGCGACCCTGCCGCCGGCCGTCGAGGAGATGGTCGAGGAGATGCGGCCGATGATGCGCGCGGCGACCCGCAACCGGGCCGATTCCACGGCCGATGTGGCCGACCTGTCGCTCAGCCGCTTCGTGCTTCTGGGCGGCAAGCCCGCGCTGGTGAGCGTGGTACCCATCGTGCCGGACACGCCCGCGGTGGTGCAGGCGGCAGGCACGGAATATCTGCATGTCGCGGTTCAGATGGCCGATGCCGACATGGCCGCGCGCCTCTCGAACACCTATGAGTTCGACCGCGGCTCTTTCTCGGTTCAGCCCGGACCCGAAGACCGACTCTCCGTGCCGCTGCGCGACGGGGCGGGGCGGCCCATCGCCTGGTTCGTCTGGCGGGCAGACCGCCCCGGGCACCGGATCGTCGATGAGATGCTGCCCGTGGTGGGCCTGTTCGCGGCCTTCGGCGCCGCCCTTCTGACCTGGCTCCTGCGCACGCTCTGGACCGCGTCGCGGCGGCTGCACCAGAGCGAGGAGGAAGCGCGCTATCTGGCGATGCACGATCCGCTGGCGGGCATCCCCAACCGCACGCTGTTCGAGGACCGGCTGGATCAGGCGCTCAAGGCCGAACGACGCGGGGGTCCGCCGGTGGCCCTGCTCTGCCTCGACCTCGACCGGTTCAAGGCGGTCAACGACACGATGGGCCATCAGGCCGGCGACGAGCTCATCCGGCAGATGGCGGCGCGGCTGCGCTCGCATGTCCGCGAAACGGACACGGTGGCCCGGCTCGGCGGCGACGAGTTCGGCGTGATCCTGATCGGGATGGCCAGCGACGAGACGCTCGGACGCTATTGCAGCGGCCTCGTGCATCTGCTGGCGGCCCCCTGCGACCTCAAGTGCGGGCAGGTCCAGATCGGCGCGAGCATCGGCGCCGTGCGCGCGGCCAGCGTGGACGGCGGCAGGGAGGCCATCCTGCGCAGCGCCGACACGGCTCTCTACCGCGCCAAGGCCGAGGGGCGCGGACGCTACTGCATCGCCACGCCCGAGATGAACGACATCTTCCGCCGCCGCCACGAGATCGAGCGCGACCTGCGCGAGGCCGTCGCCGAGGGCGGGCAGATCCATGTGCTCTACCAGCCCATCTTCGATGCCGAGGAACGGATCGTGGCGGCGGAGGCGCTGGTGCGCTGGAACCACCCGATCCTCGGGCAGATGGGCCCGGAGACCTTCCTCTCCATCGCCGAGGAGACCGGCCTGATCGATCGGATCGGCCACCATGTCCTCGAACAGGCCTGCATCCTTGCCGCCACCTCGGGCATTCCGCGGGTCTCGGTCAATATCTCGCCGGTGCAGCTGCGCCAGGAGACCTTCGCCGACGAGGTTCTGGCGGTGATGGCGGCGCATTCCCTTTCGGGCGAACGGCTCGTGCTGGAACTGACCGAGAAATTCACGCTCGACGCGGGCCCTGCGACGCTGGCCAATCTGGCACGTCTGCGCGCAGCGGGCGTGTCGATTGCGCTCGACGATTTCGCGACCGGCCAGTCGCTCCTGCGCTATGTGCGCGACTACCAGATCGACACGATCAAGATCGACCGCTCCTATGTGGCGCGGCTCGGCACCGGCGACGGCACCGACCAGATCGTGCGCGCGATCCTCGACCTCGGCCGCGCCATGGGCATCGAGGTCACGGCCGAGGGGGTCGAGCGCGCGTCCCAGCGCGAGGCGCTTCTCGGCATGGGCTGCCACGGCTTTCAGGGCTATCTGCTCGGCCGGCCGATGGATCCGCTGCGGCTCGCGGCGCTGAGCGCGCGCAAGGGCGTCGCGCAGAAGAGCGCCTGACCGAAGCGCCGGAACCGCGGCCGTCCCCCGCCGTTCCCTTTCCGCGCGCGCTCGCCACGGGGAGAAGGACCAGGGATGACGGCAGGGACGGCAGTCCGGAGATCGGCGCGAGAGCAGGCGCCGAAGGCAGTCTGCGCATGATCGGTCTTCTCGAACCTGCGATTCCGCATCTCAAGGCGCTGCACATCGCCATGCTCGTCCTGTGGTGCGGCGGCCTCTTCGCCCTGCCGCTCATGCTGAGCCTGCATGACGATGCGATCGGGCAAGCCGACTATTCCCGCGTCCGACGCGCGACCCATTACGGCTATACGCTGGTGGTGACGCCTGCCGCGGTGGCGGCCATCGCCAGCGGCACGGCGCTGATCTTCCTGCGCGAGGTCTTCGTGGCCTGGATGTTCGCCAAGCTCGTCTTCGTGGCGCTGCTGGTGGCCTTTCACGCCTGGGTCGGCCACACGCTCGTCAGCGTGGCCGAGACCGAGGGCACCCATCGCCCGCCCGCGGCCCTGCTGCCGCTGTTCCTGCTCCTTGTGCCGGTGCTGGGGATCCTGACGCTGGTCCTCGCCAAGCCCGATCTGGGCCGGATCCCCCTGCCCGCCTGGCTCGAGACGCCGAGGGAGCTTCAGCTTCCCTTCGACGTCCCCAGCCGATAGTCGAACACGAGCTTGCCCCCATGCCAGCCCGCCGCCGAGACCATCACCACACCGAACGCCGAGAGGAGCAGGCCGTAAGGCAGCACCGCCTCCTCGTAGCCGCCGAGCCGGTAGCCCCAGTTCGCCCCGAGCACCGACAGAAGCGCCACCGCGATGACGAAGTGGGTCCAGGCGGCGGCGCGGGCGCGGATGCCCGGCACCATCAGAAGCTCGGTGGTGCCCGTGACGCCCGCGGCGAGGCCGAACAGGAAGGCGGTGCCCGCAGCCCAGAGCGCCGCCCGCGCCCAGAAGATGTCGCCGGACAGCCAGTAGAGCACGTCCGCGCCGAAGGTGCAGAAGGTCAGCGCCACCGGGAAGGCCACGGTCATGGCATGGGCCGGGTGGCCCCAGATCGCGATACGGCTCTCCGTCTGTTCGAAATCGGGGCTCGAGCTGATCGGATCGATCAGCGTATTGTCCTCGGTCTGCACCTGCTTGTCCGTCATCGGCTCCTCCGCGGCTGGCTGTTCCTCCTCACAACGCCGATCCTGCTCTCCGGTTGCGCCGAGGATCTGTCGGCCGTTCATCCCGCCGGGCCCGCGGCCGAAGTCATCGCGCGGCTGTGGTGGGTGATGCTCGCGGGCGCCACGGCCATCTTCCTCTTCGTGACGGGGCTTCTGGCCCTCGCCATGCGCCGCAGGCCGGGCGGCGGCAGCGACCGGCTCTGGCTGCAGGGGCTGGGGCTGGCTTTCCCGCTCACCGTGCTCGCGGCCCTTCTGGCTTACGGGCTGACGGTGGGCGAGGCGCTTCTGCCCCACGACCATCCCGAGCGGGTGACGGTGCGGGCCGAGGCACGGCAATGGGCCTGGCGCTTCGGCTACGAGGACCGCCCGGGCCTTCAGACCGAGGACATCCTCCATATCCCGGCCGGCCGGCCGGTGGACGTGCAGATCACCAGCGCCGACGTGATCCACAGTTTCTGGGTGCCGCGGCTGGCCGGCAAGATGGACGCCATCCCGGGCCATGTGAACCTGCTGCGGATCGAGGCGCGCGTGCCCGGCGACTATGCCGGCGTCAGCGCCGAATTCAGCGGACCCGGCTACCGCACCCACGCCTTCACGGTCCGCGCGCACGATGCCGCCGACTGGCAGGCCTTCCTCGAGGCTCCCTCTCCATGAATGCCCTGCGCCGACACCGCCTCCTCACGCGGATCTGGGCCTCCGAGCCCGGCTGGCGCGGCTGGTTCACCACCGTGAACCACACCGATCTTGGCCGGATGTTCCTCGGCGCGTCGGTCGTCTTCTTCCTGATCGGCGGCATCCTCGCCATGCTGATCCGGGCGCAGCTGGCCAGCCCCCGCTCGGCCTTCGTGGGCGCCGAGACCTATGCGCAGCTCTTCACGATGCACGGGACCATCATGATGTTCCTGTTCGCGATCCCGATGTTCGAGGGGCTCACGATCTATCTGCTGCCGAAGATGCTGGGGTCGCGGGATCTGGCCTATCCGCGGCTCTCGGCTTACGGTTTCTGGTGCTATGTGCTGGGCGGCTCGATGCTGATCGTGGCGCTGCTGGCCGGGATCGCGCCCGACAGCGGCTGGTTCATGTATCCGCCGCTGGCCTCGACGCTGGGCTCGCCCGGGATCAATTCCGATTTCTGGCTTCTGGGCATCACCTTCGTCGAGATCTCGGCCATCGCGGCCGCGGTCGAGATCGTGGTGACGGTGCTGCGCTTCCGCGCCCCCGGCATGTCGCTCGACCGGATGCCGATCTATGGCTGGTATGCGCTCGTCACGGCGACGATGATCCTCACGGGCTTTCCGCCGCTGATCCTCGGCTCGATCCTTCTGGAACTGGAGCGCGCCTTCGGCCTGCCCTTCTTCCAGGTGGCCGAGGGGGGCGACAGCCTGCTCTGGCAGCACCTCTTCTGGCTCTTCGGCCATCCCGAGGTCTATATCATCTTCCTGCCCGCCGCGGGGGCGATCTCGACCATCCTGCCCGTGATGGCGCGAACCGAGCTCATCGGCTATCGCTGGGTGGTGGCCGCCGCCATCTCGCTCGCGGTGCTGAGCTTCGGGCTCTGGGTCCACCACATGTTCACGACCGGCATCCCCCACATGGGGCTTGCGCTCTTCTCGGCCGCCTCGACGCTCGTTGCGGTGCCGACGGCGGTGCAGCTCTTCGCCTGGATCGGCACGCTCTGGCGCGGCACGCCCGAGATGCGGCTGCCGATGATGTGGATCCTCGCCTTCTTCGCCACCTTCGTGATCGGCGGGCTGACCGGCGTCATGGTGGCGGTGGTGCCCTTCGACTGGCAGGTGCATGACACGCATTTCATCGTGGCCCACCTCCACTACGTCCTCGTCGGCGGCTTCGTCTTCCCGATGCTCGCCGCGCTCTACTACTGGATGCCCCATGTCACCGGGCGGAAGCGGTTCTTCCGGGTGGGCGACGTGGCCTTCTGGCTGGTGACGGTGGGCTTTCACGCCACGTTCCTCGCCGTCCACTGGGTAGGGCTCCTCGGCCAGCGGCGGCGGACCGAGACCTACGAGCCCGGCCAGGGATGGGAGGTCATCAACCTCATCTCCTCGATCGGCGGCTTCGTCATGGCGATCGGCTTCGCGCTGGTGATCCTCGACGTGGCGATGAACGCGCTGGTGGCCGTCCGGGGCAGCCGCAATCCCTGGCGCGCGGGCACGCTCGAATGGGCGATGCCCACGCCCGCGCCCGCCTACAATTTCGCGAGCCTGCCGGAGGTGAGCGGCCGCGATCCGCTCCATGCCGATCCCGACCTCGCGGTGAAGATCGCCAGGGGCGCCTTCTACCTGGGCGAGCCCCGCAACGGGAGGCGCGAGACGCTGATGGTGAATGTGGCGACCGGGCGGCCCGCGAGCCTCGTCGTCTATCCCGGCAACAGCGCCCTTCCCTTTCAGCTCGCGCTCGTGACCGGGCTCTTCTTCCTGGGGATGCTCCTGAAGACCTACTGGCTGGTGCCGCTGGCGCTGGTCGGTGTGGCGGCGCTGGCCATCCGCTGGGTCTGGACCAATGCGCCCGGGCGCGACGAGGGTCCGCAGCCGGTGGGCCTCGGCCTCAGCCTGCCCCGCGACGTGGCGCAGAGCCCCGGCTGGTGGGGGTCGCTCTTCCTCTTGCTGGCGAACGGCACGCTCTTCGGCTCGCTCATGTTCGGCTATGCCTTCCTCTGGACGGTGGCGCCGAACTGGCCGCCGCCCGCATGGCTCGCGCCCTCGGGGCTGCAGGGCGCGCTCCTCCTCGCGGGGGCGGCGAGTGCGCCCCTCCTCGTGCGGCTGGCGGACCGCACACTCCGGCGGGGAGGCTCGCCGCAGGCGGGGCTTGCGGGGGCGGCACTGGCGCTCGGGGCACTTGCCGCGGCGGCGGGGATGCTCTGCCTCGCCCTGCCTGCGCCGCAGCGGCATGCCTATGACGCGACCGTCTGGGTCATCGCGGGCTATACGGGGTTTCATGCAGGCCTGGCCCTCCTGATGACGCTGGTCGTGATGGCGATGCAGGCCCGCGGCAGGCTCTCGGCCGCGCGGATCTCGCCCTTGCGCATCCTCCGGCTCTGGACCGACTGGGCGGCCTTCGCGGGCCTCGTCGGCGTTGCCGCCGCCCTCCTGCCGGGGCTCGTGGCATGAGCGCCATCCTCCGCATCGCCTTGCCCCTCACGCTCTGGCTCGCGGGCTTCAGCGCGGTCTACGCCCTGCATGGCCTCGTCTGCTCTGGCGGCTGGCCCGGCGGACGCCCGCTCCTGATCGCGGGCGGGGCCGCGGTCCTCGCGCTCCAGCTCGCGCTGCTCCTCGCGCTCCGCTCACGCCGCTTCGGCGATCCGACCCCTTTCGTGCGCAGAACCAGCCTCCTCCTCGCCATCGTGGGGCTTGCAGCGACCCTCTGGACCCTGATCCCGGTGGCCGTTACCTCGACCTGTCTGCCGCCCGGCTAAAAAACTTCGGATATTTTTCGCTCTCGCGGGATGAAGGGGCGGCGCGGCTCCGTATATCCGGCAAGATGCGCGAAACAGATGAGATCCTGGCCGAACTGACCCCGCTCCGGCGCTACGCCCGGTCGCTCACCCGCGACGAGGCGGAGGCCGAGGATCTCGTGCAGGAGGCGCTCCTGCGTGCGCATGAGCGGCGGGCGAGCTTCCGGCGCGGCAAGGGGCTCAGGGTCTGGCTGATGTCGATCCTGCACAACCTCTTCATCGATGCGCTGCGCAGCCGCCGCGCCCGCGAGCGGCGCGAGGCGGCGGCGATGGAGGCGGCGCCTCTGTCGCACCCCGCCTCGCAGGAGAGCGCGGTGCGGCTGGCCCAGATCCGCGAGGCCTTCGCGCGCCTGCCCGAAGAGCAGCGCTCGGCGCTGCATCTCGTGGCGATCGAGGGGCTGTCCTATGCCGAGGCCGCCGAGGTGCTCGGCGTGCCGCAGGGCACGCTCATGTCGCGGATCGGCCGGGCGCGTGCGGCGCTCCGGGCCTTCGAGAACGGAGAGGCGGCGCGCCAGCCGCTTCGGGTGGTGGGAGGACGCGATGCGGACGATGCATGAGCCGGTGACCGAGCTCGACCTCGTGGCCTATGTCGACGACCAGCTCGACCCGTGGCGCCGCGTGGCGGTGGAGCGGCATCTCGCGACCGATCCCGAGGCCGCGGCCCGGGTGATGGCCGATCTGCAGGCGCGCGACGAGCTGCGCCTCGCCTTTGCCGAGCCGCTGCCGCACGAGGCACCCGAGACGCGGGCCGCCGCACGGCGCCTCGCGCGCGGGCTGGGGCTCGACCGGATGCTGGTGCGGCTGGCGCCGATGGCGGCGGTCCTCGTGCTGGGCGGCATGATTGGTGCGGGCGTCGCCGGCCTCGGGCCGCTGCGCGTGCCGCAGGTGGTGGCCTCCGAGCCGCCGCCCGAATTCATCCAGGCCGCGCTCGAGGCGCACGAGGCGGGCAGGCTCCGGCTTTCGATGCAATCGCAGCCCGCGATGCCCCGGCTCGACGCGGCCGAGATCCGCGCCAAGACCGGCATCCTGCTGCCCGGCCTGCCCGGCGACTGGCAGGTGCAGGACGTGCAGATCTTCCCCTCGCCGCAGGGCCCCAGCGTCGAGATGGCGCTCGAGACGCCCGAGCTCGGGCGGCTGTCGCTCTTTGCGGTGCGGCCCGGCAGCTTCCGCGTGGCGCTGCCCGACGAGATGCAGGCGAGCGGCCTCGAGGTCGCCTGGTTCCAGATCGGCGAAGTGGCCCATGTCCTCGTGGCCGAGGCCGCCCCGCCGGATGCCCTGCGCGAGGCCGCCGAAGGCCTCTCGCGCACGCTTTACTGACCATCCCCAAGAGACGGAGATCCCCGGATGAATCCCGCCCCTCACGGCCGCAGCGCCGGTTTCGCGCGCTCCACCGCTGTCTATGACGACGGCCTGCGCGCGCATATGCTGCGCATCTACAACTACATGGGCCTCGGGCTCGCGCTGACGGGCCTCGTGGCCGTCCTCGTCGCGGCCACCCCCGCCATCTATGTGCCGATCTTCTCGACCCCGCTGAAATGGGTCGTGATGCTGGCGCCGCTCGCCTTCGTCCTGTTCCTGTCCTTCCGCATCGAGGCCATCTCGGCGGGCACCGCGCAGATGCTCTTCTGGGCCTTCTGCGGTGTCATGGGCCTGTCGCTCGCCTCGATCTTCCTCGTCTTCACCGGCACCTCGATCGCGCGCGCCTTCTTCGGGGCGGCGGCCATGTTCGCCGGCATGAGCCTCTACGGCTACACGACCAAGCGCGACCTGAGCCAGTTCGGCAGCTTCCTGATGATGGGCCTGATCGGCGTCATCCTGGCCAGCGTCATCAACCTCTTCCTCGGCTCGTCCGCGCTGCAGTTCGCGATCTCGATCATCGGCATCCTCGTCTTCGTCGGTCTGACGGCCTGGGACACGCAGGCGATCAAGCTGCAATATGCCGAGCATCAGGACAGCGAGACCTCGCAGAAGCTCGCCGTCATGGGGGCCCTGTCGCTCTACCTGAACTTCATCAACATCTTCCAGCTCCTGCTCTCGCTGACGGGCGAGCGCGAGTAACCCTGCCAGTCACAGAGGATCCTCATGGACCATAACGACCGTCAGGCCATCGAAGGCCTGTTCCAGAAGCTCGCGGCCGTCGAGCAGTCGGCGCCTGCCCGCGACGGCGAGGCGGACGCCTTCATCGCGGACCGGATCGGCCGTCAGCCCGGCGCGCCCTATTTCATGGCGCAGACCATCGTGGTGCAGGAACAGGCGCTCGAGCAGGCGCAGGCCCGGATCGAGCAGCTCGAGGCGCAGGTGCGTCAGGGCGGCGCGCAGCAGGGCGGCTTCTTCGGCAAGCTCTTCGGCGGCGCTCCGGTGCCGCCCGCGCCGCAGCGCCCGGCGGCCTCGCCCTTCGGATCCCGCGGGCAGGCTGCGGCCGGTGCGTCTCCCTTCGACAACCGCGCGCCGGGCGCGGGCTCGCCCTTCGGCAACCGGCCGGCGGGCGGCGGCTTCCTCGCCGGCGCGGCGCAGACCGCGATGGGCGTGGCGGGCGGCGTGCTGCTCGCCAATGCGGTGGGCAGCATGTTCGCGGGCGAGGCCGAGGCGGCCGAACCCGAACCCGAGCCGGAAGAGGACATGGGCTTCGACGACGCGGGTTTCGACGACAGCGAATTCTGACCTCCCCCCTTCGCGGGGCTTCGGGGCGCGGCCGGATCTCCGGTCGCGCCTTTTCCTTAGGGCCAGCCTCCGCGTCGATGCCGGGCGGGCGGGTTCCCCGCCGCAACAGGAGCCGCGCACGCAAGCGTGACGGCACGGCGGGGCGGTGGCGTTGACAGCCCCGTCGCCTGCCCGGACAGTCGGGATCCGGGCGCAGGCCGCCCCCGCCCAAGCCCAAGCCGGAGCATCCGATGCGCGCCCTTGTCCTTCCGCTGGCCCTGCTTCTGGCGCTTGCGCCGCATCCCGCCCCCGCCGAAGGGCCCGCGACCGATCCGCTGACCATCGCCAACACCTACGGGCGGGCGCTGGCGATCCTCGGCCAGCAGCAGGCAGTGGCGATGCTGGCCGCCGCCATCGAGGACTCGCGGCGTCAGGCGCTGGCCGAGGGCACCGCGGCGATCCCCGAGGCGATCCGGGCACGCCTTGCGGGCCATGTCCCCGCCCAGGATCTCGAGATGGTGCGCTGGCGGGTGGGCGGCGGCACCGACCTGTCGCTCCAGCGCAACGCGATCCTGCACGGCAATGCCTCGGCGATCACGCTGGGCGAGGTGGTGGTCTTCGCCGACGAGGGCGAGGCGCTGGCCAACGCCTCGCTCTGGGCCCATGAGCTGCGCCATGTGGGCCAGTATCGGGAGTGGGGCGTGCCGGGCTTCGCCCGCCGCTACCTCGCCGATCATCAGGCGGTCGAGGCCGATGCGGTGGCCTTCGCCGCGGCCTTCGCAGGCGGGCCTCCGCCCCTCACCCTGCCCGAGCGCGCCCGTCTCTCCCCGCCCCGCGCGCCGTGGTAAGGAGGCCCAGGAACCACCGCCCCCCGCAGAGACGGAGGGGCGTGGATCGGAACCGGCTCCGGCTCAGTCCGTAACCTTCTTCACGAACTGCGACTTCAGTCCGATCTGGCCGATGCCGGGGATCTTGCAGTCGATGTCATGATCGCCCGCCACGAGGCGGATGCCGCGCACCTTGGTGCCGACCTTGATGACCGAGGAAGAGCCCTTCAGCTTCAGGTCCTTGATGACCGTGACGGTATCGCCGTCCGCCAGCGGATTGCCCACGCTGTCGCGGATCTGCACCTCGGCGCCGGTCGCCTCGGGCGACCATTCGTGCCCGCATTCCGGGCAGGCGAGAAGCGCATCAGCCTGATAGGTGAAGCTCGAGGAACATTCGGGGCAAGGTGGCAGCATGTCGGTCATGACGCGCCTATAGACCCACGACGGCCGGCTGACCAGAGCCCCTCGCGCCGCAGGGGGAGAGGGGCGCCTCCGGGGTGCGCTCCCCGTCGCAGCTCGTCCCCTCCGAGCCCACCGGCGCCGGCATCGCAGCTTTGCGCCCCGGGCGCGCTCGCCGCACCACACTCGCAGCTTTGCGCCGCAGGACACTCTTGCTCACCGTCGCGGCTTTACGCTCCAACTCCGTTGGCACCGCCATTGCGTCCTTGCACCTCCGGGCCCCTCTCGCACTGCCGTCGCATGCCGCGCCTCGGGGCGCTCCTCCCCGCCGGCATATCCATCGCCACGTCGTGCCCTCTGCCGTGCTGCGGCCGGCCTGCCCCTGTACGGCACGCAGCCCCGGTCTATCTTCCGTCAAACGCTGGGGAGGAGGCGACATGGATCAGGTCACGGGCGGCTGCCGCTGCGGAGAGGTGCGCTTCGTCGCGCGGGGTCGGCCCTATCGCGTGGGCCTCTGCCACTGTCTCGACTGCCGGAAGCAGCATGGCGCGCTGTTCCATGCCTCCGCGATCTTCCCGGCCAGCGCCGTCTCGGTCGAGGGCACGCCTTCGGACTACAAGGGCCGCGCCTTCTGCCCGCGCTGCGGCTCGCAGCTCTTCGGCCGCTCCGAGGACGAGATCGAGATCAACCTCGGCGCCCTCGACGCCCCGGATCTCTTCCGACCCACCTACGAGCTCTGGACGATCCGGCGCGAAAGCTGGTTGCCACCCTTCCCGCTGGCCCATCACTACGAGCGCGACCGCCCCACCGCAGGCCGGCACGAGGAGTGAGCCCCGGCGCGGTGGCCGAACGAGCGCGACCGCTTCACGGCGGGCCGGCACGAGGAGTGAGCCCCGGCGCAACGGCCGAAGGGGTGCGGCCTCCCCGAGCGTCGGGCGGCCGGTCTTTCCCGCTGGCGCGACAGGCGCCGGCAGCGAAGCGCCCGGCCTGCGGCGCGCGGCCCGAGCGGCAGGCCAGCCGGATCCCGCAGGCGCCGCCTTCGCAGGCAGACCGTGCTCCTCCCCTTGACGCTGGCCGCCGCCTCGGCCCACCTAGACGCAACGAAGGAGGACGGGATGCGTATCCTGCTCGTCGAGGATGACCCCGGCCTGGGTGGGGCCATCCGCGACCAGATCAGCGCCGAGGGCCATGCGGCAGACTGGATGACGGGCGTCGAGGATGCCCTGGCCTCGGTCGCGACCACGGCCTACGATCTCGTGCTGCTCGACCTGAACCTGCCCGACGGGAGCGGGCTCGACTTCCTGCGCGGGCTCCGCGCCCGGAAGGAGACCATGCCCGTCATCATCCTCACGGCGCGCGACCGGGTGACGGAGCGGATCGCGGGGCTGAATGCGGGCGCCGACGATTACATGGTCAAGCCGTTCGACCTTTCCGAACTGTCCGCCCGGATCGGTGCCGTCTCGCGGCGCTATGCCGGCAATCCCAGCCCGCGCCTCGCGCTCGGCCCGCTGGAGGTCGACATCGCCGACCGGCGGATCGACGGGCCCGAGGGCGAGGTCACGCTCTCGCAGCGCGAATGGGCGATCTTCGAGGCGCTCGTGAAGCGGCCGGGATCGGTCGTCTCGAAGACCCAGCTCGAGGAAACGCTCTACGCCTTCGACGCCGAGGTCGAAAGCAACACGATCGAGGTCTATGTCAGCCGCCTGCGCAAGAAGCTCGGGCGCGACCGGATCGAGACGCGGCGCGGCATGGGCTACCGGCTGGTGCGGGAATGAGCCGACCGCGCAGCCTGCGGCGCGAGCTCGCGCTGGGGCTGTCGGGCGCGATCGTCCTGCTCTGGACGGTGGCCACCCTGTCGGCCGCCTATGTGGTGCGCGAGGAGATGGGCGAGACCTTCGACAGTGCGCTTCAGGAGACGGCCGAGCGTCTGCTGCCGCTTGCGCTGTCGGACGGGACCGACGACACGGCCCCGGTGCCGCGCCGGATCGCGCGCGCGGGCGAGCATGGCGAAAACCTGACCTGGGTGGTGCGGGATGCGGAAGGGACGGTGCGGCTCTGGTCGCCCGACGCCCGTGCCGAGACCTTCGCCCAGCCCGTGCCGGCCGGCTTCTCCACCAGCGGGCGTCACCGCTTCTACGCGGTCTCGGATCTCAGCGGACGCTGGACGCTCTCGATCGCCGAGCCGCTCTCGAACCGGCGCGAGGCGGTGCGCGAGACGCTGGTGGCCTTCGTGGCCCCGATGCTGCTCCTGCTGCCGCTGATCCTGGCGCTGGTGGTTTGGCGCACGCGGGCGGCTCTCGCGCGGCTGGGCGATCTCTCGCGCGAGGTGCAGGGGCGCGACGAGACCGACCTCAGACCTCTGGCCACGCAGGGACTGCAGGCCGAACTTCTGCCGCTCCGCGACGCGGTCGACCGGCTGATGGCCCGGCTCGGGCGCGCCATCGCCGCCGAGCGCGGCTTCACCGCCAATGCCGCGCATGAGCTTCGCACGCCCATGGCCGCGGCGCTGGCTCAGGCCCAGCGGCTGATCGTCGAGGCGCCCGAGGCGCTGCGGCCCCGCGCAGAGCGCCTCGAGCAGGAGCTGAAGCGGCTCGCGCGGCTGGCGGCCAAGCTCCTCGAACTGTCGCGCGCCGAGGGCGCCGCGGTTCTGGCGGAGACGCCGCAGGATCTGGCGCCGATCCTCGAGATCGTGGTCGACGATGCCCGTCACGGGCCGGAGGGCCTGCGGTTGCGCGACGAGATCGGCGCGCTCGAGGCCCGGATGGATCCCGACGCCTTCGCCATCCTCGCGCGGAACCTGATCGAGAATGCGCTGCGGCACGGCGAGGGCGCGGTCGAGGTGACGCTGGGAGCGGAGGGGCTGCGGGTGACGAACGGCGGGCCGGCGCTGGCGCCGGACCTGCTCGCGCGCATCCCGCAGCGCTTTGCCCGGGGCAGCAGCACGCGGGAAGGCTCGGGGCTGGGCCTCGCCATCGCCGCGGGCATCGCCCGGGGCGCGGGCTGGCGCCTCGCGCTGACCTCTCCGATCCCCGGCCGTCCCGACGGCTTCGAGGCGCGTGCGATCCCGCCTCAGCCGAGGATCGCGTAGGCGACGAAGGCCACGTTCGCCAGAATGAGGCAGAGAACGGCGAGCGAGCCCAGATCCTTGGCGTCGCGCGCGAATTCCGCCCAGCCGGGCGCCAGGTGATCGACCACCACCTCGATTGCGGTATTCAGCGCCTCGGCCGCCACCAGCAGCAGGAAGAGCACCGCGGCCCCGAGGATTTCGGGAAAGCTCGCGCGACCGGCAAGCAGCAGCGCGAGCCCCGCTGCCCCGCCGGCCAGCTCGTGCCGGAAGGCCGTCTCCTGCAGCAGCCGGCGCAGGCCGGCCAGCGAATGACGGGCCGAGGCGAGGAGATGGCGGGCGCCCTGAGCCTGCGGAGGCCGGGGCAGATCGATGCGGTCGGTCATGGGCGGGCCCTCAGGAAGCGGAAGCGCGGCAGGACGAGACACGGTCGAGGCTCGTGTCGCGCACCTCGGTGCGGATGTCCATCAGCCCGAGCACCGAATGGAACAGGTTGTCATGGCTTGCGGGCTCGGCCGCATGCGCCTGCAGGCAGCCCACATCGAGGCGCATGGTCGACCGGAACGCCTCGGAGAGCCACATCACCATCGGCACATGGGTCTGCGTGTCGGGCGCCATGAAGCGCGGCGCGCCATGCAGATAGAGCCCGTTCTCGCCCAGGGACTCGCCGTGATCCGAGACATAGACCAGCGCCGGGATCACGCGGTCCTGCGCGGCCAGCCGGTCGATCATCGCGGCGAGGATATGATCGGTGAAGGCCAGGCTGTTGTCATAGGCATTGCGGATCTCCTCGTCCGTGCAGCGCGAGAATTCCGCGCTCTGGCAGGCGGGCGAGAACCGCTCGAAGGCCTTGGGGTAGCGCAGGTGATAGGCGGGCCCGTGGCTGCCGATCTGGTGCAGCACCAACACCGTGTCGTCCTTCATGCCGGCGAGCGTCCGGTCGAGGAGCGGCAGGAAGGCCGCATCGGTGCATTCGCCCTCGCCGCAGGCATCCACCGTCTCGGGCACCCGCGCCGACGGCAGGCGCGCCGCGATGTCCTTGTCGCCCGTGTTGTTGTCCCACCACTCCACCGCCACGCCCGCATGGGCCAGCACATCGAGCAGGTTCTCCTGCGCGAGGCCCTTCTCGTGGCTGTAGCCCTTGCGCGTGAGGTTCGAGAACATGCAGGGCATCGACACGGCCGTCGCCGTGCCGCAGCTCTCGACGTCGGAGAAATTCACCACGCCGCGGGCGCGCAGCTTGGGCGTCGTGTCGCGCTCGTAGCCGTTCAGCCCCCAGTTCTGCGCCCGCGCGGTCTCGCCCACCACGAGGACGGTCAGAACCGGCTTCGGCGCCGCCGCGAGGAGCGGCCCCTTCTGCGCATCGGTGCCAAGCGCCGCCACCGTCAGATCGTGGGTGCGCACGCGCAGCTTGGCATAGCGCAGCGCCGAGCCGAGCGGCATCGCGGGCTGCCAGGCCGACACCAGCTCCTTGTGCTCGCGCAGGACCGCCGAGAGGGTCTTGAAGTCGGCCATCACGAGACCCGCCCCGAGGGCGAGCGCCATGACCGCCGAAAGCCCGCTGCGCGCCGCCGCCCGCCAGCCGCCCTCGCGCACGGGCAGGCGCAGCACGACCAGCGCGGGCAAGAGGCCGAAGATCGCCAGATGGATCAGGAAGCCCGGCGTGACGAGATGGCGCCCCTCGGACAGCGTCGTCGTCATCACGTTCTCGATCATGTCCCGGTCCATCGTCACGCCCAGCCGATCCTGGAAGTAACCGGTCGCGGCGCCCAGCAGCAGCAGCAGCGCCAGCATCGGCCGGCGCAGCGGCCCCGTCCCGAACAGGGCGACGATGAAGAAGGTGAGCGCCCAGATCGCCGTTCCGAACAGCAGAAGCTCTGCCCCCGGCCCGAAGATCCCGAGCGCACGGGCCCAGAAGGTCGCATTGTCCGCGATCAGCAGGAAGCTCGTCACCGCAAGATTGATCTGGAAGACGGAGGGAAGCGCGCGACCCCGTGCGGGAGCCGTTGCCGGAGCCCGGCCGACGCTGAGCGGAAATGGGAACATGTGCTGAGACCTCTTGCCCGTTGCGCCCCGGCTATCGGCGCAAGCTGACAACAGGCTGAAATGTCGCAGTGTCGCCCTGCGCGACCGAGGCCCTGGCTCGTCGGCCCCGCCGGGCGATGCGGCGGGGCCTTCCACAGCGGGGGCCGGAGGCATGCGACATGGATGAGCCATCATCGCGGCCGGACCCAGCGGCGGGCAATATGGCGGAGAGGAGAGAGCCCCCTGCGGAAGGACGGACGCAGTCCTGCGGGATACCTTCCGGCCGCGTCCGGATCCTCTCCATCGGGCGGAGAGCGTGAAGCGCCCTAAGCCTTCCGGCCAGGGCCTGCGGCAAGAGCTTTCAGCGGCCCAGCCGCCGCACGATCCAATGAAGCAGCCCGCGCCCGGAGGCGCACAGCCCCGCCGCGACCCCTCTGTGGCGCGAACCGGCGGCGGGCTCCTGCGGCGCGAGCGGCGGAAAGACCCTCAGCGCCTTCGCGCGCGCCCTATGAAGGGCATGCGCCGTCGTCCCGTTTCCGACCGGCATTCCGACACTATCACTCATCAAGGAATCCCTTATCAGTATGATAAGAAAGAGCCAGTTCCCCACGGCCGTCGCAACATGTCCATAAGTGGCGGCGGCGGCGCGGGCGCCTTCTGTTGCGAGATCCGGGGCGGCGTTGTGCCGATCCCCCTCAGCCCGGGCGAGGCTACTCAGCAGTTCCTTTCCGAGGCGGACCGGACGGAGCGCCACGCCACCGAGCGGGCGGGGCCTGCGCCAGGCGGCCCGGGAGGCGGAAAGACATGCCGCGCGGGCTGCCTGGCGCCGGCGCCGGCCCGTCGCTCCGCCGCGCGCGTCGGCCCGACGCCTCTCGGTCTGCCCGGGAACCGTGGCGGCTTGGCCCCGTCTCCTCCCTTCCGCACAGGCAGGGCAAAAATCCCCGAGGCAGCCTACAATTTTAAGGCTCTGGTGCCGTTACTCTTTCCGACCACCGCCGGATGAGGCGGAACCCCGGATGATGAAGGCCTCCATGAAACTGACCATAAAGATCAAGCTCGCCATGACCTTCCTTCTGGTGTTCCTGCTCATGGGGGCAGGCACCATCTTCGGGCTCCTGGACCTGCGCTCCGCGAACCAGACGCTGCGGTCCATCGTGGACGTCCAGGCCGCCCGGGTCGAGGCCGCCAGCCGGCTCGAGATCCAGCAGAGCGAGTTCAACGTGGTGCTGCGCGATTATGTGACCGCCCCGACGGCGACCGAGCGCGCCAAGCTCAAGCAGGACATCACCCGGATCCGCGCCGATATGAGTGCCAGCATCGAGCGGCTCCAGACACTCGCGGATGCCGAGGGAGAGAAGCTGATCGCCGCCTATGCCGATCAGCGCAAGGCCGCCGCCGCCTTGAACAATCGGGTCTTCGCGCTGGCGGACGCGGGCGATGTCGCCGGCGCCTCCCGCCTGCTGGCGGGCGAGTCCCGCGCGGGCATGGTGAAGCTCGCGGCGAACCTCGAGACCTTCCGCACGCTCTACAAGGACCAGATGACCGAGGCCACGGCCGAAGCGGATCGCGAGCTGACGGCGAGCCTTGTCAACCTGTCGGCGCTCGCGCTGGCGGGCATTCTCGCCGGAACCATCGCGGCTACCTTCCTCATCCTCTCCATCGGGCGCAGGCTCGGCCGGGCGCTGGCGCTGTCGCAGCGCGTCGTGCAGGGGGATCTGACCACCCTGGCCGAGGAGCGCGGCTCGGACGAGATCGCGCAGCTCCTCAAGGCCAACAACGCCATGATCGTGAAACTGCGCGAGGTTCTGGGGCGGGTGTGGCTCGCCACCGACCAGGTGGCGGCGAACAGCCAGACCATGGCCGCCACCTCCGAACAGCTGTCGCAGGGCAGCAGCGAACAGGCGGCCTCCACCGAAGAGGCCTCGGCCTCGGTCGAGGAGATGGCCGCCAACATCCGCCAGACCGCCGACAGTGCGGGTGAGACCGAACGGATCGCCGCAAAATCGGCCGAAGATGCGCGGGCCTCGGGCGATGCCGTGCGCGAGGCGGTGGCAGCGATGGCCTCCATCGCCGACCGCATCCTCATCGTGCAGGAGATCGCGCGCCAGACCGACCTTCTCGCCCTCAATGCCGCGGTCGAGGCCGCGCGGGCGGGCGAGCACGGGCGCGGTTTCGCCGTCGTGGCCAGCGAGGTCCGCAAGCTCGCCGAGCGCAGCCAGGCGGCGGCGGCCGAGATTTCCGCGCTGTCGGCGCGCACCTCCGGCGTGGCGGCCACGGCGGGCGAGATGCTCCAGCGGCTCGTGCCGGACATCGAGCGCACGTCCGGCCTCGTCTCCTCGATCTCCGTCGCCTCGCGCGAACTGTCGACGGGGGCGCAGCAGGTGGCGCTCGCCATCCAGCAGCTCGATCAGGTCACCCAGCAGAACAGCACCGCCGCTGAGGCTCTGGCGAGCGGGGCGGGTGAACTCTCCGTCGAGGCGGACCAGCTGAAGGAGGCGGTGGGCTTCTTCCGCACCGGAGAGACACAGGCCCCGGTCGCGCCGCAGACGCGCGCAGTTGCGCCGCACGCACGGCCTTCGGCGCGCGCCGTGCCTCAGCCGTCCCTGCGGCCGGTGCGGTCGTCCAAGGGCTTCGACTTCGACATCGGCGAGAGCGAGTTCGACGAGCTCGACGCGGCCTTCCAGCGCGCGGGCACCCGCTGAGGCCACCCGGTCCGGGGGGCCGCCCCGGTGGGCGGTCCGCTCCAGGCGATGCGCTTCGGGCCGGGCAAACGCCGCACGCCCGGCCGGTGCGGCCGGGCGCTCAGCTCGTCTTTTCGGAGGCCTTCCGGCGCGGCTTCGGCGCGGCGGGCTTCTTCTCGCCCTTGGCGGCCTTGTCTTCCCCCGACGTGCCCTCCCCGGCCTCGCCTCCCGCGGCCTCGGCCTTCGTCCGGCGGGCGCGCGGCGCCTTCGGGGTCGCCTCGTCACCGGCGGCCGGTTCGGCCTTCGCCTTGCGCGCCCGCGGCGCCTTCGCGGCAGGCGCCGGCTTGTCGTCCGCGATCTCGGCCTCGGCGCGCAGCCAGTAATCCTGATCGCGTCCGGCCGGCTGGCCCTCCGCTTCCCAAAGCTCGTAGGCCCGTTGGCGGATGCGGGCTTCGCGGTCGTCGCTCATCGTCTCTTCCCTCCGGTCATGGATCGTTCGAGGCTCCTGCCTCGGGGCTGGCTCGAGGCAGATTAAGAAGATTTCCGGCGCCCTGCCAAGCGCCGCGCCCGCTTCGGCCGCCCAAACGACGGACCGGGGGCGCGAGATCATGCAACTGCTTCGCAAAGCGGCGGTTCCCTCCGGGCCTGCGGGAAGAGCCTCCCGCGGGCCTCTGCGATCCGGCCTCCCGATCAGAGGTCACGTCCGGTCTTCCGGCTCCCGCCTCCCGATCAGACTTCCCGCCCGCCGTTCCGGCCTTCCCGCTCCAACCTTTCGCCCGGCCGCTCCGATCCGGCGTGCCCGGCCGGCCGCCTGTTCGAGCGGCACACTCTTTGCGGGGACGTCCCGGTTCAAGATCCGGCAGCCGCGCCGCGGTCAATCCCTCAGGAGGCCCACGCGGTGCGCAGGTTCTGGTAATCCGCGACGGTTTGGCGCATGGCTGGGACGCGCAAGCCCGTCGCCCGGCGCGCGGTCCTGTCCGGGCCGCGCCCTCCCGGCCCAGCCAGCCGCCCCCGTCCATTCCGCACGAAGGCTCCGAGATGCTCCGTGACTTCTTCACCTATTACCGGCCGTGGCTCGGCCTCTTCTGGCTCGACTTCGGCTGCGCCATAGCCTCGGGGCTGCTGGAACTTGCCTTCCCGCTTGCGGTGCAGGGCTTCATCGACCGTCTGCTGCCGCAGGGCGACTGGAGCCTGACCATCCTTGCTGCAGCGGGGCTTCTTGCGATCTATCTCGTGAACACCGGGCTCATGGCGATCGTGACCTACTGGGGCCACATGCTCGGGATCAACATCGAGACCGAGATGCGCCGGCGCGCCTTCGAGCATCTCCAGAAGCTCTCGTTCCGCTACTTCGACCGGGTGCGGACCGGCAAGCTCGTGGCGCGGGTGACGCGCGATCTCGAGGAGATCGGCGAGGTGGCCCACCACGGGCCCGAGGATCTCTTCATCGCGATCATGACCTTCATCGGCGCCTTCCTCCTGATGCTCGCGATCAATGTGAAGCTCGCGCTTCTGACCGCGCTGGTGGTTCCGGCCACGGTGGCGCTCGTCTCGATCTACGGCGGCCGCATGACCGCGACCTGGCGCGCGATCTATGCGCGGGTGGCCGACTTCAACGTGCGGCTCGAGGAGAATGTGGGCGGCATCCGCGTGGTGCAGGCCTTCGCCAACGAGAGCCACGAGAAGGCGCTCTTCGCCCGCGACAATGCCCGCTACCGCGACACCAAGCTCGCGGCCTACCGGGTGATGGCCGCCTCGCAGGCGCTGAACTACATGGGAATGCGCTCGGTGCAGGTGATCGTCATGGTCGCGGGCGCGGCCTTCGTGCTCTCGGGCGAGCTGACGACCGGGGGCTTCGTGGGCTTCCTGTTGCTCGTCAGCGTGTTCTTCCGCCCGCTCGAGAAGATCGCCGCCGTGATCGAGACCTACCCGCGCGGCATCGCGGGCTTCCGCCGCTACCGCGAGCTGCTGGACACCGAGCCGGAGATCGCCGATGCCCCCGGCGCCCGGCCCGCACCCGCCCTGACCGGCGAGATCCGCTTCGAGGGGGTGGGCTTCGGCTATGACCAGGGCCGCCCGGTGTTGAGCGGGATCGACCTCTCGGTGCGGCCCGGCGAGACCCTGGCCTTCGTCGGCCCCTCGGGGGCGGGCAAGACCACGCTTCTGGCGCTCGTGCCGCGCTTCTACGACCCCGAATGCGGCCGCATCACCATCGACGGCATGGACCTCACCGACATGACGCTCGAGAGCCTGCGCCGTCGGATCGGCATCGTGAGCCAGGATGTGTTCCTGTTCGGCGGCACGCTGCGCGAGAACATCGCCTACGGGCGGCTCGAGGCGACCGAGGCCGAGATCCGCCGCGCGGCCGATCAGGCGCAGCTCGGGCCGATGATCGCCGCCCTGCCGGAGGGGCTCGACACGGTGGTGGGCGAGCGCGGCGTGATGCTCTCGGGCGGGCAGAAGCAGCGCGTGGCCATTGCACGGGCCTTCCTGAAGAACCCGCCGATCCTGATCCTCGACGAGGCGACCTCGGCGCTCGACACCGAGACCGAGCGCGAGATTCAGGCGGCGCTCGACGCGCTAGCGGTGGGGCGCACCACCCTCATCATCGCCCACCGCCTGGCCACCATCCGCCACGCCGACCGGATCGTGGTGATGGAGGCGGGCCGGATCGTCGAGGTCGGCACCCATGCCGAACTCGCCACGAGCGGCGGGCGCTACGCGCGGCTCTCGGCCGCCTGAGCCGCCGCCGCCCGAGGTCCCGCACGACCCGGGCGGCGCAGGATCTGCGCGGGCTACCGGATGTTTCTGGATCACGCCGCCCCGCGGCTCGCCGCTCTCGTGGACCCGATCCGCCAGGGTCGCCCGGCTTCCGACATCCTGCGTGGTGCGAAGGGCTGACGGCGCGCGGGAGAGAATTCCATCCGCCTGCGGCAAAGGCCGCAAAGGCAGGCAAATCGTCTCCGCAAAGCCACTATTCCGGAAGGAAAGGCCAGCTACGCCAGAAAATTCCGGTCAGCCGGTAGACATTCCCCCCCGGTTCCGCCAGAAGAGCCGCCTTGCGGCGCGCTCCCTGCGTGCCGCGCCCTGCAATTTGCCCTGCGCGGGAACCGCGAAGCTGCGGCTGAGGTTCCCAGAGCTCTCGCGACGACATTCCGCGTGCCCGGGAGAATTGCGCGCCACCGGAGGGACCTCAGCGGGCTTTGGCCTCCGTCCCTTCGCACGACCGACATGACCGGAGGGACCGACCGATGGCCGATGCCACGATAAGAACCGAGCCGCTGCCCGAGGAGGCGATACCCGCCCCCGAAGGCCCCACCCAGATCATCGACACCGACTACGAGATCGGTCAGGACAACATCAGCTACCGACGACGCTTCGTCTTCGAACTCGACATCCACAACGTCGTCTTCAGCGTGTCGGCCCTGACCATCGTGGCCTTCACCTTCCTCACGCTGATGTTCCAGACCACGCTCGGTCCGGTCTTCGCCGCCGTCCGCGACGCGCTGACCTCGAACCTCGCCTGGTTCTTCCTGCTGGCGGGCAATGTCTTCGTCCTGCTCTGCGTCGTGCTGATCTTCCTGCCGCTGGGCCGGATCCGGCTGGGCGGACCCGACGCCACGCCCGACTACAGCCGCCTCTCGTGGTTCTCGATGCTGTTCGCGGCCGGCATGGGCATCGGCCTCATGTTCTACGGCGTGTCCGAGCCGCTGGGCAACTACACCGCCGCCTTCACCGGCCCGGTGTTCGAGAACGGCGTGCGCACCGACTGGTCGCCGCTCAACGGGGCGCCCGGCGATACCGAGGCCGCCCGGCGTCTCGCCATGGCGGCCACGATCTTCCACTGGGCGCTGCACCCGTGGGCGATCTACGCGGTCGTCGCCCTCTCGCTCGCGCTCTTTGCCTACAACAAGGGCCTGCCGCTGACGCTGCGCTCGGTCTTCTATCCGATCTTCGGCGAGCGCGTCTGGGGCTGGCCGGGCCATGTCATCGACATCCTCGCCGTCTTCGCCACGATCTTCGGCCTCTCGACCTCGCTCGGGATCGGCGCGCAGCAGGCGGGGGCCGGGCTCGACTTCCTGTTCGGCCTGCCCTCGACCGTCGGGGTGACCGTCTTTCTCGTGATCGTCATCACCGGCATCGCGACGGCTTCTGTCATCGCGGGCATGGACAAGGGCGTGAAACGCCTGTCCGAGGCGAACATGGCGCTGGCCTTCCTGCTGCTGATGTTCGTGATCCTCGTCGGGCCCACGCTGCAGATCGTGCGCGGCTTCTTCCTGAACCTTCTGGCTTATGTGGAATATCTGCCGGCGCTGTCGAACCCGTTCGGGCGCACCGACGACAACTTCCGCCACGGCTGGACCGCCTTCTACTGGGCCTGGTGGATCAGCTGGTCGCCGTTCGTGGGCATGTTCATCGCCCGTGTGAGCCGCGGCCGCTCGGTGCGCGAGTTCCTGATCGCGGTGCTGCTCATCCCGTCCATCGTCTCGACGATCTGGATGACCGCCCTGGGCGGCACCGCCATCAGTCAGGTGGTGAACGAGGGGCTGAGCTCGGTGCAGGATGCAGCCCTCGAGATCCAGCTCTTCGAGATGCTCTCGCACCTGCCGCTCACGCAGATCACCTCGATGATCGGGATCGTGCTGGTGATCGTCTTCTTCGTCACCTCGTCGGACTCGGGCTCGCTGGTGATCGACACGATCGCGGCGGGCGGCAAGGTCAATGCGCCGGTGCCGCAGCGGGTGTTCTGGGCCACCTTCGAGGGGCTGGTGGCCATCGCGCTCCTGCTCGGCGGGGGGCTGGCCGCGCTGCAGGCGATGGCGGTCTCAACCGGCTTCCCCTTCACCATCGTGCTGCTCGGCGCCTGCTACGCCCTGATCCGGGGTCTTGCGGCCGAACCGCGCTGACAGAAACCGGCGCGCCTTAAGGGGCGCGCCGGATGCTCTTCCGGGCGCCCGGCGCTCAGCCCTTCCCAAGCGCCGCGATGAGCTGATCGAGCACCGCGGTCATGGCCCGGTAGCCACCGCCCGCGACATAGACCTCGGCCGGATCGAGATAGATCACCTGACCCTTCTTCCAGGCCTTCGTGCCCGCCACCAGCGGATTGTCGAGCACGGCCTGCGCGGACGCGCCCTCGGCGCCGATGGCCGCGCCACGGTCCACCACCAGAAGCCAGTCCGGATCGGCCTCGGCGATGAATTCGAACGAGACCGCATCGCCGTGCGTCGCGGCGGCAAGGCCCGCCACGGCCTCCGGCAGGCCCGTCGCCTCGTGGATCCAGCCGAAGCGAGAGCCGCGCCCGTAGGCCGACAGCTTCGGCCCGTTGGTCAGCAAGACCAGCGCCGTCCCCTTCCCCTCCGCCGCGGCCCGCACCTCCGACAGCCGCGCCTCGAGCGCCGCATCGAGCTCCGCCGCCCTCGCTTCGCGCCCGAAGAGCCTGCCATAGGCCTGAAGGCGCGCGCGGGCGTCGGTCAGCAGATCCGGCCCGATGGTCATGTCGAGCGTGGGCGCCACCCGCTCGATCTGCGCGATCTGCGGGGCCGACCGTCCGCCCGCGATCACCAGATCCGGCGCGAGCATCGACAGCGCCTCGAGATCGGGCTCGAAGAGCGTGCCGACCGGCGCCGCCTCCTTCGCCGTCTCCTGAAGATAGGGCACGAGCACGCGCTCGGGCGTGCCGGCGGGCGTGATGCCCAGGGCCACCAGCGTGTCGAGCGCGGCCACGTCGTAGACGGCCACGGTCTCGGGAACGGCTGCGACAGAGACCGGCCCGCGGGCGGTGTCGATGGTGGTTTCGGCCACGGCGGGCAGGGCAAGGAAGAGGCCCGCAAGCAGGCCGGAGGCGAAGCGGATCACTGGGTCGATCTCCTGTTTCGGGGTCCGGCGTGTGGCTCGGCACATGGCTTCACGCTCTGCCGGAAGGCATAGGCGCTTGCGTCCGGCCGGTCCAGCCCGTACCAGATAGAAAAACTCAGGAATACTGCATGATCTCGACTGCCCGCCTTGAGACGCCCAACGCCTCGAAATATCTCCAGCAGCTCTGCAAGCATTTCGCCCACAAGGTGGAGGTCCGCTTCGACGAAACCGAGGGCCACTGCGCCCTGCCCCCCGGCCCGGCGGTCCTTCGGGCGGACGCGGACGGGCTGACGGTGCAGGTCGAGGCCGAGGATGCCAAGGGCCTGATCCAGGCGCGCTTCGTGATCGATTCCCACCTCGTGACCTTCGCCTTCCGCGAGGGCTTCACCGGGCTCGACTGGAGCCGACCCTGAGGCCCCGCGCCCGTCCCTGACGACAGGCGGCCTTGACCCGTCCCCCGCGGCCCCTAGCCTTTCCGGCCTGGGGCGCGCGCATCCGCCCTCGGAGGGCGGACAGGACGTGACACGGCTCATCCTCGTGCTGGGCGACCAGCTCAGCGACGATCTTCCGGCGCTGCGGGCGGCGGATCCGGCCGCAGATCTCGTGGTCATGGCCGAGGTGATGGAGGAGGGCACCTATGTCCCGCACCATCCGCAGAAGATCGCCCTGATCCTGGCCGCCATGCGCAAGTTCGCCCGCCGCCTGCAGGAACGCGGCTTCCGCGTGGCCTATTCCCGGCTGGACGATCCCGACACCGGACCCTCGATCGGGGCCGAGCTCCTGCGGCGGGCCGCAGAGACCGGCGCCCGCGAGGCGGTCGCGACCCGGCCCGGCGACTGGCGGCTGATCGAAGCGCTCGAGGCCATGCCCCTGCCCGTCCGCTTCCTGCCCGACGACCGGTTCCTCTGCCCGGCAGACGAGTTCGCCCGCTGGACCGAGGGACGCAAGCAGCTGCGCATGGAGTGGTTCTATCGCGAGATGCGCCGCAGGACCGGCCTCCTGATGGAGGGGGACGAGCCCGCGGGCGGGAAGTGGAACTTCGACACAGAGAACCGCAAGCCCGCGGCGCCCGACCTGCTGCGTCCGCGGCCGCTGCGGTTCGAGCCCGATGCCGAGGTGCGCGCGGTACTCGACCTCGTCGAGGCGCGCTTTCCGCGCCATTTCGGGCGGCTCCGCCCGTTCCACTGGGCCACCGACCGGGCCGAGGCGCTTCGGGCGCTCGATCACTTCATCCGCGAAAGCCTGCCGCGCTTCGGCGACGAGCAGGATGCGATGCTCGCCGACGATCCGTTCCTGAGCCATGCGCTCCTGTCCTCGTCGATGAACCTCGGGCTTCTCGGGCCGATGGAGGTCTGCCGCCGCGCCGAGACCGAGTGGCGCGAGGGCCGCGCGCCGCTGAACGCGGTCGAGGGCTTCATCCGGCAGATCCTCGGCTGGCGGGAGTATGTGCGGGGGATCTGGACGCTCTCGGGGCCGGATTACATACGCTCGAACGGGCTCGGCCACAGCGCCGCCCTGCCGCCGCTCTACTGGGGCAAGCCCACGCGGATGGCGTGCCTCTCCGCCGCGGTCGCCCAGACCCGCGATCTCGCCTATGCCCACCACATCCAGCGGCTGATGGTGACGGGCAATTTCGCGCTGCTGGCGGGCGTCGATCCCGCCGAGGTGCACGAATGGTATCTCTCGGTCTATATCGATGCGCTGGAATGGGTCGAGGCGCCGAACACGATCGGGATGAGCCAGTTCGCCGATCACGGGCTCCTCGGCTCGAAACCCTATGTCTCGTCCGGCGCCTATATCGACCGGATGTCGGATTACTGCCGCGGCTGCGCCTATGCGGTGAAGGACCGGACGGGACCCCGCGCCTGCCCCTTCAACCTGCTCTACTGGCACTTCCTGAACCGGCACCGCGCGCGGTTCGAGCGCAACCCCCGCATGGTCCAGATGTATCGCACCTGGGACCGGATGGAGGAGACCCATCGCGCGCGGGTTCTGACCGAGGCGGAGGCCTTCCTCGGGCGGCTCCACGCGGGCGAGCCGGTCTGAGCGCCCGCCGCGCGAAGGTGCGTGAAGCAGGTCTGCGCCGCCAGCGGGTTCTGACCGAGGCGGAAGCGTTCTTCTACCGGCTGCGGTTCGGCGGGCCGGTCCGAGCGCCCGCCGCGCGGAGGGGCGGGCCCTCAGGCGGGCTCGAGTACCGCCACGCCGAACTGCCGCCGGGCGTCCGTGAGAAAATCGGCCAGCCGCCATCCCGCCTCGGCCGCCCGCTCGGCAAAGCTCGTGGCCGAGAACTTGTGGCTGTTCTCGGTGTGGATCGTCTCGCCCGCCCTGAAGCGGATCCTGCGCGGGCCGATCTGCACCTCCTGATCCTCGAGGCTTTCCAGATGCATCTCGATCCGCGCCTTCTCGGCGTTCCAGATCGCGCGATGGGCAAAGCGGTCCGGGTCGAAATCCGCACCGATCTCGCGGTTCATCCGGTGCAGCAGGTTGAGGTTGAAGGCCGCCGTCACCCCCGCCGCATCGTCATAGGCGCGCACCAGCGTGTCTTCGTCCTTGATGAGATCGATCCCCACGATGAAGCCCCGGATGCCCGGCCAGTCGCGCACGCCGCGCATCAGCGCCCGTGCCCCTTCGGGGTCGAGGTTGCCCAGGGTCGAGCCGGGGAAGAAGCCCACGCGCGGGTGTCCCTCATCCGCCAGCCGCAGGGGCTTTGTGAAATCGGCCACGACGGGATGGATCGGCAGGTCGGGATAATCGCGGGCCAGAGCGCGCGCGGTCTCCTTGAGGAAGCTCGCCGAGATGTCGACCGGCACATAGGCCGAGAGACCGGTCAGACGGTCGAGCAGCAGCCGCGTCTTGACGCTCGCGCCGCTGCCGAGTTCGACCAGCTCCGCCCCCTCGGGCACATGGGCGGCCAGACGGTCCGCGCCCGCGGTCAGGATCGCGGTCTCGGTGCGGGTCGGGTAATATTCCGGCAGCTCCGTGATGCGCTCGAAGAGCGCGCTGCCCTCGGCATCGTAGAACCATTTCGGCTCCATACGCTTCGGGCTCTGCGACAGGCCGCGCAGCGCATCGGCCAGAAGCTCGGGGTTGCGGATGACAAGCGCGTCCATCACACGTCCCTCGCGAGCCGGAGGCCCATCATCTGCCACCTCTGGTGCGGATAGAAGAAGGTCCGGTAGGTCGGCCGCATCTGGGCCGCGGGCGTGGCGCAGGAGCCGCCGCGCAGCACATACTGGTTGACCATGAACTTCCCGTTATATTCGCCGAGCGCGCCTTCGGGCGGGCGGAAGCCGGGATAGGGGCTGAACGAGCTCTGCGTCCATTCCCAGACATCGCCCCAAGGGCTGCCGCTAGGCAGCGGCCTGAGCGCCCCCTGTTCGAGGAAATTGCCCGCAAGCGGACGGTCGCGGAAGGCCACCTCCCACTCGGCTTCCGTGGGCAGCCGGGCACCCGCCCAGCGGGCGAAGGCCTCGGCCTCGTAATAGCTCACATGGCACACGGGCGCGTCGAGATTGACCGGCTGCGGCCCGCGCAGCGTATAGGTCCACCAGACACCGTCCTGCTGCCACCAGTAGAGCGGCGCGTCCCAGCGCTCGCGCTCGCGCACGGCCCAGCCCTCCATCAGCCAGAGGGTCTGGGTGGCGTAGCCCCCCGCCTCCATGAAGGCGATCCAGTCGCGGTTGGTGACGGGCCGCTCGGCGATCTCGTAGGGATCGAGCCAGACGCGGTGGCGCGGCCCCTCGCAATCGTAGGCGAACCCGTCGCCCGCATGGCCGATCTCCATGAGCCCGCCCTCGTGGCGCATGAAGCGGAGCGGCTCCTCGGCGGTCACGGCCATGGGCTCGGGATCGCGGTAGGCGGGCAGCAGCGGGTTGTAGGAGAAGGCATGGAGCAGGTCGGTGACCAGAAGCTCCTGATGCTGCATCTCGTGATGGCAGCCGAGCTCGGCCAGCGTCGCCACCTCCGGGTCGTCGCTCCGCTCCAGAAGCGTCCCGAGCGCCTCGTCCACATGGGCGCGGTAGTCGAGCACCGCCTGCACCCCGGGGCGCGAGACGAGCCCGCGCTTGGCGCGGGCATGGCGGGGGCCGGCCTGCACATAATAGGAGTTGAACAGGAAGGCGAAGCGGTCGTCGGGCGAACGGTAGCCCGGCGCATGCGGCTTCAGGATGAATTCCTCGAAGAACCAGGTCGTATGGGCGAGATGCCACTTGGCCGGGCTCGCATCCTCCATCGACTGCAGCATCATGTCCTCGGGCGCGAGCGGCTGGGCCAGTCGGGCCGTCATGGCGCGGGTCCGCGCAAAGAGATCCTGCGCATGGGTCCGCGAGAGCGGCATGGCGGTTGTCTGCTGGGGCATCGGTTTCCTCCTGCTCCGGGAGCCTCCAGCTAGAGCGGCGGCAGGGCGGGTCCACCGCCGATCTTCTCTTTTCGCGGCGTCCGGCGCCCTCCTGCCGCCGGCGTGGAGCCGGGCGCCCGCCTTCACACGAACGTCACCGAGGCCGGTCTTTGCGCAGCTTTCCGCAAAGAAGGGTTGATTTTTCAGCACCAAAAGCGCAGTCGTCTGGCCCGAGAGTTGCCAGCCGGAAGGTCCAGACATGCCCGCATTTCGTTCCCGCACCAGCACGCATGGCCGCAACATGGCCGGAGCCCGTGGCCTCTGGCGCGCGACCGGCGTGAAGGACAGCGACTTCGGCAAGCCGATCATCGCCATCGTGAACAGCTTTACCCAGTTCGTGCCGGGCCACGTCCACCTCAAGGATCTGGGCCAGCTCGTGGCGCGCGAGGTCGAGGCCGCAGGCGGCATCGCCAAGGAATTCAACACCATCGCCGTCGATGACGGGATCGCCATGGGCCATGACGGGATGCTCTATTCCCTGCCCTCGCGCGAGCTCATCGCGGACTCGGTCGAATACATGGTCAACGCCCATTGCGCCGACGCGATGGTCTGCATCTCGAACTGCGACAAGATCACCCCCGGCATGCTGATGGCCGCGATGCGGCTGAACATCCCCGCGGTCTTCGTCTCGGGCGGGCCGATGGAGGCGGGCAAGGTCACGCTCGGCGACGGGCGCACCGTGAAGATGGACCTGATCGACGCGATGGTGGCCGCCGCCGACGAGAAAGTGTCCGACGACGACCTGACCCGCATCGAGCAGGCCGCCTGCCCCACCTGCGGCTCCTGCTCGGGCATGTTCACCGCCAACTCGATGAACTGCCTGACCGAGGCGCTCGGCCTGTCGCTGCCGGGCAACGGCTCGACGCTGGCCACGCACGCCTACCGCAAGGAGCTCTTCCTCGAGGCCGGGCGCCGCGCGGTCGAGCTCTGCCGCCGCTACTACGAGCAGGAGGACGAGGGCGTCCTGCCGCGCGCCATCGCTACCAAGGAAGCGTTCGAGAATGCGATGGCGCTCGACATCGCGATGGGCGGCTCGACCAACACGGTGCTCCATATCCTCGCCGCCGCCCAGGAAGGCGGCGTCGATTTCACCATGGACGACATCGACGCGCTCTCCCGCCGGGTGCCCTGCCTCTGCAAGGTCGCGCCGAACAAGGCGGACGTGCATATCGAGGACGTGCACCGCGCGGGCGGCATCATGTCGATCCTGGGCGAGCTCGACCGCGGCGGGCTTCTGCACCGCGACACCCGCACCGTCCATGCGCCGACCCTCGGCGCCGCCATCGACCAGTGGGACATCGGCCGCTCCAACGCGCCCGAGGCGCGCGAGCTGTTCCTCGCGGCGCCGGGCGGCGTGCCCACGCAGGTGGCCTTCAGCCAGTCCTCGACCTGGGACACGCTCGACACCGACCGCGAGACCGGCGTGATCCGCTCGGTCGCGACCCCCTTCTCGAAGGACGGCGGCCTCGCGGTGCTGAAGGGCAACCTCGCGCCCGACGGCTGCATCGTGAAAACGGCGGGCGTGGACGAGTCGATCCTCGTCTTCGCCGGGCCCGCCAAGGTGTTCGAGAGCCAGGACGCGGCCGTCTACGGCATCCTGAACGGCGGCGTGCAGGCGGGCGACGTGGTGGTGATCCGCTACGAGGGCCCGAAGGGCGGCCCCGGCATGCAGGAGATGCTCTATCCGACCTCCTACCTGAAGTCGAAGGGGCTGGGCAAAGCCTGTGCGCTCATAACCGACGGGCGTTTCTCGGGCGGCACCTCGGGGCTCTCCATCGGCCATGCCTCGCCCGAGGCGGCGTCGGGCGGCCCCATCGGCCTCGTGCGCGAGGGCGACCGGATCGAGATCGACATCCCGAACCGCACCATCACGCTGGCCGTGCCGGAGGCCGAGCTGGCCGCCCGCCGTGCCGAGCAGGATGCGAAGGGCTGGAAGCCCGCGGGCCCGCGCAAGCGCAAGGTCTCGCAGGCGCTGAAGGTCTATGCGCAGTTCGCCTCCTCGGCCGACAAGGGAGCCGTGCGCGTCCTGCCGGAGTGAGCCTTGCCCGAGGGCTGCGCCGGCGGGATCTGATCCGAGAGCAGGGACGCATCGCCAACGTCGTTGGCGATGCCGTCCGGCGACCTCCCCCGCCGATGCTCGGAAACGATTTCCGCCGAACCGCCAAGCCGGACGGACGCTAGCCGGCCCGCCCGGACCTGACCGCCCGTGCTTCGTCCTCACGCGGACGGGCCTCTGTCGGCCTGAGCAGGGTCCGCCTCAGATATCCCCGTGACGAGTGGTTCGCCCGCATCTCACCGCCCCGCGCAGACCGGCCCGGGCCGGCCTGCGCGGGGCCCGTCGCCTCAGATCACCCGGACCTGCGTGCCGATCGGGCAGAGCTCGAACAGCTCCGCGATCTTCTCGTTGTAGAGCCCGATGCAGCCGTCCGACGAGGGGCGGCCGATCTTCCGCGTGTCGTGGGTGCCGTGGATGATGTAGGCGGGCCAGCCCAGATACATCGCATGGGTGCCGAGCGGGTTCTCGGGACCCGGGCCGACGGGCTTCCAGTCGGGATAGCGCTCCATCTGCGAGGGTGTGGGCGTCCACGACGGCCCGACCTTCTTGCGCACGATCTCGGTATAGCCGCGCTTGGTCAGCTCTTCCGAGATCGGCACCGAGGTCGGATAGATCCGGTAGTCCCGCCCGTCGCCGCTCCAGAAATGCAGCGCGCGCGACGTGGTGTCGGCCACGATGGCGCCCTTGCCGAGACTGTCGAAATGCTCTTCCCAGCTCTGCATCCGGAAGGACGAGACGTTGGCCCGATGCACCTGCGCCTGTCCCTGAGCCGGCAGGAGGAGGCCTCCCGCGGCGGCGATGCCCAGTCCCAGCGCGTTGCGTCGGCTGATGGTTCTCATGTCTCTGCTCCTGATATTGCCTTTGCGCCCGCTTCGGGGCCGGAGCTTAAGCCGAGCTTAAGGCGCGCCCCCCCGCAGGCACGGAGCAGGCCCGCCTCACCGGAACTTGAACGGGCGGATCGGCTGGATCAAAGGCCTGCCTCTTCAGAAGAATAATGAGGATAAGGCATCAGCCATTTCATTTTACTGAATAATAGGCGCGATGCGCGCCTGTCGAACCCCTGCCGGGTATGCGCCTCTCCCGCTGGCCGGCCGGACAGCCGCGCGTCTCCGCAGCCCGGCAGGACACGGCTTGCGTGAAGCCGCACCCATACCTCTTCCGGGATTGACCGTCCCGCCGGCGGCGCTAGCCTTCGGGGAAAGCAAGAGGACAGCGAATGGATTTCCTGGCGCGTGCCACCGCCATCGTCGGCAATACGATGGTCCTGATGCGGCGGTTCGGATCGCCGGGCACCCAGGCGATCGGGCAGAGCCCGGCCATCCCCGAGGCCCAGAAGCAGGGCATCATGACCCTCAAGATGCCCGCGGCCAAGGGCTGGGCGCCGGGCCATCTGCCGACGCCCGCACCGGGCCTCAAGGTCAATGCCTTCGCCCGCGATCTGGAACATCCGCGCTGGATCGAGGTGCTGCCCTCGGGCGACGTGCTGGTTGCCGAGGCGCGCCAGCTTCCCACCCCGCCGAAGACCCTCCTCGACCGTGCGGCGCAGGCCACCATGCGCCGCATCCGCGCGCTCGGCGACAGCCCGAACCGCATCACCCTCCTGCGCGACCCGGACGGCCGGGGCGAGGCGCAAGAGCGCGAGACCTTCCTCGAGAACCAGAGCCAGCCCTTCGGCATGGCGCTGGTGGGCGACACCTTCTACGTCGGCAACACCGACGGCATTATGGCCTTCCCCTACCGTCCGGGCGCCACGCGGCTCGAGGGGCCGGGACGGCGCCTGACCACCTTCAAGCCCGGCGGGCACTGGACGCGCAGCCTGATCGTCTCGCCCGACGGGCGCCGGATCTATGCCGGCGTGGGCTCGCTCAGCAACATCGGCGACGACGGGATGGAGGCCGAGGAGGGCCGCGCCGCGATCTGGGAGCTGGACCTCGCCAGCGGTCAGGCCCGGATCTATGCCTCGGGCCTGCGCAACCCGGTGGGCCTCGCGTGGGAGCCCACGACGCGCGTGCTCTGGACCGTGGTCAACGAGCGCGACGGGCTCGGCGACGAGACCCCGCCGGACTATCTGACCTCCGTCGAGGAGGACGGCTTCTACGGCTGGCCCTATTGCTACTGGAACCGGATCGTCGACGACCGCGTGCCGCAGGACCCGGCGATGGTCGCCCGCGCGATCACGCCCGACTATGCGCTCGGCGGACACACGGCCTCGCTCGGCCTCTGCTGGGTGCCGGCGGGCACGCTGCCGGGCTTCGGCGACGGGATGGCCATCGGCCAGCACGGCTCGTGGAACCGTTCGAAACTCAGCGGTTACCGGCTGATCTTCGTGCCCTTCGCGAACGGCCGGCCCTCCGGCCCGCCGCGGGACATCCTGACCGGTTTCCTGTCCGACGACGAGAAGCTGGCCTACGGTCGCCCGGTCGGCGTGGCGGTGGGCCCCGACCGCCGCTCGCTTCTGCTCGCCGACGATGTGGGCGACGTGATCTGGCGCGTAACCGGCGCCTGAGCGCCAGAGCGCGCACCGGCACGGGCAGGACGCGGTGGCACCGCCTCCCGCAGGGGCACGCGGCGGGTTGATGCGCCCCTCCGCCTCCTGGAGAGGCATACGGCCCTGTGTCATGTGAGAGCTTCTGATCGGCCATGGCTGATCCGCCCCCTGCAGCAGCACGCGACCCTAAGTCTCCTTCCCGGCCGGCCCGCGCCTGCTAGGGTCGAGCGGCCCGCCTGCCCCGAGGAGTTCCGCCATGTCCGAGACCGCCCCCCTGCCTGCTCCGCGCCGGATCCTGATGCTCGGCGCCACCGGCACCATCGGGCAGGCGACGGCGAGGGCGCTGCTCGCGCGCGGCCATGAGGTCGTCTGCTTTCTCCGCCCCTGCGGCACCCGTCGGCAGGCGCGCCTGCCGGACGGCGCGGTCCTGCGCTACGGCGACGTGACCGACCCGCAGTCGCTCACCCGCGACGGCTTCTGCGGCGAGCGGTTCGATGCGCTCGTCTCCTGCCTCGCCTCGCGGACGGGCGTGCCGCGCGACGCCTGGGCCATCGACCATGCGGCCCATTCCCACGCGCTTGCCGCCGCCCGCGCGGCGGGGGTGACGCAGGTCGTGCTCCTCTCGGCGATCTGCGTGCAGAGGCCGCTTCTCGCCTTCCAGCAGGCGAAGCTCGCCTCCGAGGAAGAGCTCATGCGCTCGGGCCTCGCCTGGTCGATCGTGCGGCCGACCGCCTTCTTCAAGTCGCTCTCGGGACAGGTGAAGCGGGTGCAGGAGGGCCGGCCCTTCCTCGTCTTCGGCGACGGCACCCTCACCGCCTGCAAGCCGATCAGCGACGACGACCTCGGGCGTTACATGGCGCTCTGCCTCGAGGATCCCGCGCTCAGGAACCGGATCCTGCCCATCGGCGGGCCGGGGCCGGCGCTGACCCCGCGGGCGCAGGCCGAGATGCTGTTCCGGCTCATGGGCCGCCCGCCGAAGATCCGTCAGGTGCCGGTGGCGCTGCTCGATGCGATCATCGCGGTTCTCTCCCTCGGAGGCCGATTGCTGCCCTCGCTCCGCGACAAGGCCGAGCTCGCCCGGATCGGGCGCTATTACGCGACCGAGTCGATGCTGGTCCTCGATCCCGCCACGGGGCGCTACGATGCGGAGGCCACGCCCTCCTTCGGCACCGAGACGCTGGAGGACTTCTACCGGCAGCTCCTCGCGGGCGAAGCGACGGTCGATCTGGGCGAGCATGCGGTGTTCCGCGAGCGGGCCGTCACGGCAGAAGGATCGCCCGGAAATCGTTGACATTGGTGCCGGTCGGGCCGGTCACCACCTGCGCACCGGCGGCGGCGAAGAAGCTGTGGGCATCGTGTCCGGCCAGCGCCTCGGCCGGGTCGCGGCCCGCAGCCTGAAGCACGGCCGCCCCGCCCACCGCACCCGCCACCTCGGCGCCACCATCCACCCCGTCCGTGTCCGCGGCGAGCGCCCAGCCCGGCAGATCGCGCGCGGCCAGCAGATAGGCCAGCAGGAACTCGACATTGCGCCCGCCCACGCCGGCCGGGCCGCGGATCGAGACGGTGGTCTCGCCGCCCGACAGAAGCAGGCAGGGCCGCGCGAAGGGCTGGTCGCGCAGCACCACCTGCCGCGCGATCCCCGCCATCAGCCGCCCGGCCTCGCGCGCATCGCCTTCGAGCGCATCGCCGAGGATATGGGCCGCAACTCCCGCCGCCCGTGCCGCCTCGGCCGCCGCCTCCAGCGCCATCTGCGGCGAGCAGACGATGTGGCTCTCGACGCGCGCGAGCCGCGGATCGCCGGGCTTCACGCTCTCGGCCTCGGGCCGCGCCAGCGCGGCCGCGATCCGGGGCAGATCGAGGCCGAGGCGCCCGAGCACCGCCTGCGCATCGGCGACGGTGGTGGCATCGCCGTGGCAGGGCCCCGAGGCGATCACCGACGGATCGTCGCCCGGCACGTCCGAGACGAGGAGCGCCAGCACCCGCGCCGGGGCGCAGGCCGCGGCGAGGCGGCCGCCCTTCACGCGGCTCAGGTGCCGCCGCAGGCAGTTCATCTCCGAGATCGTGGCGCCCGAGGCGAGAAGCGCCCGGTTGAGCTCCACCTTGTCCGCGAGCGTGAGGCCCGCGAGCGGCGCCACCATCAGCGACGAGGCGCCGCCCGAGATCAGCGCGATCACCAGATCCTCGGGCCCGAGCCCCTGAGTCAGGGCCAGAAGCTCTTCCGTGGCGGCGATGCCGGCTTCGTCCGGGACCGGATGGGCTGCCTCACGCACTGCGATCCGGCCCGGAGCGGCCTCGCCCTGCCCGTGGCGGGTGATGACGAGGCCCGAGAGGCGCGGCGCATCGGCATAATGGGCCTCGACCGCCCGCGCCATGCCCGCGGCAGCCTTGCCCGCGCCGAGAACGAGGATCCGGCCCGCGGGCGGCGGCGGCAGCAGGGGCGCGATCCGCGCCTCGGGCTTCGAGGCCTCCACCGCCTCTGTGAAGAGATGGCGCAGGAATTCCGCGGCCGAGGCGTCCGTCCACTCCGTCATGCCGGTCTCCCTCCGCGGCCGCAATCGGGGCAGGACCGCCGGCGCGTCCCGGCGGAGGCGCCTGCCCCCATCCTGCCATCGCCTGACCTTTCCAGCTTCCTCGACGGGAGGCAATGGGGCGCGGCCCCTGGCAAAAGAGCTTTGCGCAGGCGGCGCTCTCCGCCGCCGAAGGTGGGGCGCCCCGCGGCGCGCGACCGGGACCGTCGCCGTCGGGCTCTAAGGGGCCGGCTCGTGGGGCATGGGTTCCCCGAGCGCGCCGGGCAGGCCTTATCAGGAAACGGCCTTCCCGCACCGCCTCGTGATCCCCGTCCATGGCCTCTCGCCAATCCCCGCCTCTCCGGTCAGAGTGGGGCGGCCGGGGCGGGTCAGGCGCCTCCGGACAGGGACAGGAAGGACAGGGATGACACGCATCTTCGGACTGGCAGGCAGCCTCCGGCGGGCTTCGTTCAACGCGGGCCTCCTCCGGGCCGCGGCCGAACTCGCGCCTGCGGGCGTCGAGGTGGAGGTCCACTCCATCGCGGACGTGCCGATCTACGACGGCGATCTCGAGGCCGAGACCGGCCTGCCCGAGGCGGTCGTGCGCCTGCAGGAGGGGCTCGCCGCGGCGGATGCGCTTCTCCTCGTGACGCCGGAATACAACAACGGCATTCCGGGCGCCTTCAAGAACACGATCGACTGGATGAGCCGGCCGCCCGCGGGCCGCACCCTGTTCCGCGGCAAGCCCGTGGCGATCATCGGCGCCTCGCCGGGCAACTTCGGCACCACGCTCGCCCAGACCCACTGGCTGCCGGTGATCCGCACGCTCGGGATGGAGCCCTGGTTCGAGGGCCGCCTCATGGTCTCGCGCGCGGGCGAGCTGTTCGACGGCAACGGCACCCTCACCGACGAGGCCACGCGCGCCCGGCTGACCGAATTCCTCGCAGGCTTCGCGCGCTTCCTCGGCCGTCCGCGCGACTGACGGGCGGGACGGGCCGTGCCGCCGAGGCAAGGCATGCCGAGGCACTGACATCAACCGGAAAGCCTCGACCCGCCGCAGGAAGGGGCCCTCCGGACAAAACCGCCGGTCGCACTGATCCGGGTGTCAGCCCACCATAGCATGGCGGCCGACCCGTGGATCGAGCAACCACGGGATCCGGCGCTGCGGGGGCTGGCCGGGTCACGCGCCTTCAGTTGACAGCCGCAACTCGGCCAGACGGGCGGCGTCGAGCATGTAGATCTCGCGCGCGGGCGTCTCCATCCCGTGCATCATCAGGCGCGGGTCCACGCCCATTTCGTCGAGATAGCGCATGACCTCGGCCTGCCCGCGCTGCACATCCTCAACGGCAAGAAAGGCGGGCAAGAGGCTGTTCTCGCCGAAATAATGCTGATGCACGCCCACGAGCCCGCCCTCGGCGACCCGCCGCTCGACCCCGCCTGCGAGGAGATAGGGGCAGGCCGAGAGGCAGACGGCGCCCGCCTCCACCTCGGTCGCGGCCCCGAGCGCGCGGATCTGGCGGCCGATCAGCAGGGCCTCGGACACGACGCCGCCCGAACTGTCGAGCTCCACCACCTCGGGCCGCTCGCCCCGCTGCTCCAGAAGGGCCGAAAAGCGTGCCGCATCCCCCGCCGCGATCTGGCCCGTGAGGGTGACGCGCGCGCCCTCGCCGCCGAATTCGAGCCGGGCGGGCATGGGGCGCATCTGCGGCCCGTCGGTGCCCGGCGCGGGGCGCAGATCGGGGCGGTAGGGCCGCATCTGCGGCACGCTCGCCGGCGCGAAGAGATCGGCCGGCGAGGGCGGCGCGGGGCGCGCCAGATCCATGCCGATCAGCGCGGCCCCGATGCCCACCTGCAGGATCAGCATGGCCCAGATGGCCCGCCGGGGCGCGGCCTCGGCGCTCATGGCGACCTCGGATCCCTCTGCGGCTCGACCTCCTGCAGAAGCCGCGCGGCAGCCAGCGCGGCGCGCAGCTCGGCCACGGTCATGGTTTCCTCGGCCCCGCCCTCGCCCCGGCCCGCGCGGATGGCGGCCTGCGTGACCATGACGATGAAGACGAGGACGGCCGGCAGAAGGTCGATCGCGATGGCCCCCGCCCAGCTCGGCACGAAGTTCCCGGCATAGCGGATGACGGCATCCGCGGCCGAAATGGGGGTATAGACCGTCTCCTCGGCGGGAGGCAGCGCCTCGACCTCGGCCGCGGCCCCGCGCAGGGTCTCGGCCCGCTGGCGCAGCAGCGACAGGACCGAGTCGATGGTGCTGGCCTGGCTCGAGCGGGCGAGATCGGAGCGGCCGTCGAGCTCGGGCAGCACCACGGACTCGGCCAGATCCTGCGCCGCACGCGCGACGAGCGGCGCCACATTGAGCTGCCGCAGCTGCGCCACGATGCCCGCGAGCCGCACCGCCTCTTCCGAGAAGCGCACCGAACGCTGCTCGACCGGGCCCGCCTCGACCGTGAGGGCCCGCATCCGGCTGAGGATCGCATTGCCCTCGGCGAAGGCGGCCGACAGCGGCGCATCCTGCGCGGCGATCTGCTCTTCGAGCGCGCCGAGCTCGGCCGCCTTCTGGGTCAGGACGCGGAACACGGCGCCGCGCCCGGCGAAGCCCGAGAGATCGCCCGTGGCCTCCTGCTCGGAGAGATCGCCGAAGCTCTGGCGCACCCGTGCCACGTCGCGCGCGAGGCTCTGGCCCGCGATGGCATTGGCGTGCGCACGCTCGAGCGAGGCCTGATAATCCTGCACCGTCTCGGCCAGATGCTGCTCGACCGCCGCCGCCCCCGCCAGCGCCGCGGCATTGAGCCACGAGGACATGGCGATGATGGCGAGGCTGCCGAGCGCCATCGAGCAGAGGAGCCCGATCCGCGAGGCGGCGCTGCGCATCGCCGGCAGAAGCCGCATCATGTAGGACCAGAAGACGAAGATCCCCACCGAGACGGCGATGGAATAGGAGAGCGCGGCAAAGGTCGTCCAGGCGCCGGTATCGTCGAGGAGGGTGCGGACGCCGAGATAGGTATAGATGCCCGAGGCCGCCGCCAGCACGCCGAGCGCCACGCCGGTGAAGCTGTCGAGCCAGCCCAGATGCCGCTCGAGTTCGCGCGCGTGGCGGGCGCCCGACCGTTCGGCGGGCTCGGCCCGGAGCGGCGGCACCTCGCGCGGCGGCAGACCCTGCGGCATGTCGGGGCTGGGTTCGTTCATGCGCTGGACCTTCGCTGCAGGACGGCATTCGGGACAAGGCGGCGTGCCGGAACGGTCCGCGCCCCGTCTATCTGGAGATGCCGTCCGTCCCGGCGAAGGCGCGCGGCCCTCACGCCCTATCAAGATCCTGCGAGGGCATCAGTTCCTCGCCACGATGCGCGCCGTGGCGGGCACCAGCGCCATCAGGAGCGCGAGCATCCAGAAGGCGAGCGGCAGGCTCGTCGCATGAGAGACGAAGCCCATGAGCGCCGGGCCGGCGAGGATGCCCGCATAGCCCGTGGTCGTCACCGCCGCGATGGCCAGCGCGGGCGGCATGACCGTCTGGCGCCCGGCGAGGCTGAAGAGGACCGGCACGATGTTCGAGGCGCCGCAGCCGATCAGCACGAAGCCCGCGAGCGCGCCCGGCCGCCAGTCGGACAGGAGGAGCAGCGCAAAGCCCGCGAGTGTGAGGAGCCCGCCGTAGAAGAGCACCCGCCGGTCGCCGAGCGCCATCACGATCCGGTCGCCGGTGAGACGCCCCACGGTCATCGCGACCGAGAAGAGCATGTAGCCGAGGCCGCCCTGCGCCGGCTCGACCAGCGCGCGGCCGACGAGGAGAAGCGCGCCCCAGTCGAGCAGCGCCCCCTCGACGAGGAAGGTCACGGCGGCGAGGCCCGCGAGCAGCAGCACCGCCGCCCGCGGCACCGCGAGCTTCGGCGGCTCGCCCCCCTGCGCGCGCAGAAGCCGGGGCCCGGCCGCCAGCACCGCGGCCAGCGCCACCGCGCTGCCCACAAGCGAGGCCGCGAAGGGTGACAGGCCCTGCCAGAGGAGAAGCGTCATCAGCCCCGCCCCCGCGAAGCCGCCCACGCTGAAGAGGGCGTGAAAGCCAGACATCAGCGGCCGGTCCGAGGCGCGCTCGACCGCGACCGCATGAACGTTCATCGCCACGTCGAGGGTGCCGAGCGAGGCGCCGAACAGAAGGAGCGCCAGCGCGAGCAGCCAGGCCTCGCCCGAGGCGGCAAGGAGCGGCAGGCAGAGCACCATCCCCGCGCCGCCCAGCAGGATCATCGGGCGCGAGCCCGTCCGCGCACTGATCCAGCCGGTCACGGGCATGGCCACCAGCGAGCCGATCCCGAGGCAGAGGAGGAGCAGCCCCAGCTCGGCCTCGTCGACGCCGGTGCGCGCCTTGGCGAAGGGGACGAGCGGCGCCCAGCAGGACATGGCGAAGCCCGCCGCAAAGAAGGCCAGCCGGGTGGCAAGGCGGGTGGCGGGCGTATCGGCGGAAGGCGGCATGGGAGGTCTCGTATGCGGGAGGGGGACGGGCGGAAGGGGAAGGGACTTGCGGGGACCGGCTTGCGGGGACAGGCGGAAGCGGACGGGACTCGTGGGGACAACAGGCTGACGGGACAGACTTGCGGGGAAGGGTTGAGGGGAACGGCTGGAGGGGACAGGCTGCGAGAGATCGGGCTGAGGATGGACGGTCTGTGGGAGATCGGGCCGAGGGAGACGAGCGGAGAGAGATCGGGCTGAAGGAGAGGCAGGCCGAGGGAGATCGGGCCTTCTCAGGCGGGCGGGGCCGCGCGGAGCACGGTGGCGCCGGTCCGGCGGAGCCGCAGCTCCATCTCTGCGGGCGCGTCGGCCTCGAGGATGTAGTGGCCGATCTCGTCCGCGCGGGCGATGGCGAAGGGAGCCTGCGTGCCGAGCTTGCCGTTCGTCATCATCAGCACGCTCGTCCGGCTCTGCCGCAGGAGCTGGCGCTTGAAGGCGACATCGTCCATCTCGAAGCCCGCGAGCCCCTCTTCGGGAGACAGGGCGCAGGCGCCGAGGAAGCAGAGGTCGATCCGCAGGCGTGCGAGCTCGGACAGAGCCTGCGCATCGACGGCTCCGCCGACGCTCATGGTGACGCCGCCCCCGATCAGGACCAGCGCGATGCCGCTGCGCCCGATCAGGGCGGCGGCGGCCGGGATGGAATTGGTGACGACGCGCAGCCCCTGCCCTTCGGGCAGCAGCCCGGCCAGCGGCACGAGCGTGCTGCCCGCATCGAGGAACAGGGTCTGGTCCGGCCGGATGAGATCCACCGCGCAGCGGGCCAGGGCGTGCTTGCGCGCGGCCTCCTCGCCCAGCCTTGCCCCGATGGGGGTCGAGGCCGGCGAGAGCGGCAGGGCGCCGCCGTAGACGCGCTGGCAGAGCCCCTCCTGTGCGAGGGAGCGGAGATCGCGGCGGATCGAATCCTCGGAGACGCCGAATTCCTCGGCCAGCGCGGCGGCCACGACGGGCTGGCCCGCGCGCAGGCGCTCGGCGATGAGGGTGCGCCGGGCGCGGGGAAGATCGGGGGAAACGTGCATGAACGTGCAATATCATGCGAGACTGTGCAGCGCCAGACAAACCCGGTGGTCTCGGCACAAGTCCGCCGCAACGGAAGGAGCCGTCGGGAGACTTTCGCCGCAGGATCAGGAAACGCGCCTGGGGCGGCGGCGGGGTCCGGTGGCGGGGTCAGCCCCGCTTCTGCTTGAACCGCTCGGTCGTCAGCGCCTCGGCCACGATCTCGATCTTCTGGGGGATCTTGTAGGGTTCGAGCCGCCCGGCGAGCCCGCGCCGCAGGGCCGTGCGCTGCTCGGCCGGGGCGAGCCCGGCTTCGGCCATCCGCACCCGGGCCACGACGACCGCGCCGAGGATCGGATGCGGCGCGCCATGGACGGCCGCCTCGGCCACGCCCGGCAGCGCCAGAAGCGCGCCCTCGACCTCGGCGGGAAGCACCTTCTGGCCGCCCACGTTGATCGTGTCGCCCGCCCGGCCGAGGAACCGCAGCCGGTCGCCCTCCACTTCGACCAGATCGCCGGTTCGATACCAGCCGTCCGCGGTGAAGGGATCGGGCGCGTTCAGATAGCCCAGCATCGCGGTTGCGGTGCGGATCTCGAGCCGGCCCTCGACCACGCGCCAGGCGGTCCCTGCCCCCTCGAGCCGGATCCAGAGCGACCGCCCGCCCTCGGAGCGCGAGCGCAGGGCGCCGAGCTCGGAGGTGCCGTATTTCTGGGTCAGCTGCACGCCGGGCAGTGCGTCGGCCAACCGCTCGAGCAGCGCCTGCGGCATGGTCTCGGCGCCGTAGGTCACGATGCGCAGGCTGGGCAGCGACAGGCCCTCGCCCGCGTTCAGGAGCAGGAGATTGAGGAACGAGGGCGCGGTGGGCAGCACCTCGACCCGATGGCGGCGGATGCGGTCCATCACCGTGGGCACGGACCGGTCGGGCAGGCAGACGAGCGTCGAGCCATTCGACAGCGCATAGAGGAGCGTGTCGATCCCGGCGATATGGTCGAAGAGCAGGAAGGCCAGCGTCACCAGATCCTTGCCGGGAGCGGCGAACTTGCCGAGGAGGCGGCGCATGTCATGGACGGCGCCCTTGGGCGCCCCGGTCGTGCCGGAGGTGAAGATGACGAGCCCCGGCGCCCCCTCGGCGCGGAGCCGGTCGAGGAGCGGATGGTCCGAGCCGCCGCCGAGCCGCTCCAGCCCCTCGTCCGCGGCCTCGATCCGCCAGCTCGCCCGGGCCACGGCGGCGAAGTCCGCGCGCCGCTCGAAGCTCGTGGGCGCCACCGGCGAGACGCAGGCCCCGTGCCGCCAGAGCGCGAGCAGCCAGACCACGGAGGCCGCGCCGAAATCGCCGCAGAGCTGGACCGAGGCGCCGCGGGGCACACCCTCGCAGGCCAGTCGCGTCAGGGCCTCCTCCACCCGGCGAAGGAGCGCGGCATAGGAGACCGCCGTGCCGTCGGCCTCGATCAGCGCGGTCTTCCCCTCCGCTGCGGCCATCCGGGCGAAGAGCGTGGCGAGCGCATCGGCCATCTCAGACCCCTCCGAGATAGATCGTCTGGCCGGTCACGAAATCGGATTCGTCGCGCAGGAAGAAGTCGCAGACGTTGAGCACATCCTCCATCTTGCCGTAGCGCGGAATGGCCTGCCGGGCGATCAGCGCGCGCATCTTCTCCTCGGGCACGGCGCCGACGAGGTCGGTGGGCACCGGGGTCGGCCCCACGGCATTGACGGTGATGCCCATGGGCGCCAGCTCGCGCGCCAGCACCTCGGTCAGCGACACGACCGCGGCCTTGGAGGCGGCATAGACCGCCTCGCCCTCGAGCTTGAGCGGCGTGGCCACGGTGGCGAAGTTCACGATCCGGCCGGTGCGGCGGCGGCCCATCAGCTTGGCGGCCTCGCGGCAGAACAGGAAGGTGCCGAAGACATTGGTCGCGAACACCCGCTCGACCGTGCTGCCGGGGGTCAGCAGCGCATGGTTCATCGAGGCGATGCCGGCATTGTTCAGAAGCGCGTCGAGCCGTCCATGCGTCCGGCGCACATCCTGCATCATGCCCGCGACCGCCCGCTCGTCGGCCACGTCGAGCGTGTAGTGGCGATAGGCCGGGTGCGTGAGGTCGCTCGCATCGCGCGAGCAGCCGACGACGGTCCAGCCGCGCGCGAGATAGGTCTCGGCCAGCGCGCGGCCGATGCCCTTGCGCGTGCCGGTGATGGCGATGACGCGGCTCATGCCTGCTGCGCTCCGGCGGCGCATTCGGCCGCATAGTCGGCGAGGCTGCGCAGGCTGCGGTAGGGGCTGCGCTTGCGCGACATGGCCGCTTCCGAGGCCAGCACAATGTCGAGGCCGGTCGCGTCGCCCACATGCTGCTCGGCCGCCATCACGAAATTCACGAGGCCCAGCGAATCGAGCGGGCTGCCCTCGCCATAGAGCACGGCATCCGGATCGGTCGCGATCTGGCGCTCGGGCGGCAGCGAGAGGTTCACCTCGGCCACAGCCTCGTGGAGCGCGGCGAGAAGCCGGTTCGGGTCGGTCGTCATCAAAATTCCTCCGTTGAAAATAAAGGTCAGGCGGTCGCCGGGCGCGCCTTGGGCAGCACGCGCGGCGGCGGCAGGAAGAGCGTGCAGTCCGGCGCCACGTCGGACGAGATCACGCAGTTCGGCCCCACGGTCACCCGGTCGCCGATGGTGACGTTGCCCATCACCACCGAGCCCACGCCGAAGCGCACGCCGTTGCCGATCACCGGCCCCTTGCCCTCGATCCAGTCGGTGCCGACGCCGAAGGTCACGCCCTGCCGGATGACGCAATTGTGGCCGATGGTGGCGTGGCGGTGGATCACGATGCCGCTCTGGTGGCCGATCTCGAGCCTGCGGCCCACGCGGACGCTGCGCTCGATCTCGATGCCGTAGAAATTGCGGCAGAAGAGCTGGCCCAGCCTGTGCACGGCCCGCGCGATCTGGCGCAGCGGCGGGCGCAGATTGTCGGCATGAACCCCGATACGGTGGATCCAGAGCGTGTGGAGACCGGGGGCGAAGGGGTCGCGCTCATGCGTGCGGAAATCCTCGCCGATCAGGAAGCGGAAGCCCACGGCGCGGATCATCGCCGCCTCGTCGCCGTCGAAGGGCGCCTCGAGCATTCGTTCGAGAAGGATCTCGCGCGCGGGCGAGACCGCCTCGGGCCGCGGATCCGCGGCGGAAGAAACAGGTTCGAAAGTCTTCGTCATGAATATCCTGGCAAGCGTCATGTTCCATCGATCGGAAGACCACGCGACATGTCAGGGCACCCGCGGCTGCGGGACGGGATCGTCGGAGAGGGTCGTCAGATCCCAGCGCCTCGGGACCGGCTCCGATAATGGAACCGCCGCCGTGGGCTGCATGCAATGTCGGGCTCACATCTTCGGATCGAAGAGGGTCGAGCGTGGTCCGGCGGATCAGCGGCCGGAAGAGCCACCCGGAATCACACCGGGTCCTTGCGATGGATTAAAGCGTAACGCGTCCGGGCAGCATGACAAGCCTCAAAAGGCCGATCGCTCCAGGTTGCAGAGGTGACGTAACGCACTCGTGCGGCGCCCGAAAAACCTCAGATTGAGCCGTGCGGGATTCCGCTCGCGCCTGGGTCGCGTCCGGCGGGTGGCAGAAGACAGGCCGGCCGGTCGCGCGGCGACAGGGGCGGAGGGGCCTGTCACGCAACGGGTTGCACCGGCTCGATGTTTCATTTACGACATGGCCTGTCGGTTTCGGCATATTCTTGCGCACCGCCCTGCGGGGCGTGTTCATCCTTCGCCGGACGCAGCGCGCGTCCATCCCCTTTCGGGCGCTCGTACGCCCACACTGCCGGGTGCATCCTGCGCCCGCAGCCGCGGCGCTCTGCGTCGGCGGAGCTTTGAGTGCGATTGCGGCGCAGGCCTTCGGCCCGCCGCCCGCGCTCGACCCACCGGATGCCCTGCATCCGGGGCCCGCGGGCCGCTCCGGCGGCCCGGCATGGCCAACAGCCCCGCGCCTTCCGGTGCATCGAGCGGGCTCAGACAATCCACAGGATTTCCGGTGTCCGCGGCACGCCGGCGATCGTCTCATGCGTGCCGCAATGACAGGAGAACGTCCATGACGAAGCGCCTCGCTTCCGGTTGCCTCGCCGTATCCTTCGCAGCCCTCGCGGCTCCCGCCTGGGCGGCCGAAGACTGCGGCCGGATCAGCATCGCCGAGATGAACTGGGCCTCGGCCGGCGTCGCGGCCCAGGTCGACAAGATCATCCTCGAGGAAGGGTTCGGCTGCACGGTCGAGCTGGTGGCCGGCGACACGATGCCCACCTTCACCTCGATGAACGAAAAGGGCGAGCCCGACATGGCGCCCGAACTCTGGGTCAATGCCGTGCGCACCCCGCTCGAGGCGGCGGTCGAGGAGGGGCGCATGGTCGTCGCGGCGCAGATCCTGAAGGACGGCGGCGTCGAGGGCTGGTGGATCCCGCGTTACCTCGCCGAGGCCCACCCCGAGATCGACAGTGTCGAGAAGGCGCTGGAGCATCCCGATCTCTTCCCCGCCCCCGAGGATGCTTCGCGCGGCGCCGTCCACAACTGCCCCTCGGGCTGGAACTGCCAGGTCTCGACCGAGAACCTGTTCCGGGCGCTCGGCGCCGAAGACCACGGCTTCGATCTCGTGGACACGGGCTCGGCCGCGGGGCTCGACGGCTCGATCGCCAATGCCTACGAGCGCGAGGCGGGCTGGCTCGGCTATTACTGGGCGCCGACGGCGATCCTCGGCAAATACGACATGGTGCGCCTGCCCTTCTCGGTGCCGCACGACAAGGCCGCCTGGGATGCCTGCACCGCGGTGCCGGACTGCGCCGATCCCGAGGTGAACTCCTATCCGGTGTCCGAGGTCTTCACCGCCGTCACGCCCTCCTTCGCCGAGAAGGCCGGTGTGGCCATGGACTATGTGAAGGCCCGCAGCTGGAGCAACGAGACGGTGGGCCAGATTCTCGCCTGGATGGACGAGAGCCAGGCCACCAACGAGGATGCGGCCTACCATTTCCTCGAGACCTATCCCGACCTCTGGCGCGCCTGGCTTCCGGCCGACGTGGCCGACCGGGTCGCCGCGGCGCTCTGACCGCCCGACCCGAAGCCGGGCAGTCCCTGCCCGGCTTCGTTCATTGACCTTACCCGAGAGGAACAGGATGGCCTCCGCCTGCTGGAGCTTGCCCGAAGCCTTCTGCCAGTTTCCCGCGCTGGACGGCAGAACCCTGCGCATGATGCGCAAGACCATCGACGGAAGCTTCCGCGACCTCGTGCGCAGCTTCTCCGACGCGATCGACACGGCCACCGCGCCGCTTCAGCTGGCGCTGAACGCCATCGAGCGCGCCTTCACCTCCACCCCCTGGATCGTCGTGCTCGCGGTGCTCCTCGCCATCGTCTGGGCCGGATCGCGCAGCTGGCGGATCGTCGCGGGCTCGGCGGTGGCCATGTGCGCCATCGGCTGGTTCGGCCTGTGGGAGGACACGATGGTGACGCTCGCCATGGTGTCGGTCTGCACCGTCGCCGCCGTCATCATCGGCCTGCCCATCGGCATCCTCGCGGCCCGCTCCGACCGGATGCAGCGCCTCGTCAATCCCGTGCTCGACGTGATGCAGACGCTGCCCTCCTTCGTCTATCTCATTCCCGTCGTGGTGATCTTCGGCATCGGCAAGGTGCCGGGCATGATCGCCGTGGTGATCTATGCCGTGCCGCCCATGATCCGCCTGACCAATCTCGGCATCCGGCTCGTCGATGCCGAGGTGCTGGAGGCGGCCGAGGCCTTCGGCTCGTCAGCGCGCCAGAAGCTCTGGAACGTGCAGCTGCCGCTGGCGCTGCCCGCGCTGATGACCGGGGTGAACCAGACGATCATGATGTCGCTTTCGATGGTCGTCGTGGCCTCGATGGTGGGCGTGGGCGGTCTCGGCAAGAACGTGCTGCAGGCCATCAACAACCAGTTCTTCACGCTGGGCTTCATGAACGGCTTCGCCCTCGTGGCCATCGCCATCGTCTTCGACCGCACGAGCCAGGCCTTCGGCCGGCGGCTGCAGAAACACCGGGAGGCCGCGCATGACTGACCAGACCCTCGTGCAGATCGAGGACGAGGACGAGGCCCCCACCCTCCCGGGCCTCGAGATCCGCAACCTCTACAAGATCTTCGGGCCCGACGGCGCCTCTCATGTCGAGGCCGTCCGGCGCGGGCTCACCAAGGGCGAGCTGAACCGCCGCCACGGCCATGTGCTGGGCCTGACCGACATCTCGCTCGAGATCCCGCCCGGCAAGATCACTGTCATCATGGGTCTGTCGGGCTCGGGCAAATCCACGTTGATCCGGCATATCAACGGGCTCATTGCCCCCACCGCGGGCGAGATCCTGTTCGACGGGGCCGACGTCTGCAAGATGACCCCGACCGAGCTGCGCGCCTTCCGCCGCACGCGCACGGCGATGGTGTTCCAGAAGTTCGGGCTGCTGCCGCACCGGACCGTGCTCGAGAATACCTGCTACGGGCTCGATATCCGCGGCATGTCGCGGTCCGAGGCCGAGCCGGTGGCCCGGCGCTGGATCGACCGTGTGGGACTGAAGGGCTATGAGGAGAGCTATCCCTCGCAGCTCTCGGGCGGGATGCAGCAGCGCGTGGGGCTCGCGCGGGCGCTGGCCACGGACGCCGACATCCTGCTGATGGACGAGGCCTTCTCGGCGCTCGATCCGCTGATCCGGCTCGACATGCAGGCGGTTCTCCTTGAACTGCAGGAGGAGCTGCACAAGACCATCGTCTTCATCACCCACGATCTCGACGAGGCGCTGCGCCTCGGCGACCGGATCGCCATCCTGCGCGACGGGCGGCTCGAGCAGGTGGGCACGGGACAGGACATCGTGATGCGGCCCGCGAACGACTATATCGCGGCCTTCGCGCGCGAGGTGAACCGCGCCCGCGTGATCCGCATCGACGCGGTGGCGGAGCCGCTGGGGGACGAGCGCCCCGCACTCGAGCTGCCGGGGCGGCTCGTGCTGGAGGAGGCCGCGCGCCGCATGACCGAGGCGGGCGCCGACCGGGCGCTGGTGGTGGGCCCGCGGCAGCGGCCGAAGGGGATTCTGACGCTCTCGACCCTCCTCGCGGCGATGGTCCGACCGCTGGAGGAGGGGCCGCCCGCCCACCGCTGATTGACGCCGAATGTCCCGCGCCGGGCGCATGACCCGGCGCCGTCCGGTGCGCAGGCGGCAAAGCAAGTGCCGGTTGGGACGCCGCAACCGGAGCATTCGCCCGGTGCGGAAAGGGCACCGGGCTGGAGCCGGCCGTTCACTCGGCAGGTCAGATCGGAGCTGGTCTTCTGGGCGTCGGCTGCCGGGGCAGCCCGCGCGCCTCTCCTTCGGTCGACCAAAGCCGGACGACGTTGAGGAGGTCGGCCGCGATCCCCCCTCCGCTGCGGGCCGCGCGAGGGCACAGCGCCCTCGTCTTCGCGCCGAAGGGGACGCCGCACGGCGGAACCTCTGTCTGCTGGGTCGGTAAGCATCGCTGTGCCCTTGCTCACACTCCTGCCGACTCCTTTCGGAACCGCCAGGCCGCCCCTCTTAACATGCGATTGCATCTAACGGAGCGTCCCGCTAAGGTGCCATGAAGCCAGGTTTCCCCAGCGCGCATCCGTTTCGCATCAGCTGACCCTGGAGACCCATGTCCATCCTGTCGCCCCGAACGATCCGGCTTCTGGCCGGGAGCGCCGCCCTGAGCGGGTCCTGCGTCGCCGCCCATGCGCAGGATCTGGCCTTCTCGCTCGATCCCATCGTGGTGCAGGCGCGCGACGATTTCGCCGAAGCCGCCGACCGCGCCACCTCGATGTATGTCGCCGATGCCGAGCTGGAGCGCGCGCGCACCGGAGACCTCAAGGACGTCTTCGCGGGCATCGCCTCTGTCTCGGTCGGAGGGGCGCTGCCTCTCACGCAGAAGATCTTCGTGAACGGCGTCGACATGCTGAATCTCGGCGTCAGCATCGACGGGGCCGCGCAGAACAACCGCGCCTTCCACCATGTCTCGGCCAATGCGATCGATCCGGGGCTGCTCAAGCAGGTGCGCGTGGATGCCACGATCTCGCCGGCCGATGCCGGGCCCCATGCGCTCGCGGGCTCGGTCGTGTTCGAGACGGTCGATGCCGCCGACATCCTCGGCGAGGTGCAGCGCTTCGGCGGCACCCTGCGGCTGAGCTACGGCGACAACGGCAAGACGGCGCAGGGCGCCCTGACCCTCGCCGGGCGCGAGGGCGGCTTCGAGTGGCTGGCTTACGCCAAGCGCGCCACGGGCGACGATTACGAGGATGGAGACGGGGCCACGCGGCTCGGGACGGCGGCCAATCTCAAGAGCGCGCTGGGAAAGCTCGCCTATGAGAGCGACGGCGGCCACCGGTTCGAGCTGTCGGCGCTGCGCCTGAGGGACGACGAGCTGCGCCAGTTCCGCGCGAATTTCGGCGGTCTGGGCGGGGTGGTCGATCAGCTGCGCGTCTACGACACGACGCGGGAAAGCTGGTCGCTCTCCTACGAGAACACGCAAGGCGAGGGGATGTGGGATCCGAGCCTCCGGCTCGGCTATTCGGAGAGCGACGTCGTCATTCCCCTGCCCTACGACAGCAACGGCCTGTCGGGCACATGGTCGGCCACGCTGCAGAACGATTTTCACCTGAACGCCACCGACCGGATCTCGGCCGGCCTCGACTGGCAGCGCCGGTTCGGGGAATATTCGAGCCCGACCTTCGGCGAGTTCCTCGATGAGACATCGCACAACCTCGGCCTCTTCGTGCAGGCCCGGCTCGAGCCCACCGATCGCTGGCGCCTTTCGTTCGGCGGCCGCCTCGACCGGCAGGAGTTCGAGGGCGTCGATGGCAGCGACCTCGGCCACTCGGGGCCCTCGGGCAACCTCTCCGCAAGCTACGCCCTGACCGAGCGCCTCACGTTGCGCGGCGGCCTGTCCTCGATCTTCGGCGGCATCGACATCGAGGACAATTACATCTTCCGGCCGAGCTGGAGCTACGACAGCCTCCGGCCGTCGCGGGCGCGGAACGCGAGCCTCGGCTTCGACTGGGACGTGGGCGCCTTCAAGGTCGGAGGCGAGCTCTTCCTGACCGAGATCAACCGCGCGCGCAGTGCCACCGAAATGTTCGACTTCGAGAGCCGCGGCTTCAACCTCGGCGCGACCTACGGCTGGGACGGTGGCTTTGCGCGCGTCACCCTCTCCCACAGCGAGGTGAAGGTGGACGGCGCAAAGGCCGCGGGCTACGAGGCGCTCGACTTCGGCGCCCCTCTGGGCACGGTGGCCGCGGTCGAGCTTCAGCAGGACACGGCAGTTGCGGGGCTGCGGCTCGGCGGCGGGCTCGATCTCGCGCTCGACCACGACATGCCCGCTACGGCCGAACGGGATCTCGCGGGCTATTCGGTGGTGAACCTCTTTGCCGAATATGTGCCGCCTGAGGCGCAGAACCTCACGCTCCGGCTGCAGGTCGACAACCTATTCGACAAGACCTATGCGGACCGCGCGACCTACGGCGCGGAATACAGCGACGTCACCTCGCTGAAGGAGCCGGGCCGGACGATCACGCTCAGCGCGGTCACGCGCTTCTGAGGGCGGCGGTCGCGGCCGTCAGGGATAGAGCCGGATCAGCAGCGCCGCCAGCGCATAGCCCTCTTCATGGCTGAGGCGGGCGCCGAGCTCTTCGTGGATGGCTTCGCGGTAGATCTGCCAGATCCGGTCGTGCAGTCCCCGGCCCGCCGGGGTCAGCGAGAGGATCTGCCCCCGGCCCTGCCCCGGCGCGCGCCGCCGGGCGATCCAGCCGCGCGCCTCGATGCGCGCGACATGGCGCGACAGGGCATATTGCGCCACGAGAAGCCGCCGCTCGATCTCGGCCATGGCGAGGCCGGAGGGCTCTGCCCGCTCCAGTTCCAGAAGGATCTCGTACCAGACGACATCCTCGACCCCCTCCGCCTTCAGCCGGCGCGCGACCTTCGGCATCAGGCTGCGCTGGACGCGCAGCAGATTGAACCAGGCCCGGTTCAGGCCCATGGACGGGTCGGGATCGTTCTGGAACGGGATCGGACGGGAAGTCAGGGACAAGACAGGAACCTATCGGTCGGGAGGGTGCACGATCTTCCTCGCCCGGCGCAGGAACGGCAAGGTGCCCTTCTTCGGCTGCTCTCTCCAAAGCGCTCCCCCGCTCGCAGCCCGGGCGTCGTCTCCGGCGCTGTGCGGCACCGGCAGCGGGTGCTTGGGCGCGATGGGGGGAGGACCGGCAGGCGGCGGCACCGTGCCTGCGGAGGCCGGTTGCCACGGGCGGAAATCTCGGTCACATCGGGGGCCGGATCGTCCTGCAGCCCCCGAAGACCCGAGGTGACCCATGCATCGACTGCTCTTTCCCGTCTTGGCCGCGATGCTGGCCCTTGCCGGCTGCGCGGGAAGCCCGGGCGGACAGGTGGTCGTCGAGCGTGCGGGCGACGAACTCCTGAAGCTCCGCGCCGGGCCGGGGCTCGGCTACCGTGTCCTCCTCGGCCTGCCGGACGGCACGGCGCTCCGGCGTCAGGGCTGCGTGACGGAGATGGGCCAGCTCTGGTGCCGGGTGTCGCCGGTCAGTGCGCCGCGGATCGTGGGCTACGTCTCCGCCGACTACCTCTCGGAGCGCTGAGGGCGGGTTCTTCGGTGCCGACGCCTCCTTCGCGACATGACGCGGCGGAGAGAGGCATGGAGGCTTCGGCCCTTGCCGACCGCGGCCCGGTGCGGGCCGCGGCGCGAGAGGCGGTTAGTGCGCCGCAAGCCATTCCGTCGTCAGATCGAGATCGCGCTGGGTCGGCCCGTGGCCCGCAGGCAGGGTGCGGTGGGTGAGCGCCGCGCCCGCCTCCGTCAGCCGCTCTGCCAGTCGGGCGGCGTTCTCGGCCGGCACGATCGGATCGGCGCTGCCGGAGAGGATCAGCACCGGCCGCCCCTCGAGGCGGCCCGACGGGGGCCTCGCCAGCGGCACCATCGGCCGGAGCAGGACGGCGCCCGCCAGCACCTCGGGCCGGAGCCAGAGGAGCGCCGCCGCAATGTTGGCGCCGTTCGAGAAACCGAGCGCCACCGGCGCTGCGAGGCCGTAGCGGGCCTGCGCTTCGTCTATGAAGTCGGCGAGATCGTGGGCGCGGCGCTCCACATCGGCCTCGTCGAAGACGCCCTCGGCGAGCCGGCGGAAGAAGCGCGGCCGCCCCTGCTCGAGCACCGCGCCGCGCGGCGACAGGAGCGCCGCCCCGGGCGCGACCGCCCGTCCCAGCGGCACGAGGTCGGATTCGTCGCCGCCGGTGCCGTGCAAGAGCAGGAGCGGCGGGCGGCCGGGATCGGTCGCGGGCACGAAGAGGTGGCGGTGGGACAGGGTGTCGGTGGACATGGCATCTCCTTGAGTCTGCGGCGGGCAGCGTCGGGGCCCGGCTGCGCCGCCGCGGGTCCGCGGACAGCAGGCCGACGCGTCCTGACCGCGCGGGGCGGGTCGGGAATGGAGCGGGCGCAGCGGTGGTCCGCTGCGGGTGCCCGGGCCGGAGGGGGCGCGCCCCGCACAGAAGCGGTGCGGCGAGGTCGCCCGATCGCGCGGGCCGAAGCGGGATACATCAGCGGGCGACGCGCGAGGCTGCGGCAGTCCCGCGCGCGACCGCGGCGAGTCCTCCGAAGGCGCCGCAGCGCCTCCGGATCGCGTCAGTCGGAGGCGCGGTAGCGCCTCCGGGTCGCTTCAGTCGGTCAGGGCCGGCAGCCGGGCCTCGATCTCCTGCCGGTAGGGCTCGTACTGCGCCGGCAGCTTCAGCCCACGGCCGAGATCGGCCAGCGGCTCGTCGACCGTGAAGCCGGGGCCGTCGGTCGCGATCTCGAACAGCACGCCACCCGGCTCGCGGAAATAGAGCGAGCGGAAGTAGTTCCGGTCCTGCTGCTCGGTCGTCCGCAGCCCGTGGGTCTCGGCCAGCCGCGTCCGCATCGCCGCCTGCTCCGCATCGTCGGCGGCGCGGAAGGCGATGTGATGGACCGACCCCGCTCCCATGCGGCCCGGAAGGAACTCGCCCGCCTCGCGGATGTCCACGAGACCGCCGATCCCGCTGCCCGAGCGATAGCGCAGGACGGTGCCCTCGCGCCCGGCCTCGGCGAAGCCGAGGACGTCGGTCAGGATCGCGCCGGTGGCGCCCGCCTCGCGCAGGAGGAGGCTCACGCCGTGCAGGCCGCGGATGGCGGCCTCGGCCGGAATCGCATCGGTGCCCGCGGCAGGCTCGCCCTCGATCCCCGGCACGCCCACGAGCGCGAGCCGCATGCCGTCCGGGTCGCGGAAGGCCAGCACGGTCTCGCCGAAGAGCCGGACGGGCGCCTCGTGCGGCACGGCCTCGGCGATCAGCCGGTGGGTCCAGAAGCCGATGGCGGCCTCGGGCACGCGGAAGCGCGTCTCCTGCGTTTCGCCGATGCCGGCCCGGCCGGGAGCCGCGTGTTCCCACGGGAAGAAGGTGAGCAGGCTGCCGGGTCCGGCTGCGTCATTGCCGTAATAGAGGTGGTAGCTGCCGGGGTCGTCGAAGTTCACCGTCTTCTTGACGAGGCGCAGCCCGAGCGTGCGGGTATAGAAGTCGAGATTGCGGCGGGCCGGGCCGGAGATGGCGGTGACATGGTGCAGGCCTTGGGTCATTTCGATCCTCCTCGGGGCCGGGGCGGCCCCTTCGCGTTGACAGGAAGATGGGGAAGGCCGGCCGCCGCGTCACCCCGCTTCCCATTGCATCCATGCAAGACTAACCTTGCACCGATGGCGCGCTTCTTGCGCCGGAGCACAGACCGCGAGGGCATTCTCCATGGCCGATCCCTTCCGAACGCTGGCGTGGGACGATTTCCGGCTGGTGAAGGCCGTGGCCGCGGCGGGCGGCCTGACGGGGGCGGCCGCGGCCCTCGGCATCGCCCATTCCACCGCCTTCCGGCGTCTGGGCCAGATCGAGGAGCGCCTCGGCACCCTCCTCTTCGAGCGCCACCGCACCGGCTACGCGGCCACCCCCGCGGGCGAGGAAATGGTGGCGCTGGCAGAGCGGGTCGATGGCGATATCGCGGCCTTCACCCGCCGCCTCGCCGGGCAGGAGATCCAGCCCGCGGGCGAGTTGCGGGTCACGACCAGCGAGGCCCTGCTCGTGCATCTCCTGACGCCGATCTTCGCGGCCTTCCAGCGCAAGTGTCCCGAGGTGCGGCTCGATGTGGTGATCGCCGATGCGGCGCTGAACCTCTCCAAGCGCGACGCGGACGTGGCGATCCGCGCCACCGACACGCCGCCCGAGGCTCTGGTCGGTCGCCGGGCCGCCCGCATCGGCTGGGCGCTCTACGGCCCGCGGGGGGCCGAGGCCCCCGTCCCCTGGGTCTCGCTGAACGAGAGCTTCGCCGCGCTGCCGGTGGTGAAGGCCGAGCGTGCACGCGTGCCGGCCGAGCGGGTGGTCTACCGGCTGAACAGCCTGAGCGGCCTTGCGGAAGCCATCGCAGCCGGGATCGGCCAGGGCCACCTGCCCTGCTTCATCGGCGATAAGCGCGAGGATCTCGTGCGGCTGTCGGCCCCGCTTCCGGAGTTGGCGGCCGATCTCTGGCTTCTCACGCATCGGGAATTGCGCCACTCCGCCCGGGTGCGGGTGTTTCTGGACTTCGTCGCGGCCGACCTGCGCACGCGAAAGCCGTTCATCGAGGGGGAGGCTTGACCGCGAAGGAATGCCGTCATCGAGGTATCGGCGCGGCACGGGGCCACGCGCCTCCGGTTTGAGCCAGTAGCCGCTCGCAGCGGCGACGACCGCCTGTCAGCGCGAGACGAGCAAATGGGGGTGCGCTGCTTCGGTTGGGCAGACATCGCCGATCTGGATTTTCTCTCCGGCGGCTGCGCTGCGCCTCCGGGGGAGGCGCAGATCGCGAGGACCCTCCCGGGACGTTGCTTCTGCCGGACCGGAAGAGGCGGGCCTTCGGGCCCGCCTCCGTCTCTGGTCAGCCGGGCCTCCGGCGTCAGCCGATGCGGCCGCCGCCCTGCCGGGTGATCGCCACGACGGCCGGGCGCACCGGCATGTCGTCCTTGAAATCCGGCCAGCGGGTGGAGAGATCCTCGTAGTAGGACAGGCGGCCGTGGCCCTCCCAGTCCTCGCCGCCGTCGCCCGGATGCTGGACCGCAACGAAGAAGGTGCTCATGTCCTCGGTCGGGCAGGGGCCGCAGAGTTCGGCCCCGACCGGCACCCGGTAGAAGAGGCGCGAGGTCCCGCGCGCATCGCCCTCGGTGTCCACCGCCCAGAGGCCGTCGGTCCGGCCGGTATCGGCCATCGAGTTGCCGTCGGTCGAGACCCAGAGGCGGCCGTCGGCATCCACCGCGGCATTGTCCGGCATGCCGAACCAGCCGTTCTTCGTGGTCTCGGTCGAGAAGGTCGCGCCCACCTCGGCCACCGCCGGGTCGCCGCACTGGAGCAGGATCTCCCACCGGCCGGTCGTGGCCGTGAAATCTCCGTCGGCCTCGAGGATCTCGATGATATGGCCGAAGGCGTTCTTCACGCGCGGGTTGGCGGCATCGGCCTCGGTGCGCTTGGTGTTGTTGGTCAGCATGACATAGGCGCGGCCGGTCTGCGGGTTGGGCTGGATGTCCTCGGGCCGGTCCATGGGCGTGGCCTCGAGAAGGTCCGCCGCGCGCCGCGTCTCGATCAGCACGTCGGCCTGGCTTTCGAAACCGTTCTCGGCCGTGAGCGGACCCTCGCCATGGACGAGCGGGATCCACCGCATCGAGCCGTCGGCCTCGAACCGGGCGACATGGAGCGTGCCCTCGTCGAGGAGGTCCATGTTGGCCGCGCGGTCGTCGGGGTTGTAGCGGCCGTTGGTGACGAACTTGTAGACATAATCGAAGCGCTCGTCGTCGCCGAGATAGAAGACGACGCGGCCGTCCTTGGCCACGACGCTTTCAGCGCCCTCGTGCTTGAAGCGTCCGAGGGCCGTCCGCTTCTTCGGCACCGAAGTGGGGTCCATCACATCGACCTCGACGATCCAGCCGAAGCGGTTCGGCTCGTTGGGCTCCTGACCCACGTCGAAGCGCTTGTGGAACCTGCCCCACTGGTAGGAGGCGCCGGGCACGCCCAGCCGCTCGTGGTTGCGCGCCTCCGGATGATCGGCCGGCAGGTCGCCCAGGAAGTAGCCGTGGATGTTCTCCTCGGCCATGATGTAGGTGCCCCACGGGGTGACGCCGCCCGCGCAGTTGTTGATCGTGCCGAGCACTTCGGCGCCCGACGGATCCTCCGAGGTCTTCAGCCGGTCATGACCCGCCGCCGGGCCCGTGAGCTGCATCCGGGTCTTGGCGGTGATGCGGCGGTTCAGGCGCCCGTCGAGCACCGGCGCCCACTTGCCGTCCACCTTGCGCAGTTCGATCACGGTGCCGCCGTGGGCGGCCATCTCGATGTCGGCCCGGTCCGCGGTGGCATCGGCCACCACCATCTCGCCGTCCTTCAGGGTGACGACGTTCGGGAACATCAGATGTTCGTTGGTATATTCGTGGTTCACGACCAGAAGGCCGCGGTCGGTCGCCCCGTCGAGCGGAATGAACCCCACGAAGTCGTTGTTGTAGCCGAACTGGCGCTCCTGCGCCGCCTCGCTCTGGGCCCGCGGATCGAACTCCGGCGCATCGGCGAAGACCTTGTCGCCCCAGCGCAGCAGGACATCGGCATCGTAGCCCTCGGCCACATGGTGGTCGGCATCGACGCCGGCCTCGACCTCGGGGAAGCTGAAGGCGGAGCTGCCCTGCGCACGCGCCTCGCCCGCGGCAAGGAGCGCCACCGGAGAAACGGTCGTCGCGATGGCGGCGGAGGCCATCGAGCCCTTGAGGAAGCCGCGGCGCGAGAAGCGCGCGGCGATGATGTCGCCCATCGTGGGAGTGGCGGTCGGATTGAGGCCCGGCCCGTCGGCCTCCTCCAGCTTCGAGGTGCGGAAGATCTGGCTCTGACGCAGATCGGTCATCGGTCTTCTCCTGGCCGTTGCTCGGTCAGGACCGGTGCTACGCGCGAAGCGCAACAGAAACATGTCACTGCGACATTTTGCGCGCGCTGCCACGCGGGCTCCAGCAGGCGGACAGCGTGGGTCGGAAAGCGCCGGTAAAGGGCGGGCCGGGTCCGCCCCGCCTGCCGCCCCTCTCCGATCAGCCGCCGGTGTGGTTCATGCCGCGCGCCATCGCGCCCTGCACGCCGCCCGCGAGGTAGCCGAAGGCGTGGCCCGCAGGTTTCAGGCGCAGCGCGGTCTGAATGGCCGCATAGAGCCCGAGCCCCGCCTCGCCGTCGCGGAGCGCCGGGCGCAGGTCGCTCGACCCTTCGGTGCCGAGGCAGGTGTAGAGCTCGCCCCGGCAGCTCAGGCGCACGCGGTTGCAGGTGGCGCAGAAATTGTGGCTGAGCGGGCGGATGAAGCCGATCGTCTGGCCGGTCTCCGCGACCCGGACATAGGAGGCGGGGCCGCCGGTCGAGAGCGCCGTGTCGGCGAGCCGGTAGCGGGTCTCGAGTTCGGCGCGCAGCTCGCTCAGCGGCCAGAACTGCGAGAGCCGGTCCTCGACCCCGAATTCGCCCATCGGCATGACCTCGATGAAGGTGAGATCGCAGCCCTGCTCGGCGCACCAGTCCACGAGACGGAAGAGCTCGTCGTCATTCTGCCCGCGCAGCGCCACCGTGTTGATCTTGACCCGGAGGCCCGCGGCCTGCGCCGCGGCGATGCCCCCCAGCACATTCTCCAGCCGGCCCCAGCGGGTGATCCGGCCGTATTTCGCGGGATCGAGCGTGTCGAGCGAGACATTGACCCGCTTCACGCCGCAGTCGGCCAGTTCGGCCGCATGGCGGGCGAGCAGCGTGCCGTTCGTGGTGAGCGTAAGCTCCTTCAGCGCGCCCGAGCGCACATGGCGCCCCATCGCCTGAAAGAAGGTCATGATGCCGCGCCGCACGAGCGGCTCGCCCCCGGTGACGCGCAGCTTGCGCACGCCCAGATCGACGAAGGCGCTCACCAGCCGGTCGAGCTCTTCCAGCGTCAGGAGCTCGCGCTTCGGCATGAAGCTCGTGTGTTCGGACATGCAGTAGGTGCAGCGCAGGTCGCAGCGGTCGGTGACCGAGACGCGCAGGTAGGTGACCGTGCGGCCGAAACTGTCGCTGAGCGGGACAAGGGGATCATGAAGCATGGCGACATCCTTGGGGATCGGCGGGCGGAAGAAAGGCGGGCAGGGCGATCACGGGATCAGCCCCGCCCGCAGGCGAACCGGTACCAGTGGAGCCGGTCGCCGGTGCGAATGCGGTCGAGGTGGGACGGAACGAGAGCGAGACCGTCCGCCTCGGCCAGGGGATAGAGCGAGCCGGAGCCGCCCTCGCCCAGCCGGCGCAGGATCGGCACGCCCTGCACCTGACCGTGGCCCATCCGCACCGGCACGACCTCGGCACGGCCCGGCTTGCGGAGGCCGTCGAAGCCGGACCGCGCGGGCTCGGTGAAGAGGGGCGTCCAGGGCAAGCGCAGCATCTGCGCGATCTGGGCCGCGACGAAGAGATGGAAGGTGACGAAGGCCGCGAGCGGATGGCCGGGCAGCGCGGTGACGGCGGTCGGGCCGAGGCGGCCGAACAGCACGGGCTTGCCCGGCTTCAGCGCCACGCGCCAGCCCTCGACCGTGCCGCCCGCCGCTTCGAGTGCGGGGCGCAGATGGTCGCGACCGCCCATCGAGACGGCGCCGGACGTCACCAGCAGATCGTGACGCCCGCCGAGCGCCTGCAGCCGCGCCACGAGGGCGTCGCGGTCGTCGGGGAGGATCCCCAGATCCTCGACCTCGGCGCCGGCGGCCTCGGCCAGGGCGATCAGCATGGGGCGATTGCTGTCCGGGATGCCCTCGGGCCCCTGCCCGTCCCGGCCGAGTTCGTCGCCGGTCGACAGGATGCCCAGACGCGGACGGCGCACGACGGCCAGCGCGCCGATCCCGTTCGCGGCCAGCAGACCCACATGCTGCGGACGGACCCGCGCGCCGGACCGCAGGAGCGTGCCCCCTTCGGGCTGCTCGCTGCCGGCGCGGCGGACATGGTCGCCGGCCTTTGCGGGATGGCGGAGGCGGAGGCGGCCGCCCTCCTCGATGCAGTCCTCGAGGGGCACGACGGCATCGGCACCCTCGGGCAGGAGGGCCCCGGTGAAGATGCGGAGGCTCGCGCCCTCGGACAGGGCGCGGCGCGGCTCTCCGGCGGCAATGGTGCCCGCCACGGGCAGTGTGCCGCCCTCGCCCGGATCGCCCGCGCGCAGGGCGAACCCGTCCATGGCGGAGCGGTCGGCGGCAGGCAGGGCCCGCGGCGCCGAGATCCTGCGCGCGGCGACCCGGCCCGACGCCTGCGCCAGCGGCACGGTCTCGGCCTCGGCGATCGGAGAGACGAGCGCGCGGGCGAGCCGGGTTGCGGCTTCGATGTCGAGCAGCGGCGGAGGCGTGGTCTCGGCGGACACCGGCTTGTCTCCTCGGGTGCGGCGGCGGCTGTCGCCACCGAAGCGGGTGATGTCAGAAGTCCCGGCCCGGCAGCGGGTGCGGGCCGGGAAGGTGAGGCGGCGGCGGAACCGCCGCCCCGGCCGGGGCGCCTCAGGCGTCCTTCGGCGTGTCGAACACGGTCACCGTCACCGGCGCGCCCGCATATTTCTCGACATCCGCGAGGATGGTCTGGCCGCAGTTGCCCTGCGCCAGCTTCGAGGTGCCGACGTCGAGCGACAGCACGTTCACGTCGCCGTATTTGTCGAGCGTGCCTTCCTCCGAGGGGTCGAGCGGGTCGTACCAGCCGCCCTCGTAGACCTGGATCGCGCCCGGCATCACCGCGTCGCTCACCTTCGCGCCCACGAGGATCTGCCCGCGGTCGTTGAACACCCGCAGCACATCGCCGTCCGCGATGCCGCGCGCGGCCGCATCGTCGGGGTTGATGAGACAGGGCTCGTGCCCCGCCACCGCATAGAGGTCGCGCAGCGAGGTGCCGTTCAGCTGCGAGTGCAGCCGCGAGTTCGGGTGGCTCGCCACCACATGGAGCGGATATTTCGCCCCCGGCCCGCCGAGACGCTCGGCCGGTTCCATCCAGGTCGGATGGGCCGGGCAATCGTCATAGCCCATCTTCTCGATGTTCTTCGAGTAGATCTCGATCAGGCCCGAGGGCGTGCCGAGGGGGTTGAACAGCGGATCCTCGCGGAAGTCGGCATAGCGAACGAAGTTCGCGCCCTCGGTGATCGGGAACTCGACGATCCCTTCCGACCAGAAGTCCTCGAACGACGGCATCTCCATCTGCTTGAACTCGGCCTGCTTCACCGCCGCCTCGTAGAACGAGCTGATCCAGCCCATCTCGTCGCGGCCTTCGGTGAATTCCTTGCCCTTGCCCAGACGCTCCGTCAGGGCTGCGAAGATGTCGTAGTCCGACCGGGCCTCGTAGAGCGGATCGACCACCTTCTTCATCGCGAGGATGGCGCGGTTCGAATAGTCGCCCACCGACTCGATGTCGTTGCGTTCGTAGGAGGTCGTCGCCGGCAGGACGATGTCGGCGTGGCGCGCGGTGGCGGTCCACTGGAAGTCCTGCACGATGAAGGTCTCGAGCTTTTCCCAGGCCTTGAGCATCCGGTTGCGGTCCTGGTGGTGCGCGAAGGGGTTGCCGCCCACCCAGTAGGCCAGCTTCACGTCGGGATAGGTCGCCGTGGCACCGTTGAACTGGAACTCGCCGCCCGGATTGAGCAGCATGTCCACCACGCGGGCGCAGGGGATCGAGGCCGCGCCGCTCGCCGACAGCCAGGCCGCACCTTCGACCGGCTTGCCGCCGTCCGAGATACCGCCCAGCGCCGGGCCGTCGCTCGTGGGCGAGCCACCGTTGGAGTAGTGGTAGCTGAGGCCGAAGCCGCCGCCCGGAAGACCGATCTGGCCGATCATCGAGGCCAGCGTGACGAGCATCCAGTGCGCCTGTTCGCCATGGTGCATCCGCTGGATCGACCAGCCCGCGGCGAGCATCGTCCGGCCGCCCACGAAGCGGCGGGCGAGTTCCTTGATCTGCTCGGCCGGCAGGCCGCAGATCTCGGCGGCCCATTCGGCCGTCTTGGGCGTGCCGTCGCTCTCGCCGGTCAGGTAGGCCGCGAAGATGTCGAAGCCCGAGGTGCAGTTCTCGATGAAGTCCTTGTCGTGCAGATCCTCGCTGTAGAGCGTGTGCGCCATGCCGAGCATCAGCGCCACGTCGGTCTGCGGCCGCGGCGACACGAGTTCGGCGCCGAAATAGTCGGCCGTCTCGGTGCGCACGGGGTTGATGCAGATGACCTTGGTGCCCTTTTCCTTCATTGCCTGCATGCCCGCGAAGGCGCCATGGTCGGGGACCACCCAGCCGATCTGGTTGGTCTTCACCGGATCGGCGGCCCAGAAGACCATCAGTTCGGTGTTGTCCACCACCACGGGCCAGGCGGTCTGCTGCTCGTAGACCTCGAGCGTGCCCATGACATGCGGCATGATGATCTGCGCGGCGCCGGTCGAATAGTCGCCCGACGAGTTCACGAACCCGCCCGCGAGATTCAGCGCGCGGCGCATGAGGACCTGACAGTTGTGCAGCCGGCCCGGGCTCTTCCAGCCGTAGGAGCCGCCGAAGGTGCCGGTGGGCCCGTAGCTTTCCTGAACGCGCTTCAGTTCCTTGGCCACGAGGTCGAGCGCCTCATCCCAGGTGACGCGGACGAAGTCGCCGTTGCCGCGGGTGGAGCGGTCGGCGTTCACGCCCTTCTCGAGGAATTCGCGGCGCACCATCGGATATTTGATCCGCGTGGGCGAATAGATCGAATCGAGCACGCCCGGCAGCTGGTGCGACGGCGCGGGGTCCTTGTCCCAGGGCTCGAAGGCCACGGCGCGGCCGTTCTCGACCCGGGCCTTGAACACGCCCCAGTGGCAGCCCGACATGACCTCGCCGTTGGCGAGACCTTCCGCGCGGGCTCCCTGCGCGAGGAGCGAGGTGCCGCAGAGACCGAGAGCCCCCACAGCCGCCGTATAGCTCAGGAAGGCGCGCCGCGAGAGTTCGGCATGCAGCTCCTGACCTGACAACTTAGTCATCTGGCTTTCCTTTCTTCCGTATGACGGTCTTGCCGGGCTTCGTCCCGGGCGGGGCATGCGGCCACCGCGGCGGTCAGGAGACGCGCGGCGCCTCCCCAGAAGCCCGTCGTATCCTCTTCGAGGCAACGTGCGCAGAAGGCCGGGATCCAGCCCTGCAGGCGTTCTTTCATGGCGCTAGTGCCGGGATCCCCGCTCACGAGCAGGAAGGACAGGAGCGCGAGCTCGACCGAGATGTGGTCGGGCGGCTCGACGCAGCCTGCGCCGAGCGAGAGGTCGGCCCGGGCGAGGAGATGCTGCATCTCGGCCGCCGGGGCCTGATAGAGCCGCCCGTTTCCCCGCCAGGCGGATTCGCACGGCACCACCGTGCGGCGGCCGCCGAAGCCGAGGAACAGCCGGTTGAAGGCCGTCCCGAGCCGGGCTGCGAGGGCTTCGTCGCTGCCCTCCCCGGCCAGCGCCTGCCGCATGGCGGCGGCGCCGGGGGCGAAGTCGGGGTCGGCCGCAAGGCTGGCCAGCCAGGCCGCGGCTTCCCCGCGGCGATAGGCGCCGATCTCGGGGGCCGACGGCGGGGCGATGAACACTTCGGCCAGCCAGGCACAGAGCGGGGCGATCTCGCCGGCCCCGGCGGCAGGCGCCGGGACGGGCATGTGGGCGCTGGGGAGGGAATGCGCGAGGGTCATTCCGCAGCTCCTTCCGGTTCCACGTCCTTCGCATGCATCTGGACGTAGCGCTGCACGAGGCGGAACTGTTCGTCATCGAGCGGCGCCCGGCTCTTCATGGCGTTGAGCGTGCCGATCCACTGGTTGGCGAGGAAATGCTCGGTGTGGGGCAGGACGTGACACATGCCGCAGGCACCGTTGAACATCTGCTTGCCATACTGCCAGAGCGCTTCCTGGTCGTCGGTCAGGTCGCGGTTGCGCACCCAGGCCGTCAGCGAGACATCCGTCCAGGTCTGTTCGGTGTCCGGATCGACCATGGACGCGCCCGCCACGATCGAGCCCGTGGCCGTCGGCGCCAGTGCGGCGTTGAAGATCCGCTTGCCCTGCTTCTCGTAGATGACCCGCTCGGCGCCTTCCTGCTGCCAGCCCTTCACCGCGACCTGCACCCACTCACCCTTCACGTCGACCACCTGCATCGGCGTCGCGGCCAGAAGCCGGCCGTCGGCCTTCGCCTTGTCGCCCGAGGGCCGCTCGAGATAGGCCTCGATGGTCTGGAGCGGATAGAGCGTCTCGCCCTTGCTGGGCTTGAGCGACTGCGAGGCCTTCTCGAGCTTCGAGAACAGCGCGCGGTAGCCGCTGGCCATGTCGGGCAGCTTGTGGGCGATGCCCTTGTGGCAGTCGATGCAGGTTCCGCCCTCGTTCATCGCCTGCTGCATCTGCTTCGAGGCCTCGGGCTTCTGGTGGGCGAAGTCCATCGCGTTGAACGAGTGGCAGGTCCGGCAGGTGGCCGAGTCGTTGGCCTTCATGTCGGCCCAGACGGTCTCGGCCATCTCGAGCCGGTGCGCCTCGAACTTCTCACGCGTGTCGATGGTGCCCTGAATTTCGCCCCAGAGGTCCTTCGCGGCGAGGAGCTTCGCGCGGTAGAGCTTCCAGCCGGATTTCGGGACGTGACAGTCGGCGCATTCCGCCCGCACGCCCGAGGTGTTCTGGTAGTGGATGGTGGTCTTGTATTCCTCGTAGTTGTTGTCCCGCATCGAGTGGCAGCTGATGCAGAATTCCGTCGTGGTGGTCTTTTCCACCACATAGTGGAACCCGTTCCATCCGACCGCACCGGCGATGCCGCCGGTCACGAGCAGGACGCCGAGCCCCCATTTCGTGCTCGGTCGCCAGAAAGCCTTCCAAATCCTGCTGATCACTTTTGCCTCCGAAGCCCGGCCGCGAGAACGCCCCCATGCCGCAGGAATGCGGCGGGCGCGCCGGTCCTTCCCCGAAGGTCCACCGGCTTGCTGCCTCTGTTGAAAGCCAAGGTGGAGGAGCGGTGTGAACCGCGTTGCGTCAGATTGTTAACCTGGCGTAAAATGATGTGAACAGGATGTTAACAGCGGCCAAGTGAATGAGTTGCCGTTGAAATCGGGGCGCGAAAGGGTGCATTAGGTCCAACCGGCCGCAGGAGACCTCGCGCGTCATGAAGAAGAACTACCACATGCTTGTCGTCGAGGACGATCCGGTCAGCCGCCAGACGCTCGCGATGTATCTGCGCAAGGAAAATCACGAGGTCAGCGAGGCGCGCGACGGCGAGCAGATGCGCCGCGTCTTCGCCAAGGGCGACGTGGATGTGGTGATGCTCGACATCAACATGCCGGGCGAGGACGGGCTGTCGATTCTGCGGGAACTGCGCCGGCAGTCCGAGGTCGGCATCATCATGGTGACGAGCCGGAAGGAGGATGTGGACCGGATCGTGGCGCTGGAGCTCGGCGCGGACGATTATGTGACCAAGCCCTACAACATGCGCGAGATCCTGCCGCGGGCAAAGAATCTCGCCCGGCGGGTGGCGGCCCTGCGGCTGGTGCGGCCGGACCAGCCGGCGACGACCTTCGACGGCTGGACCCTCGACGCGGCCCATTGGGCGCTGACCGATCCCGCGGGCAATCATGTCAAACTGACACGGGCCGAGTTCGAGCTGCTGGCCACCTTCGTGGCCCATCCCGGGCAGGTCCTGACCCGCGACCAGCTGATGAACCATGTCGGCCGCCGCGGGCACGAGACCTTCGACCGGACCATCGACGTGCTAGTGCGCCGCATCCGCCGCAAGATCGAGGCGGACCCTTCCGACCCGCGGCTGATCGTGACCGTTCACGGCATCGGCTACGTCTTCCAGGCCTGACGCCGGAAGAGACCGCCTCAGCTCTCGGCCACTCCGGCACTGGCTTCGGCCCAGGCGAGATCGGCCAGCGCCGGAGCGGCGCGGCAGTCGGAGACCAGCTCGAGCACCAGAGCGGCCTCGCAGCCGTCCGCCGCGGCCGCGGTCTCGACCTGCTCTGCCTTGTCGGAGAGACCCCTGAAGCCCAGATGCCGCGCCGCCCCCTTCAGCCGGTGGGCCAGAGACGTCACGGACCGCATGTCGGCCTCATCCATCGCCAGTTCCAGCGCACGGGCCGTCTCGAGCACGCTCTGCCGGAAGGTCTGGACGATCCGTGCGGCAGAGGTACGTCCCAGCGCCTCGGCATGACCCCGCAGCACGCAGAGATCCACCGACTGCAAGGCGCGCCGGGCCGGCGCGGCCTTGCCCAGCGGCGTGGGCGAGGAACTTCCGACCAGACGGGAGAGGATCTCTTCAAGACGCGCGAAATGGAAGGGTTTGCCCAGGAAGGCGTCGATCCCCGCCTCGGTCAGCGCCGCCGGATCCACACCCGGGCCATGCGCGGAGAGCGCCACCAACGGCAGCTCCGCCGTGTGCCTGTCGGCGTGGCGGCGGATCGTGCGGGCCAGCTCCAGCCCGTCCATGTCCGGCAGGTTGAGGTCCGTCAGCACGAGGTCGAAGCGGTGCTCGCCGAGGGCGACGAGCGCCGCCTCGCCGGTGCCGGCGACCCGGACGCCGTGGCCGGCAGCCGAGAGCAGGCTCTGCGCCACCAGCGCATTCACCTCGTCATCCTCGACCACCAGCAGATCCAGCGCCCGTGCCGGCGGAGGCGCGTCGGCCGTCGCATCGCCCGGGGGCTCGCTCCCGCCCGGAGCGAGCGCCACTTCCAGCGTGAAGCGGCTGCCGAAGCCGGGCGTGCTGCGCACGTCGAGGCGCCCCCCCAGATGTCCGGCGAGCCTCCGGCAGATCGCGAGACCGAGGCCGGTGCCGCCGTGGCGGCGCGAGATCGAGCTGTCGGACTGGATATAGGGTTTGAAGATCTCCTCGAGCTTCTCGGCCGCGATGCCCGGCCCGGTATCGCTCACGGTGAAGCGGAAGCGATGGCCGCCGGCGAGGCGCTCGGCCCCGATCACAACGGTTCCCTCCGGGGTGAACTTCACCGCGTTGCTCGTGAGATTGATGAGGATCTGCCGCAGCTTGCCTGCATCTCCCAGGACCGGCGGCAGGTCCGTCCGCTCGATCACGATGCGAAGCTGCGGCTTGCGGCGCACCAGCGGCTGCATCATCCGCGCCACATCGTCGAGGATCTGGTCGATCGAGAAATCCACCTGCTCGAGCTCGACCAGCCCGGACTCGATCCGCGCGTAATCGAGCACGTCGCTCACGATCGAGGCGAGCACCTCGGTCGACCGCTCGATCGCATCAACATAGCCGCGGTCGCGGGAGGCAAGCTCGGACTGCTTGAGAAGTTCGGTGACCCCCCCGATGCTGTGGATCGGGGTGCGGATCTCGTGGCTCATCGTGGCGAGGAAGTCGGTCTTGGCGCGGGCCAGCGCCTCGGCCTGTTCGCGCGCCCGCCGCGCTTCGGTCACGTCGTGGAAGGTGACCACGATGCCCACGAACTTGCGGCTGACGTCCAGCATCTCCTGCGCCGTGATCGAGTACCAGCGCTCGCCGATGCAGGTCAGCACATCGCCCGCCTCGCCGCGCAGCTTCACCGCCTCGAGGTCGAAACCCGCGAGATCGGCGAACCTGAGGTTCGCCTCCGGCCCGTAATAGACCGAGCCCGGCAGGGCATCCTGCAGGAAGAGACGCGCGGCGGCGAAGTTCATGTTCTCGATGCGCCCGCCGTCATCCACCAGCAGCACCGGATTGTTCATGCTTTCGAAGATGGTCAGATACTTGTTCTTCTCGTTGACGAGCGCCCGGTTCACCGAGAGCAGCTGGTCGTGATCGAGAGTGCCCAGCTCGCCGCTCCAATGGGCGCAGATCCCAATCTCGGCCCGGTCGAAGAAACCCCGCAGGAGGCGCAACCAGCCCTCGCGCATCGCGGCGGGAACCCGCGCCTCGGCGGTGACATTCAGATAGACATCGCGATAGCCCTTGAAGGCGCCGATGAAGGTCTCGAGCGAGATGCCCCGCAGGCGGTGGCGGAGACCGGCCTCGATGCCATAGGCGGTGCTGGGATCGGTGCCGATATCTGCGTCATAGTCGATGGCGGCTTCGGCCGACTGGTGGTCGAGCATGAGGATGACGGAGTCCGTCAGCCCCTGAACGGACGAGCGCCAGGCCTCGGGCAGCGTCGAGACGAGGTGGCTGTAGCTGCGGGTGCTGGCGTAGGCGACAACGCGTTCGGTCAGAAGGGTCTCGCTCGACTCCAGATAGTCGGCAAGCGCGCTCCGTTCGGCCGCCGAGACGCCCACGGGCGCAAGTTCCGCACTGACCGCAAAGGGGAAGAACCGCTCCGACTTCTCGGCTATCATCGACCAAACTCCTTCCAAGGCGCATGAAGTGGGGCTCCGGGGCGCGAGCCCCTTGCCCGTTCCGCGCGCCCGGCACGTCCATCTCCATGATCCGCCGCCTTCGACTGCGGCAGACCGTCTCGGCCGATCTGATAGGTTAATGCGGGACAATCCTTGATTGACGTCAAATGCGGACTTCTCAAAATGAATTTTTTGGCCGATCCGCGAGGTCCCTGGCACGCTTCCGCCGGCGCTCCTTCGGCAGGTCGGCCATCGATCGCTCCGATGACGGGGAGAGATCGGACCGGCGACCAATCGGCGGTCGCGGACCGACAGTCGGGTGTCCGGCGCTTTTCGCGGGAAGGACGTGCCTGCGCGAAAGAGGCGGCCATCCCGTCGAACGTCCCGCGCCCTGAGGTGCGGCGGCCAGATGCGGCGCGGCAGAGCCCGAGCGGCCGCTCAAGCGCGGGGCGCTGCGATGGATGCAGAGCCCGCGAGGCGGAGGAGGCTGGGAAAGCTGGCCTGGGCCTGATCGACGAGTTCGGGTTCGTCGTGCAGCCCCGGATTGCGGGGCACGGTCCCACCTGTTGGCGGAGCCCACGAGATACGTCGAGTTGACCCTCGTCGGCCGGAAGGAGCTCAGCTGCGGTGCCGTCGCGCTCCGCTACGCGTCGAGACGCTGACGGGCGGCCCGCCACCTGATCACGAGGGCGACGGGCAGCGGTCTGGCGGTGCGGGTCTCCCGCGGCGATGCGCCCGCCGACGAAGGTGAGGCAGCGCGCCCGACCGCGGCGCAGCCCCCATCATGCATCAGACCGCTTCCCGCCCATCGCGTGGTTCGCCGGATCGGCCGCTCCGGAAGATCGCTACGGTGAGATCCCCGCCAGAAAGCGCGCGAAGAGCTCGCGCTGCGAGGATATGCCCAGTTTCGCGTAGATGTTGCGACGGTGGATCCGGACCGTGCCGGAGGCGATGCCCAGTTCCTGGCCGGTCGCCTCGGCGGAGTAGCCCTTGAGGATCCAGCCGGTGATCTCGCGCTCGCGCGGGGTCAGCCGGTCCAGCCCGTCGCCTGTCAGCGCCGGACGGGGCGTGGACCGCGTCGCGAATTCCCGGGAGAGATCCGCCCAGTGCCGCCGCATCAGCGCCGTCACGATCGGCGCCACCCCGGTGAGCTTGCGGAATTCCGGCGCGGAGAACGGCTTCTCCTCGCGCATCAGCGAGAAGACCACATGGCAATCGCCCGGCATTTCGGCAAAGCAGCCTATTTCTTCGGCGATCTCCGTCCGCATGTAATAGCTCCGGAAATATTCTCCCTGATAGAACCGGTCCGGCGCGAGGCTCCTGAGCCGGTGGAAACCCGGCTCCACGGGACGGATCGCCCCCTGACAGAAGGGGTCGAGCAGATAAGGCCCTTCGAGATAGTCCGTCACGAAGACCTTGCGGCGATGGCTGGGGAAATCGTCATAGAGATCAATGGGTTTCGCCTCTCCGCGATAGCCGAAGACCACGGTGAAGGAATAGGGCGCGACGGTCTGAAGCCAGGCTGTCAGGGCGGGGCAGAATCCTTCCGTGCCGATCGCATCGATCACGGCGCCGACCAGCGCGGCTGCGGAAACCTCTGGCATGGCTGGCGATGACATGACGCGATCTATGCCCTTTGTGATATATACAGCCTTTGGCCGTTTTTCTACGCTTTACCCAGATACATGCAATAGATGGTCGGGCACCGCATGCAGAGTCAACCGATTGCCGAACTCAGGAACGTGACCAAGCGCTACGGGCTGGTCACGGCGGCGACGAACCTGACTCTGGCCATCGAACCGGGCGAGTTCCTGTCCTTCCTCGGCCCGTCCGGCTGCGGCAAGACCACCGCGCTGCGCATGCTGGCCGGCTTCGAGCAGGCCTCCGAAGGGCAGGTGCTGATCGACGGACGGGACGCCACGGCCCTGCCCGCCTGGCAGCGCCCGGTGAACATGGTGTTTCAGCAGTATGCGCTGTTCCCTCATCTGACCGTCGCGCAGAATGTCGGCTACGGCCTGAACCAGCGGCGGCCGAAACCGCCCAGGGCCGAGGTCGCCGCCGCCGTCGATGAGGCGCTTGCGCTGGTGCAGCTCTCGGGCTTCGGCGCGCGCCGGACGTGGGAATTGTCGGGCGGCCAGCAGCAGAGGGTCGCGCTGGCCCGCGCAATCGTCAACAAGCCCAAGATCCTGCTGCTCGACGAGCCGATGGCCGCGCTGGACAAGAAGCTGCGCCACGACATGCAGATCGAGTTGAAGTCGCTGCAGCGCGAGCTCGGCATCACCTTCGTCCTCGTCACCCACGATCAGGAGGAGGCGCTGTCGATGTCGGACCGGATCGTGATCATGGACCATGGCCGCATCGCCCAGATCGGCGGCCCGGAAGAGCTCTACGACCGGCCGCAGAGCCGTTATGTCGCGGATTTCGTAGGCCGCTCCAACTTCATCGGCGCCACGGGCCGGGGCCGCGAGGCCGAAATCCTCGTCGCCGAGGCCGGCGGCCTGATCTTCCACGCCCGCGGCGGCGAGAAGATCGGACCGGGAAGCCCCGTGACCCTGTCGCTGCGCCCCGAGGAGATCCGCCTTGCGCCTTCGGGCGAGGGTCATCGCATGGTCGTCACGCACCGGATCTTCCTCGGCGAGCATACCGAATACCACCTGACCTCCGGAGCCCTCCCGCATCTGGTGGCGGTCGTCCCGCGCACCGCCGAGGCAGGGTCGGCGCTGCTGGCCCCGGGCGCCGAGGTCATGGCCTCCTGGCGCGACGGCGCCGCTCTGGCGCTCGACGCCGGCTGACTTCAACGACCGGGCCGGCAAGGTCCCGGCGCCACTCCGACAACAACAGGGGAATCGAGATGACGCAGCACCGTGACCACATCCCGGCGAAAGAGTTTCTTCAGCGGCTGGAAAGCTACCGCAAGGGCTCGATCTCGCGCCGGCACTTCCTGAACGTGACCGGCCTCGGCGCCGCGACCATGGCGATGGCGGGTGCGATGCCGGGCTTCGCCCGCCGCGCGCAGGCCCAGGGCGCGATCGGCGACCGCGTCGTGATCGCCACCTGGCCGAACTACCACGACCCGGCCGACCTCGACGCCTTCCGGGCCGCCACCGGCGCCGCGGTCGACGTCAACGTCTTCGGCTCCAACGAGGAGATGCTCGCGAAGCTGCAGGCGGGCGGCACGGGTTGGGACGTGGTGGTGGCCACGAACTACACGATCTCGACCTATGTCGAGGCGGGGATCATCGAGGAGCTCGACCTGTCGCGCATCCCGAATTTCGACAGGGCTTCGACCGACCCGCGCTTCGCCGATCCGGGCGTCATCGACGGCAAGACCTACGCCATCCCGCGCAACATCGGCACGACCGGCTATTGCATCAACACCGCCGAGATCGACGGCGAGACGCCGACCACCTGGAAGGAATTCTGGGATCTGGCGCGCGACCGGCTGTCGGGCCGCGGCATAGTGCATGACTATCAGCTGACCGCCATCGGCAACGCACTGAAATACTACGGCTATTCCTTCAACTCGGTCGATCCGGCGGAACTCGCGAAGGCGGAGGAGCTGCTGATCGACGCCAAGCCGCATCTCTTCGCGATCACCTCGGATTACCAGCCCTCGATGCGTTCCGGCGATGCGGCTCTGTCGATGTGCTGGACCGGCGACGCGGTGCAGCTTCAGCGCGACATCCCCGAGATTGCCTATGTGCTCGGCCGCGAGGGCGGCGAGCTCTGGTCGGACTTCTTCACCATCCCCGCCTCGGCCCCGCACAAGGATGCGGCCTATGCGCTGATCAACTTCCTGCTCGAGCCGAAGATGGCCGCGCAGGAGGCCATGTTCCACGGCTATCCGACCGGAGACGCCCGGGTCGACGCGATGCTGCCCGCCGAGATGCGCGACAGCCCGATCCTGTTCCCGGCTGCGGATCTCCTGAATGCGCTCGAGTTCGGCGCCGCCGTCACCCTGACCAACCCGGAACGCGCCGAGGTCATGGCGCGCTTCAAATCGGCGTAAGGGACGGAGTCGATGCGATCCTCGGTGCGCACCACCCTGTTCCTCGCGCCGGCCACGGCCTGGCTCCTGTGCATGCTGGTGCTGCCGCTGGTGGTCGTCATCGTCTTCAGCTTCGGCGAAAGGGGGGCCGCGGGCGGCTACGTCCCGGCCTTCACCCTGGACAATTACGCCAACCTCGGCTCCCGCTGGGGCGCCTTCCGCAACACGCTCACCCTCGCCCCGCTGGGCACGGTGCTCTGCCTGGTCATCGCCTGGCCGCTTGCCTATTTCCTGGCGCTGAAGGCCGACCCGCGCTGGCGGACCCTGCTGCTGATCCTCGTGATCGTGCCGTTCTGGACCTCGATCCTGATCCGCTCCTATGCCTGGATCCAGATCCTCGGCGGCAACGGCCTGCCCTCGATCATCGCGAGCCTCGGTCTGCCGCGCCCCCGCCTGATCAACACGCCCTTCGCCGTGATGGTGGGCATCGTCTACGGCTATCTGCCGCTGATGGTCTTCCCGATCTATGTCGCTCTGGAAAAGCTCGACCGGCGGTTGCTGGAGGCCTCGGCGGATCTCGGCAGCCCGCCCTGGCGCACCTTCCTGCAGGTGACGCTGCCCCTGTCGATGGCGGGCGTGGCGACAGGCTCCATGCTCGTCTTCATCCTGCTGATGGGCGAATTCCTGATCCCGCAGATCCTCGGCGGCGGCAAGGTGTTCTTCGTCGGCAACGCCCTGGTGGACCTGTTCCTGCAATCGAGGAACTGGCCCTTCGGCGCCGCGGTCGCCGCCGTGCTGGTGATCGTGATGCTGATCGCCGTGACGCTCTATCTGAAGGCCATCAAGCGGGTCTCGGGCGGGCGTGACGATGTCGCCCTGATGTGAGGCCTTCGATGCGGATCTATGCCATCGCCGTCTACCTGTTCCTCTACATTCCCATCGGCATCATCGCGCTGTTCTCGCTGAACGCCGGGCGGCACGCCACCCAGATGACCGGCTTCTCGCTGCAATGGTATGCCAGGGCGCTGGACAATCCCTTCGTCCTCGAGGCGCTGAAGACCAGTTTCACCGTGGCGCTGGCCTCGGCGCTCTGCGCCACCGTCGCCGGCACTCTGGCTGCGGTCGCGCTGCAGGGTGTCAGGGGGCGGTTGCGCACGCTCTACGATGCGGCGCTCTACATGGCGGTGATGGTGCCCGGCATCGTGATCGGCATCGCCACCCTGATCGCTCTGGTCACGGTCTTCGATCTCCTGAACCCGGTGCTGACCGGTCTCCTTGGAGACGGCGCGCCGCAGCTCGGGCTCGGCAAGGGCTCGCTGGTCGCCGCGCACGGGCTCTTCACCATGGCGCTGGTGGTGGTGATCGTCCGTGCCAGATTGCAGGGCATGGACGCGAGCCTGATGGAGGCCGCCGCCGATCTGGGCGCGCCGCCCTTCCGCAGCTTCCTGCAGATCACCCTGCCCCAGATCGCGCCCGCGGTGCTGGCAGGCTTCCTGCTCGCCTTCACCTTCAGCTTCGATGACTTCATCATCGCCTTCTTCGTCGCCGGGTCCGAGACGACGCTGCCGATCTATGTCTTCTCCTCGATCCGCCGCGGCGTGACCCCCGAGATCAATGCCATCGGCACGATGGTGCTCCTCGCCTCGCTCGTCCTGCTGATCACCGCCCAGGTGATCCTGCGCCGCCGCGCGCGCTGACCCCTACCGGAGTGAACTTCATGGACCTCAAAGACCGCACAGCCTTCGTCACGGCGGGGGGCGCGGGGATCGGCCGGGCCGGCGCGCTCGCCATGGCCCGCGCGGGCGCGACCGTGGTCGTCACAGATCTCGACGCTTCGCGGGCGGAGGCGGTCGCTGCCGAGATCGCCGCGGCCGGTGGCCGGGCGGAAGGTCTCGGGCTGGATGTCGGCGACGATGCCGCTCTCGAGGCGGCCATCCTCTCGGCGGCCGCGCGACACGGCAGGCTCGACGTGCTGCATTCCCACGCCGGCGCACAGGTGCCCGGCCGCCTCGATCAGGTGAGCGTCGCCGACATGGATCTGTCCTGGCGGCTGAACGTGCGGGCGCATTTCGTCGCGGCCAAGGCCGCCATGTCGATCATGGCCCCGCGCAGACAGGGCTCGATCATCGTCACCTCGTCGAATTCCGGCGTGCAGTACGATCGCGAGATGATCGCCTATTGCACCACGAAGCACGCGGTCATCGCCATGGTTCGCCAGATCGCCGTCGATTATGCCCGCCACAACATCCGCTGCAACGCGCTCTGTCCGGGCTTCGTCGACACCGTCTTCAACGCGGGCTTCGAGGCGCAGATGGGCGGCCGCGCGGCGCTGGAGAGCTACGTCGCCGAGACCATCCCGATGGGCCGCTTCGGCACCCCGGAGGAAATCGGCGAGGCGGTGCTCTACCTCGCCTCGGATCGCTCCGCCTTCATGACCGGCCATGCCCTCGTCATCGACGGGGCGGAAAGCCTGTGATCGGACAGCCATGGCCGCGGGCCGGCCGCCGCCCTGCTGCCATCCGGGGTCACGACGCAGATCGCCGGGCGTGATCGGTCGGAGCGCGCCATCCCGGGGCACGAACCATGGCCGCCGCCCCTGTTCCGGCGGCGGCCATCGGGTCAATAATCGATCCGATGCAGCCAGTTGCGGGCAAAGACCTTCTCATCGCCCTCGAAGGCCTCGTAGTGCGAGGCAAGGACCATGCGGCCGTCCTGCCAGCTGACTTCCGAGCTCGATTCAAGGCGGATCTTCCAGCCCAGGGCCTCGCGCTCGTAGGTCTGAACCGAGAAGAAGCGTGCCCGGGCCGATGCGCCGTCATCGGGCATGACGGAATAGCTGTGGCCGCCATAGCCGCCCATGACCAGACCGCCCAGTTCCCATGTCGCGCGGTGCGAGGTCGAGACCAGCTCGACCTTGCCGCCGGCCAGATCCTGATGGACCTTGCGGCTGATCTCGCCCGGGACCAGCACCTGCGAGGGCACTGGGCAGGCGTGGATCGCCGGGCCGAAGGCCGGCTGGTCATGGCTGGCCTCGGGCGGCATGCCCGGCAGATCGAACCGCAGCGAGGCGGGATCGAGGGTGATCGCGTTCAGCCGCGGTTCCGGCCAGACCAGCGGCCAGTAGCTGGTCGAGATCGCCAGCCGGATGCGGCGGCCCGGGCTGAATTCATGCGCGACGCCCTTCAGCGGCAGTTCCACCTCGTGCATCTCGCCCGGCGCGACGCCTTCGGGGCGGGCAAGGCGGCGAATGCCATAGGTGACGCGGCCCGACAGTCCGTCCGGCCAGACCTCGTTCAGACGCAGGACGATCAGCGCATGGTCGCCCTCGAACGCGAGCCGCAGGCGCAGCACCGGCATGCCGACCAGATGGAAGGCCTCGGCCAGCGGAGTGGTGTCGAAGCAGAGCGACATGCCGTCATCCATCCGCGCATCGCCGGCGAATTCCGGGCCGTTGCCGCCGCCATCCAGCGGGCACCATTCGCCCCCCTGGGTGCCGAGCGACAGCGGACTGTCGACGACGATCTCTGGCTCGACCGGCCCCGGCGCGGAGGCCAGGCGGCGATCGTCGGCAAAGAGCGTCTGTGCCGGCGCGGCAGGCGGCCAGGCCGGCAGGCCGATCCAGCGGCCGCCGATATCCGGCGCGCGGGTGTCGGGCTTCGGATCCTTGCCCAGCCACAGGGTCAGCTGCGGCTCGTCCATGATGCCGGTGTCCTCGTCCATCAGCCAGTGGCGCCACCAGCGCATCGCCTCCTGCAGGAAGCCGATCTGCGGGCCGGGCTGGCCCCAGGTCGGATACATATGCGTCCAGGGCCCGATCAGCGCCTTCTTCGGGACGCTGAGCTTCTCCATCAGCCGCAGGATCGGGTCGGTATAGCCGTCGACCCAGCCGCCGACTGCCCAGACCGCGCATTGGATCTCGTCGTAATCCTCGCAGACCGACCCGTGCTTCCAGAAGTCGTCGTAGGTCGTGTGCTGCATCCAGGTGGCCAGCGGCGGCTCCTTGATGCCTTCCAGCCGGTTCATCCACATCTCGCGCCAGCGGTCGCCCACATGCTTGGGATCGGCGGGCCGGCCCAGCTGCGCGAACAGGCCGCTGCCCCATTGCATGCCGTCCGACAGAAGGGCGCCGCCCATGTAGTGGACGTCATCGGTATAGCGGTTGTCGGTGGAACAGGCGGTAATGATGCATTTCAGCGCCGGCGGCCGGCGCGCCGCGATCTGCAGCCCGGCGAAACCGCCCCAGGAAATGCCGATCAGCCCGACATTGCCGTTGCACCAGTCCTGCCGAGCGAACCAGGCGATGACCTCGCAGGCGTCATCCTGTTCCTGTTTCAGATATTCGTCGTGCAGAAGTCCGTCGGAATTGCCCGATCCGCGGATGTCGACGCGGGCGGCGGCGATGCCCTGTTCGGCGAAGTAGCCATGCATCATGCTGTCGGCCAGCGCGGTGCCGTCGCTCTGGCGATAGGGGATCCATTCGAGGACCAGCGGCACCCTGTCGGCCAGCGGCGTCTGCGGCAGCCACAGCCGGGCGTGCAGCACCGTGCCATCGGCCAGCGGGATGGTGATCTGCTGGAAGGGCGCCGGCCTGTCACTGGTGACGCTGACGGAATAGTTCTGCATATCGGGGTCCTTTCAGGAGGCGCGGGCGTGGAGGGAACTCAGGCCCGCGACGCGGAAGAGGGGTCAGGATCGGCGGCCATGAGGTCGGGGCCGGGATACCGCCGGCGATGCCAGGCGGCAGCAAGGGCTGTGGCTGCGCAGAGCGCGCCGCCCAGGATGAAGACCGACGGCATACCGATGCGGGCGGCCAGCGCCCCGGCGATCAGCGATCCGACGGGCACGGTGCCCAGCATCATCATCGCATAGAGCGCCATGACCCGGCCGCGGTATCCCGGCGGCGCGAAATGCTGCAGCAGGGTGTTCGAGGCGAGGTTCTGCGACAGGATGGCGAAGCCCATCGGCAGGGCGAGGGCCGTGGTCAGCGTGACGCTGGTCGACAGGCCCATTCCGATCAGCAGCACCCCCAGCAGGAAGGCCGAGGCAACCGGCCAGAGCGCCATGGCGTTCAGACGGTCGCCGAAGGTCAGCATCAGCCCCGCCGCCATCGAGCCGATGCCGGTGACGCTCATGAGCAGGCCCGCAAGGCTCGCGTCGGCGCCCAGCATGTCATCGGCGAGGACCGGCAGGAACGAGAAATAGGGCACGGAGGTCAGCGAACAGATGCCGACCAGGATCAGGATGCGCGCGACCTCCACATGGCTGCGGGCAAAGCCGAGGCCCGCGCGCATGTCTTCGAAGAACCGGCCCCGGCTGCGCGGCTCGGGCGCGCGCAACCGCATGGTCGCGAGGACATAGGCGGCCGGCAGCAGCGCCAGCGCCTTGAGGACGAAGGCCCAGCCCTCGCCCGCCCAGGCGGCGACCAGACCGCCGATGGCCGGCCCGATCAGCCGCGCGGTGTTGAAGAGCAGCGAATTCAGCGCCAGCGCATTGCGCAGATCGGCCGGTGCCACCAGTTCGGCCACCAGAGCCTGACGCGCCGGGCTCTCGAAGGCCGCGATGATGCCGATGCTCGGGGTCAGGATCAGCATGGCCAGAACGGTGATGCTGTCGGTGATCGCCAGCGCGGCCAGCGTGCAGATCAGCACGAAATTGATGCAGATGAGGCCGAGCAGCAGCCTGCGCCGGTCGACCCGGTCCACCAGCGTCCCCGTGATCGGCCCCAGAAGCAGGGTCGGGCCCAGATCGCAGAGGGCCAGCACGCCCAGCATCATCGGCGAGGCGCTGAGCCGCCACATCAGCCAGCCGAGAGCGATGGAATGGATCCAGGTGCCGATGACCAGCGGCACCTGCGCCAGAAAATAGCGCCGGTAGGCCGGTTCGTTCAGCGCGCGGGAGGCGTGGCGCCACCGTTGGATGGCAGGGCTCGGGGCGGACAAGACGATCTCCCTCCGGCGCGGGCAGAGGCGGGCGGCCGGTTCGTGCAACTGAGACAGGGGGGCCGGGCGTGCGATGGCAGGCCCGGATCGTGGTGCCGGCCCCCGCAGGGGCCGGGCCGGATCACACGGCCGCGAAGTCGCGCAGCAGCGCCCATTGCGCATCGGCGCTGTAGGCGGTTCGGATCCCGGGCTTCGAGATCCAGGCATTGACGCCATGCATCAGGAAGACATAGGCGCCGGTCTCTTCCAGCTGGTTCTGCAGATCGACATAGGTGGCGGCGCGGCTGGTCGGGTCGCTCTCCTCGGCCGCGGCGGCATTCCTGCTGTCCCACTCTTCCGAGCAGGTGCGCTGGAAGTTCCAGTCGCCGATCTGGGCGCAGGTGAACCATTCGGTGACCCAGCTGGGATCGGGGGCCGTGGTGAAGGTCGAGAAGAACAGCTGGATGTCCTTGTAGGTGCCGCCTTCGCTGTCCTGCTGCTGCGCGGTCAGCGTCGCACCATCCATCGCGCGGATCTCCAGCGTGATGCCGACGGCGGCCAGATGCGCCTGAATGACCTGAGCGGCGATCATCATGTCAGGATCGCCGTTGAAGGACAGGGTCAGCTGCAGCGCGGGCACCCCGGCCTCGGCCAGCAGGGCACGGGCGGCGTCGGGATCGTAGCCGTAGAGATTGGCCTCGCGTGCGCCGAGCAGCGGCGGCGGGATCAGGCCATGGGCCGGAGTGACCGCCTCGCCGAAGGTGCCTTCGACGACCTCCCGGGTGTTGATCGCATGCTGGATCGCGCGGCGGATGCGCAGATCCAGCAGCACCTCGTTCTCGATGTTCATGCCGAGCCACGTGTAGGCCAGCGCCGGCTTGACCACCAGATTGTCGGCCTCCGCATCGCGCACGGCGATGGAGTTGACCGCGATCTGCGTGACGTCGATGTCGCCGGCGTCGAAGGCGGTCTCGGCCGAGATCAGGTCGGTCAGCGGCAGCAGGCGGATCTCGTCGAAATGGGGCGCGGGCCCGACCCAGCCGGGGTTGCGCACCAGATGGATCAGCTCGCGCGGGCGCCATTCCGCGATCTGATAGGGGCCGGAACAGGCCAGAGGATCGGTGTCGATCACCGACCTGCCCGCGGCCTCCATCGCGGCCCTGGACAGGATCAGCCCCGAAGCATGCGGCAGGGTCGAGGTGAACAGCGGCGCGAAGGGGCGGCTGAGGTGGATGATGCCGCTATGGGTGCCGGTGACCTCGACATGGTCGAGAGCCGCCCAATCTGCGCCATAGACGGCATTGACGTCGGGATCCCGGAAGCGCTCGTAGGAGAATTTCACATCTTCGGCGGTCATCTCGCCGAAACCGCCGGTGAACTGGATGCCGGGGCGCAGGGTGAATTTGACATGCTGCGGATCGCTGTCGTCGATGCTCTCTGCGGCGTCCAGCTCCCATCCCCACGCGTCGCCGGCCTTGTAGCGCACGAGACCGGAGAAGATCGAGAACATCACCGTCTCGTCATACCAGCCGCCGCGGGTCGCCGGGTCGAGGCGGCGCATGTCGCCGTCGTTACGGATCCGCAGGATCCGGCCCTCCTGCGCGAACGCGGCACCGGGGACAAGGCCCGCGGCGGGGATCAGAAGACCCGCGGCGGCGGCGGTCTGGACGAACCTGCGTCGGCTCAGGGGGAGTCCGGTCATGATGATGTTTCTCTGCTGTTGGGAGGTGTTGTTGTGGTTATTGCGGGGCTGCCATCAGCTCTTCGGCCCGATGGCAGGTCACGAGGCGGCCGCGGGCCGGGCTGCGCTGCTCGGGTGCTGCGGCGCGGCAACGGTCGGTGGCGAGCGGACAGCGGGTGTTGAACTCGCAGCCCCTCGGGCGGCGGGCGAGGCTCGGCACCTCGCCCTCCAGCGGTGGCTGGGCCCGGTCGGGCCGGCCGCGCGCCCCAAGGAGGGCGCGGGTATAGGGATGCGCGGGCCGAGCGAACAGCTCCGCCGTCGGGCCGGTCTCGACGATGCGCCCCAGATACATGATGGCGATACGGTCGGTGACATGGCGCGCCACGGCAAGATTGTGGGTGATCATCAGAAAGCTGATCCCGAGCCGCGCCTGCAGATCGTTGAGCAGGTTCAGCAGCTCTCCCTGCACCGACAGATCGAGGCCGGCGGTCGGCTCGTCCGCGATGACGAGCGCCGGTTTCAGGGCCAGCGCCCGCGCCACCGTCGCGCGCCGCGCCTGCCCGCCGGACACTTCATGCGGATAGCGGTCGGCAAAGCCCTCGGTCAGCCCGACCTGCGCCAGCAGCTCGACCGCCTTGGCGCGGCGGTCGCCGGTCAGCGCACCATGGATGACGAGCGGTTCGGTGACCGAGCGGCCGATCTTCATCCGCGGGTTCAGCGCCGCGACCGGGTCCTGGAACATCAAACCGACGCCGCGGCGCATCCTGTCCCAGATCCTGGCCCCGGCCATCGAGGTGACATCCTGACCGATGCGGATATTGCCGGCCGAGATCGGCGTCAGCCCGATGGCCGCGCGGCCGAGCGTGGTCTTGCCCGACCCGCTTTCGCCGATCAGGCCCAGGGTTTCGCCCGGGCCGATGCGCAGGCTGGTGCCGGGCAGGACGCTGACCTCGCGCGGGCCGCCCGCCAGCCGGCTGAGCAGCGAGCCGACCGGATAGCGCACCTGCAGGTCGTTGATCTCGAGCAGGACGGGCTGCGGGAGTGTGGCCTCGCTGCTCATGCCGCGGCTCCGGTCAGATGGCAGGCGGCGGCGCGGCCGGGCCCGACCTCGGTGCGCTGGGGGCGCGTTCTGTGGCAGATCGCCAGCGCCCGATCGCAGCGCGGCGCGAAGATGCAGCCGGGCGGCAGATCGGAGGGGGCCGGAACGGTGCCGGGGATCGTCGGCAGGTTGCGGCTGGGTTCGGCAATGCCGGCCGGGTCGCAGGCCAGAAGAGCGCGGGTGTAGGGGTGACGCGGTGCGGCAAAGACCGCATCGACCGGGCCCGCCTCGACCAGCTCGCCGGCATAGAGGATGGCAACCTTGTCGCACAGCCGGCGCACCACCCCCATGTCATGGGTGATGAAGACGACGGCCCCGTCCATTTCGGCGCGGGCGGCGCGGATCAGGTCGATGATCTGATCCTCGGTGGTGGCATCGAGCGCGGTCGTCGGCTCGTCCGCGATCAGCAGGCGCGGATTGACCAGCAGGGCCGCGGCGATGGCGACGCGCTGGCGGATCCCGCCCGACAGCTGATGCGGATACTGCCGCATGCGGAGTTCGGCGTCCGACAGGCCGACGCGGGCCAGCATTTCGGCGGCGCGGGCCCAGCGGGCGGCCGCAGACAGATCTCGCCGCCAGTGCTGGAACTCGACCAGTTGCCGGCCGATGCGCACCACCGGGTTCAGCGAGGTGAAGGGGTCTTGCGCGATGGTGGCGATCTTGGCCCCCCGCAGCCGGCGCTGCGCGGAGGCATCCATCGCAGCCATGTCGACGCCGTCGAAGGTCACCCGGCCCTCGGTCGCCGCCTGCCGGGGCAGCAGACCGGCGATGGCCGCGGCAAGGCTCGACTTGCCGGATCCGCTTTCGCCGACAAGGCCCAGGGTCTCGCCCGGATGAACCTCCAGCGTCACATTGCGCACGGCGAGCGCTGCGGCGGGATCGGGATCGTAGCGGATGCCGACCTCTTTCAGCGACAGAACAGCGGTCATTTGCGGCCTCTTGCGGCGCGGGGATCGAGGGCGTCCCGCAGCGTTTCGCCAAAGAAGGTGAAGGCGATTGTGGTCAGGATGATCGGCAGGCCGGCGGTCAGCGCGATATGCGGGGCCTGGCGCAGATAGGTGTAACCCTCGGACAGCATGGTGCCCCAGCTCGACTCCGGCGGCTGGACGCCCTGCCCGAGGAAGGACAGACCGGATTCGATGCCGATCACCGCCGGGATATCCATTGCGACCAGCACCAGAAGCGGCCCCACCAGATTGGGCAGCAGATGGCTGACCGCGACCCGCAGCCGCGAGGCCCCCATCGCGCGGGCGGCGATGACGTAATCCGCATTGCGCAGCACCAGGGCCTGATTGCGCACGACGCGGAAATAGCCCGGCGCCATCGAGAGGGTGATGATGGTGACGAGGATCGCCAGCGACGGCCCGTAGATCGACACCAGCACCAGCGCGAACAGCACCAGCGGCAGCGCCTTGAGCGAGTCGTTGATCAGCACCAGCGCGCTGTCGATCCAGCGCGTCCCGAGCGCCGCGGCAAGGCCCAGCACCAGCCCCGCCGACAGCGCCCCGACCGTGCCGGTGATCGCCACCTTCAGCGCGGTGCGGGCCCCGAAGATCAGCCGGCTGAGCACGTCCCGCCCCAGCTGGTCGGTGCCCAGCCAATGGCCCGGCCCGGGCGGCTGCATGCGCAGGCGCGGCGCGATGGCGGTCGGATCGTGGGGCGCAATCCAGGGCGCAAACAGCGCAACCGCGATCAGAGCCAGGATGAAGGTCAGCGACAGCGCGCCCACCGGGTTGCGCCGGACGGTCCGCAGATGCCCCAGAGCTGTGGCGATCCCGGGCGACGCCGCCGGCAGCCGGACGAGGGGAAGGTCGGACATCTCAGCTCTCCTTGGCCACGCGCGGATCGAGCGCGGCGATCGCCGCATCGGCGAGGAAATTGGCGGTGACATAGAGCGCGGTGGTCACGACGACCGAGCCGAAGAGAACGGGAAAATTGCGGCTGATCACCGCGTCATAGGCCAGCGCGCCGAGGCCGGGCCGGGCGAAGACCACCTCGACCAGCACGGCACCCGACAGCAGATTGCCCATCCCGACGCCGATCACCGACAGCACCGGCGCGACGGCGATGGGCAGCGCGAAGCGCATCGCAATCCGCAGGTCCGAGACCCCGAAGGCGCGATAGGTCCGGACGTGGTTCTCGGCCAGAACCTCCAGCATCGAGACCCGCACCAGCCGGGCGATATAGCCGACCCAGGCAATGCCGACCGCGAGCGCCGGCAGGACGAGGTGCCGCGCCTGGCTTGCGTAATGGCCGGGCTCTCCGGCGCCGATGGCGGGAAACCAGCCCAGCGTCACCGAGAACAGCATCAGCGCATAGATCGCCATGAGAAAGGCCGGCAGGGCCACGACACTGGTCGAGATCACGCCAACGATGCGGTCGATCAGCGTATTGGGCCGCAGGGCCGAGACGACGCCCAGCGGCAGGCCGAGGGCCACCGCCCAGCCCAGTCCCACCACCGCCAGCAGCACTGTGCGCGGCAGCGCGGCCAGCACCAGATCGGCCACCGGCCGCTGGCTGAGCAGGTCGACCCCCATGTCGCCGCGCAGCAGCAGTCCAAGGTAGGTGATGGCCTGCACCACGATCGGGTCATCGAGCCCCATCCTCTCGCGGAAGGCGATCTTCTGGGCCTCGGTGGCCCGCGGGCCGAGGGCAACGGTCGCCGGATCGCCCGGCACCGCATAGACCAGACAAAACAGGATCAGCAGCGCGACGGCCAGAACCAGCATCGCCAGCAGGAATCGCCTGAACAGGTAGCTTGCCACGGAGAGCGATCCCTCTTGATGCATCTCGTGATATATCAGTGCGCATATTCTCAATTTGAAAGCACCTCGGGCCGTGCTAAGGGGGATGAAGGCCTCATGGTTCGGCTTGCGTAAGATTTGATCGCCCAGAGGGAGGGGATGGCTTGATTATCAGCACACGGACGATCGTCCCGGTGTTCCAGACCGAGTCGGCGGGCGCCGAGCGGGCGCGCGCACCGTCGCTGACCGCTCGCGCCTACGAAGCGATCCGCCACCGCATCCTCACCTGCCAGATGCCGCCCGGGCTGACCTTCACCGAGGCCGATCTTCTTGCCGAGATGGAGATGAGCAAGACGCCGATCCGCGAGGCGCTGTTGCGGCTGCAGGTCGAGGGGCTGGTCGAGACCATTCCGCGCCGCGGCTATGTCGTCTCGGTGCTGCATGTGGCCGACATCGGCGAGATCTTCGACGTCCGCGCCATGGTGGAGGGCACCTGCGCCGAGGTGGCGGCCCAGCGGGCGACGCCCGAGGATCTGGAGCGGATCGTGAGCCTGGCCCAGAGGTCGTCGGCAGCCTATGACCGGGTCGTGGATCCGGATCTGCGGCTCCTGCGGGAGCAGGCGGTGCTGAACAACGCCTTTCACGAGGCGATAGCCATCGCCACCGGCAACGCGCGGCTGCACCGCATCGCCGTGCAGATCATCCGCGAATACGAGCGGTTCTTCTTCCTCGAATGGCGGTCGGAGCTGCGCTATCCGCCCGACCACAAGGACCATGCCGAGATCGGCCGACTGATTGCAGCGGGCGATGCCGCCGGCGCGCGCGGGGCGATGGTCGCCCATGTCGAGGGTGCGCGCGCGACCCTGCTGGCTGCGGTTGCCGGGAGCGCCCGGTAAGGAGCGGCCTTCCGCAGTCCCGCCCTCTGTCCCGGGAGCGGGCATGAGACAGGCTCCGGCGGCATCGGCGTTTGGCCAGGACGGGACGCCGGGAAGAGCGGCCATCCGGACGACCAAGCTGTCGACGCAGGCACGGCGCGTCCACGGCTTCGGGGGATGCCGGATCAAGGCGATCTCTCCGGCCGAGAGGATGACGGCGCCGGATCCCGCAGCGCCTGTCCGGGTGCCCTCCGCGACGAACACGCCGTCCTTGCCGGATCCGATGGCGTGTCTTCCGGCACCCGGGTCCGTTGCGCATGGCCGGCGGGCGAGAGCGCTTCGATCCCGCGCAGGCGCCGGCCACGGGACCGAGAGCCGGTGGTGGCTCCTGCCTAGGCAGCCCGCCTCGACATGGCCCATCCGAGATCCCGGCCAACGGCGAGGAGCGCCTCGACCAGTGCCTCCATGTGAGACGTCGTATGGAAGGGCGTCGGCGTCAGCCGAAACCGCTCCTGCCCCCGAGCCACGGTCGGATAGTTGATCGGCTGGACGTAGATGGCGTGGCGGGCGAGCAACGCCTCGCTGATGCTGCGGCAGAGATGCGCCTCGCCCACCATCACGGGAAGGATGTGACTGGGCGTGTCGAGAACCGGGAGACCGGCCTTCTGCAGCAGGACCTTGAGGCGCACCGCATTCTCCGCCTGCCGGCGGCGCTCGTCGGGATGAGCCTTCACATGCCGGACCGCCGCGAGGGCCCCCGCCGCGAGGTGCGGGCAGATCGAGGTGGTGAAGATGAAACTGTCGGACATGCTGCGGATCACATCCATCAGCAGGGACGGGCCGCTGACATAGCCGCCCATCACGCCGAAAGCCTTGGCGAGCGTGCCCTCGATGATCGTCACCCGATCCGCCAACCCGTCGCGGTCGCTGATGCCGCCGCCGCGCGGGCCGTAAAGTCCGACCGCATGAACCTCGTCGAGATAGGTCAGCGCACCATGCCGCTCGGCCACGTCGCAGATTTCGGCGATGGGGGCGATGTCGCCGTCCATGCTGTAGACGCTTTCGAAGGCCACGATCTTCGGGCGCGCCGGATCGACGGACGAAAGCAACCGGTCCAGATGGACGGGATCGTTGTGGTGGAAGATGAAGCGCTCGGCGCCGGACCGGCGGATGCCCTCGATCATCGAATTGTGGTTCAGCGCATCCGAGAAGATCGCGCATTCGGGCAGAATCTTGCCCAGCGTGCCCAGAGCCGCGAGGTTGGAGATCCACCCGGAGGTGAAGATGAGCGCGGATTCCTTGCCGTGCAGGTCCGCAAGTTCCGCCTCGAGGGCGACGTGCTGCCGGTTGGTCCCCGAGATGTTGCGGGTGCCTCCGGTGCCGGCGCCCGACAGATCGATCGACCGGTGCATCGCGGCCAGCACTTCGGCGTTCTGGCCCATGCCCAGATAGTCGTTGCTGCACCAGACCGTCACGCGTCTGGCCTGCCCGTCCGGACCATGCCAGAGCGCGGTCGGAAACTCCCCGGCGATGCGCTCGAGTTCCGCGAACGTCCTGTACCGCCCGTCCAGTCGCATGTCGTCAATGAGCTTCTGGAAGTGCTGAGAGAACTCCATGGGGATCACCTTCTGTTGGAGCGACACGCATCGCGGCAGGCATTGCCGAGCCGCCTATCGGCCATTTGTATGGCTTACAATCTGGATGAATCAACGGACATTTTGCCGCTGACACTCCTGACGCACGCGTGATGCGCGGCGAAACGTGCCGACACTTCCCTGGACATTGTTAGAGAATAGGGGGCCACCCTTCTTCCCCACGAAGACATGAACCATACATTGAACAGAGATTTGTATGGGTGTAGGTACGGCGCGTGCCGTGAGTCTCTGTTCAACCTGACGCGCTCGATGGGCCAGTCTTCCCTTGCGTCCGGTCTCCGTTCCCGATGCGCCGTCTCTTCTGGCGTGGCACCCGATCCTCCGCCGGCGTTCCGAACGATCCGGCCGCACCGAGAAGCGAACCATGAGCGAGCCCCTCTACGCCCCGCGAACACCCATCTTTCCGCGCCAGATCTCCGGCGCCTTCCGAACGGCCAAATGGTGGATCCTGGCGGTCAGCCTTGGGATCTACCTCCTCACGCCCTGGCTGCGCTGGGACAGGGGCCCGAACCTTCCCGACCAGGCGGTGCTGATCGACATTGCCGGCCGACGCTTCTTCCTCTTCGGAATCCAGATCTGGCCGCATGAATTCTACTTCGTCGCCGGGTTGCTGATCATGGCCGGCCTCGGGCTGTTCCTGTTCACCTCGGCCGCCGGGCGCGTCTGGTGCGGCTATGCCTGCCCGCAGACGGTGTGGACCGACCTCTTCCTGCTCGTCGAACGCCGCATCGAGGGCGACCGGAACGCCCAGATCCGGCTGCATCGGCAGGCATGGACCGCCGAGAAGGTCTGGAAGCGCCTTCTGAAGTGGAGTGTCTGGGCCGCGATCTCGCTGCTGACCGGCGGCGCCTGGGTCTTCTACTTTGCCGATGCACCGACACTGCTGAACGGCCTCGTGACCCTGACGGCGCATCCCGTCGCCTGGATCACCATTTTCGTCCTGACGGCCACGACCTTTGTCTTTGCCGGTTTCATGCGCGAGCAGATCTGCATCTACGCCTGTCCCTGGCCGCGCATTCAGGCAGCGCTGATGGACGAGGAAACGATCACCGTCGCCTATCGGGACTGGCGCGGGGAGCCGAGAGGCAAGCGCAGCGAGACAGGGCGCGGGGACTGCATAGACTGCATGGCCTGCGTCAACGTCTGCCCCATGGGCATCGACATCCGCGAGGGCCAGCAGATGGCCTGCATCACCTGCGGCCTGTGCATCGACGCCTGCGACGACACGATGGACAGGATCGGGCGGCCCCGCGGGCTGATCGGCTATCTCGCCCTGAGCGACGAGCATCTGGAGCGGGCGGGTGACACCCCGAAACCCGCCTGGAGGCGGCTCTTCCGCTTGCGGACGTCGCTTTATGCGGTGCTCTGGGCAGGGGTCGGGGTGACGTTGATCGCGGCGCTGCTGCTCCGCCCCGCCGTGGATCTCGCCGTCACTCCGGTGCGCAACCCCCTCTTCGTAACCCTGTCCGACGGCAGCATCCGCAATGCCTACGAGCTGCGGCTGCGCAACATGAGCGGCGAGGATCGCCGGTTCCGGCTGGCCGTCGACGGGAGCGCAGGGCTTCGGCCCAGCATCGAAGGCAGCGCCGGGCTGGATGTGCCCGTTGCGGCCAACGCCACCGGGCTGGTGCGGCTCTACCTCACCGCACCGCAGGGATCGGACCCGGCAACGGGCGCGCTGACGGATCTCCGGATCCGGCTGGATGACGCCGGAGGCCCGGAGGGCGGTCCGGTCGCCGCCGTGAAGGCCGCGTTCCACGGCGCCCGATCCTGATGCCTCGCGCGCGCGGACGGGCAGCCCCTGCCCGTCCGCCCCGTGCGGCGCTGCGGCATCCCGGCACCGGATTGCCCGACATCCGGCTTAGGGCGTAGGGTCGATCACCCGACAACAGGAGGCGCACATGTGGCGGCCGCATCTCGTCGACACGGCGCGACTGAAATATCTCGGCATCGTCGATGCGCTCGAGGCCGACATCCGCGCCGGACGGGTGACGCCGGGCGAGAGGCTTCCACCCCAGCGCGCCATTGCCGAGGCCCTGGGCGTGGACCTGACCACGGTCACGAGAGCCCTCAACGAGGCGCAGCGCCGCGGGCTCGTCTCGGCGCAGGTCGGCCGCGGGACCTTCGTACGCGACGAACCCGCCGGCGACGAGGGCGGCGGCACTCCTCTCGATCTCAGCATGAACATTCCGCCGCAGCCCGCCGAGCCCGATCTGAGGCGGATCCTGCCTCAGGGCATCGCATCCATCCTGACGAGCCCGCGCGGCACGCTCGCCATGCACTATCAGGAAAGCACCGGCGCGCCCGCGGATCGCACGGCCGCCGCCTCCTGGCTGGCCGGACGCGTGGCCGGAGCCTCGGCCGACAGGATCGTCGTGACCAGCGGCGCGCAGGCCGCACTCTTCGCCCTCTGCGCGCTGCTGCTCGGGCGCGGCGATGTCGTGGCGGCCGGGGCCGTGACCTATCCCGGCCTGAAGGCGGTCGCGGCGCAGCAGCACCTCGAGCTGGCGCCGGTGGCGATGGACGAACAGGGCATCCTCCCCGAGGCGTTCGAGGCGGTCTGCCGCGAGCGGGCGCCGAAGCTCCTCTATCTCATCCCGTCGATCGACAATCCGACGACAGCGACCTTGCCGGCCGACCGTCGCCGGGAGGTTGCCGCCGTGGCCCGCCGCCACGGTGTCCTGCTGATCGAGGACGACCCCTACGCACCGCTGCGCTCCGAACGCCTTCCGGCTCTGGCGGAGCTGGCGCCGGAGCTGACATGGCATATCGCCACCCTCTCGAAATGCTCCACGCCGGCGCTGCGCATCGCTTATGTCCTTGCGCCCAATGCCGCGGCCGCCGTCCGGCTGGCGACGGTCCTGCGGTCGAGCGTGCTGATGGCGCCGCCGATCTTCGCGGCCCTCGCCACCCGCTGGATCACGGACGGCACGCTGACGGCTCTTGCCTCTGCGATCCGCGCCGAAAACCGCCAGCGCCAGAGCTCCGCCGCGTCGATCTTCTCGGGGCTCGATTTTGCCGCCGATCCTGACGGGCACCACCTCTGGCTGCACCTGCCCCAGCGCTGGCGCGCCGCCGAATTTGCCGACCACGCCGAGCGGGCGGGCCTCGCCATCGTCCCGGCCTCGGCCTTCGCCGTCTCCCCTCACCCGGCCGAGGCCGTTCGGATCTCTCTCGGCATCGCCCCGGACCGCGGGATGCTCGAGGAAGGGCTTACGCAGCTCTCGGGTCTTCTCACCCAGCCGGCGGTCGGGTCCCGGGCCGTCGTCTGACCTCTCTCGCGGAGGGTTCCGCACCCCGGCCGAACGGCGCAGTTGCGGGGCCGGTCGCCACCGGGAGGCGAGGACGGCCGAGCGCGGCACGAAACTGGCGATCGTTCCTGCCTGCGGGTTCTGCAACGCCACTCTGCCCGCCCGCCAAGAGGGCCTGGCCAATCTGCAGAGCTCTGAGCGCTCCATGGGGGCGCGGGCGGCAGGCGTCGACGAAGCGTTTCCGGCAGACGTCACAGACCGCTGGCCGAGCGGGAAAGGCCCGCTCCGCGTCTGCCGCGGCCTGTGCCAACTGACGCAGAGGCGCTGGCCTGCGCGCACAGTTCGCGGCGCCCGGGGCCACTCTGCATTCCAGCTTGGAGGGTGCCACCCGCGCATCTTGATGCGCAACTTGGAGATTGTATCGGCCGTGGTCGCCGTCCGCCATGCGCAGAGTGCGGACATCGCGGCCAATCGCCGCCGCAGCCGGATCGAGATCGTGCTCGGCCGCCTCACGGGCTGGAGGCGCGTCGCCACCGATACGACATGTGCGCCCGGACAGTCCTCGGTCGCCCCGCCGCAACCGTCATGTTCTGGCTTTGACGATCGATGAGTCCGGAGCCTAATGGTGACGCAGTATCCATCATACTCGAAACCGAAGGCCCCATGACCGCTGCTCCCAAGACCGTCCGTTCTGTCGAGCGGACCCTGCAGATCCTCGAACTGATGAACCGGGCCGCTGTCGTGCGGGTCCAGTATCTCGCGGAACAGATAGGGCTGCCCGCACCGACCGTCGTACGCCTGCTCGAGACGCTGGTGGCCGCCGGCTATGTGCGCAAGATCGGGCGGCAGGCGGGCTATTGCGTGACCGAGAAGGTCGCGGCGCTCGGCGCGGGGCATCACGGTCTGCCGCAGGTCTTCGATGTGGCCCGCGAGGCGGCCGAGGACCTCACGCGGCGCACGCTCTGGCCCACGGCGCTGGCGACGCTCGACGTGGATGCGCTGGTGATCCGCTTCAGCACGATACCGATGAGCCCGCTTTCGCATTACCAATCGACGATCAATCGCCGCATGACCCTGCTCGACTATGCCCATGGCCGCGCCTATCTCGGCTTCTGCCCGACGGAAGAGCGACAGCATCTCGTGGCCCTGCTTCAGCAGACGGCCGGCTCGGTCGAAGAGGCCAGGGCCATCGGAGAGCGGGCCCAGTCCGTCGTGGCTCTGACGCGGGCCAGCGGCTTCGGCGAGCGCACGGGCAACATTCAGCCGGAGACCCATTCCCTCGCCCTGCCCCTGCGGATGGGCGCGAAACTCGTGGGCACGCTGGGCATCACCTATTTCGCCAAGGCAAAGGTCGATGTCTCTGCCCTGAAGTCAGACCTGCGCGCTGCGGCGGAGGCCTGCACGAGCGGGACGGCCTATCGCGCGCCCGCCTCCAGCGGATAGACGGTCCGGGCACGGTCATCGTCCCTGCCCGAGGCAAGGATGCGCGGCTTTGCGGTGCGCACATGATCGAGATAGGCCCGGGCGGAGGCTGCAACCGCGGCGTCATCGCATTCGCGGACGCCGGTTAGGGTGAAGGGCGGCAGGTAGTGCATCCCGGTGTGACGTGCCATCAGCTCGAACGGGACCGTCACGTCCTCGAGCGTCCTCCCGTAGCGTCCGTCGGGCTGGTAGTCCCGCCCGTTCGACCCGGTCGAGAGGGCGACGCCCAAGGTCTTCAGCCGGAGCGCACGGCCTCCCGGTCCATAGGCCCAGCCGCGCGTCAGGATGGCGATCTGCCAGGCCGACAGGATCGGCGGACAGGAATACCAGGTCAGGGGAAACTGCAGGATGATCCGGTCGTGCGCCTCAAGGAGCGACCGCTCGACGGCGCCGTCGATCATGCCGTCCGGGTAGAGGGCGGAAAGATCGCGCAGGGTGATGTCCCCGGCGCGGCGCAGGGCCTCGGCCCAGGCGGCGTTGACCCGGCTCCGGGCCATGTCGGGGTGCGCGATGATGACGAGCGTCTTGGTCATGATCTCCTCCTGCCGGAACGGTGGCGCACGCGAGGGCGGATCGACAAGCCGCGAAAAGGGGAATTCCACGGTACGGAACGAAGCCGCATTTCCCGTGCAGCGCCGGCGCGGTCATGCGACCTCCGGGGGAGGTTCGAAGGAGGAGACGCCCATGTTCGACGACAGTGATCCGCGCAAGACGCTTGCAGGCAAGGCAGAGCAGAGCTTCTCCGGCCCCTTCTGTCTTCCGGCGACAGGCCAGTTCGCCGACGCGCCGCCGCAGGATGCAGGCCCGGGCTGGCGCGCCTGGACCATGCGGTCGACGAACGTGGTTCTGCGGCTGGTGGAGCTGGACGGCGCGGCGGACTTCGCGCGGACGGCGCAGCTCGACGAATACATGGTCTTCTCCACCGATCCGGAGATCCGCTTCACGATCACCACCGCCCGCGGTGCGGTGACGGATCATCCCGGCAATCACCTGTTCATCCTTCCGCCCGGCGACAGTCGGGTGCGGATCGCCGGCAGGGGCAAGGTGGCGTTTGTCTACACCACGCGCTCTGCCGATCTGGTCGCGGCCTGCAGCAACCCGTCGGTCGCCGCGAATCCGGTCATCCCGCCGTTCCAGCCATGGCCGGACCCGGTCGGCGGCTTTCGGCTGCGCGTCTACGATCTCGAGGTACCCGACAGTCCGGGGCGCTTCGGACGGCTCTTCCGCTGCACGACGATGATGGTGAACATCCTGCCGCGCTTCACCGCACCGCGGGACCGATCGAAGGTGTCACCGCATTATCATGCCAGCTTCGAGCAGATCAGCCTGACGCTGGAGGGCGACTTCGAGCATTTCCTGCGATGGCCCTGGACGCCCGACATGGCCGAGTGGCTGCCCGACATGCACATCCGCTGCGCCAGCCCTTCGGTCACGGTGCTGCCACCGCCGGCGATCCACACCACGCTCTGGGTGTCGGAGGCAACACAGATCGTGGACATCTTCTCGCCGCCGCGGATGGATTTCTCGCAGAAGGACGGGTGGGTGCTGAACGCAGAGGATTACCCGGTCGCGCGGACCGTCATCGAGTAGCTCAGTCCGATATGTCGCCGAGCGCCGGCATCGAGGCGATGACGATGGTGTCATGCGCGATCGCGGGCAGCGCGGGCAGCGGGCGGCGCGAGACGTCGCGCGCGGCCGAACGCGACATGCCGAAGGCCATCAGGACATGCTCCGAGATCTGCTCGGGGTAGTCGCTGGATGTGGTGCCGCTGGTGACCGACACCATGGCCGAGGCCACCGCCCCCATGAGGATGTCGCGCCCGATCTCGGCCGTGGGAATGTGGAACAGCCCTTCGTCCACGCCGCGCCGGATCGTCACCAGAGAGTTGTGCCACACCATCTCGCCGAAAGTGTGCCCCGGCGCGGAGGAATGGATCATGGCCCAGCCCCAGGCGCGGTTCTTTTCAGCCGCATGCAGATAGTAGCGAATGGCGACCGCGGATTGCTCGGCGGCATTTTCCAGCGCACCGAACATGTGGTGCACGGCGCGGTCGAATTCCCCGGTCAACTCTTCCAGCAACTGGTAGCGCAACGCTTCGAGATCGCCGAAGTGATTGTAGAACGTGCCGCGGGCCACGCCCGCTGACTTGCATATATCCTCGATGCGGACGAAGCGTCCGTTCTCGCGACCGTAGCAGTCGAACGCGGCCGCCATGATCGTGTTGCGCGACTTGGCCCGGCGTGCAGCGCCGATCTCGGCGCGTCTGCCGTTCCCTGCCGTGCGATACCCCATGCGGGCGATGGCCTCGTCAGGTGTCTCGGTGCTCTCTCCCATGCGCGAAGCGGGCCTTTGCCTTGCGTCCTCCGAAGCGGGACACCCCAGATATGCCGCGGTTGCGATCCGGGAACCAGACCGCAACCGCGCCACGTTTCCAATTCCACGCAGCGAAATTTGTAAAATGACTATTTGTTCAAATTACAGTCTCGCATAGGATCGGGACAGGGCAGCAGGAGGGCTGCCATCGCTCAGGGCTGGGGAGAGCCCGCAGGGAGGACTACCGTGACACCAAGACCACGACCGGACTGACCGGTGACATGGCGCCCCGACGCGCCCTGACCTGACCCATTCCTGACCCTCGCACGCGACGTGACGGACGCTTCGGTCCGAACGGCTTCGTCGTGCCCGGTTCCCGGCAGCGCGTCTCGCGGCTGCCTTGGCGTGCCGCCTCCGCGGTGGCCGTCCCAGACAATTTCGCCCGTAGAAAAGGATCACATCATGGGGATCAACCGGATAGACCACGCCGCGGTCCAGGTCGGCGACCTCGGCAAGGCTCTGGCCTGGTACGAGGACGTGCTCGGCCTCACCGTCCTGTCGCGTGACGACACCACCGTCCATCTCGCCTGCCGCGGCGAGGCCGCCGACATCACGCTGGTCAAGGGCAGGCAGTCGCTCGAGAATTTCGCTTTCGGCGTCGACGATCAGGAGGATCTGGACCGGGTCGAGAGCATCCTGAAGCAGGAAGGCGTCGCCTCCGAGCGTCTGAACGGCGACAGCCGCCCCGGCGAGGGCGCGACGCTCAAGTTCCACCTGCCCTCGGGCCACGAGCTGCGGCTCTGCACCGGCGGGGCGGAGCGTCGCGCCGGGATCTCGGACTTCGACGCGCGCGGCAGCCATGTGCCCTGCGACATGGATCACATCAACCTGCTGGGCGCGGTCGATCCGTCGGTGATGCGCGACTTCCTGATGATGATCGGCTTCAAGTCATCGCTCAACATTTCGGTCGGGGGCCAGCTGGCGGGCGTCTGGCTGCGCGGCTCGGCCTATGACCATGACATCGCCTACATGCGGGCCGTGCGTCCCGGGGACCGGCTGCATCACGTGGCTTTCGCGGTCGAGGACGGCAACCACTACTTCCGCCTCTCCGACCGGCTGATGGACACCGGTCATCGCTGGGAGTTCGGGCCGGGCCGTCACAACGGGGGTCTGGGCAAGTCCACCGGCTTCGGCACGAACAACTACGCCTATGCCTTCGATCCCTTCGGCAACCGCAACGAGTTCTCCTCGGGCATGGAGCAGTTCTCCGACGACACCCCGCCCCTCGACTGCCACATCGCGCCGGAGCAGCTGACGGAGGTGATGAACGGCTGGGGCTACGAGATGGCCGAGACCTTCATGACGGTGGGGTCATGAGCCTTCGGTCGCAGGCCTTCCCCGAGGTGCAGGATCTCGTCCTGCGCTTCTGGGCGGTGGTGGACGAGACCCTCGACACCGCCGGCGCCACGCTCTTCACCGCCGATGGAGCCCTGGCGATCGAGAGCTTCCGTGCCGAGGGGACGGAAGAGCTGACCCGCTACTTCGCCGCCCGCCGCGCCCTGTCGGCCGAGCGCCAGCGGCGCACCCGGCACCTCTGCACCAACCTGCGGAGGCTGCCCGGCGACGGGATGCGGGTCGCCGCGACGATCACCGTCTTCTCCGGCTCGGGCGCAAGCCCCCTGCCGCTGGAGGCCCCGTCCTCGCTTGCGGATTTCACCTTCGACTGCGTCGAGACGCCCGACGGCTGGCGATTCCGCGACGTGCGCGGCGCCCTGATCTTTGCCGGGGCAGACACGCCCGATCTGAAGGCGGCCGCAGAGGCCGCCCGGGGCGTTCCGGCATGAAACGGGTGGCGCTGATCCACGGCTGGGGCGGGTCGTTCGCGGCCACCTGGGAGGCCGATGGCTGGAGCGATGCTCTGCGCGCGGCGGGCTTCGATCCGGTCGGGGTGACGATCGCGGGCCACGGGCCCGAGGGCGGCTCGCATGACCCTGCCGACTATGCCGACCTCGCCGGGGACCTTGCGGCGAAGCTGCCCGCGGGGCTGCATGGCGCCATCGGCTTCTCGCTCGGCACCAAGCTGCTGCTGGAGCTGGAGGCGCGCAGCCCCGGACGCAACGGGCGTCTGGTGCTGGGCGGCATCGGCGACAACCTCTTTGCCCCGGAAGCCGCCGGCCCCGCCCTTGTCGCGGCACTGCGGGGCGAGGCGACGACCCCTCCGCCGCAGGTCGCGGCCCTGCTGGCCTATGCGGAAAAAAGCGCGAGCGATCCGGCCTGTCTCGCCGCCATTCTGGAACGTCCCGCCAACCCGGTGCTGACCGAAGACCGGCTCGCCACCGCGCAGGCGCCGATCCTGATCTTCAACAGCCGCGACGATGCCGTGGCGCAGCCCGATACGCGCCTCTGCCGGGCGATGCCCCACGCGAGCCACCGCCTGATCGAGGGCCCGGGCCATGTGGCCCTCACATCCGATGCCCGCTTCCGCGAGGCGGCCGTCGAATTCCTGTCCAAGTGACGCCTCCAGGGAGGAGAAACCCCATGTTCGACGATACCACCCCGATGATCGAGCGCGTCCGCGCGATCCTTCCCCGGATTGCGGCGAATGCCTCCAGAGCGGAGGAGATGCGCGAGGTGCCGAAGGAGAACATCGACCTGCTCAAGAGCACCGGCCTGCACCGCGCCTTCCAGCCGAAGGCCTATGGCGGGCTCGAGATGCCGTTGCCGGACTTCGAGAATTGCATCGCGCTGATCGCCACCGCCTGCGGGTCCACCGCCTGGGCCTTCTCGCTCCTGGCCGAGCACGCGCACCAGATCGCGCTCTATTCGAAGCAATTGCAGGACGAGATCTGGCAGGACGATCCCGACACGGTCTGCTCCTCTTCGATCGCCCCTTACGGAAAAGCCCAGGACGTCGAGGGCGGCGTCCGCTTCTCGGGCGAGTTCGGCTGGTCGTCGGGCTGCGATCACGCGCAATGGGCGATCCTTGGCTTCCTGCGCGACACGCCCGAAGGCGGCAAGGTCTACAGCTTCGCCATCCTTCCCCGCAGCGACTATGAGATCAAGGACACCTGGTTCACCGCCGGGATGCGGGGCACCGGCTCGAAGACCCTCGTGGTCAGGGACGCCTTCGTGCCCGAGCACCGGATCGAGACCGTGCCGGCGCTGATGACTCTGACCTCGGCGGGCGGCGGCCTCTATCCCGGAAGCACCACCTATCATGTGCCCTTCATCTACGTCTTCGCCAGCTGCTTCTCCGCCGTGTCTCTGGGCATCGCGGAGCGGATGATCCAGCTTTACACCGAGCGGACACGGAACCGCGTCCGCGCCTACACCGGCGCCAAGGTGAGTCAGTCCATTCCCGCCTGCATGCGTCTGGCGGAAAGCACGCATCAGGTGGCCGCGGGCCGGGCCTTCCTCGAGAAGACCTGGGAGGACATGCGCGACCACGCCGAGCGCCGCGTCTTTCCGGACGAGACCAGGATGGCCTTCTGGCGGACCAATCAGGCCTATGCGGTGAAGATGTTCGTCGCTGCGGTGGACCGGCTGTTCGAAGCGTCCGGCGGATCGTCCTGGTTCGACGATGCCGAAGGGCAGCGCCTGTTCCGCGACGCGCACATGACTGCCGCCCACGCCTACACCGACTACGACATCTGCGCCCAGATCCTCGGGCGGGCGCTGATGGGGCTGGAGCGGGATCCCTCCCTGTTCTGAAACACCCGCCGCCCGGCCCCGCCCCCGGGCCGGGCCGCTCTCCCCTTGCCTCAACCAAACCGCAGAGGTCCCGATGACCGATACCTTCCCCGCCGCCAAGGGGTTCGATCCGCGTGCCTTCCGCGCCGCCATGGGCTGTTTCGCCACCGGCGTCACCGTCATCACCGCCCAGGCAGACGGCCGCCGCGTGGGGGTCACCGCCAACAGCTTCACCTCGCTGTCGCTGGAGCCGCCGCTGATCCTCTGGAGCCTCCTGAAGGCCTCGTCCAGCTACCCGGTCTTCGAGGCCGCGAGCCACTTCGCCGTCAATATCCTCGCCCATGACCAGATCGCCCTGTCGAACCGCTTCGCCTGTCGCACGGCGGACAAGTTCGACGGGCTCGAGGTCACCGAGGGCGCGGGCGGCTGCCTGCTTCTGCCGGACACCTGCGCCTCGATCCAATGCCTGCGCGAGACCATCCTCGACGGCGGCGACCACTGGATCCTGATCGGCCGCGTCAGCGCCTTCGACAGTACGGATCAGGCACCGCTGCTGTTTCACCGGGGCGCCTATTCCATGGCACGGCCGCATCCGCAGGTCGCAGCCTCCTGAACCACCACCGTCAACGACAACAGGGAGGAGACCTGAATGACGACGACGCGCATCCTTGGGCTCGCGGCACTCGCGCTGAGCCTTGCGGCCCCGGCCCGGGCCATCGATGTCGGCCCGGCGGATTACACGATCCTGCCCGGCGGCACCACGCTGGGCATGGTCTACTGGCAGCACCTGAGCTCCGACACGCTGCGGCTGGACGGAGCAGAGGTGCCGGGTTCCTCCTTCGAGGCCAACATCGGCATCCTGCGCACGCTGAGCTACTTCGACATGGGCGAGACCCCGGCCGTGTTCCATGTGGTCGCGCCCTTCGCCGGCCTCGACGCCGACATAGGCGGCGTCGGGCAGCGCACCAGCGACGGGCTGGGCGATCTGACGCTCGGCCTGACCGTCTGGCCCGTGCAGCCGGACAGCCCCGAGACCGGCACCACGCTGGGCCTGTCGCTCTTCGCGACGCTGCCGACGGGCGACTACGATCCGGCCCGCATGGGTCTTGGCGAGGGCACCTGGACGATCACCCCCCAGATCGGGCTGATCCAGGGCCTCGGCCACGGTTTCTACTTCGACGGCGCGCTGGACGTCGCCCTCCAGCGCGATCACGACGAGGATGGCATGAACCATGAGCGCACTCCGTCCTGGCAGCTTCAGGCCATGCTGCGCAAGCAGTGGGGGTCCACCACCTCGCTCGCGGTGGGCTATTCCGGCCAGCGCGGCGGCGCGCAGAGCATCGGCGGCACCGAGACCGGTCTCAAGACTCACCGCGACCAGCTCCGGATCTACGGCAGCCACTTCGTCACCCCCACGGTGCAGGTGCAGGGCATGTATGGCCGCGACCTGAAGGTCGAGGGCGGCTTCGACTACGACAGCGTGGCCCAGATCCGGATCGTCAAGGTGTTCTGACATACGCCTGGCCCGGCACTGCTCCGGGCCAGGCCCTTTCAACAAGGCCGTGCCTTCATGAAGAAGACCATCATTTCCTGCGCCGTCACGGGCTCGATCCACACGCCCTCCATGTCGCCCCACCTTCCGGTGACCGCCGAGCAGATCGCCGAGAGCGCGATCGGCGCTGCCGAGGCGGGGGCTGCCATCCTGCACCTGCACGCCCGCGTGCCGGACACCGGCGCGCCCAGTCAGGAGCCCGCCCACTATGCCGCGTTCCTGTCGCGCCTCCGCACCGCGACAGATGCCATCGTGAACATCACCACGGGCGGCGGGCTCGGCATGTCGATGGACGCCCGCATCGCTCCTGCGCTGAAATACGCTCCGGAACTCGCTTCGCTCAACATGGGGTCCTTCAACTTCAACATCTCCGCGGCAGAGAAAGGGTGCCACGATCCGCAGCCGTGGGAGGTCGACTATCTGCGCGGCACCCGTGACCTCATCATGTCGAACACCTTTTCTCAGATCGAAACGGTGCTGACACGGCTCTCGGCACAGGGCACGCGCTTCGAGTTCGAGTGCTACGACACCGGCCATCTGTATAATCTCGCGCATTTCGCGGATCGCGGGCTGGTGAAGCCGCCCTTCTTCGTGCAGGCGATCTTCGGCGTGACCGGCGCGCAGGGGACGGATCCGGAGAACCTGATGCACATGCGCGCGACGGCCCAACGGCTGTTCGGCAGCGACCATCTGCTGTCCGTTCTCGGGGCGGGGCGGTCGCAGTTCCCGCTGGTGACGATGGGCGCGATCCTGGGCGGGCATGTGCGCGTGGGTCTGGAAGACAACCTCTACATTGCCAGAGGGCAACTGGCGGAAAGCAACGCCCGGATGGTCGCCAAGGTGCGCCGCATCCTCGAGGAGCTGGGCCATGAGATCGCCACTCCCGACGAGGCACGCAGGATGCTCGGCACCAAGGGCGCAGGCGAGGTGGCTTTCTGATGCCCGGCGATCGCACCGGTTTCCGTGCCCGCCTGCGGGCGCCCGAGCCGATCCTCGGCACCTTCCTGAAGATCCCCTCGACCCAGCCGGCCGAGATCCTCGCGACGCTCGGCTTCGACTTCGTCGTGATCGACGAGGAACATGCCCCCTTCAACCCGGAAACCACCGATGCGATCCTGCTGGCCTGTCGCGCACACGGGATGGCCGGGCTGGTACGCGTGCGGCAACCGGCCGACATCCTGCGGGTGCTCGACTGCGGGGCGGATGGGGTGCTCGTGCCGCATGTGGCATCGCCCGAGGCCGCCCGCGAGGCCGTCGCCCTCGCGCGATACAGCGGAGCGCGCGGCCTGTCGCCCGCGACCCGTGCCGGCGCGTTCGGCGCGACGGATGTCGCGCAACACATGAGACGGCAGGATCGACGCTGTGCCGTCATCGCGATGATGGAGGACAGGGAGTGCCTCGACAGGCTCGATGCGATCCTCGCCACCGACGGACTGGACGCGATCTTCATCGGACGGGCGGATCTCGCCGCCAGCATGGGACCGGCAGCCGCAGACGGAGGGATAGAGCGCGCGGTGGATCTTGTCCTCGCCAGCGCACGGGATGCCGGGATGCCTGCTCTTGTCCTCAGTTCCAACCGCAGCGAGGCGGAGGAGTTTCGATCCAGAGGCGCGACCGGCTTCCTGAGCATGTCGGACCAGGGCTTCCTTCGAGAACAGGCCGCCCGTATCCGCGCCATCTTTTCGGGATAGGTTTGAACAGGCCCACGTCCGCATCCGACCAGCGCTCGCCCTGCCCGGGAAGGATGGCATAGGACACATCCGCTCCCATGGGTCCGACCCGCTACGAGTGGCGGATGATGCGACTTGGGCTCCGGACGCATCGATCGTCAAAGCCAGAGCATGGCGGGCATCCCGAACAACGAACTCTGCATCGGGCGGCGGATCTGGAACCGGCTGCGCTATTCGAAGGACCCGAGCACGGGGCGCAAGATCTCGCGACTGAGATCGCACCACTGCGGCGCGTTGGTCAGGTCGAGGGTCAGCATGGCAGGCTTTCTCAATAGGTTGCGACGGTGTTGACGAGAACGGCGGTGCACATCCGGGCGGGGCTGGTGGCCTTGGCCGCCTGCCAATCGAAGGTGGCCTGGATGCCCTGCGGGCCCGGGATCTCGATCCGAGGGCGCGGCAGGTAGACGGCATGCGCGGTGAAGGTGAAGCTGGCGTTGGCGCCGAGGTCCAGGCGAAGACCAGCTCGCAGGGCGTGCCATCAATGGCCTGCGTGATCAGCGCGGTGTCGGCAAAGCGCACCTCCACCCGGCCGGTAAGCGCGGCCATGCCGGGATCCGCTCCCTCGATGCGCCCGTCCGAGCGGATGGTCTCGATCCGGTCGAGGCCATTGGAATAGGTCACCTCGGCCGAAATGACATTGCCGAGCGGCGTGCCGTTCCGCGTGATCGCCCCGTTGAAATGCCCGAACCGCTGCAGCGCCAGCGAGGTGGGCGTGCCTGCGGCCGTGGCGGCTGCGACGCTCTCGCCCTGCGCCACTAGCCGCGCGGTGGCGGTCAGCAGCCCCGACCGGGCCATCTGCCAGGAAAGCTGGTCGCAGACGCAGCCGGTGTACATCGTATGCGCCGTTTCCGTCCCATTGATTTCGCCGGTTCACAGGCGCTGACAGGGAGACGAGTTTCGTTTTGATGGTTCAGAAGGAGATGACGATGCCGGATGATGGCGACGGGTTCGACGGCCGGATCGATGTTGTCCGGCGCACACGGGGCTATCGGCATTGGCCGGACGAGGTGAAGGCAAGGATCATGGCGGAAAGCTTCCGGACTGGCGTCCGCGTGACGGATGTCGCGCGGCGCCACGGAGTGCTTGCCCATCAGCTTTCGGCTTGGCGACGGCAAGACCGGAAGGGGCTGCTCGCTCTGCCCGACGATGCCGTGGAGGGCCTTGAGATCGCGTTTGTCCCTGTGGCGGTAGAGCCGGATCCGGTGGCGGCGCCCGAAGCTAGCAGCTCTTCTGGGACGGTCACCATCGAGATCGGCACTGTGGTCCTGCGTGTTCCGGGCGATGTCCCGGCCGAACGGGCGGCCGCGCTGGTGCGGGCGCTGCAGGAGACACCATGATCGTCGCTGGCCAGCGGTTGCCGATCGTGGTGGCGACCCGGCCCGTCGACTTCCGCTGCGGTCACCAAGCTCTGGCGCTGATCGTGCAGGACCAGCTGAAGCTCGATCCGCATTCGGGCGTGACGGTGATTTTCCGCTCGAAGCGGGGCGACAGGCTGAAGATTCTGGTCTGGGATGGCAGTGGCCTGGTGCTGATCCACAAGCGGCTCGAGCAGGGGAACTTCGCCTGGCCGAAGGTTCAGGACGGGGTCATGCGGCGGTCCCGGGCGCAGTACGAGGCGCTGTTCGACGGGCTGGAGTGGCGTCGGGTGGTGGCGCAGCGGGTGGCTCCGCCGGCTGCGGCTGGGCGACTCAGGCGGCCGTTTCCGACCTTGTTTTGTTGGCCCCACAGCCCGGATCGGGTAGGAAGGCGCATGTCGCAACTCCTCGATCTCAGCCAGTTTCCCGACCTTCCGCCCGAGGTGGTGAAGGCGTTCGAAGCCGCAGAGTTCGAGTTGTCCGTCGAGCGCGCTGCGCGGCTGCACGAGCAGGCGGTGGTGGCCGAGAAGGACGCCTTCATCGCCGAGCTCAAGGAGCTGATCGGGAAGCTGGAAGGCCAGGTCGCGCAGTACCGGCAGGCGAAGTTCGGGCCGAAATCCGAGAAGCTCGATCCGGCCCAACTGGAACTGGCCTTCGAGGATCTGGAAACCGCCATCGCCGAGACCGAGGCGCGCATCGCCGCGGTCGAGGAGAGGATAGCGGCCAGCGCTCCCGATGCGGAGAAGAAGCCCCGCAAGGCCCGTTCCCTGCCGGACCACCTGCCGCGGGTCGAACGGGTGATCGAGCCCGAGCGCATCGCCTGCCCGTGCGGCTGCGGGGACATGGTCCGGATCGGCGAAGACCGGACCGAGCGGCTCGACATCATTCCGGCCCGGTACCAGGTGATCGTCACGATCCGACCGAAGTGCGCCTGCCCGAAGGGGCGGACAGGGGCAGTGCAGGCCAGGGCTTCGGCGCACCTGCTGGAGGGGAGCTGGCCGACCGAGGCGCTGCTCGCCCACATCGCGCTGGCCAAGCACTCGGAGCACATGCCGCTAACCGGCAGGCCGTGGTCATGGCGCGGCTCGGCGTGCCGATCGACCGCTCGGTGCTGGCCGACTGGATGGGGCGCACCGGTGCGCTGATCGCGCCGGTGGTCGATCGGATGGCGGTGCTGCTGAAGGCGGGCAGCACGCGGCTCTACATGGACGAGACAACAGCGCCGGTGCTGGATCCCGGCCGCGGCAGGACCAGGACCGGCTATCTTTGGGCGATGCTCCGCGACGATCGGGGATGGGGCGGCCCCCTGTCGCCCGGAGTGGTCTTCCACTACCGCCCCGGCCGCAGCGGCGAGACCGCCGCAACGCACTCTTCGCGGGTCACGACGAGGGCGGAAGGTCCTGGGCACGCTTCGCCAGCCTGATCGGCACCTGCAAGATGAACGGGGTCGAGTCCCCTGGCTACCTCGTTCGTCTCTTCACCCGGCTCGCCAACGGCCACCTCGACAAGGACATCGACGCGCTGATGCCCTGGGCCTAAATCCCGACGGTCCAACCCCAGGCCGCATCACAATAGGTGAAATGACCTCATCCGTGAGTACCCTGTGAGCTCGAATGAGCTCAGACAGCTAGCGGACGCCGGACGCCGGCGCCGCCGGCGAGAGTGCAAGCGAAACCACAATGGGGCGGAGACGCCGCTTACACTCAATGGGTAGGTTGAGGATGCGAACCGACAACCTCAGCTGATCGTGCTCCGCCAGATAGACCAGATCGACCTCGGGCATCGACCAGCGGACGAGGACTTCCGGCAGGGTGAAATACGCCTGAACATTCCTTCGAGATTGGACTTGAGAGCAGCGTTCATTTCTTTTCTAGGTCGAGCAGCGGTCCATTCGCAGAGGCGGGTCACGGCAGGAGCGACGGCATTGTCTGATCGCTTCAGGAGGCTGACCGCCGCGCCATCGCTCGCCAGCAGAATTGAGACAGGTGTCTGGAGCTTCATCGCCGACAGGCGGAAGCGTTCGACCGCGTCGCGTGCAGTGAGGAAGTAGGTTTCGTTGGCAAACTTGTCCACTTAACCTTCTTTCCGTGCTAATCTTGGGAAGGAGGATCGGTTCATGGACCAGTCGACGAAGGCTCCGAAGGCGCGGAAGCGCGACCCGGACACGAAGCTGGCTCAGCACCGCTTGAGCGTGCTGGAGTTGGCGAAGGAACTCGGCAACGTCGCGGAGGCCTGTCGGCAGCGGGGGTTGGACCGGACCAGCTTCTACGAGTGGAAGCGGCGGTTTCAGACTCAAGGCTTCGAGGGGCTCAAGGACCTGCCGCCGATCCACAAGAGCCACCCGCAATCGACGCCCCCGGAGACGGTGGCGCGGATCAAGACTCTGGCGCTCGCCCATCCGGCCTATGGCTGCAACCGGTTCGAAGCGATGCTGGCGCTGGAGGGCATCCGGGTCTCGTCGATCACCATCCAGAAGATCCTGAACGAGAACGGTCTGGGCACGAAGTCCGACCGCTGGCTGGCGCTGGAGCAGGCCAACGCTGAAAAGAGGATCGAGTTGACCGCGGAGCAGGCCGCCTTCATCGAGAAGCTGAACCCGTGCTTTCGGGAAAGGCATGTGGAATCAAGCGCCCCCGGCGAACTCCTCTCCGCCGATACCTTCTTCGTCGGCGCGCTCAAGGGGATCGGTACCGGATAACCGGCGTGACCCCGGCTCCATCCGCCAGGGCTACGCATGCGATTCCGCCAAGGCTCTTTCCGAACACGGCATCTTGGCAAGCACCGCGCCGATCCTCTTTGTTCCGCCCCGCGACAGCCGCAAAAGCGAGTTTCCTGCTCACACGCTGGCCCATGCGGCCACCGGATCGAGGTCAACTTTATTGCCTGGCACAGATTGCGAAACCCGTCCGACTGAAGCACTGAGCCACAGGAAGAATTGACCGAATTCCAAGCCCTTCAGCTTCAATGGGGGCCGACCGCCAGACAGCTTTGCAAGTTCGTTCATATCGGCATCTTTGCCGATGCCGATGGCGAACACTGCTAGTTTCTTCTCCCGCACAAGATCATCGACCAAACGACTAGCCTTGGAAATATTGTCCGTTGGCGCACCGTCGGTCATAATCACGAGCCAAGGCTGGTAGTAGTCCACCCCGGCACGCTTGTACTCCTCCTTGCGAGTATGCAGGAGTTCAAGCGCCGTCTCCACCGCTTCGCCCATGGGGGTCATTCCACCAGCTGTCAAAGACGGGACTGTCTGCCTTGTGACCGCAGCGAAGTCGACAGCCATGTCGACATTGCCGCCAAATGTGACAACAGCTACTTCTGCGGAGTACTCGGCCACATCATCGGCCAACAGTTGCGCAAAGAAGGTGCTAACGCCCTCCTGAAGTTCCGTGATCGGCGCGCCGGTCATCGAAGCGCTCGTATCGAGTACAAGACACACTGGAAGACGCGCTGTTGGATTTTCAACTAGTGCTTCCTGACGCAGGATTAGGTCATCATTCATACTTCTCTCTCCACTATCAAGGAACTTTGCCGCCCAGCAGACCGATGATCACCACCGCGACCAAGACCGCGGGTACGATCCACCATGCAACCTTCCAAGCCAGAACAAGTAGCACAGCGAAGAATATTATCGCCCACTTCGCTCCAGGCTTCTTCGTCGTAGCCTGCTTTTTGACATTGGCCTGCGCGGTGCCGAATCTTTGAGATGAACTAGAGATCGACGGATTTGCTTGGCCGCTCGGCGTCTTCTTGCTTCGTGTTGCAAAGGGTGCGTGCCAACTGGTCTATGGCGCAATCCTCTTTTCGTTCCTATTGTTAGCAGCGGTAGAGTTGCGCGCCAGTCGCTCGAGCTCCATTACGCGAAGACAATCAGGGCATATCGGCGATTGCCCTTTTGCGGTGATTTCAGCAAACTTGTCGCGGTACATCTCAAATTGCTTTCCGCAACCCTGCCTCGCACAGCTTACGTTAACGCCTTGCCCTTTTGGCACCTTAAAGCCTGCAGGAAAGATGTCGTTCGACAGGTAGCCTTTTCCGAGATCATTCTGGTAAGCACGAAGTGCATCAATCCATTCGGAGATTGCAATTCGCTGATTTTCTCGGAACGCCTTATGGAACAGCTCTTTCAGTTTGTACGGAAGATGGCTCCAGATGTATCGCCACGGGCCTTGTGATACATTCCTCCCCTTATGATCGTCGCCTAAAGGATATGGAAAGTTCGCATCGACAATATTCTGCTCCGGAGATTCGCCGCCTTGCTGTGATTAGGGTGGCTTCCCTGGAACAACGATCATGAATAGCATTGTCGCAACTGCAAATAGTTCATCGTCCTCAGTTCGAAGTATGGACCTGAAATTCTTGTGCTGCAGGTTCGGAGGGTGAGAAGTTCACCGTTCTGACCGGACAGGGAAAACCCTCAACTTGATAACTGTCTGCGTCGACGATGAAGACACTAGTCCCGTCACCATCGACCAGCACATTCATTGGATTGATGTCGCCAACGAGGACGTTCAATGCGTGTAGATACTGAAGGTGTTCCAGAAACGAAATGCAGACGTTGACCAGATTTTGCCTCTGCCACTGAGGAAACCGCTGTGCGAGAAGTGGTTTGACAAACAAGGACTTTTGCAGCGGGTGCCCATGCGCGCGCTGCATCACGTAGCCCACGGCAGCGCCCTTGGACGCGTACACCAACTGTTCTGGCCAGCAGATGCCCCGGCGCGAAACCTCGCGAGATGCCATCAGCTGCAACTTTGCGATCCTATTAGCCGACAGCTGATCCGCGTGGTAAATCTTAGCGACCCGACCGTCCCCGACCAGCTCATAGACCTGCCCCTCACCACCTGCGCCGAGTTGCTTTCCGAGTCTGATTGACGGACCCGACAAACCCAGTTTGACAGTGTCGCCCTCACCTGGAGGCGTCACTTGGGGCAGAGCCATGCCTGCCTCCTGCACAACTGATGTGGCTCGCTTGAAGGGCAGGACTGGTGGTCTTGATGGGGCTGGCAGCACGCGACCCGTGCCCTGTCTTCTTGTCGGCGACGTCCACACAGTCGCACGAATTCCATCAAGATCGGCTAGAGTTTTGTTCCCGCCATCTTCTGTGACAAGGATCAGGTCGTAGTCTTTCGCCACCTCTCGTATTGTAGCATCGTTGAAAGCATTGATGTCATTGAAGTCGGAACGCTTTGTGCGGTATTGATTTCAGCTTATTACAAAGATGGGCGCACCATCAAACTCGTACTTATAGAACGCATCTCCGTCCAAGAGGACTTTTCCGCACGGCAAGGAGCCCTGCTTTTCTGGGGTTTGGTGCTTTATCTTGCGGAAGATCTGGCTGGCATTCTTCGCAGTATCGACGTTGGCATTCTCTTCGTTATAATCTACTTTGTCCAAGACTGTTTTTGTGAGTATCGGAAAGCCTAAGTTGGCTGCACGAACAAGAACTGCTGGATCAGAGAGAAGAACGCATGTGTCTATTATCGCGCATTGCTTCTGCATTAATCAGTCCTGATTTTTGATCTTTTGGGCAACATCGATGGCCGCAGCGCAGCCTAGCACTGTCCACGAGCGGCAAGCAACGCCTCACAACGCTTGTCCTTCCACGGATCGCCAAGAAGCTTTCGGCGGTCCCTTCACCAAACACTAAAACCGACATCGGACAGGTCGGTTGACCAGGTCCGCTGTCGTTTGAACATCAACGGTGAGACGGTTGGTATGTCTCAGCAGAGGCCAAACCCATTCGGGTCGGAGCGGATTTCGCTTTGCCGCGAAGGACTTCGACCTCTCTTGCTTCCACAGTGCTTCCACGGGTGTTGGAAACGCAAACGCCGCCCCGAGGGCGGCGCTCAAGCGCTTGATGACGCGCGTTAATTTGGTTGCGGGGGCAGGATTTGAACCTGCGGCCTTCAGGTTATGAGCCTGACGAGC